>VFQR01002920.1_pt1 | contig 10236 bp, 7 predicted proteins | sample 3512321 | NCBI WGS metagenome assembly VFQR01 (sample SAMN10412374, study PRJNA504923) | tailings metagenome | isolation source: Relicate 3 Philex TSF1 revegetated site | place: Philippines: Tuba, Benguet | collected 2017-08-29
CGCTGGTCGGCGGCTCGGTCGACATGGTCACGGGTGCCTACGAGCATACGCTGCGCATGCAGGCCAAGGGTCAGGACATCCGCTCCACCATCGAGCTGCTGCGCTTCCCGACCATCGTCGTCGCGGTGCGCAAGGCGATCGCCGACAAGGTGAAGTCGGCCGCCGACTTCAAGGGCCTGAAGATCGGCGTCACCGCGCCGGGCTCCTCGACCTACATCACCGTCGTGCATGCCATGTCGAAGGTCGGCCTGAAGGCGACGGATGCGAGCTTCATCGGGGTGGGCGGCGGCGCCAGCGCGGTCGCGGCGATGAAGCGGGGGGAGATCGACGTGATCTCGCACCTCGATCCCGTCATTGCCAAGCTCGAGACCGATGGTGACGTGGTGACGCTCATCGATACCCGCACCGAGGCCGGCACCAGGGCGCTCTTCGGCGCCTCCAACCCGGCGGCCTGCCTCTATCTCCGCCAGGACTTCATCGAGAAGAACCCGAACACGACGCAGGCGGCGGTCAACGGCCTCTACAAGGCGCTGCGCTGGATCGACAAGGCCTCGCCGGCCGAGGTCGCCGATGCCGTGCCCGAGCAGTATCACCTCGGCGACAAGGCGCTCTACATCAAGGCTGTGCAGGCCTCGAAGGATGCCTATTCCAAGACCGGCGTCATGGCGCAGGACGGCATGAAGTCGGTCTTCGACATGCTGAAGGCGCTGGACAAGGAGATGGAGAGCGTCTCCGCCGACATCATCGGCAAGTCGTTCGACGGCCGCTTCGCCCAGAAGGCTGCGAGCATCGTCACCTGAACGGGTGTCACGCCGCCTTGCGCAGGCTGAAGCCGTGCAGGGCGGCGACCCCCATGCAGAACAGGCCGGCGACGATCATGCCGTTGCTGCGGCGGCGACGATTGGCGAGGCTGTCCGCATAGGCCAGCAAGGTCCGGCCGTCGCTCGTCGCCTCGAAGACGATCCGCGCGTGGCGGTCGATCAGGAACCGGACGCGTTGGCCGTAGCGCAGGTTGTCGAGGCCGTCGACCCACAGCGTCGGAGGCGGTGAGACCTCGATGAGGCCGAAGTCCGGAACGGCGAGGGGAATCTTCTGGGTCCGGTAGGTCGCATTGCCACGCCGCCCGTTGCTGACGGTCGCGAGCGGCGTCGTGTAGCTGATCGGCCCGACATGCTCGGCAGCCGTCAGCCCGCTTCGTTCGGGAGGGCGATTGGCGAGGCCGGTCAGGAGCAGGATCAGGCCGAGCATGGCGAGGCCGACCATCCAGAGGATGCCCCAGACGTCGGAGACATCGGCCGGTCCGGGTGCCGTTCGCCCTTCGCTCAATGCGCCTCTTCCCAATTCACCGCCGCACGGGCGTCCACCGCCAGCGGCACCTTCAGCTGCAGCGCAGGCTCGGTCGCGTCCTCCATCACCCGCTTGACGACGGGCAGGGTGCGGTCGACCTGATCGTCCGGCACCTCGAAGACCAGTTCGTCGTGCACCTGCAGCAGCATCAGCGCGTCGAGGCCTGCCGCTTCCAGCGCCGCATCCATCCGGACCATGGCACGGCGGATGATATCGGCCGCCGACCCCTGGATCGGCGCGTTGATGGCCTGCCGCTCGACGAAGGCGCGCTCGGACGGGTTGCCGGACCTGATCGCCGGGAAGTGGCAGCGACGGCCGAAGATGGTCTCGACATAGCCGTTCTCGCGGACGAAGGCCTTGGTCGCGTCCATGTAGTCGCGGATGCCGGGGAAGCGCTCGAAGTACTTCTTGATATAGGCGCCGGCCTCCTCGCGGGGGATGGAGAGCTGGTTGGCGAGGCCGAAGGCCGAGATGCCGTAGATGATGCCGAAGTTGATCGCCTTGGCGCGGCGGCGCACCAGCGGGTCCATGCCCTGCACCGGCACGCCGAACATCTCGGACGCCGTCATCGCGTGGATGTCGATGCCGTCGGCAAAGGCCTGCCTGAGCTGCGGGATATCGGCGATATGGGCGAGGATGCGTAGCTCGATCTGCGAATAGTCGGCCGAGACCAGCTTGCGGCCCGGGGGGGCGATGAAGGCGGTGCGGATCTTGCGGCCTTCCTCGGTGCGGACCGGGATATTCTGGATATTGGGCTCGGAGGACGACAGCCGCCCCGTGGTCGTCGCCGCGAGCGCAAATGACGTGTGCACCCGTCCGGTCTCGGCATTGATGTAGGTCGGCAGCGCGTCGGTATAGGTCGACTTCAGCTTGGTCACCGTGCGCCAGTCGATGATCTTGCGAGGCAGCGCGTGGCCCTCCTCGGCGAGATCCTCCAGCACGCCGGCGGCGGTGGACCAGGCGCCGGTCTTGGTCTTGGTGCCTCCGGGAAGCCCCATCTTGCCGAAGAGAATGTCGCCGAGCTGCTTCGGCGATCCGGGGTTCAGCGGTTCGCCGGCCAGTTCCTGGATCTCCGCCTCGACCCTTGCGGCGACCTGCGCGAAGTCTCCCGACAGGCGCGAGAGCACCTGCCGGTCGATGAGGATGCCGCGCCGCTCCATGCGGGCGAGGACGTCGACCAGCGGCCGCTCGAGGGTCTCGTAGACGGTGGTCTTGGCCTCGGCCGCGAGGCGGGGTTTGAGCACCTGCCACAGCCGCAGCGTCACGTCGGCATCCTCGGCGGCATAGGCGGTGGCCTGGTCGAGCGGCACGCGGTCGAAGGTGATGCGGGCCTTGCCCGTGCCGGTGACCGAATCGAAGCTGATCGGAACGTGGCCGAGATGCCTCTCGGAAAGCGCATCCATGCCGTTCGAGCCGCGGCCGGCATCGAGCGCATAGGACATCAGCATGGTGTCGTCATAGGGGGCGATGGTCATGCCGTGCCGCGACAGCACCAGCAGGTCGTATTTCAGGTTCTGCCCGACCTTCAGCACGCCGGGGTCCTCGGCGAGGGCCTTGAGGCGGTCAAGTGCGTCGCGGATCGGCACCTGTCCCTCGACCAGCCCGGAATCGAACAGGCCGGCCTCGCCCGCGCGATGGGCGAGGGGCACGTAGCAGGCCTTGTCGGGCGCATAGGCGAGCGAGAAGCCGACGAGGTCGGCGGCCATGGCGTCGAGGGAATTGGTCTCGGTGTCGAGCGCGACGACGCCCGCTTCCCGCGCCCCCGCGATGAAGGCGTCGAGCGCCGGGAGCGTGGTGATGCACTGGTAGAGGGAGCGGTCGATGGTGGCGCCGCGCAGCCTCTCCGCCGTGCGCGCGGCGAGCGCCTGCGGGCTCGGCGCGGCGGGATCGGCAGCGGCCGTGGAGAGGTCGCCATCCCCGCCTCCGGCCACCGTCGCGGCCGGGACCGCGACCGGCGCCTTCGGGCCGGCAGCCAGCGCCGGGTCGGGATCGACCTTGGCGGGGTCGACGCCGTAGAGCTCGCCGACCTTTTTGGTGATGGTGGTGAATTCCAGCGCCTTGAAGAAGGCGATGAGTCGCCGCCCGTCGGGCCTGACGAGGCCGGTCTCGTCCAGCGGCACCTCCACCTTCACGTCGCGCACCAGCTGCACGAGCTGCTTCGAGATGCGAACCTTCTCGATGACCTCGGGATCGGTGAGCGTCTCGCGCCGCTTCGGCTGCTTGATCTCCGACGCGCGCGCCAGCAGCGTGTCGAGGTCGCCATACTCCGAGACGAGCTGGGCCGCCGTCTTGCGGCCGATGCCGGGGGCGCCGGGCACGTTGTCGGAGGTGTCACCCTCCAGCGACTGGATGTCGACGATCTTCTCCGGCGGCAGGCCCTCCCAGTACTCGGTGACGTCGCCGACCTTGTCGGGCGGCACATTCCAGCGCTCGAAGCGGTCGCCGTGGGTGAGCAGGCGCTCCGGGCGGTAGCCGGGCTTGCCCTTGATGCCGCTCTCCGGATCGTAGAAGGCGACGCAGGGACGGACGAGCTGCATCAGGTCCTTGTCGGCGGAGATGATGAGCACGTCGGCGCCGCGGCCGCAGGCCTCGTCGGCATAGGTGGCGATGAGGTCGTCGGCCTCGTAGCGGTCCTGCTCGATGGCGTGCAGGCCGAAGGCGCGGATGGCCGCCCGCATCAGCGGGAACTGCGGCACGAGGTCTTCCGGCGGCGGCGGCCGGTGGGCCTTGTAGAGCGGATAGAGCTCCTTGCGGAAGGAGTTCTCGCTCTTGTCGAGAATCATCGCGAGGTGGGTCGGCTTCACCCCGAGCGCGCCCTCCTCGACGAACTGCAGCACCTTGGTGGCGAAGAGCCTGACGGCGCCGGTCGGCAGGCCGTCCGAGCGCGCATTGTACTTCCGGTCCTGGTTCATCGACTGGAAATAGGCGCGGAAGACGAAGGACGACGCGTCGACGAGGAAGACGCGGTCGCCCTTGCCGACGGGGCGGTGGTGCTCGGTGTGCATGAACTCGGGGCCTCTGCGATGAGGCGCCATTATGGACGCCCGGGCCGCTCACGTCATGTCAGCAGTCCGCGCCCTCACCAGGCAAGAATGCGCCTGCCGACGGCTGCGCCCGCAACAGTCAGCATGCCGATGGCGAGGGAATACCAGGTGACGACGAAGAGCGGCGAATCGTCGGTGCAGTGCAGGCCGTAGAAGAGAGCCGCGAGGGCACCCGCGGCAAAGCCCGAGAAGGCACCGGCGAGCGTCGCATTGCGCGGGGCCGCAGCCGACATGGCGGTGAGGATGGCGGCCAGCGGCAGGAGGCCGAGCAGGGGAATGGCGACGAGGCAGACGCGCCAGTTCCTGCCGACGAGGCGGGCCGGCAGATTGGCGGGCAGCTGGGTCGCGACCTCGTGGCCGATGCCGAAGACGACGAGGAGCGCCGGCACCAGCAGCACGACCTTCGGAAGCTCGGCCTCGGGGCGGGCCGATGCGCGCACCAGAGCGAAGGCCGCAACCGCAAGCGTCGCCACCAGCAACATCTTCAGGGTGAAGAGCATCGTCGTGCTGGCCACCGCGAGGTCGGGTCTGACGCCGATGCTGGCCGTCAGCAGACCGAAGGCTGCGACAGCCGCTACGGCCAGGGCGATGGCGATGCGGCGATGAACCGTCGGGCCGGCCTGGCCGGCATCGCGGGAGAGGGCGGAGATCAGGTCGTCGGTGTTCATGGGTTTCATATGCTCCCTCGGAGCATCTTTGCGAGGCCGGCAAGGCCCCGGTGAAGGGCGACGCGGACAGCTCCCTCGCTCATCCTGAGCGCGGAAGCGGCCTCCTGGGTGTTGTGACCGTCGACGAACATGGCGTGGATGACGGCCCTCTGGCCCGACGGCAGGCCCTCGGCGAGTTTCACCACGTCGCGCGTGGCGATACCCGGCTCCTCGGAGGGTGCCGCGATCACCTCGGCGAACTCATCGACATCGACGTGGCCGCTCATGCCCTTGCGGCGCAGGAAGTCGATCAGCTTGTGCTTCAGGATGGCGCGCACCCACGGCACCAGCGGTTCCGTCGGAATCCAGCTGGATCGTTTGGTGTGGATGGCGATCAGGACGTCCTGCACGATATCCTCAGCCTCGGCGGTCGAGCGTCCGGCCCTTGCGAGGCCGGAACGGGCGATGGTGCGCAGGAAGGGCGTCAGCTCGCGGAGAAGCCGGCCATAGGCCGCCTCATCCCCGCCGAGCCCCGCCCGCATCCAGGCACTCCAGTCGTCGTTCCGGTCTTTCAAATGCGGACCTATGGCCTTGCTACGGAGCGTCTGACGGATCTGTTACAGCCGGCCTCGGGGAGGCCGACGAATCCCGCCCACGACAATGCCCGGAAGCGGGGTGCTTCGCCAGCCGGGCGATCATGCCGTCAGGCCGTCGCTGCCGTCCTCATGATGCGTGCCGCGATGAACACGCCGACCGCGATGGCGATGCCGACCATGTCGGTGATGCCCTCGGGGATGATCAGAAGGATTGCCGCGACGAACAGGGGTACGCGCAGCACCCAGCCGATCCGCCCGCCGAACCATCCCTCCGTCGCGCAGGCGAGCAGCAGCACGCCGATCAGCGCCGTGGCCAGCACGGGCAGGATCTGCAGGAGCGTGCCCTGGCCGAGCAGGAGCGGCGAATAGAAGAACATGAAGGGCACGATGAAGACGGCGAGCCCCATCTTCACCGAGATGAAGGCCGTCTTCCACGGGTCGGACTTGGCGATGGCCGCCGCCGCGAAGGAGGCGAGGGCGATCGGCGGGGTGATGGCCGAGACGACGGCGTAGTAGAAAATGAACATGTGGGCGACCAGCGGCGAGACCCCCAGCCGCTGCAGGCCCGGGGCCAGAACGGCGGCGCCGATGGCATAGGCGGCGGTCGTCGGCATGCCCATGCCGAGGACCAGAGCCACGACCATGGTGAAGATCATGGCGAAGAGCACGTTCTCGCCGGCGAGCTGCAGGAGCAACTGGGCGAAGCGGCCGCCGATGCCGGTCAGCGCGATGACGCCGACGATGATGCCGGCTGCGGCGCAGACGGAGATGAGCTGGAGGGAATCGCGCGCCGCCATGTTCAGCGCCTCGAGCGACCGCTTCGGACCCATGGCGTTCTGCCGGTCGAGCCAGCTCACCACGATGGCGGCGACGATGGCGAGCGAGCCGGAACGGAACGCCGAATAGCCCGAGACCAGCAGCCAGATCATGATGAGGAGCGGCGCGAAGAGATAGGCCTTCTTCAGGAGACCGAGGAGCGGCGGCAGCTCGCTGCGGGGCAGGCCGTCGAGCCCGTTCAGCCGGGCGTGCAGCTCCACATGGGCGTAGCAGGCGACATAGAAGAGGATGCAGGGGATGATCGCGGCGAAGGCGATCTCCGAATAGGCGATGCCGGTGATCTCGGCCATCAGGAAGGCGCCGGCCCCGAGAATGGGCGGGGTGATCTGGCCACCGGTCGAGGATGTCGCCTCGACGGCACCGGCGGTGGCACGGTCATATCCGACCCGCCGCATCATCGGGATGGTGATGGCGCCCGACGCCGCGACATTGGCCACCGACGATCCCGAGATCGAGCCGAACAGGATGCCCGAGGCGACAGTCGCCTTGGCCGGGCCGCCGCGCAGGTGGCCGAACAGCGACAGGGCGAGGTCGTTGAAATAGTCGCCGACCTTGGAGACCTGGAGGAAGGCACCGAAGGCGACGAAGAGAACGATGAAGTTGGAGGAGGCTTCCGTCGTCGTGCCGAAGATGCCGAGGTCGGAGTAGATGTAGGCGAAGAAGCGGCCCCATTCGAAGCCGCGATGGTTGAGCACGCCCGGCAGCCAGGGGCCGATGAAGACATAGAGGATGAAGACGCCGGCGATGATCGGCAGGGCGAGGCCGGCGGTGCGCCGCGAGAATTCGAGCACCAGCAGCGTCCCGACAAGGCCGACCCAGACGTCGAGCGGATCGGGGATCGCGCCGGCGCGGAACTGAAGCCCGTCCAGCTCCCAGTAGATGTAGGCGCAGCACAGAACCGAGAGGGTCATCAGCACCCAGTCGTACCAGGGGATGCGGTGCGCGCCTGCGGAGGCGAACGGCCGGTAGATGGCAAAGCCGAGGACGGCGGCCCAGGCGACGTGCGTGGCGCGGAAGGCCAGCGCCTCCTGCGGGAAGATGTTGAGGACGATGATGTGGTAGAGCGTGAAGGCGGCCGCGCAGGCCACGAAGAGGTGTAGCTCCAGGCCCGACAGGGTTCGCTTCAGGCCGGCGAATTCCTCCTCCGGCACGTCGACGGGCCTGTCGTCGGCATCGGCCGGTCCGGTCTCGACCTTCGCCATATCAATTCCCCCGGACGCACAGGCGTCATCGGCCCTACGCAACAGGCCGTTCGTTTATTTCATCGACCGGACGCGGCGTGAGGCACTGCATCCGGTCGAGATGCGAGGCGGTCCTGTCGGAAGGCACCGACCAGCGGCCCGGCCTTCCCGTCGGGATCAGCCGACGAGGTTTGCGGGAATGGCGATGCCCTTCTCGCGATAGTACTTCGCCGCGCCGGGGTGGAACGGCAGGAAGGCGTTCTTCGTGACGTTCTGCGGGATGGTCTCGGACGCTGCCGCATGCCCCTTCACCATGGCCTCGTGGTTCTCGTGCACCGCCTTGACGATGGCGTAGGCGAGCGAGTCCGGGACCGACTTGTTGGTGATGGCGAAGTTGAACAGGCCGACGGTCTTCTGGTCCTCGGCGACCTGCTTGTAGGTTCCCTTCGGAATGGTCGAGGCCGACAGTTCCGGCAGCGCCGCCTGCATCTTGGCGAGTTCGCCGTCGTTGAAGCCGAAGAAGGCGACGTCCTGGGTATTGGCGAGCTCCGTATAGGCGGCGATCGGCAGGCCGGCGCCGAAGGCGAAGCAGTCGATGAGGCCGTCGGCGAGCTGCGAGGCCATGTCGGACGCCTGCCCGTTGCGGATCGTGACGTTCTGGATGCCCAGCGCCTGGAAGATCAGCGGGAAATAGGTGCCCGGCGTGCCGGCGCGCGGGCCGACGCCGACGCGCTTGCCGGCAAGCTGGGCGACATTGGTGATGCCCGAGCGCTTCAGCACGACGAAGTGGAAGGGCGTGTCGTACATCGGGAAGAGGGCGCGGACATCCTGCATCTTGCGGCCGCGGGTCCATTCGCCGGTACCGTTCCAAGCCTGGAGGGCGACGCCCATGGTGGTCATGCCGAGGTCGATGCGCTTGTCCTGCACCAGCAGGATGTTCTGGTTCGGGCCCTGCGTCTGCTGGGTGTTGATCTGCAGGCCGATCTTCTCGCCGACGAGGCTCGCCCAGGCCTGGCCATAGACGAAATAGGTGCCGCCGACGGAGGCCGTGCCGAGCGTCACATTGGCCGGCCAGCTCGGGTCGCGGGTCTGCGCAAGGGCGAGCGAGGGGATGACGGGCAGGGCCGCGGCCCCGGCCAGCAGGTGGCGACGGGAGATGGTCATGGGAGAGAACTCCTCTGGAAGCGTTTCCGACAGCGATGCGGCCGTTCCCGGCTCTTGGCCGTTACCTAAAGGCATCGACATCACCGCGTCCAGTCGAGGAGCCTCCTGCTGCGCCTCCGGCCGGCGCCCAAACGTCGCAGTCGATGATCTTCATGTTGACGTTTACGTAAACGTGAGTTAAACGAAGGGCGAATGCGAAGGGCCGGCGCGGAGGAAGCCATCCCGATGACGAGCAATGTCGAACACGACATCGTCCCGCAGGCGGGAACGACGCTTGCCGAGCTTCTGGCGCGCACCGTCTCGCCGCCCGGCAAGGACGTCTTCACCATCCGCGAGATGACGCGCGAATTCGGCCTCACTGCGCGCGCCCTGCGCTTCTACGAGGAAAAGGGCCTGCTCGCGCCCGAGCGTCAGGGCCAGGACCGCCTCTATTCCCGCCGCGACCGTTCGCGCCTGCGTCTCGTGCTGATGGGCAAGTGCGTCGGCTTCTCGCTGGAGGAGGTCAAGGCGATGCTCGACCTCTACGACCTCGGCGACGGCGGCGTCACACAGATGAAGGTGGCGCGCGGCAAGTATCGCGAGCAGATCGGCCGGCTGGTCGCCCAGCGGCAGGACATCGACACCGCCATCCGCGAACTCGAGCGGGCGATCACCGTCATCGACGGCCGCCTCGCCGGCATGGGCGCCTCGACGTCCAGGGATTGAACCGCCGCCGGTCGCGGCGGCTCACGAAACCGGCGCCAACCGGCGCAACCTCTCGGAGGAGATGACAGATGCCGATCTACAAGGCGCCCATCGAAGACACGATGTTCGTGCTCTATGACGTCCTGAAGCTGGACAACTACGGCAACCTGCCGGGCTTCTCGGACGCGCCGCGCGACCTCGTGGAAGCCATCGTCAACGAGGGCGCCAAGTTCTGCGAAGAGGTGGTGCAGCCGCTCAACGTCGTCGGCGACACAGAGGGCTGCCATCGCAATGCGGACGGGTCGGTCACCACGCCGAAGGGCTTCAAGGAGGCCTACCGCCAGTACTGCAAGGGCGGCTGGATGGGTCTCGCCTTCGACCCCGCCTATGGCGGCCAGGGCCTGCCGGCCACCGTCAATGCCGTGATCGGCGAGTACCTCTCCTCGGCCAACCTCGCCTGGGGCATGTATCCGGGCCTGACCATGGGCGCCATGGCGGCCCTGCACGTTCACGCCAATGACGAGATCAAGCAGACCTACCTGCCGAAGATGACGTCGGGCGAGTGGACGGGCACCATGAACCTGACCGAGCCGCACTGCGGCACGGACCTCGGCATGCTGCGCAGCAAGGCCGTGCCGAACGGCGACGGCTCCTACCGCATCTCCGGCCAGAAGATCTTCATCTCGGCCGGCGAGCACGACATGTCCGAGAACATCATCCACCTCGTCCTCGCCCG
>VFQR01002921.1_pt1 | contig 10234 bp, 12 predicted proteins | sample 3512321 | NCBI WGS metagenome assembly VFQR01 (sample SAMN10412374, study PRJNA504923) | tailings metagenome | isolation source: Relicate 3 Philex TSF1 revegetated site | place: Philippines: Tuba, Benguet | collected 2017-08-29
GGCGCCCGGCTCCCGTATCGCTGGGACTCCGGGTACCAGGCGCGCGTCGGCGTCCTGCCCCTCGGAGGTACGGGCGACCAGATCCGGTGGGTCGAGATCGAGCCGTGCTGGGTGTTCCACCCGGCCAACGCCTACGACGTGCGCGACCGCCTCGTCGTCGACGTCGTGCGCTTCGACACCGTCTTCAACGTCGACGTCACCGGCCCCAACGACGGCGTGTCCCGCCTGGACCGCTGGTTCATCGACCCGGTCGAAGGCGTTGTCGCCACCGAGACGATCGACGACCGGGGCCAGGAGTTCCCCCGCATCGACGAGCGCCACACCGGGCGCTGCCACCGGTCGATCTTCACCGCCGAGCTCGGTCCCGGCTTCGAGCCCCACGGCGCGCTGCGGCACGACACGGCACGGGGCACCAGCGAGCGCCACGACTACGGGCCGGGCCGCAGCACCGGGGAGCTCGTGTTCGTCCCCCGCACGGTCGATGCACCGGCCGACGACGGTTGGGTGCTGTCGTTCGTCGAGGATGCGAACACCGGGACGTCCGACGTCGTGATCCTCGACACGCAGGACTTCACCGGCGATCCCGTGGCGACGATCCACCTCCCGGCACGGGTCCCGATGGGCTTCCACGGCAACTGGGTGCCGTCGACACCCGAGGTCGGTTGATCTGCGAGATTGTCACCATGTCGACGATGTCCGACGACGCCCGGGCGGCCGCCACCGCCCGGTTCGTCGGGCGCACACACGAGCTGGCCCGCCTCGACGCGGCGCTCGACGGGACGACCTCCAAGGTCCTGTGGATCTTCGGTCCCGGCGGCATCGGCAAGTCGACCCTCACCCGTGCGATGGCCGACCGCGCCGCGGCGCGAGGCTGCCGACCCGTCACGTTCGACCTGCGCACCCTCGAACCGACGGCGCAGGCACTCGACACGGCCATCCGCGACGCGGCCACCCTCGACGAGCCGGGCGGGCGCAGGTTCGTGGTGATCGACACCTTCGACCGCGTGGCCGGCCTCGAGGCCTGGGCCCGGTCCAACCTCCTCGACCTCCTGCCCGCCGGCACGGTCGTCGCGATCGCGGGCCGGCAGGCACCCGGGCCCGGGTGGCGGGCCGACCCGCTGTGGGGACCCGTCCTGGAGGTGCTCCCGCTCCGGGCGCTCGGACCCGCCGACGCGGTGAGCCTGCTCCGCCACGGCGGCGTGGATGAGCCGCGGTGTGCGAGCGCCGCACCTCTGGCCCACGGTCATCCCCTGGCCCTGGTCCTGCTCGCCGATGTCCTGGCATCGAGCGGAGGGGAGGAGATCCCGGCCTCGATCGTGGACCGACCTGATCTGTTGGCCGGGCTCCTGGAGCGGATCGTCGACGAGGTCCCGTCGCGCAGCCATCGGAGGGTCCTCGACGTGGCCGCCATGACCAGGGCGACGACACGGGGGCTCATCCGGCACGTCATCGGCGCAGAGCAGGCCGACGAGCTGTTCGACTGGCTCCGCACCCGCTCGTTCGTCGAGACCCTGGACGACGGGCTCCGCCCCCACGAGCTGGCGCGGGAGGTGCTCGAGGCGGATCTCCGTCGGAACGATCCCGATGGCTACGCCGAGTTGCACCACCGCATCCGTGAGTTCCTGCTGAGGCAGCAGGACCGGCCAGGCGGTGCGACGACGATGGTCCAGGACGTCATCTACCTGCACAGGTCGAGCTCGATGATGAGCTCCCACTGGGACTGGACCAGCTTCGGTGCGGTGCAGACCACGGGTCTCCGCCGCGGCGACGAGCCCACGCTCACGGCGCTCGTGGCCCGACACGACAGCGAGGCCGAGGTCCCGATCCTCGAGCACTGGATCGATCGACGGCCGGGAGCCTTCACGATCGTGCGCACGCCGTCGGGCGGGATCCTCGGGTTCTCGGCGATCCTGATCCTCGAGCGCCCGACGGTCGAGGACCTGACCGTCGACCCCACCATGCGCGCGGTCTGGGACCACGCCAGCCGCAACGACCCACCGCGACCCGGTCAGGTCATCGGGGTCCACCGCTACTTCGAAGACGTGGAAGCAGGGCAGACGCCGCCGTCACCGACCTTCAACGTCGTGGCGTCCACCACGACCACGACCTGGATCACCACACCGGGCCTGTCCTGGTTCTACGTCGCCCAAGTCCGCGACGCCGAGCTGTGGGGGCCGATGATGCGCTACCTCGACTTCCACCCTGTGCACGCGGCCGAGCACCGCGTCGGCGACACGATCCACCACGTGTTCTGCCACGACTGGCGACGGCTCGGGCCCGCGGCGTGGCTCGACCTGATGGAGTCCCGTGAGCTCGGCGCACCCGTGGAGGCCACATCCCGACCCGCCCCCGTCCTCGTGGCGCTCACCGAGGAGGCCTTCGCCGAGGCCGTCCGCACCGCGCTGCGCGACCTCCCCCGACCCGACCGCCTCCGGCGCAACCCGCTGGCCGCATCTCGCGTCGTGCAGGACGCCGGACCCGGAGCCACCCTCGCCGACGTGCTGCGCGAGGCACAGGCGGCGCTGCCCGACGACCCTCGGACCGAGAAGGCCCGGCGGGCGCTCGACCGCACCTACTTCCACGGCGCCACCTCCCAAGAAGCCGCCGCCGACGTGCTCCACATGGCCTTCTCGACCTACCGCCGCCATCTCGGAGCGGGCATCGACGCGCTCACCAGCACCCTGTGGGACTGGGAGCTCTGCGGCCGCCACTCGACCTGATGACCGCACGCGTGCCGAGGTTGCCGCTGCGCGGAGGCGGTCGGGAGATGCGTGAGGCTCCGCCGGAGTTGGCAGCCGTCCTGACGTCCGATGAACGCTCGCGAGTCAGCTGGCCTCGCGCAGCCGTCGCCTCCAGAAGGTTCGCTCCTCGACCTCGCTGCCGCGCTCGAAGCCGTTCCGTTCGGCCACCTCGAGCGAGGCGGTGTTGTCGGGATGGATCAGGAGGGTGGCGATCTCGACGTCCGTGTCGACGCGAAGGTGCTCCAGCATGAGATGGACTGCGCGGGATGCGTAGCCGCGACGCCGGTGGCCCGGGAACACGTGGTAGCCGATGTTCACCTCCCCGGGCGCGAGCCACCAGCGGTCGTCGTCCCGATCGTGGTCCACCCATCCGACCACCGCGTCGTCCACGACGATGACGAACTCGGGAGTGGGCACGAGGGAGCCCTGGCCGATGAACCGCCGGAAGTCGGCATCGCGGCCGGCGATGATCAGCGGCGCATCCTCGGGCGTCGACGGTCGAAGCGCGATCACGCCGTCGGCGAATCTCGTGTCGGGCACTGCGCAAGTCTTCCGCGTCCGATCGGCGGCCGATGGCGTGGACGAGCTGCTGCCAGCCGGCGGTCGGTGATGGTCGGCGGGCGCGAGGTCAGTCGAGGTTCCACCAGTAGTTGACGTCGCCGAGCGGCTTGCGGTCTCCTCCGAGCGAGGAATACAGCGCTTGTGCCGTCGCGTTGTGCCCGCCGGTCGACAGCCAGAGCTTGGTCGAGCCACGCCGGCGAGCGACGGACATCGCCTCGGTGATGAGGGCCGAGCCAACGCCTCGTCGCCGCCAGTTCTCGTGGACATCGAGTTCGTGTACGTAGGTCGTGAGCCGGCCACTCGGCGAGCGCATCTGCAGGCCCCAGGCGAGCCCTACCGGAACATCGTCGATGTAGGCGCCGAGCACGAAGGTGCACGGGTCACGAAGAAAGGCCTCCGGCTCTTCCAGGTCGTGTGCCTGGGCCGTCGGTGAATCAGGAAGCACGGCGCGGAACAGCGCCACCAGTCGTTCGGCCTCGCCTTCGACAAGTTCTCGGATCTCCACGACGTGAGTCTTGTAGGTCCGGAGTGTCGTGACCGTCGCGGCGGCTCGCTCGACCGCCGGGCGTGGACGACGCCGCTCGCGAGTCGGTGTCGACGCGCATGGGCGAGCGCACTGCTCACCGGGGCCGGAGCGGGGTAATGAAGCCGCATGAGCGACATCGAGAATGCCCACGACTACGACCCCGGCATCGAGTCTGGTGCGGCCGCCGGTGTGACGAGCGGTGACGAGGAGGTCGGCGAGGGTCTGGTCGGCGGCAGCACGTACGGCGCCGACGACCTCGCCGACGACGACGAGCCCGACACCTCGAGCTGAGGCCGATCACGCGCCGGCGCGTCCATGAAGCGCCGGTTCCCCCGAACGTCCGCAGCGTCATCCTCCCGGCGTCTGCGGCGCGCGTCCATCTCACTCGTTTCGGCCTCCACCATGATGGGCTGCATGGAGCAGTGGGTGTCGGAGGCGTTGTTCGAGGCGAGGGTGGCGCGCCTCGGCACGAGAGGCGCTGACGGCGCAGTGCGTATGGTGCCGATCTGCTTCGCGGTGGTGGACCGCTTCATCGTCAGCGCCGTCGATCACAAGCCGAAGCGGACGGGGCAGCTTCGCCGTCTCCGCGACATGGCGGAGTCAGGAACCGCGACGGTGCTGGTCGACCACTACGACGACGACTGGTCGGCGCTGTGGTGGGTGCGCATCCGAGGACAGGCGACGGTGCACCTCTGTGGCGAGTCGGAGGCGCTGAGCGCGGTCGACGCGCTTGTGGCGAAGTACGCGCAGTACCGCGACATGCCTCCGACAGGGGAGGTGTTCCGAGTGGCACTGGACGAGGTGCGCTGGTGGTCACCCGCCGCGCGCGGCGGTTCGTCGTGACCGCGAGCTGAGAAGTCGCCGCCCAACTGTGATCCGCTGCAGCTCGACGCTGAACAACGGTTTCGGTGCGCCGGACCGGACGTGGGGGGCGCAGGCGTAATGTTCCGCCATGAGCACCACGATCCTCTACATGTCGACGTTCGGGACCAGCGACGGGACGAGAGCGTCCATCCCGTGGCACCTCGCGGTGAACGGATCCATGGAAGCGGGACAGCACGCGGTGATCGTGCTCGCGGGAGACGCCGCCGAGCTCGTTGTTGCCGCTCGCCGGGAGGCAGTGGAGGGCGTCGGTGTTCCACCCCTCCGCGATCTCGTGGCGAAGGCGAGAGAGCGTTCGGTGCCCATCCACGTTTGAAAGGGGTGCGCCGTCGCCCGTGGGGCGACCGACGACGACCTCGACACGATCGGCGGCACCTGGGCCACTCCACCTGACGTTGCCCGGTTGCTCGCCGAGGCGGACCGAACCGTCACGATCTGATCAATGCCATTTCGCGCGGGTCAGTGCTCAGCGGCCGGGTCGGTGAACTCGCTCCCAGGGCCACTCGGTGGTCAGCCATTCGGCGACGGCGTCGGCGAGTGGCGTGTCGAGCTCGGCGTGACTGGCGCGAACCCAGGACTGAGCTGTCACGTCGAGATCGGGCGACGGCGACGGGTAGAGGTAGACGCACCCGATGACGTCGTCGGTGATCGTGTCGAGGACGGTGAACGTGAACCCGCGGCGCGCGGCGAAGTCGGCCGCGTGACGGCGGAGGTCGTCCAGGTTCCGGTCGAGTGACATGCCCTCCGGCGGCGGCCAGTTCCCGTCGGGAAACCCCGGAGTCGAGCGAATGTGGGCGATGCTCGACGTCCACGCTGCGTGATCCGCCTCGTTGTGCTGCGGACCGAGCGGTTCGAGCCGGAAGTGGTCGGTCTCGAGGGTCGTCGGCGGCTCGAACTCCGTCGGGACGAACGGTGGCTCGGCCACGACCCGACTCTAGGTCGAGTTGACACGGCCGCGGTAGGAGACGTTCCTGGCAGCCCTGGCTCCTGGAATGGCCGCCGCACCGCTCGGGTTGGAGCCGTCATGACCGCAGGCCACTCCGTAACGATCACGCCCGACGACGCACATGTCGAGGTCCGACTGGAAGGGGAGCTGTTGGCTGCGACCGACAACGCTCTACGCCTCGACGAGACCGGCTTGCCCGCCCGCTACTACATCCCCAAGGGCGACGTGCGAATGGAACTCCTGCAACCAACTTCATTCCACACGAGCTGCCCGTTCAAAGGAGAGGCCTCCTACTGGTCAGCGGAAGTCGGTGGGAAGAGGCACGACGGCATCGTGTGGGCGTACGAGGCGCCGATCTCGGCCGCTGCCGACATCGCCGGCTTCTTGTCGTTCTATCCGGATCGCACCGAGATCACGGTGAACGGCGAGATCCTGGCGGCGTAGAGACCGCCCGTCGAGCTCGAAGACTCATAGCGTGTCCGAACTCGGGCTCGGCGCGATCTGGCTGAGCGACCGGTACGCATGACGCCTGCTCGACGAGGCGGCGGTAGTGGCAGGGCTCGGCGTTTCCTCCTCGTTGCAATGTGGACATCGGTAGGCGTACATTTAGGCGTATGCCTCGCCTTCAGGTGTACCTGCCGGATGATCTCCACGATGAGTTGAAGCGACGCGGGCTGCCGGCCTCGGAACTCCTGCAGATCGCGCTACGCGCCGAGCTCGAACGGCAGGATGCACTCGACGAGACAGCCACGTATCTCGAGGAACTCGCCGCCGAGGTCGGCGAACCCACCGCCCGGCAACACGCCCACGCCGACGCGATCGCCCGCCGAGTACGCGAACGGGGCCTCGGCCAGGCCGGTTGACATGCTCATCCTCGACAGCGGTGGCGTGACCCGACTCTCGGCGCGCAGCAAGGCCGCTCTCGCGCTCATTCGATCCCTTGTCGACGAAGGCCTCTGGCCTCCCATCGTGCCGACCATGGTCCTCGTCGAGTCGCTCCAGGGCGACCCGGCGCGGGACGCCAATGCCAATCGCTTCCTGAAGACCTGCATCATCCAGCCCGAGGTCACGCCCGCGATCGCCCGGCGAGCCGCAGAACTCAGGCGTCGCGCTCGAACCGGCTCAGCCGTCGACGCCCTCGTCGTCGCGCTCGCCGAACCCGGCGGCACCGTACTGACCGGAGACAGAGCTGACATCGGAGCACTTGCTGCCCATGCGCGGCACGTTTCTGTGGAACTCGTCTGAGCGCCACAGCGCCGGGCACCGCTCCCTCGCATTCATGACCAGGACCCAGCGTTTGGTGGCGCGATGAACTCAGCGCGGCCAACGACTTCTTCGCGCCCACGCATCTGCATCACCTTGTCGATCGTTGTCCGGAGGTGTTGCCGATGCTGGGGCTAGGTGAGGGATGGAGGTTCCTCATCGCGCCCGGGCCACGAGGACGTGTGGTTTGACGCGTCGCTCCTCGACGAGTTGGTAGAGCGCCGAACTGCCTGATGGAGAGGTGGGACCGCAGCTCGTAGCCGGCGCTCGGTGGCAGCCAGGAGGCCGCCGCACGCTACGAGAAGACCGCCCGCGCCTTCCTGTCCCCGCAGGAGGCGGCTCGGGCGACGGAGGTTCGGTCGGGACCCATCCGTCCGATCTCATCCACTAGGCCGGCCTGCGGAGCAGCGCCTCGATCACGGTCAGCCGGCCGTCCTCCGCGCTCCGCGCGACGTTGATCTGGAGGTCCCTGATCCGCTCGCCCATGAGCGTCTGCAGCCCGAGCGGCGGCAGGTCCTGGGCCTCCAGGCGCCGGCGGTTCTCCCGGAGATCCGGCATGACTTCCTCGGTCATGTCGCGGAACACCACGACCTCGAAGCCGGCGGCGCGGATCTGCTCGCGTGTCTCCTCCGGCGCCGTCAGGAAGCTCGTCGCCGGGCCTGCCGCCCAAGGGAGCGGGTAGTCGGGCTCTCCTCTCGAGCCGGCGCCGTAGTGGGAGGTGTAGAACAGCCCGCCCGAGCGGAGCACGCGCCGCGCCTCCGAGTAGAAGCGCAGCTTGTCCGCGACGTTCATCGCGACGTTCTGGGAGTAGGCGCGGTCGAATTCGCCCGCCCCGAAGGGCAGGTCGGTCGCGCCGCCCTCGACGACGCGCACGCGCTCGGAGAGGCCGGTGGCAGCGTTCAGCGCCTCGGCGGCGCGGCAGAACTCGGGCGTCAGGTCGAGGCTGGTCACATGGCAGCCGAACCGCGCCGCGAGCCAGCGCGCGGGGCCGCCGATCCCGCCGCCGATGTCGAGGACGCGCCCGCCGGGGCGGGGGTCGAGGAGCGCCGCCATCTCCCGCGTCGCTTTCAGCCCCCGGCCGTGGAAGTGGTCGAGCGGGGCGAGGGCGTCGGGCGTGACCGGCGCCTCCGGCCCCTCCACCGCCCTGAGGGCGGCGAGGATCCGGGCCGCGATGCCCTCGCTGGCGTAGTGGTCCTCGACCGTGCCGCCCGTTGCCGCGCTCATGTCCCGACCGTCGCCTCCGGGCCTCGCGGATGCGGATCGCCCGAGGCGCCGCCGCGATGATAGGACGCCAAAGGACCTCGTCGTCGAGGATGTCGCGCCGGGCCGCGCAGAGGCCCTCACGACCCAACCCTTGCTGCTGTCGTGCCACGGTCGGCGTGTAACACCCGTGTGCGAACATACGTTCGATGAAGGAGATCCTGTCGTCCGGGTCGGAGCCGACCGCCGAGGCGGCCGCGCTGCCGGCGTCCCTGGTGGGGTTGCGAGCTGCCGCCGATGAGCTGCTCGCGGTCGACCCGCATGCGCTGACGGATGGCGAGCTGCAGGACGACGTGGTCGGCCTCGTTCGTGAGATCGACCGGTTGGCGGTGGCGTTGGCGGCACGAGTGGCGGTGTGGGACGCGAAGATGGTGTGGCTGCTCGACGGCTCGGCCAGCGCGAGGATGCGGCTCTCGCGGGACACGCGCACCTACAAGGCGAGGGCGGGCAGGATCCTGCGCGAGGCGCACCTGCTCGAGCAGATGCCGAGCGTGAACGCGGCCATCCTCGACGGGCGACTCTCGCTCGACCACCTCGCCGTGTTCGCCAGGGCGTGCTCACCGCAGCGGGCCGAGTTGTTCGCCCGCGACGAAGCGGTGCTGGTCGAGCAATGCGCCGCACTGCGCTTCGATCAAGCCGAACGGGCCGTCGACTATTGGATCATCCGCGCCGACGACGAGCTCGACCAACGCCGCCGCTCCAGCACACCCACACCCGCCTCCGACCAGCCTTCGGCCGCCGCCAGCGGGACCGGCGGCAACAGCGATGCCGACCATGGCGCCGACGGCGACGAGGAACCGGACGGTGGCGGCGGTGCGCAGGGCGACCTGTTCGACCCCGCCGGCGGCGGCCGTGACGGTGGTGGGTTCGACACGTCGCGCGACAAGCTGCACGCCTCGCGCACCTCGGGCGGGCTGTGCCTGGACGGCTGGCTCACCGATCACGTCGACATCGAGATCGTCCTCGGACAGCTCGACGCCATCGAACGCGAGATGTACCTGGCCGACCAACGCGAAGGCCGCAGCCGGCTCCGCTCCCAACGCATGGTCGCCGCCTTGGTGGAGATGGCCCGCCGCTCCGCCAGCGCCCCACCCGACGCCAAGCCCGCCAAGCCGCTGTTCGTGCTCTGCGTCGGCGACGGCCGCGCCGCCGACCTGTGCCAACTCGCCTCGGGTCACGTCGTGCGCGTCGACCAGGTCGCCCCCTACATCGACACTGCCGTCATCGAGCGGTTCATCTTCGACGGCCACACGATCATCGGCGGCAGTGCTCGACGTTCCTTCACCGGGCTGTTGCGCCAGGCGATCCTGGCCCGCGACCTCTATGGCTGCACCCATCGCGCCGGCTGCGACCGCCACGGGACCGACCTCGACGTCGACCACATCACCCCCCGCATCCCAGGGCGGCCCGACGGATCAGTTCAACGGGCGCGTCATGTGCCCGCCGCAGAACCGCCACGGGCCGTACCGGCGCAACGAGCGCGGCGCGCGACCACAACCCCACCGCGACATCACCTCCGCCGACCTCGACCACGCCCGACGGCGCTGGCGCCACCGACACGGCCTGCCCGATGCTCGCCGCGGCGATTCCGACGGCGACGCTGACAGCGCCGACGGCGACGGCGGTGACGGAGGCGTCGGACCGGGCGACACCGACGACCGGCCGATCTGACCGAAGCGGCGTCACGGTGCACCACCGTCGTGCACTCCGACTCCACTCGCCGCTCGCGGGCGTGGCGGCCGCCCACGCCCGACGACCCGACCCGCCCAACCGTCAGCGCAGGGCCTGCTCCCGTGCCCAGCGGTAGTCGGCCTTGCCCGACGGCGAGCGGACGATCGCTGGCACGAAGCGGAACGCCTTGGGGAGCTTGTACCGGGCGATGTGCCGCTCGGCCTCCGCGAGCAGCGAGGCCTCGTCGGTGTCGGCACCGTCGCGCAGCCGGACGACGGCGACCACCTCCTGGCCCCAGCGTTCGCTGGGCCGACCGGCGACCACGCAGTCGTAGACGGCGGGGTGCCGCTTGAGCGCCGCCTCCACCTCCTCGGCGAAGATCTT
>VFQR01002922.1_pt1 | contig 10230 bp, 6 predicted proteins | sample 3512321 | NCBI WGS metagenome assembly VFQR01 (sample SAMN10412374, study PRJNA504923) | tailings metagenome | isolation source: Relicate 3 Philex TSF1 revegetated site | place: Philippines: Tuba, Benguet | collected 2017-08-29
CGGTTCAGCGCCTCTCTTTTGGTGACTTTTCTCTGGCGCGACAGAGAAAAGTTACTCGCCCGCCGGGGCGAACTCCCGGCACGGTGCACCGAGTCGAAAGGCTCGCAGCAAAGGCCTCCCCAACAACAACAACAACTCAAGCGCATCATGCGCCCCATGCCCTCCCCTTCCCACCTCCGCGGCACCACCCGCCTCACCCTCGACGCCACCACCGGCCTGACCCGCCTGGTGGAAGCCATGCACGCCGAGATCACGCGGCTGCCGGGTGCGAAACCCAGGCCCGACACCACGGGCATCACCGGCCTCGTGTACCGCAGCATCCGCGGTGTGACCCGGCTGGTGGGCAGCGGGGTCGACACCGCGCTGGCAGCCCTCGCGCCCCTGCTGGAAAGCACCGCGCCGGCGCAGGCCAGTGGCGTCATCGCGGCGCTCAACGGCGTGCTGGGCGACTACCTGGAAGACACGCACAACCCGCTCGCCATCCCGATGAGCCTGCATCCCCTCGTGCCTGGCGCCGAGGGCCCGCCGCTGGTGATGCTGCATGGGCTGTGCATGAACGAGGCGCAGTGGCAGCGAGACGGGGCTGACTTTCCGCGCGCGCTGGCCGAGCTGGGCTACCAGCCGCTCGGCCTGCGCTACAACACCGGCCGGCCCATCTGGCGCAACGGCGCCGAGCTGGCCGCCTTGCTGAGCCGCGTGCCCGGGCCGATCACGCTGCTGGGGCACAGCATGGGCGGGCTCGTGGCGCGCAGTGCGATCGCCCAGGCCGGGCGCCGGCGCTGGCGGCGCGAGCTGCGCGGCCTGGTCACGCTCGGCACGCCGCACCAGGGCGCCCCGCTGGAGCGAGGCGGCCAGCAGGTGCAGCGGCTGCTGTCGGTCAGCGCCTATTCGCGACCGCTGGCCCTGCTGGCCGGGCGGCGCAGCGCGGGCATCCGCGACCTGCGGCATGCCAGCCTGCTCGAAGCCGACGTCGGCCGCGCCAGCGTGCTGCCCCTGCCAGTCAACGTGGCCTGCCGTGCGATCGCGGCCACGATGTCGCGCACCGCCACCGGCGCCCCGGCGCGCTGGCTGGGCGACGGCCTGGTGCCGGTGGCCAGTGCGTTGGGCCAGCACCGCTCGCCCGCACGGCGGCTGGCCTTCGCCGACACCGCGGTGTTCGCCGGCCTGGGCCACCTCGCGCTGCAGACTGACCCGGCAGTGCTCGCCCAGCTGAAGGCCTGGCTTCAACCCCCGCCCTGACGCCACAATCACTGCCACCCTTCGCATCGCTGCTCTTGCCATGCCGCTCACCCCGATCCAGCCTGCGCCGCGCCCCCGCCCGGCGGCCCTGTTCGAGCTGACGCCCGACTGGCTGCAATGGGTGGCCGAGAACCGGCTGTGGGACTGCGCACCCGCCACGATGGTCGACACCATGGTCAACGCCGGCCAGCCGCCCGAGCTGGCCGCGGCGGCCGTGGCGCAGATGGACACCGACCCGGTCTTCATCGCCGCACGGCGCCATCAGCAGATGCTGCGCAAGCTCGAATCGGTCTGCGCCAACCTGCAGAAGGTCTGGCAGCAGGCGCCGGGCTACGCGGTCGTGGAGCGCCGCAGCGGGGTGTCGCGCGACGAGATGCTGACGCGCTACGTGCACGGCTGCCGGCCGGTGGTGCTGACCGACGTGGCCCACGACTGGCCGGCCCTGCGCCGCTGGTCACCCGCCGACCTGCGCGCGCGCTTCGGCCATCTGGACGTCGACGTGCAGGTGGGGCGCAACCAGGATGCCCTCTTCGAACAGCACAAGGCCTCACTGCGCCAGCGCATGAAGTTGGCCGCCTTCGTGGACCTCGTGCTCGAAGGCGGCGCCACCAACGACCACTACCTGACAGCCAACGACGAAATGCTGCGCCGGCCGGAGTTCATGCCGCTGCTGCAGGACATCGGCAGCATGCCGCCGCTGTGCGACCCGGCCCTGCTGCACACCGCCGCCTCGTTCTGGTTCGGCCCGGCCGGCACGCGCACGCCGCTGCATCACGACACGCTGATGCTCTTCCACACCCAGGTCACCGGCCGCAAGCGTTGGCGCTTCGTGTCGCCGCTGCAGACGCCGCTGCTCTACAACCGCATGCATGTCTACAGCCCCATCGACCTGGATGCGCCCGACTTCAACCGCTACCCGCGCCTGCGCGACGTGACCGTGCTGGAAACCGTGCTGGAGCCCGGCGACACGCTCTTCCTGCCGCTGGGCTGGTGGCACCAGGTCACGGCGTTGGAGATGAGCATGTCGTTCTCGTACACGAACTTCGCGGCCGACGTGCCCAATCAGTTCGACTACGTGAATCCCACCATCGGCAATTGGTAGCCAACCGCGCGTCGACGCTTGATGCCGGTCAAGGCGCGCTGGGGCCGGCGGCGGGAACATGGCTTCGCTCAAGGAGGCTGCCATGACCCGCCGCATCGCGTTGATCCAGGCCCACCCGGACGCCGCGGGCGGTCACCTCTGCCATGCACTCGCCCAGGCCTATGCCGACGGCGCCGCCAGGGCCGGCCACGAGGTGCGCGTCATTGACGTGGCACACCTGGACTTCCCGCTCCTGTGCTCCCCGAAAGACTGGCTCGAAGGCCAGGTGCCGGACGCGCTCCGGCCGGCCCAGGACACCATCCGCTGGGCCGAGCACCTGGTGATCGTGTTTCCGCTGTGGCTGGGCGACATGCCGGCGCTGCTGAAGGCCTTCCTGGAGCAGATCGCGCGCCGCGGTTTCGCGTTTGAACCCGTGGAGGGCAATCCGCTCGGCCGCAAGCTGCTGAACGGCCGCTCGGCCCGCGTGGTCGTCACGATGGGGATGCCGGCGCTTGTCTACCGCTGGATCTTCCGCGCGCATTCCCTGCGTTCGCTGGAGCGCAACATCCTGGGCTTCATCGGGATCGGCCCCGTGCATGAAACCCTGGTGGGCGGGGTGGACGGGCTGGGCGATGCCGGCGTCAAGCGCTGGCTGGGCAAGCTGGCGCGGCTGGGCCTGCGCGGCGACTGACCGGCCTGAGCGGCGCGCCCTGACCCGGCGGCTCCGCACGCGCACGCCACGGCGCCCGCAGGCACCCAGGACCGCCCCCCAGACCTGGTGGCCGTCGCCTGCGCGACGGGCGGCCCCGGGCGCCCAGGGCTAAGCTGGCCGGCTCACAAGAACCGCGCCAGGAGACACCCCATGCCCGAAAGCCACTACCGCATCTGCCCCCTGTGCGAGGCCTGCTGCGGGCTGGAGATCCGCACCGAAGGTGCCAAGGTGATCAGCATCCGCGGCGCCGAGAACGATGTGTTCAGCCACGGCTATCTCTGCCCCAAGGGCGTGAGCCTCAAGGACCTGCATGAAGACCCCGACCGGTTGCGCACGCCGCTGATCAAGCGCGACGGCGTGTTCGTGCCGGCCAGCTGGGAGGAGGCCTTCGCCGAGATCGAGCGGCGCCTGCTGCCGGTCTGGCGCGAGCAGGGGGCCGATGCGGTCGCGCTGACCATCGGCAACCCGGCGGCGCACAAGGTCAACCTGCTGGCCTACACGCCGCGGCTGGTGAAGTCGCTCGCGTCGCGCAACGTGTTCAGCGCCTCCACGCTCGACCAGATGCCCAAGCAGCTCAGCAGCGCGCTGATGTTCGGCCACTGGCTGTCCATCCCGCTGCCCGACATCGAGCGGTGCGACTACCTGCTCATCCTCGGCGCCAACCCCATGGTGAGCAACGGCAGCCTGTGGACCGTGCCCGACTACCGCGGCAAGGCCAAGGCCATGCGGGCCCGCGGTGGGCGGATCGTCGTGGTGGACCCGCGGCGCAGCGAGACCGCAGCGGCAGCAGACGAGCACCTCGCCATCCGGCCCGGGGCGGATGCGCTGCTGCTGGCAGGCATCGCGTACACGCTGTTCGACGAAGGCCTGGTCAAGCCCGGTCGGCTGGCCGAGCACCTGAACGGCCTGGACGAGGCACGCGCCGCGCTCGCGGCCTTTGCCCCCGAAGCCACCGCCGCCGGCTGCGGCATCCCGGCTGACACGCAGCGCCGCCTGGCCCGCGAACTGGCCGCCGCCCCGCGCGCGGCCGTCTATGGCCGCATCGGCACCTGCACGCAGCGCTTCGGCACCGTCAACTCGTGGCTGGTGGACCTGATCAATGTGCTAACCGGCAATCTCGACCGTGAAGGCGGCGCGATGTTCGCCAAGGCAGCCGCCTTCGCCGCCAACACCCAGGGCCGCCCCGGCATCGGCAAGGGTGTGGCCACCGGCCGGCGCAAGAGCCGCGTCTCCGGGGCGCCCGAGGTCTATGGCGAGCTGCCGATCACGCTGCTGGCCGAAGAAATCGAGACGCCCGGGCCGGGCCAGGTCAAGGCGCTGATCACCATCGCCAGCAACCCGGTGCTGTCCACACCGGGCGGGCCGCGCATCGCCCGCGCGCTGGAGGGTCTGGACTTCATGCTGAGCCTGGACATCTACGTCAACGAGACGACCCGCCATGCCGACGTCATCCTGCCGGGTCTGTCGCCGCTGGAAGACCTGCACTTCGACGTCGCCTTCCCGCAGCTCAGCCACCGCAACCACGCGCGCTTCAGCGGCCCGGTGTTCGAGGCCCCGGCCGGCACGCCGCAGGAATGGCAGACCATCCTGCGCCTGTGCGCGCTGCTGGAAGGCCGCGGCCTGGGTGTGGATGTGCAGCAGCTGGATGACGAGGCCATCGAGGCCGACGTGCGCCGCTTCGCGGGTGATCAGACGGCTGCCGTGCTGGCGGCGCTGCAACCCTGGCGTGGGCCCGAGCGGCTGGTGGACCTGCAGCTGCGTGTCGGCCCCTATGGCGACCAGTTCGGCCGCAAGCCCGAGGGCCTGAACCTGGCCAAGGTCAAGGCGGCCAGCACGGTCGAGGGCGGCGGCGTGGACCTGGGCGCGCTGGTGCCTCGCATCCCTGAGCTGCTGCGCACGCCCAGCGGCAAGATCGAACTCGCTCCGCCAGCCATCCTGGCCGACCTGGCCCAGGTGCGCGCCGAGCCGGCCCCCGCCTTCAGCCTGATCGGCCGGCGGGACACGCGCTCGGGCAACAGCTGGATGCACAACCTGCCAGTGCTGGCCAAGGGGCCTGACCGTTGCACCCTGCTCGTCAACCCCGGCGACGCCGAGCGCCTGGGCCTGGCCGAGTTCGCGCGCATCAAGAGCGCGGTGGGCGAGTTGATCGCCCGGGTCGAGCGCAGTGCCGACATGAGCCCCGGCGTGGTGAGCCTGCCGCACGGCTGGGGCCATGACCTGGCCGGCGTGCAGCTGGCGGTGGCGCGTGAGCGCCCCGGCGTCAACCTCAATGCCCTGCTCGACGACGCCGACCGCGACCCGCTCAGCGGCAACGCGGTGTTGTCCGGTGTGGCGGTGGAGATCAGCGCGGCTTGATCACTGGGGCTTGAACAGCCCCTGGAAGGGCCGCGACACGGCGAGCACGTCCGGCACGCCGCGCAGGCGCAACTGCATGCCGCCGTCGTCGTCGCGCAATGCGCTGGCGATGCGGGCGCTGGCGACCACGGTGGCGCGGTGCACCTGCTGGAAGCGGGCCGGGTCGAGCTGGGCGAGCAGGTCCTTCAGCGGGGTGCGCAGCAGTGCGTCGCGCTGGCGGCCGTCTTCCAGGTAGACCACGCGGGTGTAGCGGCTGTCGGCCTCGAAGTAGATGACGTCCTCCACGCGGATCAAGCGCACCTCCTTGCCCACGCCGGCCTGCAGGGTGTCCGGCCAGGCCGGCCTCGGCTGCTGCTGGGCCAGTTGGGCCAGCAGTTGCTGCAGCGCCTGCCCGGCCGGCGCCACGGGCCGCTGGAGCCGTTGCCGCAGGCGTGCCACCGTCTGGGCCAGACGCGCAGCGTCCAGCGGCTTGACCAGGTAGTCCACCGCGCCGGCCTCGAAGGCCTGCAGCGCATGGTCGCCGTAGGCGGTCACGAACACCACTTCGCTACGGCCCGCGATGCGCTGTGCGACGTCGATCCCGGTCAGCCCGGGCATGCGGATGTCGAGGAAGCAGACCTCGGGCTCGTGGGCCAGCCACTGGTCCCAGGCGTCGGCGCCATGGCGCGCCTGGGCCACGAGGCGCGCCTCGGGCCAGGTTGCGGCCAGCGCTTCGGCCAGTTGCGCCAAGGGCGCGGGTTCGTCGTCGGCGATCAGCAGTCGGGTCATGGTGCGTCTTGCAGGGTGATCTCGGCGCGGGTGCCACCTCCCGGGCGGCGCTGCAGGCTGAAGTTGGCCCGGTCGCCGAAATGATGCGCCAGCCGCTGGCGGAGATTGGCCAGGCCGACGCGGTCCTGCGCCTCGGGGGCCAGCCCCAGGCCGTCGTCGTCGACGCGCACGCACCAGCGCCCGCCAGGCTCGCGCTTGGCACTCAGCCACAGATGCCCATCGCCGATCTTGGGCTCCAGCCCGTGGGCGACGGCGTTCTCCACCAGGGTGAGCACCAGCCCGGGGGGCAGCGGCTGCTCCACGAGCGCGGGATCGATGTCGACCTCACCCTTGAGCCGCCCTTCCAGCCGCGCCGACAGGATGGCGAGGTAATGCCGCACGGCCTGGGCCTCGTCTCCCAGCGGCACGGTCGGGCGGCCCAGCATCTCGGTGCTGCGGCGCAGGAAGCCGGTGAGCTCCCGCAGCAGCGGCCCGGCCCGGTCGTCACGGCGGTCCACCCAGTGCTGCAGCGTGGCCAGGGTGTTGAAGACGAAGTGGGGATGGATCTGGGCCTGCAGCAGTCGCAGGTCGGCCTGCGCCGCGGCGCGGGCCGACGCGTCGCGCTCGGCCACGAGTTGCAGGCGGGCGAGCTGGTTGTCGCGAGCGGCCTGCCCGGCCCGGGCCACGAAGGCCAGCAGCAGAAGGATGCCGATGGCCAGCGGGCCAACCACCCGCAGCACGCGCAGCCAACGGCCCAGGTCCAGCGACTCGGGCCCGCCTTCCAGCCCCATCAGCGCAAGGGTCGAGACCGCCGCCCCGGCTAGCGCACCCAGCAGGAAATTCCGCACCAGCTGCTGCGGGTTGACCTTGACCGGGGCCAGCCAGGCGACCAGCAGCACGGTAGTCAGGCCACCCCAGATCAACGTGGTCACCCCCACCGCGGCGCCCCAAGACATGCCCTGCCCCTGCAAAGCCAGCGCGCCGCCTATCAATACCAGCCACCAGCCGGCCCAGGCCCCCAGGCCGGAGCGGGTGTAGAGATAGATGTCGGCCAGTTCCACCCGCTCACGCAGGACCGGGTCGTCGCGGCCGATGTTTTCGTAATGCGGCAGGGCCCAACGGTAGTAGGCACGCTGGAAGCGGTTGCCGTCGGCAAGAGGATGACGGGGGGTGTCCATGGCCCGCACTGTAGGGACGGCATCGACCGCGCGACGCGGTGGCCTGCATGGACCGCAGCCTGGGCGGCATGGGAGGCCCTGCCCGGCGCATGAGCCGCGGCCCGGCGCGCGCGACCGGCATGTCGGTCCCGACACACAACGGCTAAAGCACCTTCACGCAGGCCGCAGACACTTTCAGGCATGAATCGTTCTGGGCGGGGAACGAGTCGTAGTTCACGAGGAACGAAAGACGCCTCATGCACAACTGAGTCGCCCCGCCTAGACTGCAAACGTTTGATCCACCCCGAGGGCAAACCCGTCGAAAGGCGGGGACGCAAAGCTTCCGGCCTACCGCGCGCTGCAACCGCAGCCCGCCATGGCAGCGGGGCCGCCAAGACCGCTGGTCTTGATTCGCGTGGCCCTCGCCTGCACGAGACCCTGGCCATGCGCATGACCGCCTTCTCCTGGACCCTGAGCCTGCTGACTGCCGCCGCACTGACGGCCTGCGGAGGCGGCACGACCGACAGCCCGACGGTCCAGGCGACGGCTGCGGCTTCCGTCGTGAGCCTGGAGGTCGACCTCGTCGGCACCGCCGGGGCCGACGTGACGGCCCAGCCGACCTTCCACACGGCCGCCGTTGACCTGCCCGAGCCCGACAACGGTGCCACGCCCCACCGTGCCCAGGCGCTGGCCGGGCTCGCCACCCGCGGCCTCACCCGCGAGCGGCTGGACGAATCCCTGCGCGCCCGCGCCGCGGCCGCCGGCAGTGGCGAGGCCAGCCCGATGGCGACGTCCACCGCCGTCACCGTCTACACGCCCGCCCAGATCCGTGCCGCCTACGGCCTGCCGGCCCTGCCGGCCAGCACCACAGGCCTGACCACCACCCAGGCGGCCCAGTTGGGCGCGGGCCAGACGATCTACATCGTCAACGCCAAGCACGACCCCAACATCGTGGCCGAGCTCGCCGCCTTCAACAGCAAGTTCGGGCTGCCCACCTGCACCTCGCGCACCCTGGCCGCCGGCGCCAGCCTGCCGCTGGCCGCCGCCTCAAAGACCGCCTGCGAACTGGTGGTGGCCTACAGCACCAGCGCCGGCGCGCTGACCTCGACCGCCCCAGCCTACGACAGCGGCTGGGCCACCGAGATCGCGCTGGACGTGCAGTGGGCCCATGCCATCGCGCCGCTGGCGCGCCTTGTGCTGATCGAGGCGCCGGATGCCGGCGTCACCAGCCTGTCCAACGCCGTGGCCCTGGCCAACAAGATGGGCTCGGGCGTCGTCTCCATGAGCTTCGGCGCCGCGGAAGGCAGCTGGACGACCAGCTACGACAACGTCTTCTCCGGCACCGGCATGACCTACCTGGCCGCCACCGGCGACAACGGCGCGGCCGTGTCCTGGCCGTCCGTGTCGAGCAAGGTGGTCGCCGTCGGCGGCACCACCCTGAGCTACAGCGGCAGCGGCACCCGCAGCGAAACCACCTGGAGTGGCACTGGCGGTGGCACCAGCGCCTACGTGGCCCTGCCCAGCTACCAGAGCGGCACTCTCGGCGGCTACGCCCGCCGCGCCGTGGCCGACGTCGCCTTCAACGCCGACCCCAACAGCGGCCAGTACGTCGCCACCATCGCCCAAGGCTCGACCACGGTGCGCTGGGTCAGCGCGGGCGGCACCAGCCTGTCCACCCCGCAATGGGCTGGCCTGATCACGGTGGCGAATGCCCTGCGCGTGGCCTCGTCCAAGGCTGTGCTGGGCCAGCCGCATGCGGTGCTTTACCAGCAGATCGGCGCCGTCCCCACGCAATACGCCGCCGCCTTTGCCGACGTGGCCAGCGGCAACAACGGCACCTGCACCACCTGCAGCGCCAAGACCGGCTACGACACCCCCACGGGCTGGGGCACGCCCAACGCCAGCGCGCTTTTGAGCACCCTCAGCGGCGCGACCGTGACCTCGGGCTCGACCAGCACCGGCTCCACGGGCACCACGACCATCACGACGAGCGGCCCGAAGATCACCACGACCAGCCTGACCGGCACCGCCGGCAAGGCGCTGTCGGCCACCATCGGCTACAGCGCGCCGGGCGCCACCTCGCTGTCCATCAGCATCAGCGGCGCGCCCATCGGCATGAGCTTCTCGGCCACCAGTGGTGCCATCGGCGTCAGCTGGGCCAAGCCGGTGGCCGGCACCACCAACCTCGTCATCACCCTGAAGGACAACCTGGGGCAAACGACGACGGCGACGGTGAAGGTGACGATCGCGGCGGCCTGAACGCCGCCCTAGCATGGGGCCTCTTCCAGGAGCCCCCATGCGTCGACTGTTGATCGCGGCCCTGCTGGCCGCCGCCTTCTCCGCCCAGGCGGACACCACGTCCGCCGGCCACACCTACACCCCGCCCGACGCCTTCGCCGCGCGCTTGGACGGGCCGGTCGCCCGCTTCACCGCGCCCGAGGGCGACGCGACCGTCACCGTCGTCGACCTGGCCTCGGCCAAGGACGCGGCCGACGCCGTGGCCCAAGCCTGGGCGCTGGCTCAACCCGACTTCAAGCGCACACTGCGCCTGGCCACGCCACGGCCGAGCCGCAACGGCTGGGTCGACCAGCAGGTGTTCGACTACGAGACCTCGCCCAACGAGAAGCTCGCCGTCCAGGCCATCGCCCGGCGCAGCAGCACCGGCGACGGCAAGGCCTGGGTCGTGCTGCTGCTGCAGGCTTCCGAGGCCACGCTGGAAAAGCGCGGCGCCCCGATCGGCAAGTTCTTCAGCAGCCTGCGGCCGCAGGGCTACTCGCGCGAGAGCTTCGCCGGCAAGACGGCCAAGCCGCTGACACCCGAGCGCATCGAGCAGCTCAAGGCCTTCGTGGCACAGGGCATGAAGCAGCTGGGCGTGCCCGGCGTGGGCCTGAGCTTCATCGACGGCGGGCGTGTGGTCTGGGCCGGTGGCCTGGGCGTGC
>VFQR01002923.1_pt1 | contig 10229 bp, 9 predicted proteins | sample 3512321 | NCBI WGS metagenome assembly VFQR01 (sample SAMN10412374, study PRJNA504923) | tailings metagenome | isolation source: Relicate 3 Philex TSF1 revegetated site | place: Philippines: Tuba, Benguet | collected 2017-08-29
CGCCGGTAACACCCTTGGCCTGCTTGGGGCACAGGCTGAGCGAGAAGCGCACGCAATGCTTGGTGATCATGAGGCTCACCTCGCCAGCCTCTTCGTGCGACTCGTAGGCGCTGGCAATCACCTTCACACCGTGTTTCGCGTAGAAGTCGCGCGCCTTGTGGTTGTAGACGTTGGCGAGGTAAGTCAGCGTGTCTTCGGGGTAGGGCGCGGGCGGCTCCACGGGCACGCCGCGCGGCAGGCGGGTGAAGGCCTTGGCGCGCGCGGCTTCGAGCGCGGCCACGGCGTCTCGGCGCAGCGGGTTGAGCAGCGAGGCCGGAACGAACAGCGGCGCGGGCAGATCCAGCGCGATGTCGATCGGCGCGAACAGGGTTTCGCCCAGGCGGCCCAGGGCCTCGCGCAGCTTCTGGTCGGCCTGTGAGGCGTCGCGCGCGGGTTCGGGCGTGCAGGCCAGCTCGGCGTGCGCCGCATGGCCGTCTTCGTCGGTCAGGTCCAGGCGCAGGCCGCTGGCGGTCTGCGAGAGCTTCATCCACACGCCGATGCGCCGCTCGGCGGACTTTTTCTCCAGGGTGCGCACCCAGTCCATGTCGCGGTTGCGGTGGATCACGGTGCCGCGCTTCAAGTGGCGCAGGCCTTCCATCGCGTCCTTCGGGAAGACGCGGAAGCGCCCGGACGCGCCCGCGGGCTCGGCGCGGTTGATCTGCAGGCCGATGAGTTCGCGGTGCAGGTCGAGGTAGCACAGGCCGTCGCCGTTGTGGATGACGGTGGCCTCGTCGTCGCACTGCAGCTCGACCCAGTTCGGGCCCACCTGCGTGACGAAGCCGATCGGGCGGCCCGGGTTCTTGGGCGTGTCGAAGGCGCCGATGTCCTCCTGCCGGCCGTTGACGAAGTAGTCGGTGAACTCGCGGTTGAAGTTCTGGTCGGGGTCGGGCGTGAAGCTGAACGTGGTGCGCCCGCTGGAGGCGCGGCCGAGTTCGGGGCGTTCCTCCAGGATGTCGTCGAACAGGCGCCGGTAGTGCGCGGTGATGTTCTTGACGTAGCCCAGGTCCTTGTAGCGGCCCTCGATCTTGAAGCTGCGCGCGCCGGCGTCGATGAGGGCGCGCAGGTTGTCGCTCTGGTTGTTGTCCTTCATCGAGAGCACGTGCTTGTCGTGCGCCACGATGCGGCCCTGGCTGTCCTTCACCTCGTAAGGCAGGCGGCAGGCCTGCGAGCAGTCGCCCCGGTTGGCGCTGCGCCCGGTGTGCGCGTGGCTCACGTAGCACTGGCCGCTGTAAGCCACGCACAGCGCGCCGTGGATGAAGAACTCGACGATGCAGCGCTGGTCGTCAAGCGCGTCGTAAATGGCGCGGATCTGCGGCAGCGTGAGTTCGCGCGCCAGCACCAGCTTGGACAGGCCCGCGTTCTGCAGGAACACGGCTTTCTCCACCGAGCGGATGTCGGTCTGTGTGCTCGCGTGCAGCTGGATCGGCGGCAGGTCGAGCTCGAGCAGGCCCATGTCCTGGATGATCAGCGCGTCGGCGCCGGCGTCGTAGAGCTGGCGGATCAGCTTGCGCGCGGGCTCCAGTTCATCGTCGCGCAGGATGGTGTTGACCGTGACGTAGATGCGGCTGCCGAAGCGGTGCGCGTGCTTCGCCAGGCGCGCGATGTCCTGCACGCTGTTGTCGGCCGAGGTGCGAGCACCAAAGGACGGACCGCCGATGTAGACCGCGTCGGCGCCGTGGTTGACGGCCTCGATGCCGATGTCGGCGGTGCGGGCGGGGGAGAGCAGCTCGATCTGGTGGGGCAGCATGGGGGCGGGCAGAATGCGAAGCCCGCCATTTTCGTGGAGAAGGCCTTTGTCTGCACACACGTCCATCGTTCTGGTTCATGGCGCCTGGCACGGTGCCTGGTGCTGGCGGCGCGTGCTGCCGCTGCTGCGCGCAGCCGGCTTCGACAGCCACGCCGTCACGCTCACCGGCGTGGGTGAACGCGCCCACCTGATGTCGCCGACCATCGACCTGCACACGCACGTGCAGGACGTGATCGGCCTGATCGAAGCCGAAGAGCTCGAACGCGTGGTGCTGGTGGGACACAGCTACGCGGGCATGGTCATCACCGGCGTGGCCGACCGCCTTCAGGCCGCCGCGCCCGGGGTGCTGCGGCACCTGGTCTACCTCGACGCCGTGCTGCCGTACCCCGGCGAGAGCTGGAGCAGCCCGCACACCGAAGAAACCCGGGCCAAGCGCATCGACGCGGCCAAGGCCAGCGGCGGCCTGCACTTCCCGCCGCCCGACGCCGAGGTGTTCGGCCTGCAAGGCGCAGACCGCGAATGGGTGAACCGGCGCCAGACGCCTCAGCCCTTCGCCGTCTACCAGCAGCCGCTGGATTTCGACGGCGATGCGGTGGCGCGGCTGCCGCGCAGCTTCATCGACTGCACCTCACCCGCGCTGGCCACCATCGCGGCCTCGCGCCAGCGCGTGCGCAGCGAGCCGGGCTGGAACCTGATCGAGATGGCCACCGGCCACGACCCCATGGTGAGCGAGCCCGACGAACTGGCCGGGCACCTGGTTGCCATCGCGCGCGGCCTTGCGCCATGAGCGTGCGCTACGACCGCATCGACCAGCTGCGCGCTTTCGCGCTGCTGTGGATGACGGCCTACCACTTCTGTTTCGATCTCGATTACTTCGGCCTGATCGACCAGGCCATGCTTGACGACCCGTTCTGGACGCTGCAGCGAACCGCCATCGTGAGCCTGTTCCTGTTCACCGCGGGCCTGTCGCAGGCGGTGGCCCTGCACCAGGGCCAGGGCTGGCCGCGCTTCTGGCGCCGCTGGGCGCAGGTGGCGGGTGCGGCGCTGCTGGTCAGCGCGGGCTCGTGGTTCGTGTTCCCGCAAAGCTTCATCTATTTCGGCGTGCTGCATGGCATCGCGGTGATGCTGATCGTCGCGCGCCTCACCGGTGGCTGGGGCAGATGGCTCTGGCCGCTGGGCGCACTGGCCATCGCGTTGCCCTGGCTGGCGCCCGCGGCCGTGGCCGCCTGGCCGGCGCTGGATGTGCTCAACCAGCCCGGCCCCAACGCGCTGGGCTTCATCACGCGCAAACCCTTCACCGAAGACTACGTGCCCTTGCTGCCCTGGATGGGCGTGCTCTGGTGGGGGTTGGCCGCGGGACGCTGGGTGATCGCCAACCGGGCGCACTGGCTGGGAGGCACGGGGCGGGGCGGCTTCATGGCCATCTGGGGCCGCTGGAGCCTGAGCTACTACCTGTTGCACCAGCCCGTGTTGATGGGGCTGGTGGGGCTTTTCGTGTCGCTGCGCTGATCGCTCAGGGCCGCGGCTTGGGCAGGATGCGCTCGTAGGTCTGCAGCGTGTTCTGCAGGCTGGTGAGGTTCTGGCGCGCGAGCATCTCGTGGTCGGGCTGGTACTGCGGCAGATAGAAGTAGCGCCCGCCCGGGTGATTGCCGATGCGCTCGATGAAGGCCTTGAGTCCGTCCACCTGCTCGCGCAGCATGGCCTGCTGCGACGCCGGGTCGCTGCGCGCACCGCCCATGCGCTGTGCCATGGCCTGCATGTCCCACCACACGAAGGGCATGGTTGGGTCCATGGCGCGGGCCTGCTGCTGCAGCTCGCGCGAGCGCTGCGGGTCGGGTGCGTTGCGCGACGCCACGACGAGCAGCGTGGCGTCCTTGTGCTCGTTGGCCAGTCGCACCATGTCGGTCAGCAGCTCGTTGCGCGCGCGCACATCGCGCCCCGAGGCAAAATACAGCTCGGCGGCGTCGAGCTTCTTCGGGCCGAAGCGCTCATAGAGCTGGCGCATCGATTCGTGGCTGCGCGTCTGGTCGCGCTGGATGTTGGCGTAGATCCAGGCATTGGCGAAAAAATCTTCCGCACTGCGCGGCTTGTCGCGGATGCGCTGCGACTGCGTCATGTCGGTCAGCACCTGCACGTTGCCGGATATCTGGGCCACGTCGCGCTGGATCAGGCCGAGCCGTGTGCCCACGGTTTCGGTGGCGCTTTCGCCCTGGCCGATGAGCATGAACAGGCCGAAGGCCACGGCGGCGAAGAGGCCGAAGCGCATGGTGTCGCAGGTGGCGCATTCCACCACCGCCTCCACCGCCTTTTCATCGCCCGGGTTCACCCGGCTGGCGCGCCGCCAGCAGAGCGCGGCCGTCACCAGGGCCAGCGCAAAGAAGAAGATCGCCAGCACGGTGGGCGAGAGCAGGTCGGTGAAGAAGCTCACCAGGTCGCCAGCCAGGCCGGCGGCGCCGCCCACGATCACGAACATCGAGGCCTGTTTGGGCCAGATGAGACGACGGATGAGTTTCGCGCTGCCCGACATGCCACACACCTCCCGAATGAGTGTCCGGCTGTCCGCCGGTCGGGCGCATGCTAACGAAGTTGGTTACATCTGGCAAAAGAAAAGGCGAGGGGTTGCCTCGCCTTGTGTGCCGGGTCCCGCAGACGCGGGGGCTGATCACTGCACCTTGGCCTTCTCGCGCAGGTCCGTCTGGTACTTCTGCAGCTTCTGCTGCGTCATCTGTTGCTGCAGCTGCGGTTTCACCTCGTCGAACGAGGGCATCTGCGCGTCGCGGACGTCGTCGACACGGATGATGTGCCAGCCGAACTGGCTCTGCACCGGCGTCTCGCTCATCTGGCCCTTCTCCAGCTTGACCATGGCCTGGGAAAACTCGGGCACATAGTTGGCTGCAGGCGCCCAGTCAAGGTCGCCGCCGTTGGCGCCGGAGCCCGGGTCCTTGGATTGCTTCTTGGCCACGTCCTCGAACTTCGCACCTTTCTTGATGCTGGCGATCACGGCCTTGGCTTCGTCTTCCTTCTCGACCAGGATGTGGCGCGCACGGTATTCCTTGCCACTGTTGGCAGCCACGAACTTGTCGTACTCGGCCTTCATGTCGGCGTCGGTCACGGGGTTCTTCTTCTGGTAGTCGGCGAACAGCGCTCGGATCATGATGGTCTGGCGCGCCAGTTCCATCTGGCTCTTGAACTCGGCCGAATTGGCCACGCCACGCTTCTGCGCTTCCTGCATGAAGATCTCGCGAAGCACCACCTCTTCCTTGATCTGGGCGCGCACCGCGTCGTCGACCGGGCGGCCGGCGGCCTCGATCTGCTGCACCAGGGCCTCGACCCGCGCACTCGGCACCGGCTTGCCGTTGACGATGGCCACGTTCTGGGCGGCGGCCCAGGGGGCGAATGCGATGAGCACGGCGGCGCTCAGGGCCGACAGGGACTGTTTCATGAATGTCCTACAGGGATGGAAAAGGGCTTGGAGCCGCTGCGCCTAGCGGGGTTCGACGCGGGGATGTGACAGAACGTTGCCACCGGGTCGTCAGCGCTGGATCTCGATCGCCAGGGCGTGCAGCCCGGCGTCGGTGAACGGCCGAAGGGCATCATACACAAGGCGGTGCTGCGCCACGCGCCCCAGACCGGCGAAGGCCGGCGCCGCAATGCGCACGCGGAAATGGGTGCCGTAACCCAGGCCGTTGGCGCCGGCGTGGCCCGCGTGCGCCGCGCTTTCGTCGAGCACTTCCAGCGCACTTGGCGCGAGTTGCTCGCGCAGGCGAGCCTCGATGGCCCCGGCCGTGGGCACGCTCATGGCCGCGCCTCCGGCTCGTCTTTCAGGTAGCGGGCGATGTACAGGCCCTGGCCAATGATGAACAGCACCGGGAACGCATAGCCCCAGAGCTTGAAGTTCACCCATTGCTCGGTGGTCTGGTAGGCCGCAAACCAGGCGTTGATGCCGGCCATGAACAGGAAATAGGCCACCCAGGCCACGGTGAGGCGGGCCCATACCGGTTCGGGCAGGCTGAGCTGGCTGCCCAGCAGCATCTGCAGGAAGTTTTTCTTCCAGCCCCACAGCGCCGCACCCAGCACCACCGCCATGCCGGTGTAGAGCACGGTGGGCTTCCATTTGATGAAGCGTTCGTCCTGCAGGATCAGCGTGAGGGTGCCGAACACCAGCACCAGCACCAGCGTGATCTTGTGGATGTTCTGCAGCTTGCGGTCGAGCGCGTAGATGACGCCGGTCTGCACCAGCGTGGCGAACATCAACACCGCGGTGGCGAGGTAGATGCCTTCGAACTTGTAGGCGCCGAAGAACAGCAGGATGGGGAAGAAATCGAGCAGCAGTCGCATGCCCGGGATTATCCCCGCCCGCCCAAGACCCCCGATACAGCCGGGAACCTTGGCGGGGCTTGAAGGCTCGATGAACGGCCACACATGCCGCACATCACCCTGGAGACCGCGATGACCCCCGACGAACAACAAGCCATCCTCACCATCGCCCTGATGGCCGCCCTGGCCGACGGCGACAAGGCCGACGCCGAGCGCGACAGCCTGCGCGACATTGCGGAATCGCTGGGCAGCAAAGGTGGGGCCGCGGGCCTGGCCTCGGTCTATCAGGATGTGCTGCTGCGCCGCACCGACCTGGCCGCGACGGTGGCGCGCATCAGCGATCCGGGCCAGCGCGAACTGGCCTACGAGATGGCGGTCTGCGTGTGCGACGCCGACGGCGCACGCAGCGCGGCCGAAAGCGCCTTCCTGAGCGATCTCAAGGCCCGCCTCAAGCCCGACGCTGCCGAATCGGCGGCGTTCGAAAAAACCGAAGCCGAGCTGGTGAGCGCTGCTGCCGTGGCCGCGCCACCGGTGGTGGCGGTGGCGGCCACGCCTTCACCCGGGGTTACCGAGCGCCGCGGCCCGGACAACGCGGCACTGGACAAATCCATCCTGAACTACGCCATGCTCAACGGCGCGCTGGAACTGCTGCCGCAGTCCTGGGCGTCGATGGCCGTCATTCCCTTGCAGGTGAAGATGGTCTACGAGATCGGCAAGGCGCATGGCGTGGAGCTCGATCAGGGCCACATCCGGGAATTCATCGCCGCGGTGGGCGTGGGCCTCACCTCGCAGTACCTCGAGCAGTTCGGCCGCAAGCTCATCGGCGGTCTGCTGGGCAAGGCGGCGGGGCGCACCGTGGGCGGCATCGGTCGCGCGGCCACCGGCGTGGCGTTTTCGTTCGCCACCACCTACGCTTTGGGACAGGTGTCCAAGCGCTATTACGCGGGTGGACGGCAGATGAGCAGCGCGCTGCTGAAACAGACCTTTCAGGATCTGCTGGGCCCGGCCAAGCAGATGCAGCAGCAGTACCTGCCGCAGATCCAGCAGAAAGCGGCGACGCTGGACGCGGGCCAGGTGATGGCGCTGGTGCGCGGGCGCTGAGCGGACAGCGGTCAACACGCCGCTTGTCTTGCTGTTGAACGTTCGTCCCACAAGCGAGGAATCGGGTCCATTCTCTTGAGGATGCCGTTACAAGGCATTCGTCCTTCAATGGCCTGGCGCACCTGCCGCGGTGCGCCAACCACTCAGGAGGACATCATGGACATGCGGTTTCTCAACACACTGGACCCTGCCGTTTTCGAAGCACTCAAAGAGCTTCGGCCCCGGCTCAAGATCTGCGGTCCGCTGCGCATCCTGTTCGTCGTCGACGGCAGCATCAACTACGGCAACGATTTCGGCGTCGGCCGCGTCGCGGAGCTGTTGAACAACACCACCCGCGGTTGGGTGGATTTCCAGGTCGACACCCTGCACAAGTCGGCCGTCACCTTCAGCGACGCCTTCCTGCGGCCCTACCACCAGGTCTGGCTGTTTGGCTACAACGGGGGCAGCGGTTCGCTCTCCGCCGGTGAGCGCACGGCCTTGCAGAGGTGGATGGACGAGCGCCGGGGCGGCGTGTTCGCCACGGGCGACCACGACGACCTGGGCGCCGCGCTGTGCCGGCAGGTACCCCGTGTGGGCACCATGCGCCGCTGGACCAATGCCCAGAGCGTGCCACCGGGCGGGGGCCTCGCGCGGGTCGACACCAACCGCCCCGCCAACGCGGCGCAGGAGGCGCCGACCTACGCCGAAATCCCGAACAGCGCGCAAAGCGATGCGGTGCCTCAGCGCATCGAGTGGGTGACGTGGATGCGCAGTGGAGGCGGCATTCTGCGCTGGCGCGCGCCGCACCCCATCCTGTGCCACCCGCGCCACGGCCCCATCGACGTGATGCCCGACCACCCGCACGAGGGCATGTGCTTCGACACCGCGCCCGGCCGCTTCGAGGTCGATGTGTCCAGCGCCACCGAGTACCCGACGCGCGACGGGGTGCGGCCGTTGCCCACCGTGATCGCCTACGGCAACACGCTGCCCGACCCGCCGTACGACTTCGCCAAAAGCGACAGCCCGGCCAAGCGCTTTCCCATGATCAGCGTCTACGACGGTCAGGCGATCGACATCGGTCGCGTCGTGGTGGATTCGACCTGGCACCACTGGATGGGCATGAACATCAACGGGCTGGAAGCAGCGGGCACCGCACCCGGGGCCAGCGCCCAGGCGGTGGCCAACTGGGAAAAGATCCGCGAGTACTTCATCAACATCGCGGTCTGGCTGGCCACGCCGCAGCAACGCCGCTGCATGGCGCGCTGGTACCTCACCACCGCGCACTACAGCTACGTCGGCTTCCAGGAACTGCGCACGGCCCGCAGCCTGACGGAACTGGGCCGCATCACGGCGCTGCACCTGCGGCCCATCCTCGGCCCATGCTGGGTGCGCCAGTTCGTTCTCGATCTGGTGCTTGAAGTCCACCCCCGGCTGCGCGATCTGCTGGGGCCGACCTTCCTCGGCGAGGGCTTCGGTGGCCGGCCCGCGAGCGAGCTGGCCGAACTGAGCGGGCCGGGCTGGGACGCGTTCGAGGCCCATGTGCTGGGGGCGGTGATGCTGTCCTCGATGAAGCAGCACGCCAAGTCGGTCGAGTTGTTGCTGGAACACCGCAAGGTGGACCTGCCGGTCGATGACGCCGAGGAAGCCGAGGTGTTGCTCGGGGGCGCGATCGAAGGCCTGCGCGCGTTCGAGCAGGCGGTGCAGGCCGACGTGGAGCGCATCCAGCCGTGGTTGACCACCCTCAAGGAGGTCAAACCCGGCAAGGTGGTCAAGCCGGCAAAGCGCTGAGCGGTGCAGCGGCTGCCGGGCCCATCGCGGCGGCCGCGATGTCCAGCGAGCGCAGGCGCAGCGCAGGGTCGAACACGTCGCTCACGAGGATGAACTCGTCGGCTTCGGTGAGTTCGGCCAGGCGCTGCAGGCCGGCGCGCACGGTGTCGGGGCCGCCGATGACCGCGGCGGCCAGAAAGTCGCCGATGCCCTGACGCTCGTGCGGTGCCAGCGAGGCGACGAAGTTCTCCACCGGCGGTGGCAACTGGCCGCGGCGGCCGGTGATGATGCCCAGCACGCGCTGGTAGGTGCTGCTGGCCAGGTACTCGGCCTCATCGTCGGTGGGGGCGGCAATCAGCGGCACACCGATGGCGGCGTAGGGTTTGGCGAGCGTGGCCGAGGGTTGGAACTCGGCGCGGTAGATCTCCAGCGCCTGCATCAGCATGCGCGGCGCAAAGTGCGAGGCAAACGCAAAGGGCAGGCCGCGTTGCGCCGCAAGCCGGGCCGAGAACAGGCTGGAGCCCAGCAGCCAGATCGGCACGTTCGTGTCTTGCCCGGGCATGGCGATGACGCGCTGGCCGGGTTGCATCGGGCCGAGGAAGGCCGCGAGTTCGGCCACCTCGCGCGGGAAGTCGTCTTCGGTTTCCACGCGGTCGCGCCGCAGGGCGCGCATGGTCAGGCCGTCGGTGCCGGGCGCGCGGCCCAGGCCGAGGTCGATGCGCCCCGGGTACATCGCGGCCAGCGTGCCGAAGGCCTCGGCCACCACCAACGGGGCGTGGTTGGGCAGCATCACCCCGCCCGAGCCGACGCGGATGCGCTGGGTGGCGCCCGCAATGCGCCCCACCAGCACGGCCGTGGCCGAACTGGCGATGCCGCTCATGTTGTGGTGCTCGGCGAGCCAGTAGCGCGTGAAGCCCAGGCGCTCGGCGTGCTGTGCGGTGCGCGTGGCAATGGCGATCGCCTCCGCCACGGTGCCGCCTTCGCGCACGGCCACGAGGTCGAGCATGGAGAGCTTGATGTCGGCCAGCGAAGTCATCGGATCATTTCTCCTTCAGGTCGATCGCGGCCGAGTTCATGCAGTAGCGCAGGCCGCTGGGCGCGGGCCCGTCTTCGAACACGTGGCCCAGGTGGGCGCCGCACTGGCTGCACACCGTTTCCACGCGCACCATGCCGTGGCTGCGATCGGTGATTTCGGTGATGGCGCCAGGGATGGCTTTCCAGAAACTGGGCCAGCCGCAGCCGGCGTCGAACTTGGTGCCGGCGTCGAACAGGTGGTTGC
>VFQR01002925.1_pt1 | contig 10220 bp, 9 predicted proteins | sample 3512321 | NCBI WGS metagenome assembly VFQR01 (sample SAMN10412374, study PRJNA504923) | tailings metagenome | isolation source: Relicate 3 Philex TSF1 revegetated site | place: Philippines: Tuba, Benguet | collected 2017-08-29
AGGTTTTTTCTTTCCCCTTTCCCCTTCCCCTTTTCCCCTTAACCGACAAGTATTGCAAGTGGTTATCACAAAAGTTATTAACTGTTAACAGTCAACGGTCAATTGTTTGCGTAATTTGTCTAAAAGACTACAGATATAATAAATATTTTTAGGTAGATGCCACTGAAGATTATATCGATAACTGTTACTAAAGTATTGCTAATTACCATATAATCTAAAACTACTTGATAAATTGTTAAGTATGAGAATAAAATCAGGTAGATTATTTCATGTCAATTTCAGAATCAATTAAGCAATTTATAAAATGAATAATCTTTGGAGAAATGCTAAATATAATTTAATTGAAAAAATTCTCAGACGCTATCCAGATTTACAGGATTTTTTAGAAGCATCTAATTTTGAACCTTCAATAAAACGAGAAGATTCTCGCTTGATTGTTGTGCGACCGAAAGTAGCGATCGCCTGTAATTTACCCAAAGCTTTTGCAGAAGGAAATTGTGAAATAGACTTTAGCAACATCATTTTCAGAAATTTGAAAATTAGCTTAAACCATCAAGATATTTTAAATCAATTAATGATTGGATTAAACACCCAGCCAGATTGGAGTTGTCGTTTATTTTTAAAACAATTAGATACAGATATTTTTGAGGTGAATTTAGGAAAAATAACGCTGATTTTATCTGAAATAGAAGCATTAGATTTGTGTTTTTGTGTTGATGCAGTTTGTCAAGAATACAAAAAATCAATAATTGAATTTGAAAATTCTTTGGAGACGTGGGATTTTGAATTTGTAGAGGTTGCAAATTTTCGGGGTTTTATTTTATTTTCTGTAGGTGAAAAGTTATGGAAGTTAATGCTGCAATTTGCTGATGAGTTTGATTATAGTAAAGGCAAGTCTGAATGGCATTTGTTTAATCGTGAAGATATTTCAATTCGAGTGAGTCGAGGAATTCGCGATCATGCGTTTATTTTGCCTAAAATTGATAATTATTTATCATTAACAAGCAATAATAAAATTAATATTTTATATAAAATAAATGATGTTTATTTACAATCTATGGAAAAAGGAAAAGTTACTTACTGGCAGCAAGATATCGGAGTAAAAGGAACCTGGACAGCTAGATACACGAAGCACTGGTTATTAGAAAAATATATTCCCCAAGTAATTAGTTATTATTTACAAAAATTTCAACTATCTGAAAGTGAATTACTAGCTGAAATTATAAATTATAAAGGCGATCGCCTTGAAATTAAACAAATTAACGAAATTAAAGATTTATTACCTTATCTTCGCGACATTCAGTCTTGGTTGCATATATCTAAAACAAATATTCCGGCTACAATTTTACAATCTTATTATCAAGCATTTACAGATTTAATCCGCAATACTGATTCCTCAATTACAGGGATAGACTACATTATCAGAAATTTGCTTGCGGTTCAATGGAAGAATACACAAACAGAGATTCTTGATAACTGTAGGCAATATAACTTTAAATATGCAATTAGTTGTTTAGAGGAGCAAGTAGCAAAAATAAATAACAATAAATATGAAAATAGTTTTCCAGCAGACTTAATAACTCGGACATTTATCTGGATAATAGAAAACGGAAAAATTAGTTTCTCCCAAGCTCAGCTAAATGCTGCTAAACAGGCTTTGCAACCACTTTGGGAAGAAAGTCGTTTTCAAATGCGGCATGTATTTGTTAATCTATAAAGTTAAAGTATATTCTGTAAATTCAATACAAATCCAGGTAGGACATTTTCCCCAGACAAACTAGCGGGATTGTTTAAGATTTCTACATTTTTACCTGGACAATAAATTTCTACGCGCTTGTTTTTGCGGTCGATTAACCAGCCTAATTGAGCGCCGTTTTCGATATACTCTTGCATTTTTTCTTGTAAATCTTTTAGAGAATCGCTAGGAGAACGCAACTCTACTACAAAATCAGGACAAATCGGAGCAAATTTTTCTTGTTGTTCTGGAGTTAAAGCATTCCACCGCTCAATTTTTACCCAAGAAGCATCAGGAGAACGTTCCGCACCATTAGGGAGTATGAAACCAGTTGAAGAATCAAAAACTTCACCTAAATTACTCTCAGAGTTCCAAATATCTAATTGAGTAGTAATTTTAACATTACGCCTGCCAGTATCGCTTCCTGTAGGTGGCATGATTAATATTTCTCCTGATGCTGTGCGCTCAAATCTATAATCACGGTTTTGCTGACACATTTGGAAAAATTGCTCGTCAGTCAAGTCAATTTTCAATTTGAGGATAGAAGGTAAGGCGACTGTTGTAGCGTTCATAGACTTATCCCGACATCTTACTTTCCAGTTTAGTGGAGTGTGGGGTGCGATCGCCTTCTAAGCTAATGCGCGCTAAAAAAGCATAAACTAGCGTGGTTGTTGACTGTCAACAGTTAACGGTTAACAGTCAACCATCTCAGTGCTACTTAAATGCAGAACAGTTTACTCACATATGTCAAAGGAGAGCAGATATCTTTTACTCTCCAAGTAGCCTTCAGGATTACCTTCTAGCCATGAGTAGGCTTATATTTATGATTGTCATTTAAACTTTTGTATCTTTTCGTTAAGTTTTGTGATATTCTCGGATATATGAGGTGCTACTTCATCCCCTAAAAACTTTTGTTTGAACTTTTTTTAGTTACCAATCTAGTAAGGTAGAACTGCAATATGCCATTTACCATTGATTCAGCTCGTGGTATTTTTCCCAACACATTAGCGGCTGATGTTGTACCTGCAACAATAGCAAGATTTAATCAGCTCAGTGCTGAAGATCAGCTTGCACTAATTTGGTTTGCTTACCTGGAAATGGGCAAGACAATCACTATTGCGGCTCCTGGAGCTGCAAGTATGCAATTTGCTGAGGGGACATTGAATCAAATTCGGCAAATGTCTTTTACCGAGCAATCACAAGTGATGTGCGATCTGGCAAACCGAGCAGATACACCAATTACCCGCACATACGCAGTTTGGTCTGCAAACATCAAACTAGGTTTCTGGTATCAGTTAGGGAAATGGATGGATCAAGGGATTGTTGCACCAATTCCCCAAGGGTATAAGCTCTCTGCTAATGCTGCTGCTGTTCTGCAAGCAATTAGGGAACTTGATGCAGGTCAGCAAATTACAGTCTTGCGTAATTCTGTAGTTGATATGGGATTTGACCCGAATAAATTGGATGGTCAAAAAAGAGTTTCCGAGCCTGTTGTTGTTCCTAAAGAAATATCACAGCGAACTCAAGTCACTATTGAAGGCGTTGATAACCCAATAGTGTTAAGTTATATGAATAACCTTAACGCTAACGATTTTGATGCGCTGATTGAATTATTCACATCTGATGGTGCGCTGCAACCTCCCTTCCAAAGACCGATAGTTGGTAAAGAAGGTGTCCTACGGTTTTTTAGAGAAGATTGTCAAAACCTCAAGTTAATACCAGAGAGAGGAGTAGTTGAACCTGCTGAAGATGGTTTTACCCAAGTGAAAGTCACCGGCAAAGTCCAAACTCCTTGGTTTGGTGCTGCTGTGGGTATGAATATGGCTTGGAGATTCCTGCTAACTCCTGATAATAAAATTTTCTTTGTAGCTATTGATTTGCTGGCATCTCCCAAAGAACTATTAAACTTAGTTCGTTAGAAAGATACTCAGTTTGAGTAAATTGTGACAAATTGGTGCGAACGCTCTGTAATGCAGGGCGTTCCCCTATTGTGGAGTAAAACATGCAACTCAATATAAAATGACTGGAACGATAATATTCTAGGTTTGATAATGCAAGTGAGCGACACAGAGTGGTCTACAGCAGAAAAACAATTGGCTCAAACAGTTTTTAAAAGAGCCTACGAAAGAGAAATCAGTGCTTTGATCGAAGAAGTTCGTGACAGAGCAAGTGCGATCGCAGAAATTGATGATATGTGGCGCTTACATGACTTTTTAAGTGCAAGAAGACATGACATAGATGGGAAGTACGACTACAGATATTCCGTACTAATCTTTGTGTTTGCTAGGTTAGTCAAAGAGGGCTGGTTAGCTCTTGATGAATTAAACGAACTTGACAAAGATAAAATCACCAAAGTGGCTGCTCTTGCAAGAATGTGAAATAAAACATTCCAAGTTTACGCCCTATCTGAAAATTTCTCTTGACTCAGTGTTCTCTGTGCTTCTGTGGTTAAGACATAATTGATTTAACTATAGAAACGCAGAGAACACAACTTTTAAATGAAGTAACATATAGCAGTCAAATTTAATTAATGAAGCGATCTGTATAGGCAACTAAGAGGCAATAGGCAATAGGCAAGAGCCAACAGGGTTATAAAAACTAAAGTGTACGGAATTTGTTCAAAAATTAAATAGGATTACTGTATCAAATTTAGGTAATAACTTATTATTAAAATTTCTATACCAATTTGGTATAGAAAGCATTGTTTAAAATTTTTGGAAACAGCTTTTAGCAAAGGTTTTTAATTCAAAATTCCAAACTTGTACTGAGTTTGTCGAAATATCTAAAATCCAAAATTGGTATTAAGTCCTGATTAAGAAATAGGTACTGCAACTGGAACGGTAAAATGAAACTTGCTACCCTGATTTTTCCCTAGAGACTCAGCCCAAATTTTCCCTCCTAAATTATCAATAATTCGACGACAAATTGCTAAACCCAGTCCGGCTCCACCTACAGTGCGCTGTAAAAATCCTTCTTCCTGATAAAAACGCTCAAAGATAGTTTCTAGCCGACTCGGCTCAATACCTCTACCTGTGTCTGCAATAGTAACTTTTAACACAGATTTTTTTGCAGATATTTCTAAGGCTGGGTCAACTTCTTCCGGATTTAATAAGTCTGCACGAATAGTAACTTGACCACTTTTATCAGTAAATTTACAGGCATTGTCAAGTAATTTTGTTAAAACTTCAATCAGTCCTTCTCCATCTACCTGGATTGGCGGTAAGTAATGAGGCAATTCCACAACAATTTTAGGTAATTTATGACGCAATTCGAGTCCGCTGAGGGCTAAATCTAGATATTCTTGAAGGGATATCGGCTCTATTTGCCAACGTACTAATCCACCCTCTAGGCGAGATAAGGTAATAAAATCTTGGATGAGTTTGCGTAAGCGATCGGCATCGTCTAAAGCAGCTTGTAACATTGTCTGCTGTAAGTCAAGCGGCATTTCTGGTTCTGTAATTAAACTTTCTAAGCAAACACGGATGGTAGATAGAGGAGTACGCAGTTCATGACCAACGATCGCAATCAAATTACTTTGGGTGCGTTCCAAGTCTACCAGTTGACGATTCAAAGTTTCCAAGTTGCTATAAGCCTGTGCTTGCATTAAAGCAACTCCAACTTGTGTAGCGATGGCCTCTATTAAAGCTACATCATCCTCTGTCCACAAATAAGCCTCTGGTTTGTGTAGTTCTAGCATTCCCAGCCAAGTTCCTTGATAGCAAATCGATACCAACAAACAAGCACGGATTTGCCAGCGCACCAATTGGGCTTTCAATTGTGGATGCGACTGTAATCCAAAATCTTGGTTGATATCAGCAATCACTACAGTTTGCGATCGGTTTTCACCTGGAGTTGGACTTGGCATTAAAGCAGTTTGAAACAGCTGATGACTTGCTAATGTCCAAACTTCCCCCTTTAAAGATGCTAATCTTGGAGGTGTTGATTCATAAATAATAGGTTGTCTTTGACTATCTGGTTGATAAATATCAACAAGACACCGACAATCGTTAAAAACTTGACCTAATTCTCTAACAGTAATAGTCAAAATTTCTTCGGGATTCAAAGAGCGGCGAATAGCAGTAGCGATGGCATTGATCGATCGCTCTTTGCGCTCTTTGCTAGTTATGGTGCGATAAGCTTTGAGTTGTTTGTATTGACTAGCTTGTAGATATCTGACTAAGCGATTGGCAAATAGTCTAAAATCAATTGCTAATGTGTTATTTATTGATATCTGGACTTGTGATTCCTTCAACAGTCGATAACGTCTTTGCGCTCGCTGGATTTTAGGGGCTAGTTCTGGTCGATAAGTGAGAATCCGCTCTAATAATAGGCGGGCGGCCTGAATACAAACATGGGGGTCAAATGTCCAAATTCCTTGAAACTTCCTTGCTTGGTCTATGGACGCTGAATTTATAGGTGAAGCGTATTCTCGACAAATCAAACACGCCGAATATAGCTGACCAATTACAATCAAATGCCATTCTCTAGCTAATTCGTCTTCAGGAGCAAAAGGAATGGTTGCATAAGGAACTGAAACCATACCAAAGTCGCTCTCTGGTGCAGCTAATACATAAACTTGGTCTGTATGCAGAGCAATTTTTTCATAACGAGGAATTTCCTGGCGATAAAAACGCTCCTGCTGAAAATTGGCAATTACTAGGGGTTGATCTGTTGCTACCAGTACTAGGTCTTCTATTGCGTGAGAAAGAGCCGTCAACGAAGACTTAAAATAGATTTGAGGTTGTAAATCCGGTAGAACTCGGCACAAATCTTCCAACAAGGAATTCGAGACACTCATTAGCAATTAGGTTGGTAAAAATAAACAATTACTCGTTAAGTTTGGGTATTGGCAGTACTAACGACTTACTGTCCCCACTACCTACCATTCCCAGCCGAATTAACCTACCTTGATTAGGCTTCGTTCCGGCAAAGTGACTCCGTTCAGAATGCACTGATGCAGATCCACTTGAGCCAGGTCTACCTCTGTGAAATCAACGTAACTGAGATCGGTTTTAAATAACATAGCTTTGGCGAGATTGGTGTGACTGAGGTCTGCATTACTCAAGTTTGCCCCAGTCAGATTGACACCACTCAGGTTTGCTCTAGCTAAATTTGCACCGCTCAGATTGGCATAGCGCAAGTCTGCTCCAGCCAAATTTGCACCGCTCAGGTCTGCGTCACAGAGATTTGCTAACCGTAAATCTGCTTTCACAAGGTTTCCCTTGTGCAAATCCACTCCACTCAGATTTGCCCGAATCATGTTAGCAGCCTTCACGTTTGCCCAAATCAGGTTCGCTCCACTCAGGTCAGCTCTCCAGAGGGATACCGCAGTCAAATTTGCTTGAGTCATATTTGCTCCGCGCAGGTTGGCATGAGATAAACTCGCATTTGCCAAGTTAGCTCTAGCCAAAATTATTCCCGCTAGACATACCTCGCTGAGGTTAACCAAGTGCAGGCTTACCTGGGTGAAATTTCTCTCTCCTGCACAATAGCGTTTGAGAAGTTCATCAGCATCCATACAGCCCGCCTTCCAAATCTTTATTTCTTACCTGGAAATCTAACTTAAGTAGGTAGACAGAATTAAATGTCAAATCCCAGACTCCAGAAACTAGACAGGATAAGTCTTTTTCCTTGGAGCCTTCTGCCTTCCACTTATCATATTGATAGTCGTTGGAAATGTCCTTTGTTAGGTTTAGCGACTAGCAAAGGCACTTAACCAATGACATCAGTACAGTTGCGATCGCTTTACCAAAGCTACAATTTATACTTGGTTTAGAGTTGCATACTCACCAAGGTGCAGCTAACTAATACGAATTCAAAATTCACACATTGAGAAGCTTCAGCAGAATCTAGCTTTTGAAGTTTGAATCTGCTGCTTGACTTTGGAGAATTTGGTATGACAGCCATTGTTTTAGAGTAGTTTCACACATTTTTTAAATTTTGTTTACTTATGTAAAGAAATATAACAAACTTTGTTACAAACAAGCAATACTTTTTCAAATGCGAACTAATAATTATTATTTATATAAAAAATAAATTTTACTTAAGTAATACCAATTTGAAAAAAGAATGCCATAGATACATGCTCCTCAACCCTTGTGCTGTCTAGCTTTGTGAATCGCTATTTCAGAACTTTTGGTAAGCTACAGGACTCATATAGAGCAATCTGATTTGATTTGCGAACTTACTCGTGAAGCCAGGAAACTGGGAACTCTTAACAAGGAATAGCGGGAAGAAAAACAAGCTTATTTGAACTGTATGGGACTTACGCACTCTTAACGGAAAATCGTAGACGCATTAGCGAAGCGGTAGCGACGTTCGCGCAGCGTCTCGCAGAGAAGGAGCGTCAGCGGCTTGCCGCAGGCTACCGCAGAGGACAGGGAGAAATCAGAGTTTCACAGAGTTCTTGCGTAAGTCCTACTGTGACGAATACAATAAATTACAGACATAACTAGAAAAACTGATTTTGATTTAGATAAAATTTATGTCAACTTCGCAAAAAAATTAATGTTAATTGGATTTATTAACCTTCCTAATTTATCGCGTTATAGTGGCTATGTAGGTTTAGAAGTAGCAGAAATTGTTTCCAAATACCTTGCTGTTCAAAGTAAAACTTACGTAATTCAAAATAGAAGGATATTAATATATCAACTTTTAAAATCTGGTCTCGACTCTCATACAGCTAATAGAACAATTACTATATTGATATCAAGTCCAATCTTACAATCAACCAACATAAATCAGTGTGCCATTCAAGAGTGCTGAGTGAAGATATGGAGAAACAAGGGGACAAGGGAGTATATAACTAATGAGCAATAGAACTCTAGCTTCAAAATAGGGAGTAGGAGTAGGCAAAAGAAATTTTTTTCTTGTGGGTGCAACTCATGAAGCTTCTTGCAAAAGTGCTTCTTAGCGCCTCTATACCTGGAACCTGAGACAAAAAAGTTTGGCGTTTCTGAGAGCCAGCAGTCGGATTTGAACCGACGACCTTCCGATTACAAGTCGGATGCACTACCACTGTGCTATGCTGGCAAGTTTTTTGTGGATTTTTTTAACTAGTAACCACAATTTATTATTTTATCATAATCAAGGTATTTGTCTAGAGCGATCGCTAAAAAATATTTGGTCTGGAGAATAGGGAGTAAGGAGATGAGGGAGATTGTAATAGAATTTCACCCCTCGACTCCTAAGTTTTAACTTTGAGTCGAAAAATCAGTGATTGCGATCGCGAATAATGTTGGTAAATTAATATTCATAGCAAAAGCTAATTCAAATCCTGGGCTGGACGCCAAAATATCTGGTACATTTGCTTGCATTGTACTTTTTTGACACGGCTGGGTAAAGAAACAGAATTATATAATTGTTCTTTACACATCACGAGCATGGCAGCGTTGAACGGACGAGATTTATTAAGTCTGGCGGACATCAGTCCAACAGAACTCCAAGAACTTCTGCAATTGGCAACTCAACTTAAAAGCAAACAGTTGAAATTGCAGTGTAATAAAGTGCTAGGGTTGTTGTTCTCTAAAGCTTCAACTCGCACGCGGGTAAGTTTTACTGTGGCCATGTATCAACTTGGCGGACAGGTAATCGATCTTAACCCGAATGTCACTCAAGTTAGTCGCGGCGAACCCGTGCAAGATACAGCGCGAGTCTTAGATAGATATCTCGATATTTTGGCAATTCGCACCTTTGCACAGCAGGAGTTAGAAACTTTTGCCAACTATGCCAAGATACCAGTGATTAATGCTTTGACTGATGCCGAACATCCGTGTCAAGTATTAGCTGATTTATTGACAATTCAAGAAGCTTTTGGCAGCCTAACTGGGTTAACTTTAACCTACGTAGGGGATGGAAATAATGTAGCTAATTCTTTGATGTTGGGGTGTGCTTTGGCGGGAATGAATGTCAGAATTGCCACCCCCAAAGGATTTGAGCCAGATTCTAAAATTGTAGAGCAAGCAAGAGCGATCGCTAATAATAAAACTGAAGTCTTGCTCACCCACGACCCAGAATTAGCCGCCAAAGGAACTGCCGTACTTTATACTGATGTTTGGGCAAGTATGGGACAAGAAGCAGAAGCCGATAACCGCCTGCCAATTTTTCAACCTTACCAAATTTCCGAGCAGTTATTGAGTCTTGCTGACCCAGAAGCAATTGTTTTACACTGCTTACCAGCCCATCGCGGTGAAGAAATTACTGAAGCAGTTATTGAAGGTTCTCAATCACAAGTTTGGGAACAGGCAGAAAATCGCCTCCACGCCCAAAAGGCTTTGCTTGCTAGTATTTTGGGGGCAGAATGAAGAAAGTTTGGAGTTAGGAGTTGGGAGTTAGGAGTTTGGGGTTTGGAGTTTGGAGTGAGGAGTTAGGAGTTTGGGGTTTGGAGTTAAGAAGAGAGACGTGATTAACCCAAATCTTTCCAAGAGTTAGGAGTTAGGAGTTAGGAGTTAAGAGTCAGAATGGCGACGTGCGGCTGACTCTTGAC
>VFQR01002926.1_pt1 | contig 10215 bp, 9 predicted proteins | sample 3512321 | NCBI WGS metagenome assembly VFQR01 (sample SAMN10412374, study PRJNA504923) | tailings metagenome | isolation source: Relicate 3 Philex TSF1 revegetated site | place: Philippines: Tuba, Benguet | collected 2017-08-29
AGGCACGATCAGCCGCACCGGCCGGTCCGGCGACCAGGTGCCCTGCGCCCAAGCTCCTTGCGGGCAAGCGAGCCCGGGGAGCGCCAGCGCCGCGCCCAGCAGGAGACGGCGAGGCATCACGCGATCCGACATGCGGAACACTCCATCGGCAGACCCGCGTTCCTTACATCTGAACGCCGCCTACTGGCCACAGGCCCCTGATTCATCAGACCGTCGCGCAGGCTTCATTGCCCTGACGCCGTCGGCACGCTTAATGACCCGTCATGGAAGCCGCTGCCCGCCTGACGACGCCCGAGGCCCTGCGCCCGCCGCGCCTGCGCCGGCGCCGGGTGATCAGCTTCTCCTCCTCGGACCCCGAGACCATCTGGGGCGACGTGCTCGGCTTTCGGCCGCTCGGCGGCCGCATCCGCGCCGTCCGGCGCCTCGCCATGATCCTGCTGTGGACCGTGTTCGCCCTGCCGATCCAGGCCGTCCTGGTGGCACTGCCCGGCCGTGCTTCCATCGCCTTCGGCAAATTCTACTGGCGGACCGTGGCCTGGCTCATGGGCATGCGGCTTCGCGTCGTCGGGCAGCCGGCCAACGGCCCCTCGGTGCTGTTCGTCTCGAACCATTCCTCCTGGCTCGACGTGATGGTGCTCGGCGCGGCGCTCGAAGCCTGCTTCGTCGCCAAGCGCGAGGTCGGCCAATGGCCGGTGGTGAGCTTCATCGCCCGCCTCGGCCGCACCGTCTTCGTCAGCCGCAGCCGGACCCAGACCAAGGGGGAGGCCGCGCTGATCCGGGAGCGCCTCGCTGCCGGCGACAACATCATCCTCTTCCCCGAGGGCACCACCAGTGATGGCGGCAGGGTGCTCGCCTTCCGCAGCGCCTTCCTCTCGGTGGCCGACCAGGCGCGCCAGGTGCAGCCGGTGTCGATCGTCTATGACCGGCTGGGCGGGCTGCCGGCCTGCCGGCGCGACCGGCCGCTCTTCGCCTGGTACGGCGACATGGATATCGGCTCGCATCTCTGGCGCCTCGCGCGCCGGCCGAGCGCGCGGGCGACCGTGGTGCTGCATCCGCCCCTCGACCCGGCGGCCTATCCGGACCGCAAGGCGCTGACTGCTGCCTGCGCCGAGGTGATCTCCGAAAGCTGCGCCACACTCCGCCAGAACCGGCCGGCCGAGCCGCTGGTTGCGCCGCTTCCCGCTTGACCGCGCCCGCGCCAACACTCCAGCTTCGCTTCGTGACGATTCGCATCCCGCCGATGCGACCCAGCCGCGCGTGACGAGCTGCGCTTGACCCGCGCGCGGGGGTTCCGCATCTCCCCGCCTTCCTCCCGCCGGACAGCCGGCGGGATGGCGGAGTTTCGGCGATGAGCACGACCCCCCTGGCCCCTGCCAACCAGCCCCGCAAGCGTCTCTTCGTGAAGACCTGGGGCTGCCAGATGAATGTCTATGACAGCGCCCGGATGGCGGATGTGCTGGCTCCGCTCGGCTATGCGCCGGCGGAGAGCGCCGAGGGCGCCGACATGGTGATCCTCAACACCTGCCACATCCGCGAGAAGGCGAGCGAGAAGCTGTTTTCCGAGTTGGGACGCCTCCGCAGCGCCAAGCAGGCCAAGGAAGCCGAGGGTGGCCGGATGGTGCTCGCCGTGGCCGGCTGCGTCGCCCAGGCCGAGGGCGCCGAGATCACCGCGCGCGCCCCTTACGTGGACATCGTGCTGGGGCCGCAGAGCTATCACCGCCTGCCCGAGATGGTCGCCCGCGCCACGCGCGCCGCCGGCGCCGTCATCGAGACGGAGTTCCCCGCTGAGCAGAAATTCGATCAGCTGCCGGAGGCGTCTGCGCCGCAGGGCCCGATCGCCTTCCTCACGATCCAGGAAGGCTGCGACAAATTCTGTTCGTTCTGCGTCGTGCCCTACACGCGGGGTGCCGAGTATTCGCGCCCGGCCGCCGCGATCCTCGCCGAAGCGAGGCGGCTTGTGGCGCAGGGAACTCGGGAGATCGCGCTGCTCGGGCAGAACGTGAATGCCTATCACGGCGAGGGGCCGGATGGCGCGACCTGGGGCCTCGCGCGGCTGCTCCACGCGCTCGCCGAGATTCCGGACCTCGCGCGGCTGCGCTATACCACGAGCCATCCGCGCGACATGGATGACGCGCTGATCGCCGCGCATGGCGCGATCCCGAGCCTGATGCCCTTCCTGCACCTGCCAGTGCAATCCGGCTCCGACCGCGTGCTCAAGGCGATGAATCGCGGCCACACCGCCGACGAGTTCCGCCGCATCGCCGACCGGCTGCGGGAGGCCAGGCCGGACCTCGCCCTCTCGTCCGACTTCATCGCGGGGCACCCCGGGGAGACCGAGCAGGACCACCAGGCGACGCTGACGCTCATTGCTGAGATCGGCTTCGCGCAGGCCTTTTCCTTCAAGTATTCGCCACGCCCTGGAACGCCCGCGGCCGGCGCCCCACTTCACGTCGCGGAGAGCGAGAAGGACCGGCGGCTGCACGAAATCCAGGCCCTGTTGCGGGACCAGCAGGAGCGGTTCAACCGCTCGCGCCAGGGCATGCGCTGCGACATCCTCTTCACCGGTCTCGGCCGCCATCCTGGGCAGCTCGCGGGCCGCTCGCCGTGGCTGCAGCCCGTCCATACCGAAGGCTCGCCCGCGCTCATCGGGCGCGTCGTCGTCTGCGAGATCACCGCCGGCCACCCCAACTCGCTCGCCGCCCGTATCCTCGGCGGCGCCACCGGAGACCCGAACCAGGAGAAAGCCGCCGCTTGAGCACCACCGCCCTCGCGCTTCGCCCCGGCGAGCTGCGCCCCCGCGGCGCCTCGCCCGACCTCCCCGCCAGCCGGTCCGTCACGCTGCAATTCGACGACAATCAGCTGCTGCCGATCCTCTACGGGGAGCACGACCGGAACCTCGCGCGCATTGAGATGCGGCTCGGGGTCAGGATCGCCAGCCGGGGCAACCGGCTGAGCATCACCGGATCACCGGAGCGCACCGAGGTGGCGGAGGCCGCGCTGGGCGATCTCTGGCGACGATTGCAGAAGGGCGAGACCGTGGGCAGCGCCGAGGTGGAGGCCGCCATGCGCATGGCGGAAGGCGTGCAGGAGGCGGACCCTCGCCTGCCTTTGCAGGACATCCCGGCGATCCGCACCCGCAAGGGCGCCATTGCCCCGCGGAGCCCGGCCCAGGCCGCCTACATGGAGATGCTGGCCCGGTCCGAGATGGTGTTCGGGATCGGGCCTGCCGGCACCGGCAAGACCTACCTCGCCGTGGCACAGGGCGTCGCGCTGCTCCAGGCCGGGCGCGTGGACCGCATCGTGCTGAGCCGCCCGGCGGTCGAGGCGGGGGAGAAGCTCGGCTACCTGCCGGGCGACATGAAGGAGAAGGTCGATCCCTATCTCCGCCCCCTCTACGACGCGCTGCACGACATGATGCCGGCCGACCAGGTGCGACGGCGCATGGAGGCGGGCGAGATCGAGGTCGCGCCACTCGCTTTCATGCGCGGGCGCACACTGGCGCATTGCTACGCGATCCTCGACGAGGCGCAGAACACCACGCCCATGCAGATGAAGATGTTCCTCACCCGCATGGGCGAGGGCAGCCGCATGGTCATCACCGGCGATCCGACCCAGGTGGATCTCCCGTCCGGCCAACTCTCCGGCCTGGCCGAGGCGCTTTCCGTTCTGGACGGGGTGGCCGGGATCGCGGTAGCAAGGTTTGACGCGCGGGATGTCGTGAGGCACCCGCTCGTGGCCCGGATCGTCGCGGCCTATGACCGCAACGCGCCGGCGCCGTCGTTCGGGCGTGCCGAGGCCACCCTCCGCAATCGCGAGGGTGCGCGGGGGCGCGCGGGTCAGGAGAAGGATGGAACCGGGAAGTAGTCGTCCCGGCCGCAGGGCCGGGATGAAATCGGAGAACGGGGAGATCACCGTTCTCCTTGCTGCGCCAGGCTGGCGGGCCGCCGTGCCCCGACCGGAAGTCCTGGCGAGGCGGGCCGCCGCCGCCGCCCTCGAGGAGGCCGGCGTTGAGGGGCGACTCACCGTGCTGCTGGCCGACGATGCCGCCGTGAAGCGGCTCAACGGGCGCCATCGCGCCAAGGCCAAGCCGACCAATGTGCTCAGTTTCCCAGCAGGCGTCCCGGGCCACCGCCTGCGATCGCCGAAGGGCGGAGGCGCCTTGGGCGCCGAGCACCGGAGGCGTGGATCGCAGGCGCCGATTTATCTCGGCGATGTCGCGGTCGCGCTCGGCGTGGTGCGGCGCGAGGCGCGGGAGGCCGGGCGGCGCGCCGCCGATCACCTCGCCCACCTCGTGGCGCATGGCGCGCTGCACCTTGCGGGCCATGATCACCTGGCCGCCGGCGAGGCGCGCCGGATGGAGCGGGCGGAAGCGCGCGTGATGCGTCGGCTCGGCCGGCCCAATCCCTGGAAGGGGCATGGGCCATGAGCGGCGGCAACGGCCAGGCCGCGGAACGGCGCAACGGCCTGTTCTGGAAGCTCCAGGGCCTCGTGCGCAAGCGCGAGGCCGAATCCGTCCGCGACCGCGTGGAGGAACTGCTCGAAGGCCGGGGCGAGGAATCGGATGAGCAGCGGCGCGCGGCGGATGCCGCGAGCGGGCTCGACCGGCATGAACGCGTGCTGCTCGGCAACGTCCTGCGGCTGCGCGACAAGACCGCCTATGATGTGATGCTGCCGCGCGCCGACATCATCGCCATGCCGGAGGACCTGACGCTCGACCAGGCGATCCGGCTGATCCAGCGCGAGGGCCACAGCCGCTTCCCCGTCTATCGCGGGAACCTCGATGAGATCGTCGGCATGGTCCACATCAAGGATGTCTTCGCCGCGGTCGGCCGCGACCCCGCCGCCTTCTCGCTGAAGGCGATCCTGCGCAAGCCGCTGCTCGTGGTGCCGACGGTGCCGGTGCTCGACCTGCTGCTGCAGATGCGCGCGCAGCGCATCCACATGGCGCTGGTGGTGGACGAATACGGCGGCATTGACGGCCTCGTCACCATCGAGGATCTGGTCGAGACGATCGTCGGCGACATCAGCGACGAGCATGACGAGGTGGCCAGCCCGACCATCCTGGAACGCCCCGACGGCACGCTGGAGCTCGACGCCCGCACCACGATCGAGGCCTTCGAGCAGCGCTTCGGCCCCGTGCTGACGGAGGAGGAGCGGGCGGCCGACATCGATACGGTGGGCGGCCTTGTCTTCACCCTGGCCGGCCGCGTGCCGGCGCGGGGCGAGCTGATCAGCCATGGCTCCGGCCTGGAATTCCGGGTGCTGGAGGCCGATGCAAGGCGAATCCGGCGGCTGCGCGTGCGCCGCCCCGGCGCCGCCGGCGAGCCGGCGCGGCAGGCGGCCGAATAGCGCGCCGCCTACCAACTTGACAGGAGTGGCGGATGCGCGTCGGCGTCCCGAAGGAGATCAAGGTCCATGAATACCGCGTCGGGCTGACACCCGGCTCGGTGCGTGAGCTGGTCGCGCAGGGCCATGACGTGCTGGTGGAGACGGGCGCCGGCGCGGCGATCGGCTTTTCGGACGCCGCCTATCGCGCGGCCGGCGCCACCATCGCGGCAACCGCGGCCGAGGTCTTCGCCACCGCCGCGCTGATCGTGAAGGTGAAGGAACCGCAGCCCTCCGAGTGGCCGCTGCTGCGGCGCGGCCAACTGCTGTTCACCTACCTCCACCTCGCGCCCGATCCCGCGCAGGCGGAGGGCCTTCTGGCCAGCGGCGTCAGCGCCATCGCCTATGAGACGGTGACCGAGCCCGAAGGCGGCCTGCCGTTGCTGCGGCCGATGAGCGAGGTGGCCGGTCGCATGGCACCGCAGGTCGGCGCGCATTGCCTGGAGAAGGAGGCCGGCGGCGCGGGCGTGCTGCTCGGCGGCGTGCCGGGCGTGCCGGCGGCGAAGGTCGCGATTCTCGGCGGTGGGGTGGTGGGCTCGCATGCCGCCCGCATCGCGCATGGGATGCGGGCGCAGGTGACGGTGCTGGACCGCAACCCGCGGGCGCTCGCCACGTTGGATGTCGAGTTCCTCGGCGCGGTGGAGACCCATTTCGCGACGCGCGAGGCGATCGAGGCGGCGGTGACGGAATCGGATCTGGTGATCGGGGCGGTGCTGGTGCCCGGCGCGGCAGCGCCGAAGCTCGTGAGCCGCGCGATGATCGCGGCGATGCGGCCGGGCAGCGTCGTGGTGGATGTCGCCATAGACCAGGGCGGCTGCTTCGAGACCTCGCGCCCCACCACGCATGCCGCGCCGACCTATGTGGAGGAGGGCGTGGTGCATTACTGCGTGACGAACATGCCCGGCGCGGTCGCGCGGACCAGCACGGTCGCGCTGAACAACGCGACGCTCCCCTTCACGCTGCAGCTTGCCGAGAAGGGTGTCGCGCGCGCCTGTGCCGACAATCCGCATCTGGCGCGCGGTCTGAATGTTCATCAGGGCCACATCACCCACCCGGCCGTGGCGGAGGCGCTGGGCAAGCCGCTGCTGCCGCCGGAGCGCGCCCTCGCCTGAAGGAGGCATTCACCCAATGGGTCTGCTCTGGACGATCCTCATCGGCTTCCTGGCGGGTGTGGTTGCGAAGTTCCTGTTTCCCGGCCGGCCGGGCGGCGGCTTCATCGTGACGACGATCCTCGGCATCCTCGGCGCCGTCGTCGCGACCTATCTCGGCCAGGCGCTGGGCTGGTACCACGCGGGCGAAGGCGCCGGCTTCATCGGCGCGGTGGTCGGCGCCCTCATCCTGCTCTCCCTGTTCCGCGCCTTCGGCCGCGCCTGATCAGCCGAGGGCGCGGCGCGCCAGCACCCGGAGCAGCGCGACCGGGCTGGTCTGGACAACCGGGCGGACATAGACGCCCGAGAAGACCTTGCGGATGATCGCCGCCTGCTGCGAGGGCGTCGCGCGGAACGCCAGGTGCAGCGCGCCGGGGGTGGCGCGCCGGACGGTCGCGACGACCTCACCGACATCGCCGACGGCCAGTTGCACGTCCTCGCCTGGCACCAGCGTGGCGCCCCCCTCGCCGCATTCGAGCCGGCAGCCGCCAATGGATAGGTCGCGCAGACGTGCGGGCTCGGGCCTGGCCCTGCCGGGCAGGCGCAGAAGGACGGGTTCGTCGCCATCGAAGCGCTCCTCGGCCCGGTGGCGCGGCTGCTCCACGCAGATCAGGCAGGCGATGAACAGCACCAGGCAGTTGTAGGCGCTCCAGAACAGGTTCATCGCCTCGATATCGGCCTGGGTGCCCGGCACCGGCCCCTGCACAACGCGCCAGAGGATGCCGCCGATGGTCGCCAGGGCAAGGCCGAGGAAGGGCACCAGCATGCCCCATTGCACCGCGACCGCATGGCGGTTCGCCCCCTTGGCGGTGACCTGGAACGTCTGGTGCCGCGCGCCGAACAGCCCCACGACGGATGCGCGCAGCGCTTCCTTGGCGACGAGCAGGCCGACCGCCTCGGCCATGATGGGCAGATGCGTCCCGCGGCTGACCCAGCCCAGGAACAGCACCCAGGCCACCCATGACGGCCCGAGATGATCCAGGATGTCGGCGAGGTCGGTGCGCATGACCACCACCCCGCTCCACCAGTAGAGCACCGGCACCAGCAGCGCGAGCAGCTTCATCAGCGAGCCCACCGTCCAGTACAGCAGCGTATCCATGGTGTGCAGCCGAAGCAGCCACGGCACCCGCGCGCGCCCCAGCGGCCCCCAGGCGGACCGGCCGATCTGCATCGCGCCGAGGCACCACCGGCCGCGCTGGGTCAGGTATTCGCGCAACCCCTCCGGTGCCAGTCCGACCGAGAGTCGCTCGTTCAGGTAGACCGTGCGCCAGCCTGCCCCAGCCAGCTTGATGGAGAGCAGCATGTCCTCCGTCACGCTCTCGGTGGGCACGAGGCCGATCGCGAGCAGCGCCTCGCGCCTGACGAGGGAGGAGGTGCCGCAGGAGAAGGCGGTGCCGTGCGCGTCCTTCGACGGCAGGATCACGTCGAAGAAGAAGCGCTGCTCGTCCGCGATCACGGCCGTGCCGCGCAGATTAAGCTGGATCGGATCGGGATTGAAGAAGTTCTGCGGGGTCTGCACGCAGCCGACGGTGGGATCATGCAGCAGGGCCGCGGCGCGGCGGAGAAATTGCGGCGTCGGGACGAAGTCGGCGTCGAGGATGGCGAAGGCGGCAGCCGGCTCGGGCAGCGCCAGCAGGTGGCTCAGCGCGGCATTCATGTTGCCAGCCTTGGCGTCGGCGTTGTCGGGCCGGGTCAGGTAGCCGGCGCCCAGCTGCTGCGCCAGGTCGCGCAGCCAGTCGCGGCGGCCGTCATCCAGCACCCAGACGCGGAAGCGCGGGTAGTCCTGGCCGAGCGCGCCGACCAGCGTGCGCAGCAGGATCCCCCGTTGTTCATTGTAGGTCGGAATCAGCACATCAATCAGCGGCGCGCCGCCGGGATGGGTCTCGACCGGATGGGCATCCGCCTCCGCGCCGCGCTCGGACGTGCGCGACAGCACATGCAGCAGCAGGAGTCCGGCGAGCCCCGCCAGCATCTCGACGGCCAGGAAGGCCAGGGCGATGGCGCCTGCGAGGCCCTCCAGCGGCGGCAGCGTCTCGGTGCAGCGCCACCACATGTAGCGCAGCATCAGCAGCGCGGTGAGCGCGGCGCCAAGGCGGCGTGGCAGCGGCCGGGCCGGATCGGTCGAGCGCAGCAGGAGGAGGCCGAGCCCGAGGAGGAGCAGCGCCGGGCCCGCCGCCGAGGCGAGCGGCGATGCCGCGGCCGAGGCAAGCGCCTCCATCAGGGAAAGGTGAGGCGGCCGAGCCGGCCGCTGTCGCAAGCGCCGGCCGATTCCTCTGCCGCGAGTGCCACCACCACTTCCAGGCGCCCGCCGGCACCATCGGCGGCCGCGGGTTCCGCGCGCAGCGCGGCGATGCGGCCTTCGCGCGGCGCTTCTCCGCCGGCGGGGTGGAACAGCACCGGGCGACCCTGCTGGAGCCGGCGGAACAGCCGCGGCTCCACGAGGGCGACCGCCTCCTGCTGCGCGCAATCGGCGAGCAGCAGCACGGCCTGGCCGGCGGCGACATGCTCCCCGGGCTGGGCCAGCCGGCGCAAGAGCCGCACTGGCGCCGGTGCGGTCAGGGTCGCTTCGCGCACTAGCTCATGCCGCGCGGATTCCCGGGCGAGTTGCTCCGCCAGCGCGGCGGCGCGGGTGACGGCCTCGGCGTGGCGTGCCTCGATCTCGCCGACGAGCAGGCGCAGCCGCTCCTCCGACAATTGGGAGGCTGAGCGGTCATGCGAGGTGTCGGAGGCGAGCACGCCAGCCAGCACCGCCGCGTGCTCGGCGGCGAGCGCCTTGCGCTGGTCGGCGGCGGCACGCAGATCCGCCGTGGCGACGGCAGCCGCGCGACGTGCGGCCTCGAGCGTCGTGAGGGCTTGCACGCCACTTGCCGCGAGGCGCTCAGCGCGGCTCAGCGCCGCCGCGGCCTCCGCCTCGCGCGCGGCGGCCGCGGCGTGCAACGATTCCGCCTCGCGCAGGCGGGCGCCGATCATCTGCTGCCGCGCGGCGGCGTAGGCGGCCGCGTTGACCGCGGCCTGGCTCAACTCGGCGCGGGCCTGATCGAGCCGTCGGGAGAAGCCGGCGGCCTCGGCCTCGGCGATGCGGCGGAGGCGGTCGAGATCGCCGAGGCGGGATTCGTCCAGGCGGTCGTTCCGCACGACGCCGAGCGCGGTTCCGGCCTGGAGGATCTCGCCCAGCGGCGGGGTGTGCAAGGCTTCGACGACGCCCTCGATCGGGCTGCGGAGCGTGACGATGGCGCCGTCCAGCACCGCCTGCCGCGCTTCCAGCGCGAAGAAGCGATCCTGGAGGAAGACCGCGCCGGTCGCCACCAGCGCGGCGCCGAGCAGCAGCCGCAGCACCCGGCCGGCCGAGGGCAGGCGGCGTTTGGCGGGCGCGGGCCGTGGCAAGGGCGTGGTACGGGGCACCTCGGCGAAGCTCAGGCCGAGATGGCGCGTCTGGTCAGGCATGGCGGCCGGTCGGGCAGTCCCACACGGGGTTGGGACCGCAAGGCTAGCCGGAGCCTGTCACCGGTCCGTTAAGGACCCCGAAGCGTGCTCAACGCTTTGCCTCGATCGCGTCCCAGATCGCCTTCTCCAGATGCACGCCGTCGAAGCGCGCGATCTCCTGCAGGCCCGTGGGCGAGGTCACGTTGATCTCGGTGAGGAACCCGCCGATCACGTCGATGCCGACGAAGATCATGCCGCG
>VFQR01002929.1_pt1 | contig 10203 bp, 10 predicted proteins | sample 3512321 | NCBI WGS metagenome assembly VFQR01 (sample SAMN10412374, study PRJNA504923) | tailings metagenome | isolation source: Relicate 3 Philex TSF1 revegetated site | place: Philippines: Tuba, Benguet | collected 2017-08-29
CGCTGGCGGGCGCCGAGCTGGCCATCGTCACGCCGATCGCGGGCACCACGCGCGATGTGGTCCAGCAGACCATCCAGATCGAAGGCGTGCCGTTGCACGTGACCGATACCGCGGGCCTGCGCGACGGCCTCGAGGTCGACGAGGTCGAGCGCATCGGCATCGAGCGCGCCTGGCAACGCATCCGTGGCGCCGATGCGGTGCTGTTTCTGCACGACCTCACGCGCTGGGGTGAACCGCGCTACCGCCATGGCGACGCCAACATCCTGCGCGGCCTGCCCACGGGCGTGCCCGTGCTGCATGTCTGGAACAAGGTCGATCAGGCTGGCGGTGTGCCCGCAGGCGACGACGACATCGCGTTGTCGGCCAAGCACGGTACCGGGCTCGATGTGCTGCGCGCACGGCTGCTGCAACTGGCGGGCTGGCAGAGCGGGGGCGAAGGCCTGTTCATGGCACGCGAACGCCACCTGCGTGCGCTCGAACGCGTCGGCGATCACCTGCAGCAAGCGCAGGGCCTGCTCACGCATGCCGCGGACCACCTCGACCTGCTGGCCGAGGAGTTGCGCCTCGCGCAGCAAGCGCTCGGCGAAATCACCGGCGAGTTCACCGCCGACGACCTGCTTGGGGTCATCTTTTCGCGTTTTTGCATCGGCAAGTGACGGCGGACTTGCCGCCCAGGGCACATGCCCTGCCGCTGGGAACTGAACTGTAAACAGGGGTTACCTTCCAGTTGCGCCGGGCGGGCCGCTGCGGTCCACTTTGCGCATGAATGCCGCGACCACGTCCGCACGGTTCGATATCCAGCACCTGGCGCAAGCCATGCGCCACAGCAGCGCGCTGGATGCCGTGCCCCTCAATCTCAGCGAGGCCCATTGGGTCACGCTGGCGAACTACATGCAGCCGGTGGCGTTGCAACAGGGGCAGGTGTTGATCGAGCAGGGTGTGAAAGACCGCACCGTGTATTTCGTCGAGGCCGGCACACTCACCGTGCACTACGAGGATTCCAAGGAGCGCGTGCGCATCGCCGTCGTGGGCGCTGGCTCACTGCTCGGAGAAGGCGCGTTCTACAGCCATCTGCCCCGCAGTGCCACCGTCAACGCCGGCAGCGATTGCCGCCTCTGGTGCCTGACGCCCTTGCGTTTTCGCGAGCTGGGCGTGCGGCACCCGCAGATCGCGCTGGAACTCACGATCGCGATGTCCGCCGTGCTGGCGCGGCGCATGTACAACAAGCCCAAGCGTGTGGCAGTGACCTGACTCTGCGCCCGTAGTGGCCTGCGCCTGGCTCGCGAACACCGCCCCGTTCATAACAAGAACCTGCCGCCTTGTGCGCACCCTGACCATGTCCCTCATGAGCTGGCTGCAAGCCAGGAAATCCGCCAACGGCAAAGGCAAGAGCGCGCTGGCACGCGCCCGCAACGCCTTTCGCACCACCACGATGCCGCTGATTTCTCCGCGCCGTGGGCGCCGGCTGCTGCGGCGCGAGCAGCTCTTCGGCGTGGTGCGCGAATCGCTGATCCGCGGCGGTGTGCTGTCCACCAGCTACAGCTTCAAGGTGCTCAATCTCGACAGCACCGGCGACAGCTTCATCGTGCTGGTCGATCTCGCGCTGCCCGCGCAATCGCTGCCCGACGAGTTCCTGCTCGAGATCGAGCGCTGGATCCAGCAAGCCGGCAAGGCGCGTCACACCATGGACGTGCGTGCGATCTACTGGCGGCGCAAGCCGTCGCCGGAGCAGGTGGGTCAGGCTCTGCGCGCATCGATGGTGGCCCAGACGCGGCGCGAGGCGGCCGACACCAGCATCCCGCGACCGCAGGCTTCTACAAGCCGTGGCCCGGCTGAACATGTGGGTGAGGACGAGGTGCGGGCTTTCCGCGAAGCGCTGGCCGCACCGCCCACCGCTGCGTACCGCCACCCCCGTGAGCCGCAGTTGCCGATGCCGGAAGCGGTGAGCGACTTTGCCGCGCTCAGCGACACGCAGCACGGCAAGCTCTGACGCGGCCACCCGGGCCGCACGTCAGTGGCCCGCGAAATCCAGCAAGGTGAACAAGGCCAGGCCGCTGTCGCGCAGCTTGGTCGAACCACCGAGTTCGGGCAGATCCACGATGGCTGCGCCCTCCGTCACCGTGGCGCCCAGCTTCTCCAGCAAACGCCGGCCGGCCATCATGGTGCCGCCGGTGGCAATCAGGTCGTCGATCAGCAGCACCCGGTCCCCGGGCTTCACGGCGTCGGTGTGCAACTCCACCGTGGCGCTGCCGTACTCGAGTTCGTAGGTTTCCTCGACGGTATTGAACGGCAACTTGCCCTTCTTGCGGATGGGCACGAAGCCCACGCCGAGTTCGTACGCCAGCACCGAACCGATGATGAATCCGCGCGCATCCAGCCCGGCCACGACGCTCGGGCGCAGCGACGGATCCATGTAGCGGTGCACGAAGGTGTCGATCAGCACCCGAAAGACCTTCGGGTTCTGCAGCAGCGGCGTGATGTCGCGAAACTGCACGCCCGGGGCTGGCCAATCGGGCACGGTGCGGATGTGGGAGCGGAGGTAGGCAGCGGTGTCCATGCGCGGGATTATCGGCACACCCCCGCTGCCTTCCGCCAATCGCTCAGGCGAGGGCCTTGAACTGGTAGCCGCTGCCCGCCGCTTCCAGCGTGCCCAGCGCGGGGAACGGGAAGTGGAAGCCGCCCATGGCCATCTTGTCCTTCACGAGCTGGTCGAAGATGCGCCGACGTGTCTGGCGGGCCATCTCGGGGTCCATGTCGAACGTCACCGCCCAGTCCGGGCTGCGCGCAAACAGCGAGGGCACATTGGTCACGTCGGCCGTGTACATGAACGATTGGCCCTGCGAGCGAACGGTGAACACGCACATACCCGGGGTGTGGCCGAAAGCCGCCACCGACTGGATGCCGGGGGCCACCTCGGCCCCTGCTTCGAAGCGCACCAGCTTGTTTGCAGGGATCTTGCCGAGCACGCGGCGCGCGTTCTGGAAAGCGCCTTGAGCGGCGGGCGGGGCCGCATTCATCTTGGCGTCATCCATCCAGAACGCGAACTCCTGCGCGGGCACGTGTACCGTCGCGTTGGGGAACACAAGATCGCCCGCCTTGTTGATCAGGCCGTTGATGTGGTCGCCGTGGAAGTGGCTCAGGATGACGTGGTTGATCTCTTCGGGCTTGTGGCCGGCGGCGGCCATGTTGGCGCGCAGCTTGCCCGTGGTCGGCGGGCCGTTGTCGGCAAAGCCGGTGTCGATCAGGAACTTGGTGCCGCCCGAGACGATGAGGTACGGCGTGAAAGGAATGTCCACGTAATCGGTGGGCAGGTTCTGGGCCGCCAGCAGGGCCTTGACCTGTTCCAGCGGCGCATTGCGAACGAACTCGTCGCCCAGCGGGCGGCGCAGGGCACCGTCGTTGATGGCGACAACCTCCAGGCTGCCGAGCGTCATCTTGCGAAAACCGGGTTCTGGCAGGGTGGGCGCGCCCGGGTTGGGGGCGCTCTGCGAGAGCACGGAGGAAAAGGTCAGCACGCTGGCGCCGGCGATGCCGGCGCCGAGGAAGTGTCGGCGGTCCATGGGCGGGTCTCCTGATGGTGGGTTGGGAGCCGCAGCATAGATACGCATGGGTTTCCATCGTGACCGCATGGTCACAAAACCCAGAGCAGTTCTCGGAATTGGCCGAGGCGGCCGGGCGGGCGCTCAGCCGCCGAGCAGCTTGTCCTCGGCCAGTGCCAGGGCGGGCGCCTGCCCGCTCAGCACCAGGGTGTCGCCCCCGGACAGCACGGCGCTCTCCTCCGGCGCCGCCGCGCGGCCGTTGGCGCGGCGCAGGCTCACCACACGCACACCCATGGCGGGCAGCGCCAGGCTCTCCAGCGTCTTGCCGGCCCAACGCCCGGCGCTGGGTAGCGTCACGCTGTTGAGCCGCTCGTGCTGCAGCTCGTCGGCGGTGTCGTCGTCGGCGCCGTGGAAGTAGCCGCGCAGCAGTTCGTAGCGCGCGTCGCGCTGGTCCTGCACGACGCGGATCACCCGCCGCATGGGCACGCCCACCAGGGCCAGCGCATGGCTGGCCAGCATCAGGCTGGCCTCGATCGCCTCGGGCACCACCTCGGTGGCGCCGCCCGCCCGCAGGCGCTCGATGTCCACGTCGTCCACCGTGCGCACAACGACCGGTACCTGGGCCGCATGGGATTGCGCGTGGTGCAGCACCTTGAGCGCGCTCGGGGTGTCCAGGTAGGTGATGACCACCGCGCTCGCGCGGTGCAGGCCGGCCGCCATGAGCGCCTGCAGGCGCGCCGCGTCGCCGAACACCACCGAGTGCCCGGCGGCCGCAGCCTGGCGCACGCGGTCGGGGTCGAGATCCAGCGCCATGTAGGGGATGCCCTCGGCCTCGAGCAGGCGAGCCAGGTTTTGCCCGCAGCGGCCATAGCCGCAGATGATCACGTGCTTGTCGGCGTTGATCGCCTTGCGCGCGATCGCCGTCATCTGCACCGACTGCATCAGCCAGTCGCTGCCCACCAGCCGGGTGACGATGCGGTTGCTGTAGAGGATCGCGAACGGCGTGAGCAGCATGGAGATCACCATGCTGGCCAGGATGGGGTTGAACAGCTCGGGCGGCACCAGCTGGTGCTGCGACGCCAGCGACAGCAACACCAGCCCGAACTCACCGGCCTGGGCCAGGTAGAGCCCGGTGCGCAAGGCCGTGCCCATGGGCGCGCCGAACGCCCGGGTGAGGGCGGTCACCAGCGCAAGCTTGAAGCCCAGCGAGACCACCAGCATGAACAGCACCAGCGACCAGCGTTCAATCACCAGCGCCCAGTCGAGCAGCATGCCGATGGTGATGAAGAACAGGCCCAGCAGCACGTCGTGAAAGGGCCGGATGTCGGTCTCGACCTGGTGCTTGTATTCGGTCTCGGCGATCAGCATGCCCGCCACGAACGCGCCCAGGGCGAGCGACAGGCCCGCGTGCTCCGTCAGCCAGGCCAGGCCCAGCGTGATGAGCAGCAGGTTGAGCATGAACAGCTCTTCGCTCTTGCGCCGGGCCACCAGCGTGAGCCACCAGCGCATGAGCCGTTGCCCGCCGGTGAGCAGCAGCCCCAGCAGCACGACGGCCTTGAGAAGGGCCAGCCCGAGCGCGGTTGCCAACGCCTCGGGCGGCGCCGAGAGGGCCGGGATCAGCACCAGCAGGGGCACCACGGCCAGATCCTGGAACAGCAGGATGCCCAGCACGCGCTTGCCATGTTCGGATTCCAGCTCCAGTCGCTCGGCCAGCAACTTGACCACGATGGCCGTGCTGCTCATGGCCATGATGCCGCCGAGTGCGAACGCCGTCTGCCACGAAACCCCCCAGCGCGGCAGCACCAGCCCCAGTGCGAGGGCGCCGGCCGTGGTGATCACGACCGTGCACGCCACCTGCGCCGCGCCCAGGCCGAACACGTGGCGTTTCATGGCGCGCAGCTTGGGCAGGCTGAACTCCAGCCCGATCACGAACATCAGGAACACCACGCCGAACTCGGCCAGGTAGCGCAGGCCGCCCGAGTTCTGGGCCAGCGCCAGCGCGTTCGGGCCGATGACCACGCCCACCGCCAGGTAGCCCAACATCGGGGGCAACTTGAAGGTGCGGCACGCCACCACCGCCAGCACGGCGGCCAGCAGGTACAGCAATGCCAGGTCGAGCGAGGTCATGGCCGCATGGTAAGGGCGCACGGGGCGGCCCGGCCTCGGTGCGCGATGGCCCCGCGGCGATAATCCGCCGCATGTCTGCCCCCACCCCGATCGACGCTGCGCGAGTACGACAACTGGCCGTCGAGGCCCTGCAGATCGAGGCCGATGCCGTTGCGGCGCTGGCCCGCCGCGTGGACGATCGATTCGCCGACGCCGTGCGACTGTTGCTTGCCAGCCGTGGGCGGGCGGTGGTCATGGGCATGGGCAAGAGCGGCCATATCGGCCGCAAGCTCGCGGCCACACTCGCCTCCACCGGCACGCCCGCCATGTTCGTGCACCCCGCCGAGGCCAGCCACGGCGATCTGGGCATGATCACCGAGGCCGACGCGGTGATCGCGCTGAGCAACTCCGGCGAGAGCGAAGAGCTCACCGCCATCCTGCCGGTGATCAAGCGCATGGGCGTGCCGCTGATCGCCCTCACGGGCCGCGCCGACTCCACCCTCGGCCGCCACGCCGATGTCGTGCTCGACACCTCGGTCGCCAAGGAAGCCTGCCCCCACAACCTCGCCCCCACCGCCAGCACCACGGCCCAGCTGGCGCTGGGCGATGCACTGGCCGTGGCCCTGCTCGATGCACGCGGCTTCAAGGCCGACGACTTCGCGCGCTCGCACCCGGGTGGCGCGCTCGGCCGCAAGCTGCTCACCCACGTGAGCGACGTGATGCGCAGCGGCGATGGTGTGCCGCGCGTGGCGCCCGAAGCCAGCCTCATGGACCTGATGCGTGAGATCAGCGCCAAGGGCCTGGGCATGAGCGCGGTGGTAGAGGGTGACCACGCCGTGGGCATCTTCACCGACGGCGACCTGCGCCGCCTCATCGAACGCGCGGGCAGCGGTGCCGATCTGCGCACCTTGCGCGCGCGCGAAGTCATGCACGCCGCGCCGCGCACCGTTCGCAACGACGCGCTCGCCGTGGAGGCTGTCGACCTCATGGAGGCCCATCGCATCACCAGCGTGCTGGTGGTGGACGCCGAGAACCGCCTCGTCGGTGCCCTCAACAGCAACGACCTCATGCGCGCCAAGGTGATCTGAGATGCCGACGCCCGTGCTGCGATTCGCCCCCGAACTGCTGTTGCGCGCGCAGCCCGTGCGCGTGGCCTTCTTCGATGTCGATGGCGTGCTCACCGATGGCGGTCTCTACTTCTCCGAGGCGGGCGAAACCCTCAAGCGCTTCCACACGCTCGACGGTCATGGCCTCAAGCTCTTGCAGCGCCACGGTATCGTGCCCGCCGTGATCAGCGGGCGCGATGGCAAACCGCTGCGCCAGCGGCTGGAAGCGCTGGGTATCACCCACCTGCGCCTGGGCACCGAAGACAAGGCACCGGCTGCGCAAGCCCTGCTCGCCTCGCTCGGCCTCGACTGGGCACAGGCCGCGGCCATGGGCGACGACTGGCCTGACCTGCCCGTGATGCGGCGCGCCGCCATCGCCTGCGCGCCGCCCGGCGCGCACGACGAGGTGCGCGCCATCGCCCACCACGTCACGGCGCGATCGGCAGGCGAAGGCGCGGCCCGCGAGTTCTGCGACCTGCTGCTCATGGCCCGTGGCGCCTACGCCGCGGAGTTCGACAAGACCGCCTGAAGGCTGCCAACGGTGAACGCCGAGGACGACTTCGATCTCATTCCCGGGCTGGACCGCCACGCGCCGCCCCCGCCCGCGCGCCGCCGCCGCGCACCCTGGTGGGACCGGCTCTCGATCTATTTGCCCATCATGCTGATGGGCTTGCTCGCCCTGGGCTCGTACTGGTTGTTGCGCGCCACGCCGAAGGCACTCGAACCCGAGGCCGAGAGGCCCGTGAGCGGCGAGCCCGACTACTTCATGCGCCGCTTCTCGGTGCGCTCCTTCGACGCGAACGGCAATCTGCGCGCCGAGGTGCGGGGCGACGAAGCGCGCCATCACCCGGACGACGACCGCGTGGAGATCGACAACGCGCGTCTGCGCAACCTGGCTGAAAACGGGGCGGCCACGGTGGCAACCGCACTGCGCGTGACCACCAACAGCGACAACACCCGCTTCGTGCTCGAAGGCAACGCCGTCGTGGTGCGCGAGGGTGGACGCGACGACCGTGGCCAGCCACTGCCGCGGCTGGAGTTCCGCGGCGAGTTCCTGCTGGTCGAACTTCAGCCCACCGAACGCATCAGCTCCGACCAGCCGGTCGAATTGATCCGCGAGGGCGACCGCCTCACCGCGCAGCGCATGGTCTACGACGGCGCTGCCGGCGTGGCCAACTTCACCGGGCGCGTGCGCACGCAACTCCAACCCCGCAACGCGCCATGAGCCAACCGCCTGTTTCCGCCGCCCCGCTGGTGTTCATCACCGGCGCTTCCAGCGGCATCGGCCAGGCGCTGGCCAGCCGCTTTGCCCGCGCGGGTTATCGCCTCGCGCTCGTGGCGCGGCGCAGCGAAGAGCTACAGGCCTGGGCGCAATCGCAAGGTTTCGGCGCCGACCGCTGCTGCGTCTACCGCGCCGATGTCGCGGACATCGACAGCATCGTGGCAGCCGGCCGGGCCTGCCTCGCGGGTCAGGGTGTGCCCGAGGTGGTGATCGCCAACGCGGGCATCAGTGTGGGCATGGACACCGCCGAGCGCGGCGACCTGGACGTGATGGCGCGCACCTTTGCCACCAACAACTTGGGGCTGGCCGCCAGCTTCCACCCCTTCGTGCAGCCCATGCGCGAACGCGGGCGTGGTGCCCTCGTGGGCATTGCCAGCGTGGCAGCCATCCGCGGGCTGCCCGGCCACGGTGCTTACTGTGCGAGCAAGGCGGCCGTGGTGAGCTATTGCGAGAGCCTGCGCGGCGAACTGCGGGGCAGTGGTGTGGCTGTGGTCACCTTGCTGCCGGGCTACGTGGACACGCCGCTGACGCGCGAGAACCGCTACCCCATGCCCTTCCTCATGACCCCGCAGGCCTTTGCCGAGCGTGCCTTCGAGGCGATCGAGGCCCGCGCCAGCTACCGCGTCATTCCGTGGCAGATGGGGGTGGTGGCCAAGCTGCTGCGCGCCTTGCCCAATGCCATGTTCGACCGCGTGCTGGCGGGCCGGCCGCGCAAACACCGGCAAGGCGAAGGCCGTGCCTGAGCGGGTAAAGGCGCGCGAAGCGCCCACGAAAAAGCCCCGGGGTTTGCACCACGGGGCCTGGGATTCGGGATTACCCGGGGCTCAGTAGCCGCCGCGGCCACCGCCGCCGCCATCGCGACGACCGCCGTTGCCGTAGGGGCTGCGGAAGCCGCCGTCCTGGCCGCCGCCACCACCGCCACCGCCGAAGCCGCCTTCACGACGGCCACCGCCGAAGCCACCACCACCGCTGCGGGGCGGGCGCGGCTCCATCGGGCGCGCTTCGTTCACCACCAGGCTGCGGCCGCCGAGCGACTGGCCGTTCATGCCCTGGATGGCCGATTGGGCCTCGGCATCGCTGCCCATTTCAACAAAGCCGAAGCCTTTGGAACGGCCGGTTTCGCGCTCCATCATCACTTTGGCGCTGCTGACCGAGCCGTAGGCCGAGAAAGCCTGGTTGAGATCTTCGTCGCGCACCGAGTAAGGCAGGTTGCCGACGTAAAGCTTGTTGCCCATGAACGGGACTCCTCAAAACACTGAAAAGAAGCGATGGAGCCCCGTCGTCCGGCACACAAATGCAGCGCGCGAAACCAACCGATCACTTGACATGCAGCCGAGTTCACGGCAGCCCGGGCATTATGCGCCGTTTGTCGAAAAGACGGTGACAAATTTCCGGTAGGCCCGAATCGTCCCATCGCCCGATGCGCCGTTACAACATGCCCAGCGGCGTATACTGCCGCCCAGCGCCGATTTGTCCGGATTGCGGGCGCTCAACAAATGCCGCTAAAGGGGGAGATGCCCGGTCTTCTGCCTTGTCACCCACTTCAGGCGGACCGGGTTTTCTGTTTCTGGGCCCTGCTCTTGTCGCAGGGATGCGAGCTTGATCGTCACCCCCATCACCTACCGTTTCGACCAGCCACTTACCCTGCGCAGTGGCGCCGTGCTGCCGGCTTACGAGCTGGTGGTCGAAACCTACGGCACGCTCAACGCCGACAAATCCAACGCGGTTCTGGTGTGCCATGCGCTCAACGCCTCACACCATGTGGCCGGCTTGCATGCCGACGCCAGCGGCCAACCGCTGCCGCGCAGCGAAGGTTGGTGGCACAACATGATCGGCCCCGGCAAACCGGTGGACACCAACCGTTTCTTCGTCATCGGGGTGAACAACCTGGGCTCGTGCTTCGGCTCCACCGGCCCGGCCCACACCAACCCGGCCACCGGCCAGGCCTGGGGGGCAGATTTCCCGGTCGTCACCGTGGAAGACTGGGTCGATGCCCAGGCCCGCCTGCTCGACGCCATGGGCATCGACACCCTGGCCGCGGTGATGGGGGGCAGCCTGGGTGGCATGCAGGCACTGGCCTGGACGCTGCAGCACCCGCAGCGCGTGCGCCACGCCGTGGTGGTGGCCAGCGCGCCCAACCTCACGGCCGAGAACATCGCCTTCAACGAGG
>VFQR01002931.1_pt1 | contig 10188 bp, 8 predicted proteins | sample 3512321 | NCBI WGS metagenome assembly VFQR01 (sample SAMN10412374, study PRJNA504923) | tailings metagenome | isolation source: Relicate 3 Philex TSF1 revegetated site | place: Philippines: Tuba, Benguet | collected 2017-08-29
AAAGCGTTGTCTAACTGAGTATAGTTTGACAAATAACACGTTTCGATAGTACGCATCAAAACAGGTAAACCACCTTTTTTGATGATTTCTTCAGACAACCTATAAGCATAATTTCTCGGTGCTGTAACTAAAATTCTCTTGTTATGTAGAGGTAATTCACTACATGGAGTAAGCAAGTTAATTTTTGTGGCTTCGATGTGCATTGGTGAACTTTGTCCATAATATTTTGAAACGGCTACACAGACGAAACCCGCCTACGCGGATTATTATATGAAGTCCACGTAGGTGGACTTTGTTTGTGTAGTAGCGAATTCTATTCGCCCAATGGGTTCTAAATTTCTCATGAATGATTTAGGATTGCTATACCTTTTCAGCCTACGCTAGAAATCACGTCCAGCCGCCTATTTCCGCATCAGTCAAAGGTTTCTCTAATTTGGTATATTCTGTCTGGGCAGCCCGCAATACGTGTTTCATCTGCACGGGTTCGGCGGCATCGGCGGCGAGAAAAGCTGCATTTAAGGCTATATTGCGGATATTACCGCCAGCCACATTGAGCCGTGCCAGTTGCATTGCATCTAAGTCTGCGGTTGGTGTGTTGGGTGGAAAGACGCGTCGCCAAATCTCGGCTCGTTGTGCGGTGTCGGGGAAGGGGAATTGCACCACGAAACGAATCCGCCGTAGGAAGGCTGTATCAATTGCACTTTTGAGGTTAGTCGTCAGAACTGCTAAGCCTGGGTAGCTTTCCATACGTTGCAATAAGTAGCTGACTTCGATGTTGGCGTAGCGATCGCGTGCATCTTTAACTTCACTACGTTTACCAAACAAAGCGTCAGCTTCATCAAATAACAAAATTACTCCTCCTTGTTCGGCGGCATCAAACACCCGTCGCAGATTCTTTTCTGTTTCGCCAATGTATTTACTGACTACCGATGACAAGTCAATGCGATACAAATCTAAGCGCAATCTATGTGCTAGCACTTCTGCCCCCAAGGTTTTACCTGTGCCGCTACTACCTGCAAATAAGGCGCTGATTCCCAATCCCCGCCCTCCTTTGCCAGCAAACCCCCAATTGTGATATACAGTACTCCGTTGCCGCACGTGGGCAGCAATTTCACGGAGTATTTGTTTCTGGGGTTCTGGTAATATCAAATCGTCCCAATCTCCAGACGGCTCGATTCGTTGGGCGAGTTCATCCAGGCGCGGCCGTGCTTGTATGCGGCAAGCATCCCATAAAATATCGCCAATATCGGTTTCTGGTTTTTGTGCTAGTTGCCCTGCGGCTTCTGCACAGGCGGCGCGGATAGTTGCAGCACTCAAATTAAACTGATCCACCAAGGCTTTCACTTGCCCGTTCATTTGTGGTGCAATCCCCGCTAATGCATCTTGCCAAACTCCACCTTGTTCTTTGATTGTTGGTTGATGTACGTCAAAACTAACTACTAAGCCCTGTGTGAGGCGCATTCGTTCCCGACTGGTAACGATTAAAAAGCCGTTGACGCGTTCGATGAAGTGAGCGATGGCCTGGAGTCGTGCTGTATCATTGCTATCGAGTTCGTTGCAATCTAGGAGTAAAGCACACCTACTCAAAATTGTCTCGCGAGTCCACAACCGAATTAGATTGTCCAATTCACTCGGTGCTTGGGGAATGAGTTGTGTGGGCATTATCCACAAACTCAAACCCTGGAGTTGACAAATTCTAGCGGCGATCGCGCGTTTACTACTATTTTCCGCACCACATAATTGTACAATTGGCAAGCTATTTATTTTATGAGCTTGCGACCATACAGCTGCAACCCGGTTTGCCAGTTCTTCGTGAGACGGTACTAAATCGCCGACTTCTGGTAATGGTTCAATGATGCCAGCTAAGCGTTCGTCAAGGTATTGGATGCCCGTGAGGTAATGCAAAATCCGCTCGTCGATTCTCAAGGGACTGAGGGTGAGGGCGTGGGCATCACCAATTTGAATTAACCGCCAGTGGCGTAGGGGAGCATTTGGGGCGATGGCATCCCAGTGGACGTGGGGTAAAGTTGCTAAAGCTAAACTTAAGGTTGGGTAGGCTCGCTGGGAATCGCCGTGTACTTTAGCACACAATTTGCCAAGATCTCCATTCAATTCCATACCTGCACACAACAACAGCAAATTGCTCTCAAAGGATGAGAGTCTAAACATGTTGCAGATTCTATCCAATGCCGATGGTGCAGGCATAGCAGCAGCAGCTTCTTGGAGTGCTTGCTGTAAATTGTCGTAGTTTTTTGCTTCAGATTGATTTTGCGAACTGGCAATATGATTTTCTAAAATCCCCCGGACTACGGCTAGGGCTGCTGATAGGTAGCGGTAGTTTGCCCGATCCCAATCGATAGTTGTAGCGTTCATGAAATTGTTACCTGTGGCGAATCATATTCTCCAGACTGGTTTTTGTGCAATGGACTTTCTGCGCCATCTACCCGCACCCGCACAATATAAGTTCCTGGCTTGATATTTTTCACAGGAATAGTAATTGCATCAGTATCTTCACTGCGGGATGGAACCAAGAAAGAGTAAGCTACCAAACTTTGGGCTGACACATCACTGAGGAGCAAAACTATACGCTGTGCTTTGCCGACTTTGGGATGGAATTTAACGGTAATTTCTGCTGAACGTAAATTCTCACCGATGTTTTCCACTCCAGCAACGAAGGCCGTAATTGTGGGATGGAGGACAAAAGCTGCAACGTTTGATTCAACTATCCCTTCTGTTTGTCCGATGTTGCCCATTGGCAAATGTACCACTTGGATACTTTGCACGCTTGGGTATAAATCTACTGGTACTAACAAGCTGATTTGCGTTTCCTTTACATCTTGAGGAACTAGTAATGTCTCAGTGTTACTCAATCGAATTCTGGTGATATCACCGCGTAACCGCTTTCCACGAATCATTAATGTTGTGCCAGCAACAATCATTTGCTGATGTTCGGTTTTTTCCAGAGGTATTACTTGCTCGATATTCGGTTGAGACAAGGGCATCATGTAGAAGCCTTCAAGGTCATCAGATTTGCTACTCTCAATCAATACCATTGATGCTAGATAGGTAGCTGAAGGTCGATAGTGAGTTTGTAAGGCAGACCATAACTTAGAAGTTTCTTCCATATTGAAAAACTCTGGAGTGAGTTTGATTTGCCCAATTGCTTGTGCTAAATCAGATACAGACACCCCAGCCACAGCTTGGGAAAAAGCTGTGGAAGTATTAGTTGCGGTTGCATTGATTAAAGTATTTTCAATAATATCCGTTGTAATACATGGTGTTTTGTGTAACAAATGCATTGCATAGCCTAGTAAAAGCTCTGCCTGAAAATCCTTGGCTCCGTAGGCCGTTAATAAATAGTGGAGATCGAGAGCTAATGGAGGAGTCGTAGAAGGCAAATTTCCATTTAGACGCGAGTGCCTGCTGCGAAATTCCTGGGATACCCAATCGACATTGCGATTCTGCGTCACTTGATAGAGAAAGAGGTTGAGTTGAGCGCGTTCGTCAGCTTCAACTGAAATGCGATCGGGCGGTAGGGCAGTTACAATGACATCACCAACACTAGCAGCGATGGGATCGCTGACTAAACCGTTTTCCAGCAAAACTTTTAGTACTGCTGTCACTGCGGCTATAGAGAGTACCTTACTCATCCTCGTTCCTCATGGCAATAGCACATTTTAATCATGTACGCCAGGACACATTCACAGGATATATTTTGCAAAACTTTAAATATTTAAGGACTGGGAACTGGAGACTGGGAACTGGGTACTATGAATATACTTCCAATTGGCGATCGCTAATTCCCGATCCTCGTCACTTATTTTTCGTCCGTAGCTCAGTGTTTCTCAGGAACTAATTTTAGCTACGGCATGTCATAGGCTTGAGCATTTTATCAAAATATTCCTATTATTTTAAGTTTTTAATATGCTAGGCTGAGTATAATTAGATAAGAGTGAGTAATATAAATTACTAAGATTTTACATAATCAACATCAAACAAGCAAAAAATTTGTAATACTGTAAGAAATGAGGAGCCTAGTCAAGATACTTTGTTCCCAATCTCTGAATTATTACGTAACACTGTAGGATTGCTATTTGATTTTTGAAAAAATTCCGTACTACTGGCACAGCCTGGTTCCTGATTTCCTGCTTCCTATGCCTACCTCAGCTGTAGGAGTTCAAAAATCAAAATCGATTGCTATAGTCCTATCTTGAATTAAACTTAACACCTTCAAATAACTTTAGGATGGGTTCCCCCTGATGAAATCCCCACCTTCTTCAAATTCTTGGAATGGTCGCTTCGTAGGTGATAACCAGCGGTATCGTTTAGACCGACGGTTAGGCGGTGGTGGCATGGGAGAAGTCTTCCTGGCAACGGACACCCGTGTAGGTCAGCAGGTAGCGTTGAAGTTGCTCAAAGATACCCTGGTGGCTTCACAAGAAATGAGAAAGCGTTTTGAGCGTGAAGTAGCTGTGTGTGCAGCCCTGCAAAGCGACCACATAGTAAAAATTAGTGATTGTGGAATTACTCCAGAAGGTTTTCCATTTTACGTAATGGAATATTTACGGGGACAAACCCTCAGACAATTATTGCTGCGGGAAAAGCGCTTACCTGTGGAGCGCACTGTAAAAATTATGGCGCAAGCTTGCAAAGGTCTCCAACTGGCCCATAAAGGAGTAACTCTGCAACGAGAAGCAGGAAAAACCGCCGAGCATATTCAAGTAATTCATCGCGACCTGAAACCAGATAACATATTTTTGGTACCTACGGATTTGGGAGAGTGGGTAAAAATTTTAGATTTTGGGGTTGCCAAAATCCGTAGCGATTCTTCGGAAAATACTGGTATTACAAATATTACTAGTACATTTATTGGTACTTTTCGCTATGCGCCCCCCGAACAAATCCAAAGTGATAAAAATTTGGATGCTAGGGGTGATATTTACAGCTTGGGGATTATCCTTTATGAAATGCTGAGTGCAGCCGATCCATTTGGGATTAGTATCAAGGGTAATCAAATCAGCGAAGCTTCTTGGGTATTAGCTCATGCTTACGAGCCACCGAAACCATTGCGGGAGCAACCAGGCTGCGAGAATTTGCCCGAACAATTGGAAGCGGTGGTGATGAAATGCCTGCACAAAAATCCAGCTAACCGATTTGCCAGTGTAGAAGAACTCGATCGCTCTTTGCAAGCTGCTGCCAAATTTGCCACCGACATTCACAGCGTACCAGGACGGGCTATTGTGCAGCCGCCACGACCTCTCCACAACCAAGCTTCAAATCACGAAACAGTATCAAACGACGATACGATTCTTCGTCCTCCAGCCCCCTATAATCAAGGCTCAAATCACGAAACAGTATCAAACGACGATACGATTCTTCGCCCTCCAGCCCCCTATAATCAAGGCTCAAATTACGAAACCATTCCCAGACAATCCAACGACGACACAATTATTCGCCCTCCAGACGCCTATAATCAAGGCTCAAATTACGAAACATCCAACGACGACACAATTATTCGTCCTCCAGACGCCTATAATCAAGGCTCGAATTACGAAACTATTAACAGATCCTTTAACCCAGTGGAGCAAAACCAACCACAGAATTACAATTCTCAACAAACTCCTGTGAATAACCCCAATCCCAGCAAACCGGATGCGACCTTATTTCAACCGCGACCTGCATCCAATCAAGGTGGAGTGCAACCACCAGATAAAACCTTATTTCAACCGCGACCTGCATCCAATCAAGGTGGAGTACAACTACCACCAGATAAAACCTTATTTCAACCGCGACCCGTTTCTCATCAAAATACACCGCCACTACCAACAGATAAGACCTTATTTCAACCGCGACCTGTGTCTAACACTAATAGACCAGAACCGTCACTAGATAAAACATTGTATCAACCGCGACCTGTATCTCATCAAAACAAACCCCACGTACCAACCGATGAAACTATTTATCAGCCAAGACTAAATCAGCACTCAGCTACGGGAAATACTCCTAATTTCTTGCGAATCTTGGGAATCATCTTAGCAATTGGACTGACTTTAGGAGTAGTAACCTTTATATATACTCAAATTCAATCTTCTCAAAACTCGACTAACGAGCAAAGTTTGTCGAATAGCGATCGCATCCACAGCTAATATTTGGCTAATGGCATATATAGCAATCCTATTTGAGTTGTGAAAAATATTAATGTTGACTGTTGACTGTTGACTGTTAATAATTCTCACATCTAATATCATGTCCGCATAATTAGTTATGATTTCCACAGCCATTGCACCCCACCCCTTAATTACCTCCCCGGTAGTTCGGGGAGGGGAGACAAAGCGTAGCTTTGTTCATTAGTCAAATCGGATTCCTATATATTTTGATGACATCATCTTGCTTTTTTATTGATTATCAGCTTCGGTATTGTTGACTACAAGATACTTGGTATTTTCTTGGCGTAACTTAGCATCTTCTTCGTTGTAAAAGAATGACAGTAAAACAAACCGCCGTCCGTTGATGACTGGGGTAGCCTCATGGAGTAGCGAACAAGAAAAAATCACTGCTTCTCCAACATTTGGAGTATAAAGCTGGAGTCCATATTCTGGAAACAGCAAATCACCACCTTGATAAGCGCCGGTATTGAGATTTAATGACATAGCAAACCGTCGGTGAGCAGTGCCTTTTGTAGTATTATCGCGATGACGATTAAAAAAGCCTTTATCAGTTGCTTCGTAACAAGATACTAGGTAGCGTTCAAAGCGAGTGATGGTGAATTGAAAAGCCTTTTCAATTTCTGGTTTAATCCGTCGCATAATCAGATAATTGATTTGCTTTAATAATTCAGGTTCAGAAATTAAATAGTCTCGACGTTTTTTAAAATCATAGTCATAAACTCCAACTGTTTTGCCATCGATTTGTCGCATAAAGCCAGACTCTTGACCACCGTCTGCTTCGTATAAATTGATTAAATGCTGGCAAAAACTTCGGTCTAAAACATTTGGTATAAATAAAACAGGTGCTTGTCTAGTTGCGGGAATATTTTCAGCGATCGCAGGTAAAGTTTTGATAAATTCAAACACTTCTTCGCAAGAATTAGTATTAGTAGAAATTGGCAAAACTTTGATAATTCGTAAATTTTCATTTAAAACAAAAATTGTTGGTTTATATTGTAATTCATTGCTTTCTTGATTCCTTGGTTGGCAAACACCATATTGAAAGCTAACTTTCCCTTCAAAATCCCAAATAAATTTGAAATAAGTTTTATTTTCAATTAATTCTGCCAAAAAAGTGTCATTTGGGTCTATGCTGACACCAAAGAAAGGCACTTTGTAGTAAGCAAATTGTTGCTGCCTTTTAGAGAATTCATCAATAATCTGGCGACTATAATTGTTTTTTGAGCTTCCGAAAAAAAACAAAACGCTACGGTATCCACCAACCGAGTTAAAGTGAAAATTCGGGTTTGAGGTTGAAGGAAGAATAAACCAGGGAATTGGGTCGCCAACAGTAAGAGGTTGCATAAAATTAAGTAATTTTAGATTTTAGATTTTAGATTTTGGATTGACCTCATGGAGCAATCACAAGATTTGCAAATTTTCGATTAAAAGATTTTCGATGTTATTATGAATGATTAATGACTAAAACCCAAAATTAGTATAAGCAGGTTTTAACTTTTGTAAAAAATTGAGCATTGCTGAAACTACAGCATCTGAAGACTCAATTAAAAAACCATGACCACCACGGTTGATGACTACAAGTTCAGCATTAGGAATACCTTGAGCAAGTTGCTGGGAAAATTTGAGTGGTGTGAGAATATCTTGTTTCCCAACTAAAACTAAGGTGGGACAATGAATTTGTTGTAGGCGGTCTGTTGTATCAAACTCAAGCATGGCTTTGCTGTGATGATAAAGTGAATGAGTCGCAGGTGGGAAGGGATATTTGATGGCAAATTCAATGAGACCTTCTATCATTCCAGGAATTGAATAGAATGTATCTGTAAATATCCAAGGCAAGACGATTTTTTCATAGAGTTTTAAGTCTACATGGTTGAGAAGCTCACCCCAAGTTTTTATGATGCTGTTGAATAATTCATCACCTTTTGCCAAAGATGAAAGTAGCATCAGACTTTGTATTTTTTGAGGGTATGCTAAAACTAGTTCTTGGGCAATTTGACCGCCCATCGAATGACCTGCTAAATGTACCTTATCAATGCCGATATAATCTAACAATGCTGCAATATCATCAGCCATTTGTTTAATATTATATTGACTGTCAGGAGCAGAACTCCGCCCCATACCCCGGTTATCTATGCGAATAACTTGATATTTTGAAACCAAAGACGGAATAATCAGCGACCAATAAGCATGATCGCAAAGAAAGCCAGCTATTAATACTAAAGGTTCCCCCGTTCCTTTAATATCATAAAACAAATCAATTCCGTTAATTTTAATCTTTGGCATAATTAATATTTTTATGAATAGCTGGTAATAAGAAGAAAAAGTAAAAATGTAAAAGACAAAAATAATTATCTGCCTTTTATATTTATGTAAATTACTTTTTTAATTTTTACTTTTTGAGTAGCAATTTCTACGTTTTAAATCGCTCATCCACGGGAATTTGATAGCCATTGGCCAGGCGGTTAGTCATATTGGCAGTGGCAGCGATCGCCATTAATTCCCCAAACATGGTATCATTCATTCCCTTGGCACGTGCCGAGGCTGTATGCGAGGCAATGCAATATTCGCAGCCATTTGTGGCACTCACGGCAATATAAATCAGTTCCCGCATCAGTGGATCGATTTCACCAGGACTAGTCATAACTTCTTTCACAGCTTGCCATGTTCGTTGCAAGGTGGGAGGATGGTTAGCTATGGCTTTCCAGAAATTATTGATATAGTCATTTTGGCGTGTGGCGCGAATATCGTCGTATACTGCACGCACTTCGTCGCTGGCTTGTTCGTACTCAATGAGTTTAGTCATATTTCGATATAATTTAGTTTCCCAATAAGTGAGAACACTTAAATTTTCATATAAAGCATTTTACTAATAATAAAAGACGAGCAATATATAGAATCTTAAATTATTCATTAAAAATATCTGTTGCTTATACTTCGACTACGCTCAATACAAGTTGGCTACCTACCTACACGATTAACTTTACCAATCAAATAGGATTTGTATATGCCTCAGATTCTTGTGGAAGACTTGAAAAAGAATTTTTTTGTGTCTCAACGTTCCTCTGGATTTTTTGGTTCCGTTAAAGGTCTTGTGCAGCGAAAAACAACAATCGTTCATGCTTTGAAAGGAGTTTCATTCTCTGTTGAACAAGGAGAACTTGTAGGATACATTGGGCCAAATGGAGCGGGAAAATCGACTACTATTAAAATTTTAAGTGGTATTTTAGTACCAACTAGCGGAACATGTATAATCGGCGGGCAAACTCCTTGGAAAGATAGAATCCACCATGTTAGTCGTATTGGAGTAGTGTTTGGCCAGCGATCGCAACTTTGGTGGGATTTACCAGTAATTGAGTCTTTCGATTTGCTGCGGGATATTTATCGCGTTCCTGATTCAGGATATCGCAAGACACGCCAAGAAATGATTGATTTGCTTGGTCTTGAGAGTTTTCTCTATACTCCCGTGAGACAGTTAAGCCTTGGTCAAAGGATGCGATGTGATTTTGCCGCCGCAATGTTGCACAGACCAGAAATTCTATTTCTCGATGAACCAACTATCGGCCTTGATGCAGTTTCAAAGCTTGCGGTCAGAAAATTTATCAAAACCTTGAATAAAACTCATCAAGTAACTACTATCCTGACTACCCATGATATGGATGATATCGAGGCATTGTGCGATCGCGTCATTATTATTGGTGGCGGTGAGATTCTTTGTGATGGAACTTTGACAGCATTGCGTTCTCAAGTTTCCTCACGTCGATACTTAAGAATAGATTTAATCAATGATGATTTCTTTTTTGAGGAAGAAGGAGTTAATATTATCTCTAAAGAAGGTCGTACTGTAACTCTAGCCTTCGATCCTACAAAGCTTTCTGCTGCATCTCTTATTAATCAAGTAACTTCAAAAAACGAAGTCGCGGATCTTTTTGTCGAAAATCCACCGATTGAGGAAATAGTTGCTGAACTTTATGCCAAGTCAGGAGGAATTTTATATTAATTTGTCATGGGTCATTGGATTACT
>VFQR01002932.1_pt1 | contig 10187 bp, 8 predicted proteins | sample 3512321 | NCBI WGS metagenome assembly VFQR01 (sample SAMN10412374, study PRJNA504923) | tailings metagenome | isolation source: Relicate 3 Philex TSF1 revegetated site | place: Philippines: Tuba, Benguet | collected 2017-08-29
TCGAACCCGAACCCGATGGCATCCTTGAAACCGCCGACGAGTTTATTGCCTGGTTTACAGACTATCTGCTGCCGATGGGTATCGAGCAATTGAGCGAACAGTTCGGCCTGACCGACGAAGCCGCCGAAGCCGCCATCTGCGAACACGTCCGGCTCTGTTACGACGTTTGCCATTTTGCCGTGGGCTACGAACGGCCCGCCGACGTACTCGACAAACTGAAAAATTACGGCCTGCGGGTCGGTAAAATACAAGTCAGCGCGGCTTTAAAAGCCCAGTTTCCGGCAGATGAAGCCGGTCGCGAAGCGGTGCGGCAGGCCTTTGAGCGGTTCAATGAACCAACGTATCTGCACCAGGTAGTGGCCCGGCGTGGAGACGCCCAGCGTGGAGACGCCCGAACAACGGATGGTTCGCTGCTGCGTTTTCCCGACCTGCCCAATGCCCTGGCCGCTTTCGACGACAGCCATGCCGAATGGCGGGCGCATTTTCACGTCCCGATTTTCGTGGCCGACTACGGCGTACTGAAATCCACGCAGGACGACATTCGCGAGGTATTGCGCCTGCAAGCCGAGCGGGCCTTCACAAACCAGTTGGAAGTTGAAACTTACACTTGGGACGTGCTGCCCGAAGGGCTAAAACTTGACATTGTGGATTCGATAGAACGCGAGATAAACTGGGTAAAAAACTTTACTTAACCGTATCGACGGCCCGGCGCAAAGACGCAACGGTTTTCGCTAAATCGCTAAGCTATTCTCGCGCTCTTTGCGCTGAACGTTGCGTCTTTGCGCCGGGCCGTCGATACGGTTAAAGAAAAACATGAAAAAAACCGTAGTCCTCGACGTGGTGGGGTTATCGTATTCGCTGATTGGCGAGCACACGCCCTTTCTGAAACAATGGTTTGCCGACAAGCAGCGGGCTACCATTGCGCCCATGCTGCCCGCCGTAACAACGTCGGTGCAATCGACTTACGTAACGGGCAAATGGCCGTCGGAAACGGGCATCGTGGGCAACGGCTGGTACGACCGCACCGACTGCGAGGTGAAATTCTGGAAGCAGTCGAACAAGCTGGTACAGGGTGAAAAGATTTGGGAAGCCGCCCGGAAAATCGACCCAAATTTCACGGTCTCGAAGATGTTCTGGTGGTACAATATGTACTCTACCGCCGATTTTTCGGCCACGCCCCGCCCGCAGTACCCGTCGGACGGGCGCAAGTTCCCTGACTGCTACACCCATCCCGGCGACCTGCGCGATAAGCTACAGCGCGAGTTGGGCACGTTTCCGCTGTTTCAATTTTGGGGGCCGCAAACCACCATTAAAAGCACCCGCTGGATTGCCGACGCCAGTATGCTCGTTGACCAGTGGCACAACCCCACGCTCACGCTCATCTACCTGCCGCATTTAGATTATTGCTTACAAAAGTTTGGCGGTCCGACGCTTCGGCAGAACATCCCCGCCGTGGCGCAGGACCTGCGCGAGATTGACGACGTGTGCCGCGACCTGATTCAGTTCTACGAACAGCGTGGGGCCGAGGTGATTGTGCTATCGGAATACGGCATTACTAACGTCAGCAAACCCATTCACATTAACCGAATCCTGCGCGAGGCTGGATTCATCCGCTTTCGCGAAGAACGCGGCTTAGAACTGTTCGATGCCGGAGCTTCACCCGCCTTCGCCACCCCCGACCACCAGATTGCCCACGTTTACGTAAACGACTCCAACGTTTATGGCAACGTACGGTCAATTCTGGAAAATACGCCGGGCATTGAGTTGGTGTTAGACAAGGCCCAGCAGCGGGCGTATCATATCGACCATGAACGCTCCGGCGATTTCGTAGTTGTGGCCGACGCCGATAGCTGGTTTACGTACTATTATTGGCTCGACGACGCCCGCGCCCCCGACTTTGCCCGGTTGGTAGCCATTCACCAGAAACCCGGCTACGACCCCGTAGAATTGTTTATGGACCAGACCAACCCGTTTATCAAAGTGAAAGCGGGGTATAAACTGGCCCGTAAACTGCTCGGCTTCCGGTATCTGATGAACGTAATTTCGTTGGATGCCACGCTGGTGAAGGGTTCGCACGGGCGGCTCGAAACCAACCCTGATTTACAGCCGGTATTTGTGAGTCGCCACAACACGGCCACGCAGCTATTAGCTACCGACGTTTACGACCAGATTTGGGCCACGCTCATGGCCGAAAAAACAGTGACGCAACGACACGGGTTATAGGGGAAAGTTGCTATCTTAGGTTTGGTTAACCGCTGGTTAAACAGAAAAGCCATGAAATCACTTTACGCCTTCCTGCTGCTTCTCTCGGCCTGCACCGCAAACCGCCCGCCCGCCATCAATGCGCCCGCCGATGAGTCGGAATATTACCAGCCCAATCAGCCCGCCTACTCAGCGCAGCACCGGCTCTATCCCGACCCACATGGCGGCCTGGGCCACTCACAGGACCCCGACATTCGGGTAACGGACATTAAGCTGACAGCCGCCTACACGGTGTTGTATCTGACCTACGCCAAAGACCGCAACGAACGCAACAGCGGTTTCTTTGTTCCCGGCACCAATGCTATTTCGTTCAATCCAGAGGCCAAATTGGTATCGCGCGATGGCAAACGGACATATAAGTTGCTGAAAACGACGGGTATCCCGATGACGCCCGACAGCCGCGAGGTTCGCAACGACGAAACGGTGTCGTTTGTGCTGTATTTCGAGCGGCTGGATAAAGGCGTCGAATCCTTTGATTTATTCGAGTGTAAAAGCGACAACCAAAGCTCGTGCTTCAACGTAGAAGGCATGAATATAGAGAACCCCGACGATACGGCGAAGGCGAATTAGCGCGATCTGTCAGGCGTATTTTTGGGCAACAAATCAGAAAAGGCGTCGTTATCAAACAGTCTATAGTCTTTATCAATTAGCGTTTCTCTTTGTTTTGCAGTATTTCCGTAACGTCCGCTTTCTCTCTGTTTTAGCCTTTGGATTTTTTGTCAGTCTCGCCGTGTTGGCGCAGGAGAATCTAAAATACCGCCTGCTGAACGGTTATTTTCTAAGCAACGACGCCCCCGTTAATAAAGGCAAACCCACGCTGTTTGTGTTTGAGTTAGCCGAAAAATTCGGCGAAATTTTCAAGCCCGCCACCACGCAAAGCAAGCGGCCCGATGCCGTGCATTTTGAGAAGGAAATGGTGATTGGCGTGGCACTGCCCGCTACCAATAAGCCCCCCAAATTGTCGATTAGCCGGGTTTTCGTCCAGGATTCCGTTCTGACCGTGCGGTATATCAAAATGGTTGACAGCACCGTGCTGAAATCACCCTTAACGTATCAGGTGCAGCCGACGCTCCTGATTGCCATCCCCAAACAAACGGTTTTGAAAACCAAATTAGTAGAGAACGGCAAGGTTGTGCAGACGTTGAAAAAGGAAGACGCGTAACCCCACCCCAACCCCTTCCTACGGGGGAGGGGTTGGGGTGGGGTTACGCGAAGTAGTACATAATCCAAATCATTGCCCCCGTGAGCAACCCGGCGTAGAAAATATCAGAGCGGTAAAACGGCCTATCTTTCTGATACTGTTGCTGATACCAGCCAAACAGGCCCAACGTTAGCAAAGCGGCTACAGCAGCAGCCGTTTGCGGGCTGATTATATGCCAGAGCGTTAGGGCCAGAACCGGCGTTTGCACGGCAACAAACCGCAGCAACGCCCCGCCAATGCCACCGAACGACACCGTCAGGTCGTGGTCTTTCACCGGGCCACCGCGCCGGTTGAGATACACGCTCAAAGCTGCAATCAGGCCCGAACCAAGCACAAAAATCAGGAAGACGCGGTAGAGGAAATTCAACTTTTCGCCGAACGTGTCGCGGATGAACGCGTTCTGTGCCAACAGATTATCGTAGACGTAATCGCAGCCGAAGCCAATCAGTGGTGAACACACCAGCACAATAACGGCGGCCATCGGGTTGGTCTTCTTCCACAAAACGCCCCAGAAAAACGCAACTACCAAACCCGGTTTGATGTACGACGTCTGGTTCGCCAGAATCAAAAAGAAGTTGTCGGACGACGTCGGGTCGTAGGTGGTGTAGGCCAGCAGCACGGCTACGGCGCACATCAGAAACACGCCCATCTGCCCAAACCGAACCGTAGCCGAATCGGTGGCATTCGGGCGTATGTATTTGCGGAACACGTCGTAGGCCAGCATGGTCGAGACCGAGTTCATCATCGAGTAGATGGCCGAAAAAATGGCGCACATCAGCCCGGCCAGAATCAGCCCCACCAGCCCGTAGCCCACCGGCACTACGGTTCGGAGCAGGGTTAGAAACGTATCGTCGGGTTTTACAACATCGGCCCCGAAGCGACTGGTAAACAGGTAGTAAGCCGCCGAACCGGCCCCAATGGAAAAGAACGGAATCAGCAGTTTCAGGAACCCAGCCGCCAGCGACCCCAGCCGGGCGTCGGCCTCGGTTTGGGCCGCCAGTACGCGCTGTACCTGATACTGGTTAGTAGTCCAGTAAAAGAAGTTCAGGATAGTCAGGCCCGTGAAAATGCCGAGCCAGGGCAGTTTGGGGTGATTGGCGGGCAGGTATAGGTGCATTTTATTGGCTCCGGCCTTATCAATAGCAAGCAGACCGCTTAGCCCGCCAATTTCGGGTTGCAGGTAGGTCAGCGTACCCATCGTCAGCACGGCAACAATCATGATAATTGTCAGGATGTTATCGGCAATCACGACTGACTCCATGCCGCCAAATACCGTAAACAGAATCGTAACGCCCGCAATAACCAGAATTCCCTGTAAATAGCTCGGTTCCATCGATGTTCCCGCGAACAGTATGCCCAGCGTTCGGCTGCCGATGTAAAACCCACCGATAAGCTGAATCATAATAAACGCCAGCATCAGAATGGTGTACACTAAGCGCGTCTGCTCGTTGTAGCGGTTTTCGAGGAACTGCGAGAGCGTGAAAAACTGCCGTTTGCGGTAAATGGGAATGAACACGTACACCAACACCAGAATGGCCGGCACAGCCCACACTTCGTAATGGCTCTGGGCAAACCCAATTGAGTAGCCGATGCCCATCATGCCGATAATTTGCTGGGCGTGAATGTTGGTTCCAAAAATAGACCCCGCCACCGAATACCATTTCAGCGAATGCCCAGCCATGAAATACTCATCGGAACTTTTCTTTTTCAGGCTGGAATACATGCTGGCCGTTACCAAAAACAGCAGCAACAGTATCACAACAATCAAGTCAACGGTAGAGAGGGATTGAAGCATAAGGAGTTCGTTTATTAGTACCCCCGGCCTTTAGGCCGGGGCATACAGTTTCCAAACAACAAATGTTGCGTCAGACCAACGCCCCCGTTGTCAACGGCGTTACAGGCGTGGTGGCGGGCGTGCGGCCTTGTTCTACCGACAGTTTTACGTTCGGCAGGTGCGGCAGTACGTGTTTACCGAACAGTTCGCACTCGTCGAGGAGCGGGTAGCCCGACAACACGAACGCCCGAATGCCCATATCCATGTAGCGGTGCATTTTTGCCAGAATCTGCTCGGGCGTACCCACAATGGCTCCGCCACAACCCGAGCGGGCGCGACCGATGCCGGTCCAGAGCATCGGTTCGATAAAGTCGTCGGGGTCGGCCTGTTTGCGAAACTCGTCCTGCCGCAATACACCCGCCGATTTGGAGTCCTGCGTGCGGTGCTTGAGGTGTTCGGCCACCTGCGCGTCGAACTTCGACATTAGTGTTTTGGTGTAGGCGCGGGCTTCTTCTTCCGTCTCACGCATGATGACGTGAATCCGCAGGCCGAAGTCGATGGTACGGCCATGCCGGGCGGCCCGCTCGCTCATGTCCTGCATGGTTTCGTAAATGCTGTCTTCGGGTTCGGGCCACATCAGAAACACGTCGCAGTATTTGGCACAAACTTCTTTTGAACCGGGCGAAATGCCACCAAAATACAGCAGCGGCCCGCCGTTTTGCTGATAGGGTTTCACCGGCCCGGCGGGCATACTGAGTTTGTAGATGTCACCATCGAACTCGATGCGGTCCTGCGTCCAGGCTTGTTTGAGTATTTCGATAACCTCCTCGCAACGCTTATAACGCATTTCGTGGTCTTCTTTCAGGCCGGGCAGGTCGGAATTGATAATATTGATAGTTAGCCGGCCTTCGAGCATGTGGTCGAGGGTAGCGAGATGGCGGGCCAGCATGGGCGGGTGAATTTCGCCTGTGCGAATGGCCGCGAGCATCGAAATGTTTTTAACCTGCGGAGCCATCGCAGCGGCAAACGGCAGCACTTCCTGCCCAATCACGTAGGACGTAGGCAACAGAATATTCTGAAAGCCCAGCCGGTCGGCGGTTTTCATGATATCAGCGCAGTGGGCGTAGTTGCTGCGCCGGGATGGGTCGATGGTGCCCAGAAAAGCGGTGTCGCCCCCGCAGAGGTCGTCGAACCAGGCTACTTCGCAAACGCGTTTTTCGGTACGGATGGGTACGGATTGAATGGGTTCTGTAAGCATAAGCTAAAAAATGCAGGGCCGAAGCTGGTGCTTAGACACTACCTGAGTTGATACCACTGTATGTTTTTTAAGGGTGCGCGCCGGAGCGTGTTGCCAAACCGGGCCTGTTGCGGGCCGTAGTGTTTTTCGAGGTAGTCGAGTACCACTTTTTCCGAGTCGCCGAGGTCCCAGAGTTTGTGGTATTTCTGCATCCAGCGAATGCGTTCCTGCCAGCCGTCGCGGGTGAAGCGGTGTTGCAAAATCAGCTTACTCGAATGGCAGGCTGTGCATTGTGCCTTCACCATCATCAGGTTGGCATCGTCAACCAGTCCGGTTTCGGCATCGATTTTAAGCGTATCAGCCACTGAAACCGGGCTGATTGGCGCGGGCTGGTCGGTAGTCCGGAAACTTGCCAGTGCCACAAACAGAGTTGCGGTAACGAAGAGGAGTTGAATCGGTTTCATGGTTTTGTTTTATCAGCATTTAGGCCGATGCAAGGCATTTTTTTGTCTCACCGGCATAAACCGAAGCGTCGGACCGTGCCGGTGCAAGTCATTGGCGGAATAGGCCGGGTGATAGCCCAAGGCGACCTCCTGATTTACTAAGACAATAACTTGCACCGGCATTGATGCCGGTGTTTTATGAATAATTCACCGGTGTCTATCACACCGCCTTCACGGCAATGCGGTGGCAGGCATTGTTTAGATAGCCGCCGGGGTTCCACTGTGGTATCACCATCGGCTGCGACACGCCCGCATCGTCGGTGGCCCGTACCCAGATTTCGTAATAACCCGCTTTAGGAAAAGCAATATCCGTTTGCCAGTGTTGCCACGCCAGTCGGTTTTTCGGAGCCTGAAGCCTACACGGCTGCCACGTAGCTCCGTAGTCAATCGACGTTTGTACACTCGCTACGGCGCGGTCGCCCGCCCAGGCATGGCCGCGCAACGCCAGCCGGGTTGTCTGGGCAAACATAGCTCCGCTTTGCGGGTATGTTATCAGCGACTTTACGGGCATCGACTCGATAATGCGGAAATTTTCGGGCGTTTCGGACAGTTTTTCGCCGGGCTGAACGGGCCGAATCGGCATTCGGTAGCTGTGGCCTTCCATCTTGGCTCCGTCGTGTTCTTTGTTCCGAACGGCAATCGTATGCAACCACTTACCCGACACTGACGCGGGCCAGCCGCCCACCACTAAGCGTAGCGGGAAACCGTGAATAAGCGGAATATCATTTCCGTTCACGGCCCACGCCAGCAGCGTTTCGTCTTCTAATGCTTTTTTAATAGGAACCCCACGTGAAATAGCCACTTTGGCCGGGTCCTGACTCAGGTGCGGGTCTTTGCCGTAGTAGCCAATGTATACGGCGTCGTCTTTCAGACCCACGTCGGCCAGCACGTCTTTCAGCCGCACGCCCGTCCACTCGGCGCAGCTAACGGCTCCCTGATCCCAGGGGTTGCCTGACGTTTGCGGTTCAAACCCCGACCGTCCGTTGCCGCCACACTCCAGCACCAACTGATAGGTATGCGTTTTGAAGCGTTTTTTAAGTTCGGGCAGCGTGTAGGTTTTGGCGGCTTTCACCGATTCGCCCCTGATGGTCAGCGTCCAGGTGTTCGGGTCGATGGGGTCAGGCGGTACGAGGCCGTTATTGCGAATAAACATTTTCTCGACGGGCGTGATGGCATCGTCGAGCCGGTGAATGGGCGTTTCCACGTTCCAGGGTTTATCGCCCAGCACTTTCATGTCGGGAATTTTGCCTTTCAGCGGGTCATTGTCGAACGCCAGCGGAAGGTAATGGGCGGGCATATTTTCGGCAAAGACTACATCCGCGCCCACCATCGCCGTCAGCGTTGCCAACGCACTTTTTCGCAGAAACCCCCGCCGGTCAACTAATTGAGTTTTCATCGTATTTTTTACTAACCACAGAGACACAGAGAGCACAGAGGTAGTATCATTAAACAAAACTCTGTGTTCTGCGTGCCTCCGTGGTTAAATTTTAACAATTCATCACAAATAACAAAGCCGCTATGCTGACCAGCAGCCACAGCAACACGGCCTGCAAAAGTACAGCCCCGCCCACGGCTTTCAGCGAACTAAGCGACAGATTTGAGCCAATCAAAAACAAACTTACGACCATTGTTTGCTTGGCGGCTGCATAAACTGGTTTTGCCAGCGGCTGCACCAGTGGCACGAAGCTATACAGGCATGACGCCAACACAAACCCGATGATAAACATTGGAATTTTGAACGATTCGCGGTTTTCGGCGAAGCCTACCACCAATAGCAACGACACGGGGATAATCCAGAGTATCCGCAACATTTTGGTAATCGACGCCACGTGCAGGGCCGTATCGCCGTACCGGGCCGACGCGCCTACTACCGAACTTGTATCGTGGATAGCAATGGCCGCCCAGGTGCCAAACTGCTCCTGCGATAAACCGAGGGCGTGGCCCGCTGCCGGAAACACAAACAGAGCCACCGCATTCAGCAGAAATACCACGCCTGTTGCCATCGATAGCTGGTTTGGGTTTGCTTTCATCACCGACCCCACCGCAGCAATGGCACTGCCTCCGCAAATGGCCGTTCCAACTGAAACGAGCAGGCCCGTGAGCCGGTCGATACCTAATAAACGACTTAGCAGCAAACCCAACGTCAGTACACTCAACACAAAAACCGTAGTAGTGCCAATGTTGTCTTGTCCGGCTTTTAACAGCACCTGCATATTTATACCAAAACCCAATCCAATTACCGACGCCTTCAGTAGATAGCCTCCCCATCGACCTGCCTGCCCATCAAACGGATTTCCGATTGCCAATGCGAAAACAAGCCCCAGCAACAAAGCGCCCGACGACGTAATCACGGGCCAGCAACACACAGCCGCCGAAATTACATACAATGCTTTCCTGCCATTCATGTGGGCAAAACTATCGGTCCATTTTTTCCAAGAAAAATGATACTTCTTTATATTCGATTACTTTTTGTTATATTGCCGTAAGGCAAACCGCATAAATGTGGTCGATATACCGTCGGGTTGACCGAGCAGATGAATAAACGAAAATTTACGCAGGATGCGGAAGCCGTTAATGGGTAAAATAGTCAGTTCGCCATAAGCAACCTCCTTCTGAATAGCCCGCGTCGACATAAACGACACCGAATTTGAATTCTCCAGAAACGACTTGATGCTTTCGGTACTGCCAAGATGCATAATCACCGGCAAGGATGAGAGTTTTACGTTCTGCTCTTTCAGGGCACTTTCCAGCACTTCGAGCGTGCCCGACCCCCGTTCGCGGAGCACAAGCGGCATGTGAGTTAAATCAGCCAGACTGACCCCACTTTTCCGGGCAAACTGACTTTTGCTATTGGTTACCAATACCAGCTCATCCGATGTAAAATCAACGTACTTCAGGCCGGGGTGATGCCGCTTTCCTTCCACAATCCCCAAACTAATTGATTTTGAAAGCACTGCATTTTCAATGATTTCGGAATTACCATTCATCAGATTCAGTTGTATCTGCGGAAACTTCTCGTGGAACGACGCCAGCACCGGCGAAATCAGGTACTGTGCAATAGTGGTACTGGCCCCCAGCCGAAATTCGCCCGAAAGCTGATCCCGCATGGTTCCTAATTCAAACTGAATGCCCTGATAAAGGGCAAAAATTTCATTGGCATAACGCAGCACAACGGCCCCTTCGGGCGTGGTTAGAATCGTGTTGCCTTTG
>VFQR01002934.1_pt1 | contig 10181 bp, 9 predicted proteins | sample 3512321 | NCBI WGS metagenome assembly VFQR01 (sample SAMN10412374, study PRJNA504923) | tailings metagenome | isolation source: Relicate 3 Philex TSF1 revegetated site | place: Philippines: Tuba, Benguet | collected 2017-08-29
AAGCTTTTGAGTATCTTTGATAATCATATAGTAACTATATTTGATTTTGGAATTTACTTGCGTAGTTGGGGAGTAGGGAGTAGGGAAAAACCCTGTTTGACTAGTACTGAATTTTTTAACGCAATCAAATAGGAGTCCTACATTAAAAGTAAAAAGATAATCCCCATAAATAAATTTAGGGGATTTGATAAGGACGTATTGTTTATCGCACTACGTGTATCGAAACCAATATTTTTACGTCATTGCATAAATAAATCTAGTTGCTCTGTGACCAGTTTTCTTTCTTTTGCCTGGGCGATTTAAATTAAGAACTGGTTGTAGGAATGTAAGGGTTATCTGGAAAAGTTTTCTTTTTATCTCTGTTTTTAATCCAGTCCTCCAACTCATATTCAGTCACAGTTGCTTCTCCTATGGATGGACGTGGAGGATATGGAATGCTATAGGCTATTATTCCAGGATCGTTTGGCGTGGGATCGCTAAGTTGACCATTAAAAGAATTAACATTAATCTGAAATGAATAAGAATCACATTCATAATCACTGAAAATAGGAAAAATCAGACATGTATTATCAAAGGAGCTATCTTCAAAAAAAACAGCACGCAGTAAATTAGCTTCTTCGTCAGAGTTTTGAGGATCTGCTTTCAATAACTTCTTCAATTTTCCCCCATGAGGATTTAAGTCATCTGTGGGACTTGCAAAATACTCTTTTAATTTGTTGGCAATCTCTTGTTTGGGATTATCATCAGCATCAGCCCATCGCCATATATAAGCAATAATTTGAGAAACTTGTTTAGCTTGTCTAAAGAGACGATGCAAAAATTGGTGTGGAGTAGTGTGTTCAAGTTTTTCTCTTGATTGCTGGGATACGATATCATGTACTTTTCCAGATTTGACAAATAAATCTTTTGTTCCAAACATAATTTTCTCCTGTGTTCAAAAATTCAAGTTTACAACCCTAGATCGCTATTGGCAATGAAACAATCAACTTTTAGTTTTAGTTTTTGGATTTTTGTTAAATTTTGCTAAAAGTTGAAATGCGATCGCTCTTTTATCGAATCTGATTTTTTCAGTAATTCATAAGTGTTATTTAGCATAAGAAAAAGACTGATCAAATCATCCCGTAGAAACGAGCAGCATTATCCCAAAGAATCTTTTGTACTATTGCTTGAGATAACTGTACCTCAAGCTCTACAACTGTTTTCACAATGTTCGGTTGGTGATCCATGTGGGGGTAATCGGAGCCGAAAATTAAGTTATCAGTGCCAATGTATTTGATAATTTCAGGTAAGTAAGGTTCAGTAGGTGCGATCGCAATAAAGCACTGACGCCTAAAATACTCTGAGGGCTTCATTTTGACATGATCTTTAACCTCCCAATATAAGTTCTCGTACTCTTCATCTAGTCGCCATAGCCAGTAAGGTAACCAACCACAACCAGACTCTAAAAAGCCTACTTTCAAGCGCGGATGACGCTCTAAAACACCCCCTTCAATGAGGGCTAAAAGTGCCATCATCTGTTCCATCGGATGAGAGCAGGCGTGCAGAGCAAAACGAGTGTTAAAACGCTCTGTTCCTGTGGTTGCTAACCGACTATGAGTTCCTTCATGAATTCCCACCGCTATGCCCATTTCTTCGCATTCTGTCCAAAATGCCTCATAAGCGGGGTGACTTAATATTCTTCCTTTAACTGGGTTGGGGCGCAATAACACAGCTTTCCAACCAAACTTAGTTATGCGATGTAATTCTGTCACCATCTCTTCGGGTGCATGAAAATTAATCGCTCCCACACCTTTTAATCTATCTGGAGCATAACTACAAAATTCTTCATATAACCAAGTGTTATAAGCACAAGTAAAAGCTCCTGCTACTTCCGGCGCCATATCGTCAATTGCCCAAAGCCATAACCCATAAGTTGGATAAACAAATGCGATATCAATCCCCATTTCTACCATTGCTTGGATGTGAGATTCAGCATCATAACCCTTGAAATAAGCATTGGGGTGAGCCTCCATCATTTGCTGATTTCCTTGGCGACGAACTTGCTGTGAAATATTCTTAACAATCTCTTGTCCTTGAATTTTCATCTCTGCGGAAGGAGCAAAGTGCTGAAATTTTGGTTCTAAATATTTAGCCCACAAAGATGGAGGCTCAATCACGTGGGAATCAGCATCAATGATTTGATATCCATTAAGCATAGAAAAACCTATTAACTCAAGGAATTTTAGATTTTAGATTTTGGATTTTGGATTACATAATTTAAGATTATCAACTTAGCATAGGATTATACGTCTAGTAGCAAATATGAAATTTTATGTTGAATATAATCGAAATTTTCTGAAGCGAGAATCAATGCTTAAGAAAGTATAAATGCTCGGACAAAAAGCATGATTTCAATCTAAAATGTAAAATTTGGAATTTTTTAATATATAGCGGTTCCCAATCAAATGAGGTACAGAAATTTGTAGGGGCGCACGCAAAGCTTTGCGTCCCTACCAAATACCTCACTAGTGGTCTGTCCCATTAATTTTGATCAGTTTGTAGTAAGCACTGAAGTGCTTAAAAATTCAGGACTAAAGTCCTGACTACGAACACTTTTACCCATCATATTTAATGGGACAGACTACAAGTTATTAAGCAGCTATCTCCTGTATTTGCTGAGAATTGTGCTTGAGTATGTCGGTGATTCTGTTGGCGGGAGCAGGAATACCAAAATAATATCCCTGGCCTTCTTGACACCCGCGTTTTTTTAAATAGTCAAGCTGTTCTTGAGTTTCCACTCCTTCTGCTGTAATTTTCAACTCGAGGCTTTTAGCTAATGCAATGATGGCATCGGTGACGGCGGCGCTATCACCATTTGATGTCACGTCTTGCACAAATGACCGGTCAATTTTGAGCATGTTCACAGGAAAGCGCTTCAAATAGTTGAGAGAAGAGTAACCAGTGCCGAAGTCATCCAAAGCCAGCCATACTCCTAGTTCTCGCAATTGTTTGAGGGTTTTCACGGAATGCTGCATATCAATCATCAAGGAGCTTTCTGTAACTTCCAGTTCTAAATAAGATGGTTGCAGTTTTGTCTGGTCTAAGATTTGTTTGACAACTCCGACTAAATTGATTTGTTCAAATTGTCGAGCCGAAAGGTTAACTGACATCCGAATTGGGGGTAGTCCAGCAAGTTGCCAGTTTCGATTTTGAGCGCAGGCAGTTCGCAACACCCATTCGCCAATAGGTACAATTAAACCGTTATGTTCGGCAATCGGAATAAACTTTACTGGAGAAACCAAACCTCTTGTAGGATGCTGCCAGCGTAATAGTGCTTCTACTGCTGTGACTTCTTTGGTGTGCAAATCAATCAGCGGTTGGTAATAAACTACCATTTCGCCGCGTTCCAACGCTCCATGTAATTCGTTTTCCAATGCTAATCTCTCTTGCAACTGAGCGTTAATTTCTGGTGAATAGAACTGGTATTGGCTAGAACCTTGCTGTTTTGCTTGATACAGTGCTATGTGGGCTTGTTGCAATAGTAGATCCACACTATGACGATCACCTAAGTCATTAATTGTAATACCTATGCTGACTGTAATATGAATTTGCTGGCTATTTATGAAGAATGGTTTAGACAGCGTATTCTGTAGAGTTTTCGTGAAATTAATCACTTTCTCAAAGGATAAGATATCCATCTGAGCGATCGCAAACTCATCTTGAGTTAAACGCGCCAAGATATCTGTTTTTGCCATAGAGTTTGTCAAACGTTGAGCAACTGCTCTCAATAAATGATTAGATGTTTCAGGCTCCAACCCATGACTGATGCCAGTAAAATCATCAATGCCCAGAGAAAGAACAGCAATCAATTGCTGGGGATTCTGAGATTGTGACACGTTTTGGTAAAGGCGATCGCTAAATAAATCTCGATTCGGTAACCCAGTCAGATTGTCATAATTACTAATTTGCTGAATTAATTCATCTAATTTGTGCAGAGTTTGGGAAGTATCTGCCATGAGTGTACCTGCCTCATCGCCATATTCTGTAGGCAGTTGTGGTAATTTTTTGGTTTGCAAATAGTCTTGCAATGCCGCAGATGTCAAAATTACCGGAGCAAGTAAATAGTGTAATGCAAAAAGGGTAGCCACTGTTCCTGCTAGTGTAGCTAAAAGAGCATTTAGCAGCACTGGAATTGCTATTTCCCAAGAATAGGAATGAGAAGTGACGAAATTGAAGATTAAAGTTAAAAGTGGTACGTGAGTTCCCAAAAATGCCACTACCATGATTTTGGCAGTATAACTTTTTTGGAGTAATCGGAAATGAGCCAGAGAAGAGTATAGAAAAAGTTTCTGATTGAGCTGCATAAATTTTACTTCCGAGTTGAGAGTTAGAAAATGGTTTACTACTAAGTCTTTGGTAATTTAACGATTACCCAACGATTGGTGTATGGTCGTTGCAACATTACTCACAGTTAGAATTGCAATCTTGAATAGGTACTCATACCTTGTTGAGAATTAGTTGACAATGTGCTATTTATGTGAAGTTGCTGTGCTTTACGTCTTCCTGTCATATATTGACACTACTTTTCAGCTAATTAAAATAGTTTGTTTCCGTCTTCACAGAAAAAATAATTAGCCATAAAACTGGTTATAAGTACTTGTTTGGTGAGGTTTTACTAATAGTAATAAATTTTAACTTAATGAAAATTTGAAAAACTTTGCCCATCGAAGAGACAGAGGAACAGAGAAGAAATTGACTTCCAAAGGAATAATTAAAACTGAGGTAAAGGCAGGGAAACACAGTGATATGGTGATTATTGTTTCTGCAAATTCCCAATTTTCTCCCTTGCCTCCTCTAGTTGCCTCTACGGTGTAAGTAAATGGGTGTCGAATTTTGTAGTTGAAATAAATTCATAGGCAATAGACAATAGGCAAAAGAGTTTTAGCTAGTTTATTTTTCTTTACATACTTTGGTTTTATTATGCCCACTTACTTAAGTAAGTGGGTGAGAAAATTTATAACTGTGTTATTGCGAATACAAGTAAGTGGAGTCAAGCAATCGCAAGGTTTTCACTATCTTTACTTTTTGTTACATAGTTAGGTTTATTTGTGCCTACCTACTTACACATATTTCTATAGCAATCCTAAATCAGTCGTGAAAAGTTAGATCCCCGACTTCTTTGAAAAGTCGGCGATCTGGACACCGAGAATTTTCACAAATCAGATAGGATTGCTATAGAAGTTAGAAAGAATAGCTCTGGAAATACACTATTGAAAATCTCAAATATAAAATTCGTTTATTTTATCTATTTTGGACTCGAAAATTAGCCCATAAAACCAAACCTTTGATTTGACAATCTAAATCTTTTAACCACGCAACTAATTCGTGATTACTATTGTGTAATATATTATATTTTTGGTCATCTTGGACAAAAGTTAGTCCTATTTGATGATTTTCAATGAGTGTGTCGATATTTTTAAGGAAGCGTTTGTCTAATGATTGAGTTAATTGTATTGCTTTGGTTTGCGCTACTTTAAAACTCAATAACTTAGCATTTTTATTTGCTACCATTTCTTGTAACTGGTCAATATTGGACAATTTTCGCCGTCCCAAAGCGCCTTTGGTTGGTATAAAAAGTGCCGCTAGTCCATTCTTCAAGTTTTGCTTATTGAGTGCAAAATAATTCCAATCACCATAAGCGTATACAATTAATCCGCCGTTGCGATTAGGTAAAACGAGTTCCGAATGCCAGTAAAAGTCAAGAACATAGACAGCGATCGCCTCCTTGCGATCGGTAGGAGGTATAATCACTCTGGGAGTGAATATCCAAACCAGCAAGATAGAAGTAACAACTGTCAAAATTAATATTAAAATCCGGCGTAAACGCATGTTTTACATAGATTGTAACTAAAGATAATATAGATAAATAGGGAATATCTTTATGACTAGTTTAGTATTATTATTGATTGGTTTAGGAATTTTATTTTTAGCTTGGAAAACTCAAGACGAAATTCATCGCATTGCCAGTATGGTAGCTGGAACAATTTCTTTGATTTGGGGATTTTCTCTAGCTCCCTTATCATTTCAATTACTGTTTGAGATTATTTCAGTTCTTGCAGCATTTTCTGTTTGTATGCGTTGTTTGGGTTGTGGTTTCAACCGAGATTAAATTTTATAACAATCCTAAATCATATCATGTCAGCAAGTTCTAGAAAAACTCTCTCGTTACACTCACTTATTCAGCCAAGGAGTTCACATTAATTTTTCAGTTTTGGAAGGGCAGGTATTAGGAACTTGCGAAATCGTAAACCACTTAAAAAATTATTTATTAGAAGAACCTCGGCATCCCATCGAAAGTACGGGTTTTTCTGAACCGAGTGCCTTTCACCGCGCCTTTAAGCGATGGACAGGAAAAACCCCAGGGGCGTACAGGTCAGACAATTTTGGATTTTAGATTTTGCGAAAAGTCGGAGCGCCGGCTTCCGGCGATCTGAACTTTTCAAGACGGATTTTGGATTGTCCCATGCCCCATGCCCCATGCCCCATGCCCAACTATTGACCTCTCTTAACTTCAAATCCCCGCAAGCCTTCTGGTTCTTCGTACTCAACTGCAACCTCTTTGACTACAGCAGCAGGTGGCCCGGAGTGACACCAGCGAACCATCTCATCTACAATCTCTCGCGCCCCTTCAAAAACTGCTTCTACTCGATTATCGGGGAGATTCCGCACCCAACCAGTTAATCCTAACTGGGTAGCTGTATCCACAGTGGCGTAGCGGTAGCCCACTCCTTGGACTCGGCCAGAAATAAATACATGGGCGCGGATGATCTTTGGCAGTGCTGTGGAATTCTGCATAGACTGGTCTGTTCTTTACGATTTCACTCTAACAGGTTGTTGGTATCAACTTGAATACTGAATTTTGAACCCCACTAATAAAGTGGGGTTTAGCATCAGGTATTTTATGATCGTGAATAAGCGATCGCTTTTGATAACTCGCGGAACAACATATTAGCAACTTTGGAACTGAGCTTAGATTGCAAGTGTTTGCCGCTTAGTAGCGACTTGCCAGAGGCATCAACATTTTTCTTGAGTTCAGCTTTATATAAAGCAATTTCCTCTCCAATAGGATTGTTGGGCAAGCGACCATCAATTTCGATTTTGGTGATCGTGTGTTGCCAAAAGTTCATTCGGCATAAAGCCGAACCGCTACCTTTTTCAACCAACTTATCACCCGACTGCTCTAAAACAGTACCCATACCCAACCTCAGCTTGAAAGCATCGCGGCTGCGGTTGCGTTTAACCCGCTTCACGTCGCCGGGGAGAAATTTGACTACAGATTTACCGTTTTCGCGGGTGATTTGTTTTTTCTTGACCTCCCGGACTTCTCGCTCAATTAAAGGTTTGCCGTTGCTAAGAAACGCCTCAGATGATGAGCTTATAGAAAAGGAAAATGACTTTATTAATAAATCAGCAGGCGAATTGAATAGACAAAATAATAATGTCTGCAAAAAAATCCTGACGACAACTTGAGCGCGTGGCGAAGTGTAAATAAGAATTGTAGAACATTAAGATTTACGGAGTTTTATTCAGAAATGTATTTATTCGCCCAATACTTTTAAAACATCCTCTAAATAGTTTCTATAACGCCCTTATTTGGCGATTTCGCACGCGTTCGGGACTGCCAGTAGGAATTGCAGCAATTAATTTTTGTGTGTATTCTTCTTTGGGTTCTTGGTAGATGCTTTCGGCTGTGCCTTGTTCGACAATTTGACCGCGATTCATAACTAAAATGCGATCGCTCATGAATTTCACTACACTTAAATCATGAGAAATAAAAATATAAGTCAGCTGAAAATCTGCTTGCAATTCTTTAAGTAGATTTAACACCTGTGCTTGCACAGAAACATCCAGCGCTGAAACTGATTCATCGCAAATAATAAATTTGGGATTTAATGCCAAAGAACGCGCTATACAAATCCGCTGGCGTTGACCGCCAGAAAACTGATGCGGATAGCGGTTCATTGCATCTACATTCAAACCCACTCTTTCTAAAAGTTCGGCTACTCGTTCGCGTCGTTGTTGTTTTGTCTTACCAACAGCGTGAATTAACAACGGTTCCATCACCGCGTCGCCAACCTTCATCCGTGGGTCGAGGGAACTAAAAGGATTTTGGAAGACTATTTGCATTTCCCGCCGCAGTTTTTGTAACCGTTCTCCTTTGAGGCTAGTAATATCTTGTTTTTCAAAGATAATCTGACCACTCATCGGTTCGATTAATCGCAGCAAGGTTCTACCAAGGGTCGTTTTCCCACAACCAGATTCTCCCACTAATCCCACCGTTTCCCCTGGTTTGACATCAAAGGAAACACCATTAACTGCCATGCTGTAGCGTTTTGTACCACCAAATACCCCCCGGACTGGAAAACCGACTTTTAAGTTGCGAATTTCCAACAGGGGTTGCTTTTCATCCAAGTTTGCCAATCTTGCAGCAATCTCTTGGCTACTGAGTTGTGGAGGTTGTGTGGGTTCTTTGGCTTGAATTACTAGTTGTCCTGTTGCTGTTTCTTGGGTACTCATGTAGTCGGAAACAGTGAGTAACTTTTGGGGACGGTGGTCAAGTGTGGGGCGACAGGCTATTAAGCCTTTAGTATATGGATGTTGGGGATTGCTAAAAATTTGTTCAGCAGTCCCAGATTCGACAACTTTGCCTTTATACATTACCGCTACATGGTCAGCAATTTCGGAAATCAGCCCCAAGTCGTGGGTGATGAAAATCATCGCCATGTCACGGCTTTGCTGCAATTCTCGCAACAACTCCAAAATTGTTGCTTGCACCGTCACGTCCAAGGCTGTGGTTGGTTCATCGGCAATTAAGATTAATGGGTTGCAGGAAATTGCCATTGCAATCATTACCCGTTGCAACTGACCCCCAGAAAGTTCATGGGGATAGCGTTCCAGCATGGCTTCTTTATGTTCTTTAACCAACTGTGCCAACTTTGGCGTATCTGGTTTGGATGAATTGGCGTTGTTTTGGTGCCAAGTTTCGATATACTGCTGTTGGATATCTTCATCACTAGGTAAAAGTTTTACCTCTTGTAGACCTGCGATCGCAATTTGTCTTGCTTCTGCTGCTGAGACATTTTGATGCCGCATAATCGCTTCTGTGAGCTGGAACCCAATGTTATAAACTGGATTGAGGGAACTCATTGGTTCTTGAAAAATCATCGCAATGTCGCCACCACGGTGTAGCTGCATTTCCTCAGGCGGCAATTTTACCAAATCTATGGGGTTGGCGTTCTCCTGAGGACGAAACCAAATTTCACCGCCAGCAACTCTACCAGGAGTCTGCAACAAACCCATCACAGCTAAAGATGTGACTGATTTTCCGCTTCCTGACTCTCCTACGATTCCTAGAGTCTCACCTCGACGCAATTCAAAGGAAATACCATCCAAAGCTCTGACGATATTGCCATCACCGGGAAATTCAACTTGGAGATTGCGAACCTCTAAGACAGTTTCTCTCATAGGAGTCGGGTGGGAATTTTAACTGAAAATTATTTGGATTTTAACAGTAGTTTTGATGTGTGTTTGACATTCTTTGCCCTAAAACTGGGGAAATTCTTGGTTCATAGTGCAATGGCGCTATGTTAAAATTTGTAGCAAAATTAACAAACAGAAATTTAGTTAAAGCAATTTGTGATGCTTAAACTCAGGCGATGCCTACCGCAACCCTAAGAGGGAACGCACTTGATTTGCACCAAACTATAACGTGATTTGAATTTTACAAAAACTCAGATTAAAATCCGGCTATTTATCACCTCTTTCCCATTCAGGTATGGCGCCTTTGACCCGGCGGATGGGTAAATTTGCAATTAAAGCTGTGGTTCGTTGGTTGCTTTCTAAGGAGAACTCTAAGCCGTCTGTCTCGACTTCTACATAGCGACAGACGACATCTAGGATTTCTTGCCGCATTTTTTCCAACGTTTGCGGGTCGATGTCAGCGCGATCGTGAGCAATCACCAATTGCAGGCGACGTTTCACTTGAGTTCGACTGCTATCAGGACCACGAGAAAAAAGTTTTTCTAGAAGTTCAATCATTACGAGTAGGTCTAGGCCCGAGATTGGAAAATTAGGTTAAACAATCTTTGTCGAGAACAACTTTCTAAGACGCACGAAGAAGTTGTCTTGGGACGAGTCGATAT
>VFQR01002936.1_pt1 | contig 10169 bp, 3 predicted proteins | sample 3512321 | NCBI WGS metagenome assembly VFQR01 (sample SAMN10412374, study PRJNA504923) | tailings metagenome | isolation source: Relicate 3 Philex TSF1 revegetated site | place: Philippines: Tuba, Benguet | collected 2017-08-29
CCCCTTGCCATCGTTATTTTAGATTACTTAAAAGTGAAAGTTAGCACAAAAAGCCCTGAAAGTGCTGGAGGGTTAATAAGTGGTCAAACAGCACCAACGTAATTGGTTCAAAGCTGTCAAATTTTGCCGCAAACGAAAATTCCTAGCACTTTTGCTAGGGATTTTAGTCTCAATTTGCGTAATATTACTCTGGCAAAAACTCTCGCTACCAATTACGAGGTCATTAACACAATTGATGATGATTGGTGGATTATCTGTTGCTGGGTTATTCGTTACCAGCACAGTGACATTATCAATTTATTTTGTTCTGATAATGAGAGCGACTAATCGGCAGATAACAGCAATCAATCAGGAGTTAGTCCATCAGATTTTTGAACAAAAACAGATAGAAATTACCCTCCGTGAAAGTGAAAATCGTCTGCGGCAGCTGTTAGAAACTGTCAAAGTTATTCCTTGGGAATTAGACCTAAAAACTTGGCGATTTATCTACGTGGGGCCGCAAGCGGTAGACTTACTAAATTATCCAATAGGCGAGTGGTACGAGGAAAATTTTTGGATTAATCATCTACATCCACATGACTGGGAAAAAACCTTTAATTTATGTCAACAAGCAAGTAATAGGTGCGAAAATCAGGAATTAGAATACCGGATGTTGGCAGCAGATGGGCGAGTTATTTGGCTGCGATGCATTTTTAGCGTAGTTCAGGAAGCCGGAACCCCTACGATGCTGAGGGGGTTTATGTTTGACATTAGTGATTTAAAACTGGTTGAAGAAACCTTGAGACTGAGGGAAAGGGCACTTGCAGCTACTAATAATGGAATTATTATTACTGATGCCAGACTGGCATTTAATCCAGTTATTTATGTTAACCGAGCTTTTGAGCAGATAACGGGTTACAGTACTACTGATGTAATTGGACAAAACTGTCGATTTTTGCAAGGGCCAGATACCGAACAATCGGCACTTGATGAACTGCGGTTATCTATTAAAGCGGGAAAAAGTTGCAAAGTGGTTCTCCGCAACTATCGTAAAGATGGTGTGTTGTTTTGGAATGAATTGAGTATTTCTCCTATTCATGATGAAAATGGTAAGTTAAGTCACTTCATTGGCATTCAAACAGACATCAGCCATCGCAAACTTGCCGAAGTCCATCTGCGTCATCAAGCCCTCACCTTTGAAAACATCCATGATGGCGTGATGATCGCGGATTTAACAGGAAGTATCCTTGACTGGAATCCTGCGGCTGAAAGTATGTTTGGCTACACTAAAGCCGAGGTGTTGGGTAAAACTCCAACTATTTTATATAAACCCGAAGTAGTGGCAACATTAACCACTGAAGTTCTACAAACAGTTACTCAACACGGACGTTGGTCGGGAGAAATAAATTTTATTCGCAAAGACGGTAGCCAGGGAATTTGCGAAACAACTGTAGCATCTTTACAGGATGAACAAGGACAAATTGTTGCCACTATTAGCGTCAATCACGACGTTACCGAAAACAAAAGAGCCAAAGAAGCACTGCAAAGGCAATTACATCGCACTTTATTACTCGAACAAATTACCCAAGAAATTCGCCAAAGTCTAGATACAAGTAAAATTTTTCAGACGGCTGCTACTCAAATTGGCAAAGCATTTCGAGTCGATCGCTGTTTAATTCATTCTTATATTAATGAACCCATACCCCGAATTCCCCTAGTCGCAGAGTATAACCTTCTCCCTGATTACTGCTCGATATTCAACTTAGAAGTATTGATAAATAACAATCTGCATACCGAGCAGATGATGTCACAAGAAAGTGCCATCCCCTCCCCAGATGTTTACCTCGATCCTTTATTCCAAGGAGCTGAGCTTACCTGCCGAGAAATTGGGCTAAAATCCATGCTTTCAGTCCGCACTTCTTACCAAGGAGAACCGAATGGTGCTATAATATGCCACCAATGTAGCCATTTTCGCCAGTGGACACAAGATGAAATTGAATTATTAGAAGCAGTGGCAGCTCAGTTGGGTATCGCCTTGGCACAAGCTCACTTACTCGAACAAGAAACCCGCCAACGTGAAGAACTCACTTTAAAAAACTTTGCCTTGGAGCGAGCAAAACGTCAGGCAGAAGCCGCAAATCTGGCAAAAAGCGAATTTTTGGCAATGATGAGCCACGAAATTCGTACCCCTATGAATGCTGTGATTGCCATGACAAGCTTATTGCTGGATACTGAATTGACGCCACAGCAGCAAGATTTCGTGGAAACAGTCCGCAGTAGTGGAGATGCTTTACTCACCATCATCAACGATATTTTAGATTTTTCCAAAATTGAGTCGGGCAAACTCGAATTAGAAGAACAGCCCTTTGATTTGAGAACTTGTGTCGAACAGGCTATATATTTATTAGCTCCGAAAGCCGCCCAAAAAGATATCGAATTAGCTTATTTCATCGAGCCGCAAGTTCCCACCCACATCATCGGCGATTTAACTCGTCTGCGCCAAGTCTTAATGAACCTGCTCAACAATGCCATCAAGTTTACTGAACATGGAGAAGTAGTACTTTTTGTGGGATTGGGGACTGGGAATCGGGAGATGGGGGAGACAAGGGAGACAAGGAGAATAAATCCGAGTCTCAACAGTCAACAATCAACAATCCAAATTCAATTTGCCATTAAAGATACAGGTATTGGCATTGCACCAGAAAAAATAGAACGATTATTTCAACCCTTTACTCAGGCTGATGTCTCCATGACTCGGCGATATGGCGGTACAGGATTGGGATTGGTCATCAGTAAGCGCCTCAGTCAGATGATGGGGGGCACTCTTTGGGTAGAAAGCCAGGGATTTGTTGGTGGCAATCCCGGCTCTACGTGGGAAAGTAAAAAATCATCCTCTTCCCCAGGTTGTACATTTTACTTCACCATTAAAGCCCAGGTAGCTCCTGTCAAAGAACAAGCTGAATTTAGCAATTTGTTAGTACAGCTGGCTGGCAAGCGGCTATTGGTTGTGGATGACAACCTCACTAACCGCACAATTGTCAGCTTGCAAGCAGAGTCTTGGCAGATGCAAACTTATGCTGCCAAATCTGGTAAAGAAGCTTTAGCTCAACTTGCTTGGGGAGCGCAGTTTGACATTGCCATTTTAGATATGCAGATGCCAGAAATGGATGGGTTAACCTTGGCTCGTCAAATTCGCAAGCAATCTGGCTGTGAAAATCTGCCTTTGGTAATGTTGAACCCTTTGGGTAAAGTAGGAACTTCCCTGGATTTTGGTGATGTGCAGTTTGCTGCTTCTTTGAGCAAACCAATTAAACAGTCTCAACTTTATGATGTTTTTACCCGTGTTTTGGTCAATCAGCCGACTCCAGCCAGTATTTCTCCTTCTCATTTTTCCTCCGTCGATCCGCATTTAGCATATAAATTGCCCCTGCGGATTCTGTTAGCAGAAGATACACTGGTCAATCAAAAAGTTGCTTTACTGATGCTGCAAAAAATGAGTTATCAGGCAGATGTAGTAACTAATGGGCTAGAAGTGTTGAAGGCGCTGGAAAAACAGACCTATGATGTAGTGTTGATGGATGTCCACATGCCTGAAATGGATGGCTTGGAAACAACTCGCAGAATTTATCAACAATGGGAAGTTGGTTTTCGTCCCTATATTATTGCCATCACTGCCAACGCCATGCGGGGCGATCGCGAAGCTTGTTTAGCTGCTGGTATGAATGACTACATTAGTAAACCAGTTCAAATCGAAGAACTCGCCCAAGCACTCAGCAAATGTCCACCGCAAAGAACTAACCAAAATCCAATAATGTCCTGGCGATCGCCACCACCAGGTAATATACTCCAGGAAAAACAAGACAAAACATTTAATAGCGTTAAAATTGATGCCAAAGTTATTGCTTCTTTACGAAAAATCCTCAGAGGAGATAGTGCGGCATTTGCCGAATTGATCGAGTGTTATCTGACAGAAGCTCCGAAACTGGTGGAAAATATCAGCACAGCCATTGCTACTCAAGATGCCCAAACTCTATGGAAGACAGCGCACCAACTCAAATCCAGCAGTGCTTCTGTGGGAGCCATGACCCTGGCGCAAGTTTGCAAGCAATTAGAAGCACAAGGACGCAGTAACAAATTCCAAAGCAGCCTAGAGGTAATATCACACCTACATCAAGAATATGAACAAGTTAAAACTGATTTAAAAAAAGAACTTGCCAAGGAAGGACAATGAAAGCCAACCCTCAAGAAAGCAAATCATTAGTTTTAATCGTTGATGATGAACCATTTATCCGCATGATTTTACGCAATTTCTTGGAGCGGGAAGCATATCAAATAGTCGAAGCTCAAAATGGCATAGAGGCTTTAACTATGTATAATCAACTTCACCCAGACATTATACTCCTCGATGCCATCATGCCCGATATGGATGGGTTTGAGTGTTGCACTCAGTTGCAAATTCTTGGCTGTAGCAAGCATACTCCAGTATTAATGATTACAGGACTTGAGGATGAAGAATCAGTCGATCGCGCATTTGAAGTGGGGGCCATAGACTATATTACCAAACCGATTCACTGGCCAGTTTTGCGACAACGGGTAAAACGGTTAATTCAACAATCTCAGTTACAACAAAAACTCGAAGCTGTGAATCTGGAATTGCAGCGATTGGTGACTATCGATGCATTAACTGAAGTCGCAAACCGCCGGGGTTTTGAGGAGTATTTTTACCAAGAATGGCAGCGCATGAAACGGGAACAACACCCACTTTCTCTGATTCTTTGCGATGTTGATTTTTTCAAATCATACAACGACACTTATGGTCATCGAGCAGGCGATCGCTGTCTAATCGAAATTGCTCAAGCCATTAAAGATATTGTCAAACGTCCTGGAGATTTGGTAGCTCGTTATGGTGGCGAAGAGTTTGCTGTAATTTTACCCAACACAGACACCGAAGGGGTGACCTATGTTGCCGAAAAAATTTGCGATGCTATCCGGAAATTGGCAATTCCTCATCAGAATTCACAAGTTAGTCGCTATGTAACCATGAGTGCTGGGTTTACCACAGTCATTCCTCAAGCAAATTCTGACTTGGAAGAAATGATTGCCGCAGCAGACCGCGCATTGTATCAAGCAAAAACAGCAGGACGCGATCGCTTTGTGCAAAATATCTTAGCTACCCAAAAATGAACTGCCCGCACAAAAAGCAGACTAATTAGGGACTTCCAAGTAAAAAAATATTTCACAGAAGATTGTTCACTGTTGACAGTCAACAGGAGCCAGGGCGTTGGACGGGTTAAGAGGCTTGTCCGCGCAGCGTTTCCCTTAGGAGAAGCAACTGGCGTTCAACCACGGGAACCGGAATAATTTATTTTTTGGAGTTCCCTTGGCATTAGGGTATCGACAGATTACCATTTCCTGCCGCAACAATGAATTTAGCTTTTCGATTGTAATTTTTAAATATTAACTTTATTTGTAAAAGATGAAGTAACATTCACATCTGTAACAATCCCCGTATAATTTCATAATTGCGACTCAAAAATAGTCCAGTGTGATGATTCATAAATATACCTTTAAAATCTTATTAAGAAACAAATTATACAATTATTTTGGGTGGGCGTCTCGCCCACCCAAAATCATGGATAAGCAAGATGCTTACTCTACAACAACAAATAATAGTATATTTTTTGATTCACAAGTACTTAATATCCCAAAAACCTGTGTATTACCACTGAGCTTAATTGTATTTATAGTTAGCCTACCTTCCACACCTGCAAAAGCTCAGGTTACAAATACAACACAGCTACCAAATAACAATTCCCTCTTCTCGCAACAAATCCCACCACCACAGGATGTCCAACCACCTGTAACTCCACCACCTTCCTCACCGGAAGTACCACAGGAACTTCCCACACCAGCAGAACTATTTCCCTCCTCGACTCCAATTCTCACACCTGAGCAACCAATTCCTAACAAGTTTCCTCAAACTATTGTGGTTGAACGGTTTGAAGTTATTGGTAGCACAGTTTTCTCTGCTCAAGAGTTAGCCGAAGTCACTGCTGAATTTACTCAACGACCCATTTCGCTCACCGAAGTTTATCAAGCACGCTCGAAAATAACTGAGCTATACGTCAAAAATGGTTACATTACCTCTGGTGCGTATATTCCACCCCAAACAATCAAATCCGGTGTGGTACAAATTCAGGTGGTGGAAGGTAAATTAGAAGACATTCAAATAATCGGTACTCGGCGGTTAGACCCCAATTATATCCGCAGCCGACTAGCACTAGCTACATCACCTCCTCTAAATCGGCAACGTTTGTTGGAAGCATTACAACTTTTGCGGCTTAATCCTTTGATTAAAAACTTGTCTGCTGAACTTTCTGCGGGGTCGCGCGCGGGTGTGAGTTTGTTAGAAGTCAAAATTGACGAAGCAAAAACCTTTAGTAGTCAAATAGCTCTAGATAATGGGCGATCGCCTAGTGTTGGTAGTTTCCGACGCCGATTACAATTGAACGAAGCTAACTTATTGGGATTGGGAGATAGTCTGGGTATAGCTTACGCTAATACCGATGGTAGTAACTCCTTTGACGCCAGCTACACCTTACCGCTCAATGCCCGCAACGGCACCCTTGGCTTCAACTATGGCATCACATCGAGCAATGTCATTGAACCTCCTTTCAAAATTTTAGATATTGAATCTGATTCTCGTTATTACGAACTGACATTTCGGCAGCCAATAGTTCAAACTCCCACACGAGAATTAGCCATTGGATTAACAGCTTCCCGACGGGAAAGTGATATTTCGTCTTTTTTGCAGAGAGAAGGAGTACCCGCATCGGAAATTTCACCCGGAGCTGACGAACAGGGACGCACTAGAGTATCTGCATTACGATTTTTTCAAGAATTCACTTCTCGTAACAGCCGTGAAGTTATCGCCCTCCGCTCTCAATTTAACTTGGGCATTGGTGCGTTGGATGCCACGATTAATCAAAATCCTCCCGATAGCCGTTTTTTTGCTTGGCAAGGACAAGCCCAGTGGGCACGCCTTTTAGCTCCTGAAACCTTACTATTATTGCGTTTAAATACACAATTAACATCCAAAAGACTTTTGCCCATAGAACAATTTGGCTTGGGCGGACAAGATAGCATTCGGGGCTATCGTCAGGATTTTTTGTTAACAGATAATGGGGCTTTTATTTCCGCTGAAGTGCAAATACCGATTCTGCGTTTATCCGAGATAGATAGTACTTTGCAGGTCATTCCCTTTGTTGATTTTGGTGTTGGTTGGAATAGTTCTGGTAGAGAGAATCCCGACCCGAATACCCTAGCGGCCGTTGGTTTGGGTTTGCGTTGGTCGCAAGGTTCACGCTTGAGCATTCGTCTTGACTGGGGGATTCCTTTAGTATTTGTTGAATCCGGCGATCGCACCTTACAAGAAAATGGTTTGTATTTTAGCTTACTTTATAATCCTTTTTAAATTATCGAACAGAATTCAGGAGTCAGTCGTCAGAATTCAGTATGAAGTGGAGTCCGACTGGCAGATAGCCGAGCGTAAAGCCTGCGGTATAGCAACTCTTAGAGAGTCCTCAAGCGTCGCATCTTGATTTTGAATTCTGAATTCTGCATTCTTCTTCAATTTATTTCCTAGAAATAAAATGAAGATTTGTTGCTTTATCAGAATTATTAAAAAAAACAATGCGACAGATATATCCTCCCAGATCTTTGTTCTGTCTGACTTTCTTAATATGTGAATTTTCTATTTTGAATTTGTACTACACTGTGGATTTTTCGTAATTTCAACATCACTTAAAAATAAAAATCCGCAAATATACCAAGTAGATAATTCTGTATTTTATTTTATTTTGGGTATCCTAAATGAGGAAAGGTTAGACGATCTAGAGTAAGGAAAAAAGTTAATAAATGATGCATGAATTAAGAAAACAGCTAGAACTTATACGGCAAAAACTAAGCTGTGACGCATTTAATTTGCACATATTTTGACGTTAATGGTTGACAGTTAATCGTCAACAAACTTAACAAACAAGCATACAATTGAAAAGCCCAATAGCTTAATTAAAGAATTTAGCTTTTCATGGTAGAAGATAAATTCTCAATGAAAAGGTGTTGGGAACATCATATAAATTTTGTAATCTAAAGATAGCGATAAATTTAATTGAGTAAAATTCCCAAAAGCAGAACTGAAAAATCTCAGCTTCTGGGAAGATGAGTTTTCAGACTAAGACACAAAGATATGAGAATTTGAGGAAGAATCATGCTAGGAAATGAGCGGGAAAAAATACGTCATCTGTTGGTAATCCAAGACCTACAGGGACGGCGAACTGTCCCCTTAAGAGAAGCTACTTATTCTCTAGGACGGCATTCCGCGAATACCATTGTCCTAGCTTCTCGGTCAGTATCAATGCAACATGCTATTTTATTGCGAGTAACTGTACCAGAAACCGAACAATATGGCTTTCAGATTATTGATGGAAACTATAAGGGAAAGGCAAGTACCAATGGGTTATTTGTGAATGGCGAGAGATGTTATTCTCACAATCTCAAGCATGGAGATGCCATCTTTTTTGGCAGTAATCAAGCTCAGGCTAAATATTATGCTATTTCCAATCTTTCTGAACAAGCATTTTCTGAATCTTCTGAGATTGAAGATTTATCTAGTTTTTTATCAGAGCAAGCCGAACCTGCCAATCCCTTTCAAACCTTGGCTGTCGATCCCACCTTTGAAGCAGCAAGTGAAGCTGCTCTTGCTCGCCTTGCATCCTTCCCAGAACTCATTCCCAATCCAATTATCGAGATGGATTTAGAGGGAACAGTAACTTATCTCAATCCAGCCGCAACTCTCAAGTTTCCTAAACTCAGGGAAACTGGGATGCAACACCCAATTTTACAAGGACTGTTGAGTGCAGTTAAAAATTTAGAAACAAATTCATTTATGCGGGAGGTGGAAGTAGGTACAGAAGTTTTTGAACAATCGGTTCTCTATCTTCGTGAAAGTGATTTAATTAGAACTTTTATTGCCAGGGATATTACAGAGCAAAAACAAGCTACAGCCGAACTACGCCAGCGCGATCGCTTGCTGCAAGCAGTTGCCGAAGCTGCAAATTATTTGCTAGGCGAAATGAACTACGAAACAGGCATTGAGAAAGCTCTAGCTGTTTTGGGCGAAGCCGCCAAAGTCGATCGCGCTTATCTATTTCAAAATCATCCCCATCCAGCTACAGGAGAACTAGCAGTGAGCTTGCGGTTTGAATGGACACGCTCTTTCATCCAACCTACTTACCAATATTGGCAAAATCAGCCTTATCAAGCTTGTGGATTAACCCGTTGGTACGATGTTCTTTCCAGTGGGCAGTCAATTAGCGGACTCACCCGGACATTCCCCATTGCCGAACAAGAATTGTTGATTCGAGACAAGGTTCTATCCCTGCTTTTAGTACCTCTGCGGTTAGAGAACGAGTTTTGGGGTTACCTTGGTTTAGCAGACTGCACCTATGAACGTCATTGGTCGAGGCACGAAGAATCCACTTTGTTGACAATGGCTGCCAGTATTACAGGTGCGCGGCAACGCCAGCAAGTAGAAGAAAAGATTCGCTATCAAGCCCTCCATGATATGCTCACAGGGTTACCCAATCGTCTACTCTTTGACGAAATGCTCAACAAAGCCCTGCCCAACGCCAGTCGCAAGGGCGAAAGTTTAGCTGTAATCTTCCTCGACTTAGATCGCTTTAAAGTAATTAATGACACACTTGGGCACACACTGGGAGACAAGTTATTAAAAGAAGTCGCCCAAAGATTAAACGACTCCCTCAGAAAGGGAGACACCGTAGCCCGTTGGGGAGGGGATGAATTCATAATTTTACTCCCACGAGTGAATAATATCGAAGAAGTCACCCAAGTAGCCCAGAGAATTTTACAAACCTTAGAAAATGCCTTTCATCTCCAAGGGCATGAACTTTATATCAGTGCCAGCCTTGGTATTGCTTTGCTTGATAGCAATAGTCCCAATGCTGAAACACTAATCCAGCACGCCGATACCGCTTTGTATCATGCTAAAGACAAAGGACGAAATAACTATCAATTCTACAGCGTTTCTTTGAGTGCCAAAAATCCCGAACTCCTAACTTTAGAGAAAAGCTTGCGCTATGCCCTAGAACGCAAAGAATTTTCTTTGTACT
>VFQR01002937.1_pt1 | contig 10165 bp, 10 predicted proteins | sample 3512321 | NCBI WGS metagenome assembly VFQR01 (sample SAMN10412374, study PRJNA504923) | tailings metagenome | isolation source: Relicate 3 Philex TSF1 revegetated site | place: Philippines: Tuba, Benguet | collected 2017-08-29
TCCAGGCCGATGGCCCGAACCAGAAGTGGGTGGCCGACTTCACCTACATCTGGACAGCAGAAGGTTGGCTGTACGTGGCTGCGGTGCTGGACCTGTACTCCCGTCGCATCGTGGGCTGGTCGATGCAGGAGAGCATGACCTCCCAGCTCGTGGTGGACGCGCTGATGATGGCCGTGTGGCGCCGGGGCAGACCCGTGGCCTTGCTGCACCACTCCGACCAGGGTAGCCAGTACACCAGCGAGCACTTCCAGAAGCTGCTGGACGAACAGGGCATCACCTGCAGCATGAGCAGGGCCGGCGAGGTCTGGGACAACTCAGCCATGGAGAGCTTCTTCAGCTCCCTCAAGACCGAGCGCACGGCCAGGAAGGTGTATCGAACGCGAGGGCAGGCCCGTTCAGACGTGTTCGATTACATCGAGTGCTTCTACAACCCGACGCGTCGGCATTCGACGCTCGGCTATCTCAGTCCCGTACAGTTCGAGCGAGCTCAAGAAGCTTAGGTCGGTGTCAACGGAACCGGCAGCAGCCCAAAACAGCGGCTGGCCATGGCCGCATAGCTCTACTTCTCGGAGCCGTGGAATTCGGGGGGATTACCGGGCCACCGCTCCGTAACGCCTGATGGCTGACTTGATCGCTGCGAGTTTCAACTTGCGAGAAACCGCCTAGCCGATCTCCGCGAGCAGCCTCGAACTCATCTCTCACCCAAACAAGGGGGTGTTGAATCCGGCAGCGGCCATATGCGACTTCAAGCCCCCGCCTCGATGGCCAGCTATGTGCCACGAACAGTACTGCCTCACGGGCGCCAGGCCCCGTACAGGTAGCTCTGCTCCTAGACACTGTCTTCGTCAAGCTCTCCGCGAACCTCTGTGTCTGCAGCCAGTCTTTCGCGCACCTTCTTGAGCAGCAACTTAAGCAGCACTTCCTCGGACTCTGTGAGCCCCTCCAGCATCAGCCGATTCACCGCAGATGCAATGTTCATCATCTTGGGCTCCAGTGAGCGAGCCTTTTCGGTAAGCGTCAACTTCAGGCGCCTGCGATCCGCTTCGTCGCGCGTGCGCATCACAAGTCCGTCCCGCTCCATGCTGCGGACCATTTCAAGCGCCCATGGCTCCATTACCCCCAAGCGCTTCGCAAGCTCCCTCTGGCTAATCCCATCCTCCAGCCAAAGCACTCGCAATGCAAACCATGACCCTCCGCGAATGCCGTGGGGAGCGATGCGTCCATACAAAGAGCGTTTGACGAAACGAGCGCTGTCCGCAATCAAGAAGCCCAGGCTGTCGTTTATGGCAGGGCTCAGAGCTCGCTCTTCGGACGAGGGAGAGGCGGCTTCGCTGTGGCTGAGGCGGGATGTCTGCATATGGCTAGACGAGTACTCGCTGGCGGATGAAAGGGCAAGAAAAGGACATCAGCGAAAACCCATAGTACCGAAGTATTTTAGCTGCGACAGAGCCCACCACTTCACACACTCTTAAGGGTAAACACCTATTCTAAGAAGAGATGTTCTGAAAAACCATCACCAAACCCTTCGGCACCGAAGTAATAAAGACAAGTGTTAAACATTTGAGTGAGACATGTAGTGAACGCTCCCCCCCTGCACCTTGAGATCCAGTCGCTTTACAACGACTTTTCGCACAGATTGTCAGACGACTCGCTAGAGACTTGGATCGAACTCTTCGATGAGCAGGCCGAGTACCGAATGACTTCTCGCCGCAACCATGAGTTGGGGCTGCCGCTTTGCGTGATGCTGTGTGAAAGCACGGGAGCGATCAAGGATCGACTCACGGCTATTCGCAACACACTGGTCTTCGCACCCCGGAGGATCTTCCACACCTCGATGAATATTCAACTGGTTGAAGCGAAGGAGGATGTGTTGCTCACGCGCAGCCAGTTCATGGTCTGGCAGACCTTTGAGTCGGGAAGCACAGAGCTGCAGATGGTCGGACGCAGCTTCGACACTTTGACACGACGCGGAGAGCAACTGCGCTTTGCCAAGCGCGTCGCAATCTTCGATACGGAGCTAATTGCCGGCTCCACTGTCTATCCGGTCTGACAAATCGTGCCCCATCCCGAAAGGACTTGAAATGACGCGAAACTTCCTACGGTCGCAGGCCACCGAAGAGGACTTTCCTGAATGGCCTACCGAGGATTGCTCTCGGATCCCAAACTGGATCTACTCCAACGAGACGCTTTACCGGAGGGAGATGGAGCGCATCTTTTATGGTCCCTTCTGGACCTTTGTGGGCTTGGAGAGCGAGCTACCTACCCTCGGCTCTTGGAAGCTCGCCGACATTGGAGAAAAGTCAGTCATCGTTACCCGAGACGAGGATGGAGTCATCCATGTCCTGCTGAACGCTTGTGCGCACCGCGGTGCGCAGGTGTGCCAAAAGAAGTTTGGCAAGAGTGATGACCTGACATGCCCGTATCACCAATGGTCCTACAAGCTCAACGGCGAACTTATGGGCGTGCCATTCTTGCGGGGGCTCAAAGGCAAGGGAGGCTTTCCGTCGGACTTCGATCTAAAGCAACATGGCTTGCAAACTCTGAAGGTCGAAGTTGTCAATGGAGTGATCTTTGCTTCCTTCAAGAACAACACTCTGCCCCTGAGTGACTATCTGGGGGAGGAGTTGCACAAGCGATTCCTAAGGGTATTCGATGGGCGCAAACTGAAAGTGTTGGGGCACCACCGACAGCTCATCAAGGGCAACTGGAAGCTGTACCAGGACAACCTCAAGGATCCCTACCATGCCACGCTACTGCATGTGTTTCTGATCAGCTTTGGGCTGTACCGAGCGGACCAGAAAGGCGAACTCCTTCAGGACCCGCGCACCCTCGCCCACAACATAACGAGTTCGATTGCGAATGATCCCAAGGACACCAAGGGCACTGAGGACATGACTCGCTTGAGCTCGGACTTCAAGCTCAACGATATGCGCATCGTCGCTCCAGTAAAAGAGTATGCGGATGACATAACGATCCAGAACCTAACGATGTTTCCGGCGCTCACAATCCAGCAACAGCAGAACTCCCTGCAGTTCCGCAACGTCATACCCAGGGGGCCGGGTCAATTTGAGTTGTCATGGACCTACTTCGGGTATGAAAGCGATACCCCCGAGATGACACAGCGTCGAGTGAGACTGGCAAACCTCACCGGACCTGCAGGCCTAGTGTCCATTGACGACACTGAGGTATTCGAGTTCTCAAACGCCGCGATTACGCCCAACCCAGATCGGAACTGCGTCGTAGAGCTTGGCGGGCGAAACCCAACGCCCCCACAGGACTTCGGCAACATGGTGTCCGAGAGTCCTATCCGCGGGTTTTACGACTTCTACCGCAAACTGATGTTCGGAGCTTCTCAATGAACGCAGATCGTCCCGCGACGTACTCGCCAGAGACCTCAATCGTCGAAGCGCCTCCGGAGGGAGAGGTAAGACGCGTTCAGCATGGAGACACCTATGTCCTGCTCGCTCGGGTAGAGGGCAACACATATGCGGTGGCCGATAGTTGCACGCACGGCAAGGCTTCCCTGTCGCAGGGCTACCTGGATGGATGGGAAATCGAATGCCCCCTGCACCAAGGACGCTTCGACATACGTACTGGGAGAGCAACTGCATCGCCATGTCGACATCCGCTCGCTGTATTCATGGTGAAGGAGCACGAAGGTACCGTGCAAATCTTCGACACCAAATCGAACGACAACTAGCAGCCTGCCATCCAGCAGGCTACCTGGAAATCACAAACTGGAGACATCATGCTTGACCGCCGAACACTTCTGAAGACCAGCGCCTCAGCGCTGATTGCCTCGCCTCTCGTCAACGTCCGTGCGCAGGAAGCGGTGACGCTTCGCTTTCACACCTTTATGTCGCCGGCCTCTGACCTTTGGATAAATGGGCACCTAGCCTGGATGAAGAAAATCGAAACTGAGTCGAGTGGCCGCATCAAGTTCGAGGCGTTTCCCGCGATGCAACTTGGCGGAGCGCCGCAGCAACTTTTCGATCAGGTGCGGGATGGCGTGGTCGATGTCATGTGGTCATTGCCGGGGTACACCCCTGGGCGATTCCCGAAAACGGAAGTTTTTGAGTTGCCCTTCTTTACCTTCGACGGAGAAGGCACTTCCAAGGCAGCATGGGAGTTCGCCACCTCGCACGCGAAGGACGAGTTTCAAGGTGTGCACTTGCTCGCGTTTCACACGCACAGCCCGGGGCTCTTTCATACCAAGGGCAAGCTAGTCAAAAGTGCCGCGGACCTCAAGGGTATGAAGGTTCGAGGTGCAACGCGCAAAGGAACTCAGTTGCTCGCGGCCATCGGTGCCACTCCCGTAGGGATGCCCTTGCCCCAGATTCCAGACGCATTGTCCAAAGGGGTAGTGGATGGGGTCGTCTTGCCCTGGCAGGTGATTCCCTCAGTAAAAGTAGACGAGTTGGCGACCTTCCACAGCGCCATGGCAGATGGGTTCCCGGGGTTTTACAACAGCACGCAATTCATGGCGATGAACTCTGCCAAGTACAACGGATTGTCTAGGGAGCTGAGGGATGTAATCGACCGCAACTCCGGAATGGGCGCGTCTGCGTTTCTCGGCAAAGTGATCCAAGACGGTGACATCCCAGTGCGCAAGCGGCTATCGCAGGATCAGAAACACACACTGCATTCGTTGGGCAAATCGGAAACCGAGGAGATGATTAGACTCTCGGCGGGCATATACGACGAGTGGGTCAAGGAGATGGACCGACGCGGATTCGATGGCTCCAAGCTGTTGAGCGAAGCGCGAAGGCTCATTGAAAAGTACCGCAAGACTTGAAGAGCGATTTGCCACCAGTCATTTGCTCAATACCTCGCGACATGCGTTCAGCACCGTCGCCTCCGTTTCAATCCGTATGAAGCTCACTTACTACGATATTCGAGGTGTGTTTGGCATCCTGCCAACTCCCGCCACCTCCGACGCCAGCGAATGGTCCACCAAGAACTCAGTTAACCTCCCAGAGGTGGAAAAACTAGTTCGACTAATGGTTGATGCTAAGGTCGACCTTATCGCCACCACGGGGACATTTGGCGAATGTGCCACTCTAACGCGTGAAGAGTTGGTTTCATTGGTGGAGTGCGTCGTTCAAACCAATTCGCGGAGTCGTCCGGTTTTTGCCGGCGTCACCACACTCAACACACGGGACACGATTGCACTGGCCCGGCAGTTGATCGAGGTAGGTGCTGATGGCTTATTTGTGGGGCGGCCAATGTGGCTTGCAATGGACGACGATGCCATCGTTCGCTACTACGAGGACATCGCGAGGGCCATGCCTGGCGTCCCACTTGTGGTCTATGACAATCCTGTAGCGTTCAAAGGAAAAATATCTCCAGCAGCCTACCTCAGGCTAGCAAAGATTCCAGAGGTGGTCGCGTCCAAGCACACGGGCGGGCCACAGCTCCTGGCGGATCTGGACGCAGTGGGCGATCGCATACGCATTCTTCCGCTGGCGACAGCATGGTTGGATGCGGCACAAGCGTTTCCAGACCGGGCTATCGCCGCTTGGTCGGGCAGCGTCGCTTGCGCGCCAAAGTTCAACATGGCTCTTGCGCATGCCATTCTCATGAAAGACTGGACGCGGGCGAAGGCTCTCTCAGATGAGGCCAACTGGGCGGAAGCAGCCATGTTCGCCAACGGAGACCTCGCCGCGTTCATGGACTACAGCATCCAGATCGGCCATTTGAGGTTCAAGAGTGCGGGCCTGATAGACCCTGGGCCACCCCGTCCTCCATATCTCTTCCTGCCCGATACGTACCGTGATGGCGCAATCGAATGTGGGCGGCGTTGGAAGGGGCTAGAGAACCGTACTGCTGCGCGAGCGGCCTGACTAGCGTCGAGGAGATTTGCATGTCCCAAAGCCCGAACACCACCGACGATCCGGTATCACCTGCCCTGCGGCAGAAGTACATAGACAACCACCTGGTCCCTCTTTGGGAGAGCAAGACAGCAGCAACCTTTGGCAAGGCGCTCGAAACTGCTCAACACTGGAAATGGGCGACGATGCAATCCATCGTGACGGAGACAGGGAAGATAAAGGCCGCTCACGTTCTCGACAGACGAGTTCTGCTCAAGACCAAGGCAGACCGGCACCACGTCTACGACGAAGCGGCCACCGGCACGTTGTTCTGTGACTTTCAGCTGGTCTTGCCTGGTGAGCGAGCTCACCCGCACCGCCACCCGATGAACGCGTTGCGATTCGTGGTTCAGTGCAGCGGAGGAGTGAAGTCAATCGTCGATGGAAAAGATTGCGAAATGACGCCGGGTGACCTCATCCTCACCCCCGGATGGTGCTGGCATGAGCATGTGAACGACGGACCCGATCCGGTGATTTGGCTCGACGTGCTAGACGTAGGCATGCACTACTACCTGGGCACCACCGACTTTCAGCCGGGCCCAGCAAAGGACTTACCAGCGCAACTTCCCGAGGGTACGTTTGCTACCGCTGGAGTCGTTCCCAACTTGGATGACACAGACTATCAGCAGCGCCCATACTCGCCAAAGTTTAGGTATCCGTGGCTAGAGACCCTGCGTGCATTGGAAGCTGCACCAGAGCGTACCGATGGCTCACGTGTCGTAAAGTTCATCAATCCCCTGACTGGTGGTCCTTGCATGGACCTTATGGACAGTCAGGTGCTTCAGCTCCGCCCGGACCAGCCGACGCGAAAGCACCTTTCTTCCGCCTCGACCGTCTGCTACGTAGTCGAAGGCCAGGGTGTAAGCGAGATCGGCGATCAACGCTTCGAATGGGCAACGCACGACGTTTTTACTATCCCAGCCCGGCAATGGGCGCGCCACACTGCTGGCAAAGAGGGGGCAAGAATCTTTCAGGTGTCTAACCGGGAAGTTTACCGTCGATTGGGGCTCCTGAGGGAAAGCAGTGCAGACTGAGCAATTGGCGAGTGAGCCTGACCTGTCGGCGCGTGTGACTGACGTATTGCCGACCAATACAGGGCAGTTCTGGGGGGGACGTTGGCACACCCACAGAAATGCTGATCACCTTCGAAGCATCAACCCATCAACGGGGCAACTGCTCGGTGACGTTCAGGTCGCTCGCCTCGTCGACATTGAGGCTGCGGTGGCCAGCGCTCGTCAGGCATTTCCTGGGTGGGCCGCAACGCCACCACTTGAGCGCGCGCGCTGCCTGCGGGAGGCAGCTACCAGGATCCGTGCGAACGCACTAGAACTTGCTCTATTGGATGCCGCGGATTGCGGCAACCCGGTTAGGGCCATGGTGATGGATGCGGAGATCGCAGCGACACAGCTGGAATACTTTGGTGGCTTGGTGCTCGAGATAAAGGGCGAGACCATGCCCACCGCGAACGGCTCGCTCAACTACACCCGCCGCGAGCCACTGGGCGTGGTGGCCCGCATCTTCCCCTTCAATCACCCATTCATGTTCGCTGCCGGCAAAATTGCCGCACCACTGGCGGCTGGCAACACTGTGATTATTAAGCCGCCGGAACAGGCCCCGCTTTCCACGCTGCGACTAATGGAGCTGCTGCAGGACATATTCCCACCTGGCGTGCTCAACTGCCTAGTGGGCGGACGCGATGTCGGCGCAGCCCTGGTGAAACACCCGGAAGTGGCGGCCGTAGGATTGATCGGCAGCGTACCGGCCGGAAAGGCAGTGCTGCACAGCGCCGCCGACACCATGAAGCGCTGCCTGCTGGAGCTCGGTGGAAAAAACGCCATGGTCATATACCCCGACGCCGACATTGATCGTGCCGTACAAGGGGCAGTACGCGGCATGAACTTCACGTGGTGTGGTCAGTCGTGCGGTTCAACGAGCAGGTTGTTCCTTCATGAAAGTCTTCACGACGACTTCGTAGAGAGGATGCTCGACCTTCTGAAGAACCGTCACCGCCCAGGTATTGCAACGCACATGGCCACCACTATGGGAGCGCTAATAAACCGCGCTCAGTACGACCGCAGCCTAGCCTACATTGCTTCCGCCCGAAGCGAAGGTGCTGAACTGGCAACTGGTGGCGCCCATCCTGGGGATGCGCATCTGGCAGACGGGTTTTTCATCGAGCCGACCGTGTTCACGGGTGTTACCCCGGAGATGAGGGTAGCGCGCGAGGAGGTGTTTGGTCCTGTCTTGTCCGTGCTGCGCTGGGGTCGTGAAGGCGAACTCTACGAAGCAGTCAACGGGACAGATCTTGGGCTTACCGCCTCGATCTGGACGCGCGATCTGGTTACCGCGCACCGCGCCGCTGCGCAGGTGGAGGCCGGCTACGTTTGGATTAACGACTGCTCTACGCACATTGTTGGAGCTCCCTTTGGCGGATACAAGCAATCGGGCATGGGGCGTGAGGAATCGAAAGACGAGCTATTTGAGTTCACTCAAGTGAAGAACATCAACGTATCCATGGTTTAGGAGGCTTATACGCCCTTGAAGCCTTTGCAGCCCCCTCGATTTCCTGAGCCAGTCAGAGGCAAAGATCGGGGAGCATTTTGACGGCGGTGCAGCGCGGACCTCTACCAGTTCGTTCAAGGCCCGGATGAAGCTGATGACCCCGCAGTCGTCCCGTGCAACGGGCCAGTAGCGCAGCGGGGAGCGGGTATTGCCGCTGACTTGGCAAGCAGGTCGCTATGCCGTGCTCGGTCGCGAGATCCCGCATGACCAACTCATGACGCTGTGGGGCTACATGAGCGCCAAGTCGGACGCGCGCTTGAGCTTGGGGCGTTCTCGCCCTGCAATTGGCGAAGCCGCGACAGGTGCGTGTTGATTCATCAGCACAACTGAGCCAGTGATCACGTCGAATATTGAGCCACTGGGTTGATGGATGTTCTGGCTACCCGTTTGTGGATAAGTCTATCGGGTCTGCTGTTCTTCGATCTCCTTTCTGAGCTTTGCCGCGTTGCTTTGGTGGTGCCGCGCCAGCGGCACTGGAATGCTTGAAGCGCCAGCTCTCATTGCCCGTCTCCACGATGTGGCAGTGGTGCGTGAGGCGGTCGAGCAAGGCGGTGGTCATCTTGGCGTCGCCGAAGACACTGCTCCACTCCGAGAAGGTGAGGTTGGTGGTGATCACCACGCTCGTTCGCTCGTAGAGTTTGGAGAGCAGGTGGAACAGCATGGCGCCGCCCGACTGCGTGAACGGCAGGTAGCCAAGCTCATCCAGGATCACCAGATCGACGTACATCAGGCGGTGTGCCATCTGCCCGGACTTGTTCTGCGCCTTCTCCAGCTCCAGGGCGTTGACCAGCTCGACCGTGGAGAAGAAGCGCACCCGCTTGCCATGCATGCGGATGGCCTCGATCCCCAGGCTGGTGGCCAGATGAGACGTTCGCCCCCCCGGCCTCGCGGCCGGGGGCGACGGCTGAAGGGTCAGATCTCGGTCTGCTCAGATATCTCCAGGGCGTCATCGACCTCGATGCCGAGGTATCGCACCGTCGACTCGAGCTTCGAGTGCCCCAGCAGTAGCTGCACGGCGCGTAAGTTCTTCGTGCGCCGGTAGATCAGCGTCGCCTTGGTCCTGCGCATCGAGTGCGTCCCGTACTCGGTGCGGTCCAGACCCAGTTTGTCGACCCAGTGTCCGAGAATCCGGGCGTACTGCCGGGTCCCCAGATGTGGCGAGTCGTGCAAACGGCTGGGGAACAGGAAGTCCTCCGACTTCAGCCCAGCCAGCTTGATCCAGGCTTGCAAGGCGTCGCGGGAAGCCTGCGTGATCTCGAACTGAACGGGGCGCTGCGTCTTGTGCTGCATGACGACAGCGCGCGTCGCCACCTGGTCGCCGTGGCACACGTCCCGGACCTTCAGCGCGACAAGATCGCAGCCGCGCAGCTTGCTGTCGATGCCGAGGTTGAACAGGGCGAGTTCGCGCACTCGTCCCTCCATCTGGAGGCGGACGCGTAGCGCCCAGATGTCCTTGAGCTTGAAGGGCGCCTTCTGTCCGACGAGCTTGCCCTTGTTCCAAGGCTCGCGATGAATGGCGCTACCTGTGGTTCCCATGATGGTCTCCCATCGAGTTGAGGGCCACACAGGATGCTCTTTCGGCCGGGCGGGGCGGCGTCGTACCTGAGGTGCGCGGCGGCAGAGCGCCCCGCGCCCTACTGAGGGTCAGCTCTCCGGAGCAGCCGCGAACTCACGGACTCGGCCATCAGCAGACATAGCCGTTGTGTCTCCATAGCGGACAGCCAACATCGATC
>VFQR01002938.1_pt1 | contig 10158 bp, 5 predicted proteins | sample 3512321 | NCBI WGS metagenome assembly VFQR01 (sample SAMN10412374, study PRJNA504923) | tailings metagenome | isolation source: Relicate 3 Philex TSF1 revegetated site | place: Philippines: Tuba, Benguet | collected 2017-08-29
CTTCTATTCGCAGTCGCTGCTCACGGCCGCGGGCATCCTGGTCGCGCTGCTCGGGCTGCTCACCGCGGTGGTCAACGCCCACATGCCGGTGGGCCGGCCATCGCTGTCCCAGGCCGCGCGCATCGCGGGCGGCATGGCCCTGCTGGGCGCGCCCATCATGCTGGCGCTGTTCCTGCTGTTCCCGCGCATGGCGCCGCTGTGGGGCGTGCCCAACGACGGCATGGGCACCAGCGGCCTGTCCGACGAATTGCGCGTCGGCGACATCGCCGAACTCGCGCTGAACGACAGCATCGCACTGCGCGTGCGCTTCGACGGCCGACCGCCGCCGGCCGGCCTGATCTACTTCCGCGGCCCGGTGCTCAGCCAGTTCGACGGCCGCCAGTGGCAACCGCTCGAATCGGGCTTCCCGAACAACCTGCGCCTGGGCAGTGAACTGCGCCCGCGCGGCGAACCGGTGGGCTACGAGGTCACGATGGAGCCGAACCGGCGCCGCTGGCTGTTCGTTCTGGAGGCGGCCACCACGGCACCCGAGCTGCCCGGCAACCGGGTGCGCATGACCGACGAGTTGCAATGGGTCACGCTGCGCCCGATCGGCGCACTGGTGCGCTACCGCGCGCAAAGCCACCTCGATTTCGGCCACGGCCCGCGGCAAGCCAGCCTGGGCCTGCAGGATTACTTGCAACTGCCGCCCGGCTTCAATCCGCGCACGCTGGCGCTGGCGCAGGAACTGCGGCGCACGCATGGTGCCGGGCCCGAACACGCCCGCGCCCTGGTGGACGCCGTTCTCGAGCGCCTGCGCACCGGCGGCTACACCTACACGCTGGAGCCCGGCGTGTACGGCCAGCACACGGCCGACGAGTTCTGGTTCGACCGCAAGCGCGGCTTCTGCGAACACATCGCCAGCGCTTTCGCCGTGCTCATGCGCGCCATGGACATCCCGGCCCGCGTGGTCACCGGCTACCAGGGCGGTGAGGTCAACGGCGTCGACGGCTACTGGACCGTGCGCCAGCGCGACGCGCACGCCTGGACCGAGGTCTGGCTGCAGGGCGAAGGCTGGGTGCGCGTGGACCCGACGGGTGCCGTGTTCCCGGGCCGCGTCGGCTCGGTGCAGCGCCTGCAGGCACCGGTGGGTGCGGTGGCGGGTGCGCTGCAGGCCGCCATCAGCCCGAACCTGGTCGCGCTGCTGCGCGCCAACTGGGAGGCGCTCAACAACGTCTGGAACCAGTGGGTGCTCAACTACACGCAGGACAGCCAGTTCAACCTGCTGCGCTCGCTGGGCGTCGCGTCGCCGAGCTGGCAGGACCTGGCGCTGGTGCTGCTTGCCGTGGTGGTGGCCGTGAGCCTGGCCGGCGCCGCCTGGGCCCTGTGGGAGCGCCAGCGGCACGACCCCTGGCTGCGCCTGCTGCGTCGGGTGCGCAAGCGGCTGCGCGCGCTGGGCGTGGCGAGCAGCGAGCGCACGCCGCCGCGCGAACTGGCCCACCAGCTGCGCGCGCACTTTGCCGCCGACCCGGCCGCACAGGACCTGGCCAGCTGGCTGCTGCGCCTGGAGGCGCAGCGCTATGCGCCGCACAGCGCCGTCACCCTGGCGGCCTTGCAGCGCGACTACCGCCGGCTGACCTGGCCCACACGCCGCGCAACGTGATGAAATCGGGGGCGATGAAACGCCGTCCGCTCTCGCTCGCCCTGCTCTCGCTCACCTTGTCGCCGTCGCTGGCACTCGCGCAAGGCAGTCCTGCCAAGCGCCGCCCTGCGCGCGCCACACCCGATGCGTTCTATCGCGACAACCCCGCTGCGATGGCCTTCGCCGACGACGTGGCGCAGCGCCGCGGCCTCGACCCGGCCTGGGCGCGCGACCAGATCGGCCGCGCGCGCCGCCTGGAAGCATCCATCCGCGGCGTCACGCCGCCACCGACCGGCATGCCCAAGAACTGGGCCGCCTACCGGGCACGCTTCATCGAACCGGTTCGCCTGGCCGCGGGCCAGCGCTTCTGGCAGGCGCACCGCGAGGCGCTGGCGCGCGCCGAGGCCGAATACGGCGTGCCGGCCAGCCTGATCGTCGGTGTGATCGGCGTGGAAACGCTCTACGGCCGCCACACCGGCACCCACAAGGTGATGGACGCGCTCACCACGCTGGCCTTCGATTTCCCCACGGTGCACCCGCGCGCCGCCGCGCGCAGCGCCTTCTTCCGCGACGAACTGGAGCAACTGCTCAGCCTGGCACAGCGCACCGGCATCGACCCGCACACACTGCTGGGCAGCTTCGCGGGCGCCATGGGCTGGCCGCAGTTCATGCCCAGCAGCTGGGTGAAGTACGCGATCGACTTCGACGGCGACAGCAAGGTCGACCTGTTCAACAGCACCGCCGACGTGATCGGCTCGGTGGCCAACTATTTCAAGGCCTTCGGCTGGCAGAGCGGCCAGCCCACGCACTACCCGGTGCGCTTCGACAACAGCCGGCTCGATCTGGACACGCTGCTCGCGCCCGACATCCTGCCCAGCTTCAGCGTCGAGACCTTCACCGCCAGGGGCGCCGTGCTGGAAGGCGAAGCCCTGCAACACGTGGGCAAGCTCGCCCTGGTGGAACTGGAGAACGCGGACGCGCCCTCGACATACGTGGCCGGCACCGAGAACTTCTACGTGGTGACGCGCTACAACTGGAGCAGCTACTACGCGATGGCGGTGATCGAACTGGGCGAGGCGGTGAAGGCGGCACTGGACACGCGCTGACCGGCACCCGCCATTCGGCCGATGCGGCAGGTGGAACCCCGTCCGAGTTCGACGTCACAGACCACAGGTCTGTCCACGGAGAACCCCCGCCATGCCAGTCCAGAAGCTTCCCACGCCTACGCACGTCGACCTGCACCGCCATTTCGGCGATTCCGCCGTCGGCAAGACACAGGGTCGCCGGCTGGCGGTCTTGCCCGGTGGTGAAAAGCGCTCCATCCCATCGCGCATCGGCAAAGCCTTCGTCCGCCAGGGTGCCCGTGCGCTCAACGTCTTGGTCCCGAAAGGGCAACGCGCCGAGGCCAAGGTGCGTGAGGCGTTGCGCGACTGCAGCCACCGCACGGGCGACTTGATCGGCGCGCTGGCCGCCAGCAAGAACCCGGCAGCAAACCTGAAGCTGCTCACCCAGCAGATCGACGCATGCCTGCGAACTGCCCAGCAGGTGGTTGCCCTGAATGGAACACCCGATCGCGACATGTGGACCGTGCTCCTGGCTCGGGCAGACGTGCACCTGCGTCAGCTCGATTCCACGCAACTCGTTGCCTTCAGACAAGGGCTTGAACAGGTCATCAACCTGGTGGCGCCTGGTGAATTGGCCATGAAGCTCATCCCGCTGCGCAAGGCCGCGACCAGCGAACTGAACCGCCGCGTCGATAGCGCCGCCTGTCAGCTGGTGGACCAGTTCACCCATCCCAACCAGCGCCCGGACGACGCCACAGTGGGCGCCAGGCTGCGGGACTTTGTCGAAGCAGAGCAGCATTGCATCAATGCAGTTGGGGCTTCGACGGCCAACAAAGCGATGACCACCCACATCCGGACATTGCGCCTGGATCAACTGCAAAAACTCAGCGAACGCCTGGACACCCAGATCAAAGCCAGTCCTGCCAATGGCGTGCGTCACGGCGTGCTCTCACAGGTGAAGGCGTGTGCCCAGGCACAAGGCCTTCAACGCGCCAAGGACGACTTCCAGGCATTCACCCAGGGCAAGTTGCTCCCCAAGCTGCGGGAAGCCATCGATGCGGCAAAGAATCCCGATTGCAGCCTTCAGGACGTCTCGCTCGGCTTCTACCCCATGCGTGGCAAAGCCAAGGAGTTCCTGGAGGCGCGCGGTCTTCCCTACACGAATGAGACCGCCATGCCGTATACGAAGGCGGGATTGGCACAGGCCCTCGCCAGCGGCGATGCGGCAACGGCCGACATCGCGCTGCTGCTCGAGCGCCTGCCCAGCGCCACGCAACACGAACTCGCCAGCACCGCCGTGGCGGACGTCAACGTGCCACCGCAAGCCGTGGCCGCACTGGATGACCTGATTGAGGTCAGTATCGCAACACGGCTCGACGCCAGCCGGCAAGCCTTCGACACCGCACTCACGGGTTTGAACAATTTGATGGCCCGGCCTGTTGCCGATATGGCCGACGATGCCTGGATCGTTCAACTGTCACAGGCGCTGGACACGACCGCCTCGACCTTGCAGTTCCTGAACAAACACATCTCGGCCAACCACGTCCAACGGCCAGAGGTGACCCAGGCAATCGACACCGCGCTGGCCTCGCTGCGCACCCAGCTCACCGCGGCGATCGAGCAACGCGGCCTGCCGCTCAATGCACTGGACAACGCCTCGTTGCAGGCGCTGCAAGATGGTCTGAGAACTCTTGGCCTGGCATCGCTGACCCGCGAAACCACCGCCGCTATCGACGCAAGAAAAGCCGCAGCCACTGAACACTACGTCGCGGCGGCCCAGCCGGCGATGAACGCCATCCTCGGCGGCGACTTCCACGCCGCCCTGCAGGGCCTGCGAGCGCTCGAACGCGCGGGCAATGCGGCCATGACGGTGCTCACGGCATTCGGGGCTTCGTTGGACGACGAGAACGTGCTGGCCCCGCTCCGCGTAGACCTGGCCAGCGCGGCCGTGCTATCGCTCTCGCTTGAAGATCAACAGAAACTGCTCAACGCACTCAGTTCGCCCGAGCTGCTGGCCCTGCGTGCGGTGCTGCGCTCCGCTGGCCGGGTCTCGACGGACGATCCGCGCTTCAAGAACAACCAGGCCATGCAAGACCTCGGCAAGGCCATGATGGGTGTGGACGTGATCCTGGGCGCGCTGCACATTGCCACGCATGAAGAAGTGACCAAACAACCCCTTCCCGACAAGGGGTCGTCAGAGAGCGTGACCATGCTCGAATCCACCCGCGAGGCGCTGCAAGCGGCCTTCGGTGTTCGGGAATACAACTGGAACCACGGTCTGGTGCCCGAACCGCTGAAACCCGAAGCACAGGCACTGTTCGCGACCATCCTCAAGATGCCCCCGGATCCCGGCGAAGCCAGCGGCGGCCTCGAAGAAATGCCACGCCAATTCACCAAAGACCTCTCGCGCTCGACCTATCTTATCCAGCAGCCCGATGGCAGCTACAGACCGCTGATTGACGACCCCGCCAACGCAAGCGAAGGGGCAGACCACCGCATTGGTGTTCTGCGAGCCGCAAAAGAGACCATCACCGGTCTCGCTGCAAGCCCGGCTCAGCTGGACAAGTTGATGAATGTGGCGAGTCAGACGAGCATGGCGGGCTTCGCCGCCACCATGCAGCGCCCGGACTCGCCGGCCCATCTCGATGGCCAGGCCGGGCTGCTGTTGCCCCATCCGCTGGACGTCAAGAACACCTATGTCATCCGCCGAGACGAGCAAGGGAATCTGCTGGTGCGCTGCGATCACGACATCGGTGGCAGCGCGACATTGATGTTGCACGAGGCCAGCCAGATGGTCTCGCTCGACCCCGACCTCAGCGGCGCGCGGTTCACCGTCGAACTCATCATCACCCCCGATGGCGAGGTCGATGTCTACAGCGACGTTGCCTACTGCGGTCAGCTTCACAAGGCAGCTCAAGCATGAACACGCAGGAAGTCATCCAGGCCCTGGCCACCGCGCTGGGCACGCCCGATCTCCAGCTCGACGCCCGCGGCTGCGCGCGCCTGCGGGTGGACGACAGCATCGACCTCAACTTCGAGGCCAGCGGCGGACACCTGCTGCACGTTTACAGCACGCTCGGCCCGCTGCCGGGCGCGGGCGCCGGGCGCGAGAAGGTCTACGAACGCCTGTTGACGGCCAACCTGTTCTGCGCCGAGACCGGTGGTGCCACGGTGGCCATCGACCGCGAGTTCGGCGAGATCGTGCTGTGCATGGACATCGGCAACTTCGGCTGGACGAGCGAACTCATCCTCTCGCGTGTGCAGCGCTTCATCGACGCCGCGCTCGCCTGGCGCGAGCGATTCGCGGACATCGACACCCTGCCCGCCTCACCGGTGATGGACCTGCGCGCACTGCACCTGCTGCTGCGGGCCTGAGCGTCGCGCGCCGCCTCAGCCCGCCGGCACCAGGAAGTCCTGGCTGATGCGCCAGCCCAGTTCGTTGACGCGGTCGAGGAACTGCGTCAGGTAGGCGTGCAGGCCGGTGGCCAGGATCTCGTCGATGCGCGCGTACTGCAGTTCGGCCTTGAGCTTGCCGGCACGGCGCAGGGTCTCGGCGCTGTGGTCGTTGGCCACCACCGTCAGGTTGGCGACGACCTCGTTGAGGCTGGCGGCCAGGCTGCGCGGCATGTCCGCGCGCAGGATCAGCAGCTCGGCCACGCGCTCGGGCTTGATGACGTCGCGGTAGACCTTGCGGTAGACCTCGAAGCCGCTCACGCTGCGCAGGATGGCGCTCCAGTGATAGAAGTCGTACTCTTGGTCGAGCTCGCTGGCCGCGCCGTAGAAATCGCTGTGCACGGCGTGGAACTTCACATCGAGCAGGCGCGCGGTGTTGTCGGCCCGCTCGAGGAAGGTGCCCATGCGGTAGAAGTGGAACGCCTCGTCCTGCAGCATGGTGCCGATGGCCACGCCGCGCGAGAGGTGCGAGCGGAACTTCACCCACTCGAAGAACTGGCCGGGGTCGCGCTCGAACGTCTTGCCCTGCAGCGAGCGGTTGAGCTCCAGCCAGGTCTGGTTCTGCATCTCCCACAGCTCGGTGGTGAGCGCGCCGCGCACGGCACGGGCGTTCTCGCGCGCGGCGCGCAGGCAGGCCACGATGCTCGACGGGTTGTTCTCGTCGCGCACCATGAAGTCGAGCACGTTGCGCGGCGTGATGGCGTTGTCGCCGTACTTGGCGCGAAACGCGGGCATGAGTTCGCTGATGGTGAGCAGGCCTTCCCAGCCCACCTGCGCCACCGCGGCCGATTGCGGCAGCAGCGAGGTCTGGTAGTTGACGTCGAGCATGCGCGCGGTGTTCTCCGCGCGCTCGGTGTAGCGCGACATCCAGAAAAGGTGGTCGGCGGTGCGCGACAGCATCGTGTAGTTCCCTTCAGTCCTCGAGGATCCAGGTGTCCTTCGTGCCACCGCCCTGCGACGAGTTGACGACCAGCGAGCCTTCCTTGAGCGCCACGCGCGTGAGCCCGCCCGGCACCATCTGCACCTCCTTGCCCGAGAGCACGAAGGGCCGCAGGTCGATGTGGCGCGGAGCGACGCCGCTCTTGACATACGTGGGGCAGGTGGAAAGCGAGAGCGTGGGCTGCGCGATGTAGCCCTGCGGATCGGCCAGAACGGCCTGGCGGAACGCCTCGATTTCGGCCTTGGTGGCCGCCGGGCCGACCAGCATCCCGTAGCCGCCCGCGCCGTGCACCTCCTTGACCACCAGCTCGTGCAGGTGGGCCAGCATGTACTTCAGGTCTTCGGGGTTGCGGCCCATGTAGGTGGGCACGTTGTTCAGGATGGGTTTCTGGCCGAGGTAGAACTCGATCATCTTCGGCACGTAGGGGTAGATCGACTTGTCGTCGGCCACGCCGGTGCCGATGCCGTTGCAGATGCTCACGTTGCCGCTGCGGTACACCTCGAGCAGGCCGGCGCAGCCCAGCGTGGAGGTGGGCCGGAACACCAGCGGGTCGAGGAAGTCGTCGTCCACGCGGCGGTAGATCACGTCCACCCGCTTCGGGCCGCGCGTGGTGCGCATGTAGACGAAGTTGTCCTTGACGAACAGGTCCTGCCCTTCGACCAGCTCCACACCCATCTGCTGCGCCAGGAAGGCGTGTTCGAAGTAGGCGCTGTTGTACATGCCGGGCGTGAGCACCACCACCGTGGGCTCGGCGGTGGTGGCCGGGCTGCTGGCGCGCAGGGTCTCCAGCAGCAGGTCGGGGTAGTGCGCCACCGGCGCCACGCGGTTCTCGCCGAAGAGTTCGGGGAACAGCCGCATCATCATCTTGCGGTCTTCGAGCATGTAGCTCACGCCGCTGGGCACGCGCAGGTTGTCTTCGAGCACGTAGTACTCGCCCTCGCCTTGCGCGTTCGGGGCGCGCACGATGTCGATGCCGGCGATGTGCGAGTACACGTTGTGCGGCACGCTCACGCCCATCATCTCCGGGCGGAACTGCGCGTTCTGGAAGATCTGGTCGGCCGGAACCACGCCGGCCTTGATGATCTCCTGCTCGTGGTACACGTCGTGGATGAAGCGGTTGAGCGCGTTGACGCGCTGCACCAGGCCTTCTTCCATGCTGCGCCACTCGTGCGCGGGGATGATGCGCGGGATCAGGTCGAAGGGAATGAGGCGCTCGGTGCCCGCGCCGTCCTCGTCCTTGGCGCCGTAGACCGCGAAGGTGATGCCCACGCGGCGGAAGATCATCTCGGCCTCTTCGCGCCGCGACGCCATCAGTTCCTCGGGTTGCTCGGCCAGCCAGCGCGCGTACTGCCGGTAGTGCTCGCGCACTTCGGTGGGCGAGGCGTTCATCTCGTCGAACATCGGACGGCTGCTCATGGCTGTTTTTCTCCTGTCGGCAGGATAGCAAGCTCCGGGCCAACCGCGGCGACCGGCGGCCGATCGGGGTGGTTCCAGTAGCGCCGCGCCGCCTCGCGCTCGCAACGCAGCGCCTCGGGCATATCACTGCGCCAGGTGGCCGCGCCGCAGCGCGGGGTGTCCACCCAGGCGATGCCGCGCGCCTCGTAGCGCTGCACCACCAGCGCCGCCGGGTGGCCGAAGCGGTTGCGGTAGCCCGACTGCACCACCACCCGGCGCGGCTGCAATGTGTTGAGCAACACCGGGCTGGACGAGGTGGCGCTGCCGTGGTGCGGCGCGAGCAGCCAGGACACGCGCTCGTGCGGACGCGCCAGCGCGAGGCGAACCTCCTGGTCGGCAGGGATGTCGCCCGTGAGCCAGGCCACCTGTCCGCCCGCCGCGATGCGCAGCACGCAGGACATCGCGTTGGTCGACAAGCCGGGTGTGGCGTAGGCGGTCTCGTCGGGATACACCCACTCGAAGTCCACCCCGTCCCAGCGCCAGCGCTCGCCCGCGCGGCAGTGCAGCGCCGGGTCGGCGTCGTAGGACGATCGCCATGCCGCACCCGGAAAAGCGGCACGCACCGCGTCGGCGCCCCCCGCGTGGTCGCTGTCGCGGTGGCTGATGGCCACCATGTCGGGCCGCACGCCGAGCGCGCGCAGCAGCGGCAGCACGATGCGCTCGCCGGCGTCGGCATCGGGGCTCCAGCGCGGGCCGGCGTCGTACAGCAGCGCGTGGTTCGCGGTGCGCACCAGCACGGCGCTGCCCTGGCCCACGTCCAGCGCCGTGATCTCGAACGTGCCCTCGGGCGGGCGCGGCGGCGCGTGCAGCAGCGCGGGCGCCGCCAGCAACAGCCCGGCCACGCGCAAGACCGGCGGCAGCCGCAGCGCCGCCAGCACGCCGCCGGTCACCGCGGCCAGCGCCAGCGGCAGGGGCGCCGCCGGGCGCTGCCACACCGCCCAGGGCCAGCCGCCCAGCCACTGCAGCAGCGCCACCATGCCCTGCACCGCCATGGCGGCGGCGTCCCAGCAGGGCGCCGCCAGCACGCCCAGCAAGGCCAGCGGCGTCACCACCAGCGTGACCCAGGGAATGGCCGCCAGGTTGGCCAGCAGGCCCACCAGCGAGACCTGCCCGAACAGCACCAGACCCAGCGGTGCGAGCCCCAGCGTCATGAGCCATTGTTCACGCAGCAGGGCGCCGCCGCGCGCGGCCCAGCGCCGCCAGCGCGGACGCTCGAGACGTTGCTCCTGGCGCTGCGCCGGGTCGGCCGCGAACAACAAGGCCACCGCCAGGAAACTCAGCCAGAAGCCGGGCGACAGCAGCGCCCACGGGTCGAGCGCGAGCACCGCCACCATGGCCAGCAGCCACACCGCCGGCCAGGGCCAGCGCCGCACCGACAGGCGCAGCCCCACCACCACCGCCAGCATGAGCACGGTGCGTTGTGCAGGCACGCCCCAGCCCGCCAGCAACGCGTACATAGTGGCCAGCAACACGCCGCCCCACCCGGCGGCCACGCTGGCGGGGCAGCGCATGGGCAGCGCGGGCCACGAGCGCCCCAGGCCGCGCCAGAGTGCGCCGATGGCGGCGGTGGCCAGCCAGGCGAACAGCGTGATGTGCAGGCCGCTGATCGCCATCAGGTGCGCCAC
>VFQR01002940.1_pt1 | contig 10154 bp, 10 predicted proteins | sample 3512321 | NCBI WGS metagenome assembly VFQR01 (sample SAMN10412374, study PRJNA504923) | tailings metagenome | isolation source: Relicate 3 Philex TSF1 revegetated site | place: Philippines: Tuba, Benguet | collected 2017-08-29
TGGATGCCGTCCAGCGTGGCAATGCGGATCAGCACCTCGTTGCGGCCGCGCTCGGTGAAGAGCTTGAGCACCTGGCTGGTCTGGTCGAAGTCCAGGTGCGCGAGGATGGCCGCGATGATCTGCGGGTGTTCGTTGCGCAGCAGCTCGGCCACGCTGGCGGCGTCCATCCACTTCAGGCTTTCAATGGACGACACATCGCTGCCTTGCAGGATGCGGTCCAGCAGCAGGTTGGCCTTGTCTTCGCCCAGCGCCTTGCGCAGCACGGCGCGGACGTATTCGTCGGTGTCGGTGACCAGGGTGCTCTGCGTTTCGGCCACGGCGTCGAACTTGTCGAGCACCTCCTCGACCTGGGCGCGCTTGATGACCTTGAGCTTGGCAATGGTCTCACCCAGCGCCTGCACCTCCTTGGGCGACAGATGCTTGAAGACCTCGCTGGCCTCTTCCTCGCCCAGCGACATCAGCAGGATGGCTGCGTTCTCGATGCCCTTGTCATCCATGTTGAATCCTCACCACGGCGCGTCGTGCCTTCTCAAGCGGCTGCCATGGAACTGGCTTTGCCAGGCCATCGGCAGCGCCCCTTGAGGGGCTCGCGAAGCGAGTAGGGGTGGTCCATGTCATGCGGTCTGGCCGGCCATCCAGTCGCGAACGATATTGGCGACGGCCACCGGATTGTCGCGCGCCAGCGAGCGGGCGCGGTCGAGCTTTTCGCTGTGGACCGGGGCTTCGAGCTTGGGCATGCCGTCGGCGGTGGGCAGCAGCTCGGTGTCGTCCACCACTTCGTCGACGGTCTCAGGCTTTTCTTCCGGCGGCAGCGGTGCGGCGGCCTTGATGGCGGGGCGGATCATGCCGAACACGGCGATCAGCGCGATCGCCACGAAGGCCAGCGGCACGATGGCGCTGCGGGCGATGTCGATCAGCCAGGGCTGCTTGTAGAAGGGCACGTCGACCGGCTCGGTCTTGTCGACCACGAAGGGCGCGCTGATGACCTTGACCGAATCGCCACGGTCGGCATTGAAGCCCATGGCCTCCTTGACCAGGTCGGTCAGCCGGGTGATCTCCTCGGCCGACACCGGCTGGGTGGTGGTCTTGCCCTTGGCATCGGTCACCGAGCGGTGGTTGACGACGATGGCGGCGTTCAGGCGCTTGACGTTGCCGACGGCGCCGCGCGTCACGCGCACTGTCTTGTCGACCTCGTAGTTGGTGACCTGCTCCTTGCGGTTGCTGGTCTGGCCGGCACCGCCTTGCGCCGCTTGCAGGGGCGCGCTGGCACCGTTGACCGGCGCCGTGGCCGGCACTGGCGGCTGGTTGGTGGCCGCGCCCGGCACGCCCGTGGGCGGCGCCGCGTTGCCATTGGTGCTTTCGCTGTTCTGGCTGGAACGAACCGCGGCCTGGGCGTTCGGGCCCTGGTTGGGGCGGTATTCCTCGGCGGTGGCCTCGGTCTGCGAGAAGTCCACGTCCGCGGTCACGGTGGCGCGCAGGTTGTCGCGGCCCACCACGGGCTCCAGCAGTTCGAAGATGCGCTTGTTGTAGCCGGCTTCGATCTGCTGCTTGTACTGCAGCTGCTGGCCGTCCAGGCCGGTAGCAGGGTCGGCGCCGGTCTGGGAGAGCAGGGCGCCGGTCTGGTCCAGCACGCTGACGGCCTTGGGGTTGAGCTCGGGCACGCTGCTGGAGACGAGGTGCACGATGCCGGCGATCTGGCTGCGGTCCAGCGTGCGGCCGCCGCGCAGGGTCAGCATGACGCTGGCGCTGGAATTTTGCTGCTCGCGGAAAAAGACGTTCTGCTGCGGCATGGCCAGGTGCACGCGGGCATCGGCCACGTCGGACATGGCGGTGATGGTGCGCGTGAGCTCGCCTTCGAGGGCGCGCTGGAAGTTGAGCCGCTCGTTGAACTGGGTCTGGCCGATGCTGGACTTGTCCATCAGCTCGAAGCCCACCGCGTTGCCGGTGCCGCCCTTGGGCAAGCCTTGGGCGGCGAGCTTCATCCGCAGCTCATACACCTGGCCGGCCCGCACGAGGATGGTGCCGCCGGCCTCATGCTTGTAGGGCACCTGCATCGCGGCGAGCTGGCCGATGACGGCGCCGCCGTCCTTGTCCGACAGCCCGCTGAACAGCGGCCGGTAGTCACCCTGGGACGACCACAGCGTGATGGCGAGTACGGCACCGGCCAGCGCCAGCAGGCCGGCACCCATGGTCAGCTTGCTGCGCAGCGGCAGGCCATTGAGGCGCTGCACGAAGTTGGGCTGGGCGTCGACCGGCGAGATCATCACCGGGGCGGCGGCAGCGGGGGCGCTCAGGGCGTTGTCCATCGAGGATCGAAATGCAAGGGGAGGGTCGGGAGTCGACCGATGGCGCAGATTATTTGGGGCCGCCCCCCTCAAGAAAGCGCCGAAGTGGCCGACCGCGCCCGCGTATCTCCACGCTTCGCGCGTGTGACTTGCTGCCAAAGTGCCGCTCCATGGACATGAAGCTGCGCCCCTTCGACTTTGCCCAGGCTGCCGCCCGTGCAGGGCTGGCGGTCAACGGCCAGCCGTTGGCCACCAAGCCGGCCGCCACCGGCGGCGCGAGCTTTGGCGACGCCATGGCCCAGGCGCTCAAGGGCGTCAGCGCCCAGCAGCAGGAGGCGTCCCGCCTGCAACGCGAGGTGCAGCTGGACAACCCGACCGTCAGTCTGGAAGAGACGATGGTGGCGATGCAGAAGGCGCAGATCGGCTTCCAGGCCACGCTGCAGGTGCGCAACCGCCTGGTCTCGGCCTATTCCGAGATCATGAACATGCAGATCTGAGCCCGGCAGGCTCAGCAGTTGTCGGACTTGCGTGCGTCGCTGCCGCAGATCTGCGGGCGGCCGACCGGGTTGAGGTCGATGCGCAATTGCTGGTTGCGGTCGTTCGAGAGGCCGATGCGGGTCCAGTCGAGCGCCCGGCCGAGCCCGCCCTGGAAGGTGACGTTCTGGCCCGACTGCAGCAGCGTGCCCTTGTGCTCTTGCGCCGTCATGCCGCCCAGCTCGCAGCGCGGTGCGCCGGTGTCGCAGCTGCAGGGGCCGTTGCGGCTCAAGCCCCAGCACCAGTTGCGGCCGCTGACGAAGTTGACATGCACGTCGCGGCCCTGCTCCACGCTCAACGTGCGGGCGCGGCGCAGGTCCAGCTCCAGCAGCTCCGCCACGTGTCGCAGGCGTTGCCGGGCCACGTAGCTGGCATAGCTCGGCACCGCCACCGACAGGATGATGGCCAGCACGGCCAGCACGAAGGCGACCTCCAGCAGCGTGAAGCCGCGGCGAGCCCGGTGCATCATGGGTCGAGCTTCAACAGGCGGCGGCGCTTCTGCGTCTGGTCCACATACACCTGCAGCGCGCGGGTGGCCGTGGCGTCGAGGTCGACGAAGGCGCAGCCGAGCTGCTGCAGGCCGTGGAGGTCGCCGCTGACGGGGCTCAGGTGATGCGGCAGCAGCGACACCTTCAGTGCACTGATGCGGTCCAGCTCCAGGACGAGGCCTGCCGTCACGTGGCCCGTCGGCAGGGCCGGCCCGCCCGCCGGCACGGCCAGGGCGAGGCCGCCGATGCTGATGTCCAGCACGCGCAGGGCCCGGCCGGGCTCGGCACCCCCCGGCAGCACCACGCGCGGGTAGGTGCTGCTGGCGGGTTGCACGCGGAAGGACTGGCGGCGCTGGAAGCGGTAGAGCCGGGCCGGCAAGGTGCTGCGCAGCACCACGCCCTGCTCGCCGCTGACGAGCACCGGGGCCTCGACGTCGAACTGCAGCTTGATGGTGCCGAGGTAGGCCACTGCGGTGATCTCGCCTTCGGCCACCAGCGCCTGGCTGATGCCTTCGGGGTCGGTGCCGAGCGCCAGGCCCAGGAGGTCGGCCGCCGGGTCGAGCGCCACGATGGTGGCCGACAGGCCGGCTCCGTGCGGGCCGTCGAGCCGAACGCTGGCGCCGTCCTGCTGCAGCTGCTGCAGGTAGGCCGCGATCTCGGCGGCCGAGGTGACGCGCAGTTCCTCGGGCAGGGCTTCAGGGACGCTCATGCGCGGATGTTAGTCGCCCGGATGATGTCGCGGGCCCAGCCCCGCCAGCGAGCTTGACCCCGGGTCAGTGGACCAGCCGGCTCTTGCCCTTGAGGACGGTGTCGAGGTCTTCCAGCCAGGGCTCGGCCAGGTGGCGGATCTCGGCGTCGTTGAGCAGGATGCGCTGCATGATGCGCGTCTTCAACTGCGACTCGCCGGCGGCGAGCTGGCTGTGGTTGGCTGCGGCCTTGAGCTGCGAGATCAGCAGCACGCAGGCGCCTTCGAGCTTGACGACTTCATCCCAGTTGCCCGTGCGGGCGGCGGTCAGCATGTCGGCGCTGGCTTGCTCGATGGCTTCGTAGTAGTTGAGCAGTTCGGAGTTCATGTCTGAAGTCACCGGCTAGATTCTGGGGAGGCGGCTCAGGCGGCGCGGGCCGCGTCGGTTCCAAGGGCGGCCGGCGTCTGGGCGATGGCGTTCCAGGCCTCGCGCACCGGGGTCAGCAGGCGCTGGCATTCCTCGATGGCTGCCACGTCGCTGCGCAGGTTGGCCTGCGTCAGGCGCATGCACACATAGCCGTAGAGCTCGCGCAGGTCGACGGCGAGCTGGCCGGCTGAGAGGTCCAGCCCGGCGCGCAGGCCTTCGTCCAGGATGCGCACCGCACGCGACAGCGCCCGGCCCTTGACCTCGACGTTGCCGGCCTGGATGGCCTGCACGGCCTGGGCCATGGCGTCGAAGGCACCGTCGAAGAGCATCGCCACCAGGCGGTGGGGGCTCGCGGCCTGGACATCCGTCTCCAGGCCCACCTTGGCGTACAGGGTGGCGCGCTGGTTGCGGGGAGCGAAGGGGGAAGACATGTTGCCGTACATGGAGTCTCGCAGGTTGGCGTTGTCGTGTTGACTGTTTTTCGGCCTTCTGCGAGCTGACTTGAGCGGTGTCGACCCTCGACACGACCCCCTTGGCGAGGCTTATTCCCTCGATTGACCTGCCGATGGCGCCGGTCGTTTGTGGCAGGCACGAAAAAGGCGACCCGCAGGTCGCCTTCGTCGAGCCGCGCCGCGCCGCGCCCTCACTTGTTGAGCTGGGTGATCTGCTGCGTCAGGTAGTTGGACAGGCTCGACAGCTGGCTCATCTTGGTGTCGAGCGCCGCGTACTGGGCGCGCAGGCGTGCCTCGGTGGACGCGGCGCGGTCGCTCAGTGACTCGACGCTCTTGTTGTTGCTGTCGATCTGGCTCTGGATGCCCTTCTGGCGGCTCGTCACGGTGCCGTCCACGCTCAGCGCCTGGTCCACCATGGAGCGGATGCGCACCGCAAAGCCGCTGTTGCTGTCGTTGGTCGAGTCCACACCCATGAAGAACTGCTTCAGGTCGTCCAGTTTGGTCAGGGCCTTGTCGAGCTTGGCGCCGGCGGTCGGCAGGTTGCCGTCGGAGCCGGGGGCCAGGCCGACGTCGGCCAGGCGGGTGAGGCTGCCCCCGAGCGAGGTCACGCCGCCGGCGATACCGCGCAGCCGGTTCTGGATGCCGAGGGCAGCCGAGTCGCCCTGCAGGCTGGCCGCACGGGCCGCCTGCAGGCTGGCGACGTCGTCCGTGCTCATGTTGGCCGTCAGCTTGGAGGTGTCGACCTTGGTCTGGCTGCGCAGCAGCTGGTTCACGGCGTTGTAGGCGGTCGTGAAGTCGGTGATCGCCTTCTTGATGGCGTCGGCGTCCTGCGTCACGTTCAGCATCACCGGCTGGGTGGGCGGGATGGTCTTGAGCAGGATGATGTTCAGGCCGTCGATGGCGGAGGACAGCGAGTTGCTCTCCGAGCTGATCGGCAGGCCGTTCAAGATGGCGCGCGCATTGGCGGCAGGCAAGGTCAGCGACATCTGGCTGACGCTGGTGCTCGGGTCGTAGGCCAGCTGCGACAGGCCGGCCGCGTCGCCGGCATTGCCGTCGGCGTCCGCCACGGTCACGCGGAAGGCGTTGCTCTCTCCGCTGTTGCGCGAGGTGAGGGTCAGGCGGGAGCCGGTGGCGTCGGTGACGATGGACGCCGTGACGCCCGCGCCGGCCGCATTGATCTGGTCCCGGACCTGGCTGAGCTGGTCTTGGCCCGGTCCGATGTTGATGGTCACGGCCGTCGCGCCGGACTTGGCCGTGAAGGTGCTGGCGCCATCGACGTCGGTGCCCCAGGTGCCGAGCTCGATGGTCAGGCTGCCCTGGCCCACGGTGGCCGTGCTGCTGCTGAAGGTGGTGGAAGCCAGGGTTTGGGAGGCGGCGAGCTGGCTGACGCTCAAGGTGGCGCTGCCGATGGCCGCGCCGCTCGAGGCGGTGACGCTGATGGCGGTGCTGTCGCTGGCCGTGGCCTTGGTGCCGGCCCAGGTGTCGGGGTTGGTCAGCTTGCTGGCCGCGTCGCGCAGGGTCGACAGGCTGCTCTGAATCTGCCCGTAGGTGGACAGCTTCGTCTTGAGGCCGGTCGTGCGCGTGTTGATCTGGTTGATCGGCTGTTGTTCGACCGTCATCAGCTTGGTGATGATGGATTCGACGTCGAGACCGCTTCCGAGACCGAGAGATGAGATGGTGGCCATGGCTCAGCAATGCAAAAAAGGCCGATATGCCAGGGGGATATCGGCCAGGTCTCCCGGAACTTGAGCCCCGGAATGTGAATTTTTTCGCGAAGCGCTGGCGGCTTCAGCGTTGCAGCAGCGACAGCACCTGCTGAGGCAGCTGGTTGGCCTGGGCCACCATCGCATTGCCGGCCTGCTGCAGGATCTGCGCGCGGCTCATGTTGGCGGTTTCCTGGGCGAAGTCGGCGTCCATGATGCGGCTGCGGGCGGCGGTCTGATTCTCCACGGCCACCTGCAGGTTGGAAATCACCGCGTCGAAGCGCGACTGGATGGCACCGTAGGTGGCCCGGGTGTTGTTGACGGTGTTGAGCGCCGTGTCGATGTTGTCGATGACGGTGCCCAGGGCCGCGAAGTCAGCCGTGTTGTCGATCAGGGCGGGGAACGGGATGGTGCCACCCGTGCCAAGCAGAGCCGTGACGGTGGTGTCGGCCGTCAGGTCCAGCGCTGCGACCGTGATGGAGTCGTTGGCCGTCGTGTTGGCGCCGATCTGAAAGGTCTGGCCCGTGCCCGCCGCCACACCCGCGGTGTCGGCCAGGATGGGTTTGCTGTTGAAGGTCGTGGCGTTGATGATCCGCCAGATTTCGGAGCCGAGCTGCTCGAACTCCTTGTTCAGCGAGTCCTTGTCGGACGAGCTGTTGGTCGCGTTGCGGGCCTGCACGGTGAGTTCCCGCATGCGCTGCAGGTTGTCGCCGATCTTGCCCAGCGCGCCTTCCGCCGTCTGTGCCAGCGAGATGCCGTCATTGGCGTTGCGGATCGCAACGTTCATGCCGCGCACCTGGGTGTTCATGCGCTCGGCAATCGCCAGGCCGGCCGCGTCATCCTTGGCGGAGTTCACCCGCAGGCCGGACGACAGGCGCTGCATCGACACCGCGAGCGAACTCTGCGAGGCGTTCAGATTGCGCTGAGCGTTCAGCGAGTTGATGTTGGTGTTGATGGTTTGTGGCATCGCGCACTCCTGGATTCGGTCGCCGAGCCGGCGTCAGTCGCCGAGACTCGATGGACCGAATTCTGGAAGTGCGCGTCGCCGCCAAAAGCCCGATCAACAGGGCAAACCACGGCTATTCCGTCGCCGGCTAGCGCTGGTGGTTTTTACCCAGCAGCAGCCGCGGAACTGGCTCTGCCAGGCCGCCAGCGGCGCCCCCTTGAGGGGGCCGGCGAAGCCGGTACGGGGTGGGCCAATCAGCTGCGCAGGAGCGCGAGGACCTGCTGTGGCAGCTGGTTGGCCTGGGCCACCATCGTGTTGCCGGCCTGCTGCAGGATCTGCGCTCGGCTCAGGTTGGCGGTTTCCTGGGCGAAGTCCGCATCCATGATCCGGCTTCGCGAGGCGCTCTGGTTTTCCACCGCCACCTGCAGGTTGGAGATCACGGCATCGAAGCGGTTCTGCGAGGCGCCGAGCGTGGCGCGTTCACCGTTGACCTTGTCCAGCGCGGTGTCGATGTTGGTGATCACCGTGTCGATCGCAGTGCCGGCGGCGGTGTTGTCGATGACCGCACGGCCTGCGCCGGTGTTGTCGGTGCCGGCGATCTGGGTGATTTCCGTCGCCGTCGTCATGTCGGTGGTGACGATGTCGATGCGGTCGTTGGCCGTCGTGTTGGCGCCGACCTGGAAGGTCTGCGTGCCGGCTGCCGAGGTGGCGAGCACCGCCTTGCCGTTGAATGTGGTGCCGCCCAGCACGCGCTGGATTTCCTTGGCGAGTTCGCCGAACTCCTTGTCCAGGGAATCCTTGTCGGCGCTGGTGTTGGTCGCGTTGCGCGACTGCACCGCCAGCTCACGCATGCGCTGCAGCGCGTCGCCCACCTTGGACAGTGCACCCTCGGCGGTCTGCGCCAGGGAGATGCCGTCGTTGGCATTGCGGATGGCGACCTGCGAGCCGCGCACCTGCGCATTCATGCGCTCGGCGATGGCCAGACCGGCCGCATCGTCCTTGGCGGAGTTCACCCGCAGGCCGGAAGACAGGCGCTGCATGGAAACGGCCAGGGACGATTGCGACATCGCCGTGTTGCGCTGTGCGTTCAGGGAGGCGATGTTGGTGTTGATGACTTGGGGCATGACTCAATCCTTTCGTTGACGAGGGCGTCTGGTACGTAGTCCTCGAGTGAATCGCGAACCCGTTGAGAGGCTTATCGTCGGAACGATGGACTGACTTGAATCCTTTTTTCACAAGCGGACCCAAAAGGCGTCCCCGCCGGTGCGAGGACGCATTCAAGGTGCTTGTGCTGGTGGCGTGGTGACTTGCGCCTTCTGTGGAGGCGCTTCACTCAGGGCCAGCGTTGCTGGCCCGGCGTCATCGAAGCAAGGACAGGACTTGCGATGGAATCTGATTCGCCTGGGTGATCATCGCGTTGCCTGCCTGCTGGAGGATGTTGGCTCGGGAGAGGTTGGCGGTTTCCGCAGCGAAGTCGGCATCGGTGATGCGGCTCTTGGCGGCACTCTGGTTCTCGACCGAGATCTGCAGGTTGCTGATGACCTGGTCGAAGCGGTTTTGTGCCGCACCCAGCGTGGCGCGCTCGGAGCTGACCTTGTTGATCGCGGTGTCGATGTTGGAGATCACCGTGTCGATCGTCGTGCCGCTGGCGGTGTTGTCGATGACCGCGCGGCCGGCACCGGTGTTGTCGGTACCGGCGACGGTCGTGATTTCCGTCGCAGTCGTCATGTCGGTCGTGGCGACGTCGATGCGGTCATTGCTGGTCACGTTGGCGCCGACCTGGAAGGTCTGCGTGCCAGCCGCGGAGGTCGCCAGGATGGCGCGGCCGTTGAAGGTCGTGCCGCCCAGCACGCGCTGGATTTCCTTGGAGAGTTCGCCGAATTCCTTGTCCAGCGAGTCCTTGTCGGCGCTGGTGTTGGTGGCGTTGCGGGCCTGCACTGCCAGTTCACGCATGCGCTGCAGCGAATCGTTCACCTTGGACAGCGCGCCTTCCGCCGTCTGCGACAGCGAGATGCCGTCGTTGGCGTTGCGGATGGCGACGTTGGAGCCACGCACCTGGGCGTTCAGACGCTCGGAGATGGCGAGGCCGGCGGCGTCGTCCTTGGCAGAGTTGACACGCAGACCCGAAGACAGGCGCTGCAGGGACGTCGCGAGCGACGACTGTGACGCCGTGGTGTTGCGCTGCGCATTGAGCGACAGCAGGTTGGTATTGATGACAGAGGCCATGATGCGCTTCCTTTCAGCTTGAGATACCCGGCAAAGGCGCCGGACGAAGACTCGAGTGCCCGGGTGAGGCACCCGTGCTGCCTGCAAGGAGCGCGCAAGGCAGCGCGCCCTCGCAGACGACGCCCGACGCCAGTCAACCGTTGAAGCCAGTGCCACCGTCCGTGAACGGCGTCACACCACCTCGGCCTTCCAGCCGGACCACAGACCCGTTTCCGGACCCGTTGGAATGGCTATCGGCCAGCGCAAGAAGATTCTTGAGCTGGATTTGTCAAGGGTGTGATCTATTGAACAAAGCCGTCGCCAGGTCCTTATTCGTGGGATCGGTTCGGGGCAGCCAGGAAGCGCATCGGAAAGGGCTGCGGAGCCGTCCCGCGCAAGGCGGGGCTCTGTGTCGGGCGTCAGTGAGGT
>VFQR01002941.1_pt1 | contig 10145 bp, 1 predicted proteins | sample 3512321 | NCBI WGS metagenome assembly VFQR01 (sample SAMN10412374, study PRJNA504923) | tailings metagenome | isolation source: Relicate 3 Philex TSF1 revegetated site | place: Philippines: Tuba, Benguet | collected 2017-08-29
CATAACCATCCCCACAGAGATCACTTTCGGCCGGAAGGGACAAACTCGAGTGCCAGGCGGGCATCGCCACCGGCTTTCGAGAATCGCACGGTCTGGCCACTTTGAGGAAGCTCTGCCACGACGGAAAGTCCTTGTGAGACGGCACCTCGATTGGCAGGTAATTCAAAATCGACCATGCCACCCAGGCCACCACCTAAGCCGCCCGTCCCGAGAGTTGTCCCGCCAGAACTGGCCGCCATTTCCGAGAGGACGAAGAAACCGTCGCGTTCAACCGCGTCGCCGGCTTTATCGACGCCGAGCTTTGCCCTCTGCAGGCCATCTTCATCCCATTGAGATGATGTTGACTGCGATAATGTTGACTGAGACGAGGTTGACTGACCTTTGTTTTCTCCCAGGGCACGCTGCTGCAGTGCAATGGAATCGGCCGCATTGCGTCTCATACCTCGACCAAGTTCCACCGCTTGACTTCCTCGATCAAACTCCTGCTTCCGAGCTGCGGAATCTTCCGACAATGACTGATAGCGTTCCAGTGATTCACTCGATTTGGACTTGGCCAGATCGACCTGCTGGCGCTGCTGTGATTCTTCCATACGGTTCCGCACGGCACTGTTCAAAGAATCGAGTTGCTGATCGTTGAAGGCCTGGTACTGACGGCGGGCATCGAGTTGTTCCCGCGCTTCCTGACGATCTTTCTTCGATGGAGCGGACTCTTGAACAAACTCGTTTTCCTTGAGTTCGGACTTAAACCAGAAGGCTCCTCCTTGAGAGAAATGATCCGCCTGAGACTGGCTGCGATTATCGGTCAGAATCTGGAGAGCATTCGACTGCGCCTCGAGAGCACCTTCGGAAGGTTGCCCCAGGATGATGCCGTTGACTGCCAGCCCTGAGACATTCAGTGACTGGTTTTGAAGGTTCAGTTTTTCACCTTTTTGCTCAACCTTGCGTTGTAATTCCTGAAGTTGCTTTTGTGTGGCATTCAAACTGGTTTCATACTCATCGACAGCGGCTAAATCTTTGCCTGAAGCTCGACTGCGGTAGCTGGAACTATCGGAAAGCAACGACTTCAGTGCGATGCCATTTCCCAGGGCCTGTGCCTGAAGTGAGAAATTGGTCGAATTGTCGGCAATCGAAATCAGATAAGACAACTCCTGCAGGCGAGCCTGTTGCAGTGATAGCTCGGATTGAACCAATGAGGCACTATTCAGATTGTTGCGCGTGAGGTCGGCCAGCCCGGTCGCCTGCAGATCATCGGGAATGGAAACCGCCCAGCGTGTACGGGAAACCGGAATCCCAAGAGATTCATCTTTTTCGGGACTGATGACTTGTGGTGCCGGAATATCGAGTTGGCGGGTTGTCCAACTGCCACGGGCCGGCAATCGACCATTCAGCTTGCCCGCAATAGTGATCTGCACGGTGATCGAAAGATCGGCAGCACTTGTGCGGGGTAAGGCCACCAGTTGAATCATCTGGCCGTCTTTCGACGATTGCACTGCTCGAGAGGGGGCACCATCGATCAAGACCGTGAGGAGTCTGGCCTCCTGAGGAATGACCAGCGGCAGGAACTGGCGCGAGCGATTTTTGATCAGGTAAGTCGCACTGGTTCGATAAGTCCCATCGCGGGAGAGAATCGTCACCAGGTCGGCCAGATTCACACTGGCCGCTGCCAGTCGAGCCTGCGTTAGCGCGACGGCTTTCCACTTCAAAGAGACACCGGAGCTTTTCACCCGCAGAAGTTCAGCAGCCCGTTTAATGAGATCATCATTCAGTGCAATCCGCAGATCATCGCGAGTGACAGCATCGGCCTGTTCGGGAGCTTCACGAGTCAGCACGCTGCGCGAAGGATTGAGCAAGAGGACATAATGAGATTGCGGAATCGATTCGACCGAGCCTGTGTTGGTGCGGTCTGCCTCAGTCGTTTCAAAGCGTAAGCCGGGCGAATGCACCTGGAGGTCACGAAACTCCGTCGTCGCGACGGCAGCCAGCGAAAGGCTGCCCAGAATGGGTGTTCGCAAAAAGATCGTCCACCGGGGGCGGCCATCTTTCCCTTTGGAAGTGGCAATTGACCGGATTTCAGAACCTGAAAACTCGAGTTTGCCGGCAAATTCAGGGCTGGCAGAAACCTCAACCACATCGGCTGCAGCACGGGCAATCTGCCAGTTTAAAAGGAGTGAATGAGCAATCGCACCATCAGTCACACTGACGATCGATAGCGATTCAGCCGCCAGTTGCGGCTCAAGTCTCGACAGCGAGAGCGAAATGGGACGGGTGGTCTGATTTTCTGAAGAAAACGCGAGTTGAGGAGCCTGACCATTTTTCAGTTGCGTCAACCCGGGAGAGAGGGTGGCGGGATCGATCGATCTCCAGCCTTCAAGGTTGGAAAAGTTGGCCGTAATGGCAGAATCTGTCCAGAGACCGACTTGTGAACTCAATCGATCCACATCGGTTAACTCGGGAAGCTCCAGGGCCATGGACCAGCGGTTCTGGCCATTGCGGCTGAAAGGGACTGCCCCCGCGAGAAGAATCTCCAGAGTCCCTTCACGTGGCGTTTTCCATTCCAGAGTCAACAGGTGCTGCCCCTCTGTGCGGGTTTCGTACCAGTCCTGCAAGCCTACGCTTTCGACTCTCAGCGGCTGCCAATCTTTAGGGAGACGCAAGGTCAATGTCGCGCGGGGCACGCCCGAGACCTGAGCGATGAGCCGCGTTGTTTGTTGCTGGCGTGTGGGAGTCATGAGCACGCCATGCTGAGCCTGGGCGGTGATGCGGGACAACTGCCTTTGAACCCGCAGTTCGAGTGCATAAGGTCTCGCCGAGAATCGATAGGCGAACTGTGGAGCGGCAGCCGGGCGACTGACAGGGACTGAGCCACTGAAGCGAGACGTATCAATTTGTGTCAGTAACTCAGTTTTATTGACTCGCACGTTGAACTGGCGAGCCGCAAAGACACCTAAGGTTCCTGTTTCATGTGTCACACCGACAGGGATCAACTGTGGCGCTTTCAAAACGGTCGGTTCCTGCGAGACGGGAAGTTCGAAATAGGCATCGATCGTCAGGCGGGTGGTGTCATCGACATTTCGTCGCAGATAAACTTTCAGTTTTCGCGCGGGGTCTTCGCCAGAGAGTTCCCAACTGCCGACATCGGGGCCTGTGACCGATTGAATTTTGAGTGCCGGTGGAACCTGAAGATCGAGTTCAATGACACTCCCCTGTCGGATCAGATATTCAAGCCCAGTGCTCACCTTCAAGCCGGTGTCATCAAAAGAGAGAGCCGTCAGTGAATTGAGCGAGACTGTGCGGTTGGCCACATTGAGTTCACCTTCGGGCTGCCAGGAGATGGACACCTCGTTGTAAGAGCTGAGTGAGACTTCGACCTTTCGCGGCTGGTCGTTTCGGGCGGGTATCTGCCGGAAGCCTGTGGTTGCGCCATTGAGCCGGACGAGCAGACCCTCTTTAGGAAGATTCCAGATCAGTTTCCCACTGGTCAAAGGTTCGAGGAGGATCTGGAACTGGCCAGCCGAGGGGGAGGAATTGCGATCAATAATCGTTTCCAGATCGAGGACATGCAGTCCTTCTCCGGTGATCAGGATTTGCTGCTGCGAATCTTTAGAAACCAGCGGAGCCGCTTTGCCATCCAGTTCCGCCCGGTTCCACGCCAGTTGCTTGAGCGGTAAAGCCAGCAATTGAGGAGTGCTGGTTCTCGACAGATAGACCAACCTGGCCTTTAAGCGAACATCGTGTGTCCACTGGCTCTGGGCGGGTGTGGCTTTTTCGTCTGTGACGGCCGGCTGTGCATCTTGCGCAATACCGGGTGCAGGTTTGACTTGTGATTTAGGAATAAGATCGACCACTAATGTCGTTTCGGCTAACCCACCGGCATGAGGGGCAGCAGTTTGGGGTCGTTTGTCGGGGTTGGCCTTCAAATACAGTTCGAGGTACTTCTCGTAAGGGATAAAAACCTGCTGGCTCCCTTCGAGAATCGCAGGGTCAGTGAGATCACCACTCGCCACAGGAATGACTGTTTGATTGACAGGAGGCGATGGGGGAAGCGGAACCATGGCCTTCTGAGCTCCCTGGTCGATCTTTTGAACCTCTTCCTGTGCCATCAGCGGAGTGGTACAGGCTGTCCACAGACATAACCCCACGACAAGGCTCGCCAGTTGACCTGGGCCAGACCATCGAGTTTTGCCGCAACGTGAGAGGCAGCACGTCAGACAGAGATCGATCAGTGAGTAGAGCGCGACACCCAGCCACACGATCAACCCCCCGATCATGGCGGCAAACAAACCATCGAGCCAGAGCTGTGCACTGGCGGGAAGCACACCACTGAAGCCAATGACGAGAGGAAGACCAATCCCGAGAATCAGCCATTTGCGCGTCGCAGGAAGTTTACGGCAGAACCAGGCGATCAGTGCCCCCATGCAGAAGAGCCAGCGTCCCCAGAGTGTGATCTCCTGTCGGTCAAGATACGTCAGTTTCAATGAGGCGACTTCTCCGCCATCGAGGCTTTCACCCGTTCCGACATAGCGAAACTCTCGACTGCGGGTACCGGCGGGTGCCTGCCAGTTCAGAGCCAGAGAGAGCCGGGATGTACCCGACTTTACCCCCCACGATTGATCCGCACGACCTGTCAATGTTTCGGCCCCTTCGCCGGCAGTCGCAGGACGTGCATCAGGAGTGGGAGTTGCTGGAGTTTTGTTGTCTGTCGTCACTTTGCCTGCTTCTGCCGGAATTGGCATACCGGCTGCCACCGGCTGCGTCAGATTCAAAGCCACGGCAGAATCGGTTACGGTGCCGAAAGGGTCACTCGGCTTTGGTAAACCAGGTTCAGCAGCGGAAGCAGGACCGCTCGGAGGCGCAGCAGGTTTGGCACCCGCCGGTGATGTTAAGGGAGGATCAGTCATATTTATTGTGGCAGCTCGATCTGGAGCATTAAGAACAGGGACTGGCGTATTTCCTTCGATAACAATTTTATCTTCCAAACCCTTGAGACGCTTCATCGATTTCTCGACAGGTTCAACAGCGAAACCTTCGACAGCATTGTCGGCATAAAAGGAGGTTGCGGGAGCAGCCGTGCGGGAAACGACCATTCGTCGTTCAGCTTGGCCACCCAGGAAAAACCAGGGTCCTACGCAGACGACCAGCACCAGCCCCAAAGCAAGAAGTCCACCGGCACCGGCACAACCCCAGAAGCCAGCCTTGAACCGGAGATAACAGGCTCCCGCAGTGAACAGAATCATGAGCCCGGCCACCAGCAATAAGGGAATCAGGCGTTCCCAACTGGCCTGTTGGAAGAGTTCTTTTAACCTCGCCAGTTCTCCCGGCTGATCAAGTGGGGCGGTCGCCTCCAGTAAACCATTCTGCCTGACGAGTAACAGTTTCTCGGGATAATGGACTTCCCACGTCTGCTCGAGCACTTCCACGGTTTCAAGATCGCTCGATGACGTCACGACATTCAGCACAGGTGTTGTTCCCTCAAAATGGCTCGCCTGTGCCGATCGACCAGCCGTCGTATGATCTGTCTCGTAATAGACAACCACAGATCGTTCGGTACCACCGACCGCTGAACCTGCAGATGAGCTGTTCACTCCCTCATTTCGACTGCTGAGAGGAACCAGAAAGCCTCGTGAGGCGAGCCTGGCTTCCACAGCCCGGCCATCAACCATCACTGCCCACAAGCGGCTCCCCTGACCAGGCTGACCTTGATCTCCAGGCAATTGAACACTGAGATTCTGCACGTTAGCGACCTGTAACAGGAATTCCGCCCTATGCTGCGCAGCGCCGACCAGCGGCAGGTGCGTATCGACTTTCAAACGGCGGCAGATGGCGCTGGGAAGTGCCGAGCGGTCAAATCGTTGCTCACTCACAACAACCTTGGCTCCTTCGGCCAATGTTTCGAACAGAGCCACCAGTCGCTCGCGAGGGACCCACCTGGATGAAGGGAGTTCCAGCAGGTCCGCTTCTTTGAGAGGCGATCCATCAGCCGCCAGGGCATCAATCGATAACTTCTGATCCGGGCTGGCTTCGAGAGCTATAAATCCACTGTGGAGTTGAGAATCGAGCACCAGCAGTTCGGGCACTTCGAACTTCTCGGCCTCAGGTCTGGGTTGCTCAATCGTCGCCCACAGAGTCAAGGCTCCCCGGGCTCGTTCAGCGAATCGCAGGATCCACAATCTGCGACCTTTAACAACCGGGCCGTCCTGTTGCTGGACGATCCGTCCGCCAGCACCTGTCAATGAGAACCGCAAATCGGTCCCGACACTTTCCGGCAAGGTCAGCATCAGTCCGCGAACGCCACCACCTTGAACTTCGACCTGCACGGAAACAAATGACGAGATCGACTGCTGATCGAGTCTCCAGCCAGTGAGGCCTTTCGTGATCCAGCGGGAAGGCTGCCTCGATATGTTCAAGCCGGCTTTCCAGTTGTTGACCTGCGACTGCAGCCTGAGTCGCTCGTCTTCCGCTTTGAGTGGTGCCAGATCAATCGCCACGAGATCGCGAGCAGTGACATCGAGATCTTCATCCGCTCGCACCACGACAGCCGTCTCTGTGAGAGTGGCTTCGGCAATGGGTATCGAAGGTAAGACCAGCGAGACGGGAGCGTTTTCTTCCACCGGCCAGTTCTCGACAAGCTGCCTGGCTGAGAATCGGATCGATCTTCTCTCTCCCGGAAGTAATGGCTTGTCGAGGGCCACTCGAATGCGATTGATCCCTGCATCACCAGGGATCGTCTGCCAGGTTAACCCCTGACCTTCGGCAGTGCTGGCCTGCAGCAATTTCCACTCAGCAGGAAGATCAAATTCGAGATCGAACAGCGAGACATACCGGGTTTCAACCATCGTACTGGCGGTAAGTTCAATGCCACGGGCAGTGATTTCGACAACCACGGCGACCGCTGTATTCAGTTCGCGGGCTTTGGGTTCAGTCATGAGGTTTAACTCAAAATCTTCCCGCCAGACTTCAAATTCGATGGAAGAATAGGTGTTGTTATCGCTGGGCGGGTTATTGGCGGCAGGAGCAGTACTTCGAGGAGTGGCAGAAAGACCTTCCGAGCGGCGCACTCCGTTTTCTTCCAGGGTTCTTAAGCGGACTTCCTGCGGATGACGCACGATGAGTTGCCCGACATGACTGGTGGCTCCATCGATCTTCAGTGGTGGTACCGACCAGGCCTCACCCACTTGTGTGGGCATGACGCCACGAACGGTCAACGTGCGCTGACCTTCAAATGGTTGTGCGAAGACCAGCGACATTTTTGTGCGCTCGGGATTCGCCGGGTCATCGGAGAGTGTCCACGCTTCGAGGCCTGTCGATTCGATGGCAGCGACTTCAAGCTTTGATGGGACAGACAATTCGAGTCGATCAATCGAGCGGCCAAAGACCTGCAGGCTGGTCAAGGCCTGCCAGGAGACTTCACCGGGGCTGCTGACAAGACCGTAGGCTGTGCTCGCAAAGAGCAGGGCATCAGTCGCTTTGGCTTCGGCTCGTTCGGTAAGACGCCATTGAAAGCGGCCCTGCCCGCCAAAGGGGAGGCGATACTCATTCGCTTCGGTGAGTGGCTTCAATCGATCCAGGGTCATACCAGAAGAAACAAGTTGCTTTTTCGGTGGAACAGTCACCACGATTTCCCCGGCAGGGACAGGTGGCAGTACAAAGGCGGCCACCTGATCACTTCCCGCATTGACCAGAGGTGTCGTTAACTGCAGCTCTAAATGATGAGTGCCCACTTCATTGGTCAGGAGTTGCAGAGGTGGAGCCGGCAGTCGAACCGATTTTTGCTGAGTTTTGACCATGGGCTGAATTTCGAGCGCGGGTCGATAAAGAGCCGCGGGCTCTCCATCCAGCCGAGCGGAGTCGATCGAAAGCCGTTCAAGTCCAGGGATTTTCCATTCGACCCAGCCGGGAGTGAGTTGTTCGAGTTCGAGTTTCAGATTGATGACGAGGACAGTCCCTTCGATCGTGGCTACAGCCGTTCCGCTGGTGATCACCTGATGAACCGGCGGAGTGGGCGAGTTGTTTTTGACCTGTGCTTTCTTGAGGAGTGCTTCGTAGTCATCTCGTGAGAGGAGGACACCTCGTTTTTGAGACTCAAGCACAGCCTGCAGATCTGCCAGAGGGACAAACACTTCTCGCCTAATGCTGGGCGATTCACCACTTTCGACAGAGACGTTCTGTACCGGTCGATTGGTGGGGGGCTGTGCCTGTGCCTTTTGTGATGAACTCCAGCCGCACACCAGGCACAGCAGAGCAGCCATGAGCCGACAGATATCGTTCATGAAGAAGGATCGACCCTTTTGACGAGGCGAAGACTTCGTTCGGAGATTGAAGGTGATGAGTGACATCAGTTTGTTCCTGCCAGAATCTGGCTCAGTCATTTCGCAGAATCAACAACATCTCTGGAAGCATCGGTATCGATCATCGCTGGTCACTCGGAGTTTTCTGCCCAGCGGAAACTGCTCTTTCTCGTTCACGGCATTCAATGAAGAATGACTCTGAACTCGGAAAAGCGATATCAACTGAGAAATCAGCTCTGATGTTCACCCGTTGTATTCTGTGAAGGTGGATCCTCCGGCTTGCTGGATGTCGCGGATGAGGCATCTCCAGTGGACACAGCGAGTGGCTCTTCGACTTTGGTCTTTACAACAGGTTGCTCAAGTGGAACCTCGACGGGTTTTGGTTTTCCAGGACGGCAGCAGTTGACAATGCTGGCGACCAGCCAGATCAGTACCATGGCCACGAGGCCGAAGAACATGGCCGCGACGATATGTAAGACGAGATCGGCATCGGCAATCGCACTGGCGGCAGCAATGGTGGCCGCCAGAAGCAGAACGGTCAGTTTGTTTTCCAGCGGCGTTCGCCTGAGGAGCAATGCAACCACAATCAGTACAATGGTGGCGATCCAGGTATAGAAGGGGAGTCGCCACCAGACGACGGTGATTTCATTGCCGCTACCGAGTCGACTGTAAAGTGTGCCACGACCTTCCCGTGGAAAATCGAACATGCCACTGGCGGTCTGCCCAATCCATTCATCCAGCCCTTCGAGGCTGCCTCGTGAAGTGGTTGGCGACGCGAAGATCAGGTCGTTGAACTTTCTGCCTGTTTCGAGTGTGTAGCCAGTGGGCGAGCCAACCAGCGAGAATTCATCGGGCACCCAGACCGCGACTCGCGATTGCTGAGTAACGATTCCCTGGGCATCCAGGCCACCCCAGACGGGCATTCTCAAGAGGAGTTTACCCCCATTGCTGCCAAATGGTGCGGGGGAAAGTGGTAAGCGATAGAGAATCGTCACATGAAACAACTCATCGGCCCCACTGGCGCGTGCCACATTGATAAAGTGAGTCGTATAAGGTCCTTTGTCGCTGGCACCTGGTGTTTTTTCGAGAGCGACTGGTCGATCACCCATAGCGGCTCCCAGTGGCTGGGCATCACCTGGTAAATCGATCCGCAAGCGTTGGCGTTCACTGCTCTTGATGGCATAGCGTGCCCGGCCCGTGACGACACCGGCTTTATCCACCACAATTTCGACCAGACTGCGAGAGATGACGGTTTGAACCACACCCTGCACATCGAGTTTGCTGGCTTTCAAACTGACTTCCACAGGCTGGCGGAAGTACCGGAAAGCAGCAAAGCCTTCGGGAACAGGCGTGGTCAATTCGCGGGTGTCAATGCTTTCGACATCGCCACCTGTGGCGACGGCATCCACAGCTAAGGCCCGGTCTTTCGTCACGACCACTTCACCCACAATCCGCGTGAGTGGAACTGCCGTCACCACAGTTGGCATAGCAGGTTTTTTCTCGACTTCTTCGGTTTTGGCAGCCTCCGCTTCAGCAGGACTGCTTTTGCCAGATTCTGACGAAGCATTTCCGCCCGATTCAGGGAGTGGGGAATCAATCAACCGGACGAGTCCCAGAGTTGCCGATTCTTCTGGGGGAGTGCCCGCCTTGGGAGTCACATCAAAAGTGACCACAAATGTCTGGCGGCCCAAAACTTCTCGCTGCAACACGACGGTCCAGGTCACCCACCCATCGACTCCCTTTTCTTCACGGCTTTGTTGTTTGATTGGCGCATCAGCCGTGGATGTAATCTGCACACTGCTCGCCACACTTTCGGGAACCTGAAAACGGAAGGTCGAGAGTCCTGCGAACTCGACGAGA
>VFQR01002942.1_pt1 | contig 10143 bp, 7 predicted proteins | sample 3512321 | NCBI WGS metagenome assembly VFQR01 (sample SAMN10412374, study PRJNA504923) | tailings metagenome | isolation source: Relicate 3 Philex TSF1 revegetated site | place: Philippines: Tuba, Benguet | collected 2017-08-29
TCCGACGTCGCCGCCGCCACGGGCGGGCGCCTGCACGGGCCCGACGTCGTCCTCGACGGCGTGTCGTTCGACTCCCGCGACATCCGCCCCGGCCAGCTGTTCGTGCCCATCGTGGCGGCGCGCGACGGCCACGACTTCGTGGCCGCCGCGCTCGCCGCCGGCGCGGCGGCCACGCTCACCGACCGGCCGCCCACGGAGCTGGCAGGCGTGGCTCCCGCAGGAGGTGCCGCCACCGCGGTCGAGGTGGACGACACGCTGCAGGCACTGATGCGCCTGGCGACCGACCGGCGTCGCCACCTCGCCGCCACGGTGGTGGGGATCACGGGCTCCGTCGGCAAGACGAGCACCAAGGACCTCGCCCGCGCCGCGCTCGGAGCCAGCCGGCGCACGTGGGCCAACGAGCGCAGCTTCAACAACGACCAGGGCCTGCCGACCGCGCTGCTCAACGCTCCCGACGACACGGAGGTGCTCGTGCTGGAGATGGGCATGCGCGGCCTGGGTGAGATCGCCAGGCTGTGTGGCATCGCCCGGCCGTCGGTCGGGCTCGTCACACGCGTGGCCGAGGCCCACAGCGACCGCGTCGGTGGCATCGGGGGCGTGTTCCGGGCCAAGGCCGAGCTGGTCGACGCGCTCCCGGCGGACGGCACCGCGATCCTCAACGCCGACGACCCGCGGGTGCTGGCGATGGCGGCCAGGGCGCCTGGCACGATCGTCACCTATGGCGAGTCGGACGCCGCCGACGTGCGGGTGAGCGACGTGGTGGTGGACGGCCGAGCGAGGGCGAGCTGCACGGTCCACTCCCCGTGGGGCACGGTCGACGTCCGCCTCGGGGTGGCCGGGCGGCACATGGTCTCCAACGCCGCTGCCGCCCTCGCGCTCGTGGGCGTCGTCGGCGCCGACCTCCACGCGGGCGCGGCGGCGCTGAGCGCCGTGTCGCTCAGCGCCATGCGCATGGAGGTGGTGACGACGTCCGGCGGCGGGACCGTGCTCGACGACTCCTACAACGCCAACCCCACCTCGGTGCGCGCCGCGCTCGACGCCCTCGTCGCGCTGGAGGCGGAGCGCCGCGTGGCGGTGTTGGGGGTGATGGCCGAGATCGCCGACATGGAGGCCGAGCACCTCGCCATCGCCCGCCTGGCCGCCGAACGCGACGTCGAGCTGGTCGCGGTGGGGACGCACCTCTACGGCGTGCAGCCCGTCGCCGACCCCGTGCAGGCGGTGGGGCCGGTGGTCGAGGGTGTGGCGGTGCTGGTGAAGGGCAGCCGGGTGGCGGGCCTCGAGCGCGTGGCCCGCGCCCTGCGGGACGGCTGAGGTCGCGGCCGGCTCAGTCGCCGGCGGAGATGCCGTGCTCGTCGCTCACGGCGGTGTGATCGGGCCGCGGGTGGGCGAGCTCGCTGCGCCGATCGAGCCGGGCGATGTCGGCCCACCACGCGAGCCCGGCCGCCCAGGCCGCTCCGGCCAGCAGCACCCAGCGCGCGCCGACGGCGTCCATCACCGGGCCGAAGATCACGTTGCCCACGGGGACCGTGCCGCCGAAGGCCATGAACCACAGGCTCATCACGCGACCCCGCTCGTGGTCCTCGAGCCGGCTCTGCAGCACCGTGAGCATCGAGGTGGTGGTGCCGAAGTAGCACGCGCCCAGCAGGAACCCGACGGCGAAGGCCGGCGCTGGGTGGCGGACCAGCGCGAACGCCGCCAGGCAGACGGCGAAGCTGGCGAAGCCGAGCCTGATGAGGCGGCGCTTGTCCCACGACACGAACACGGTGCCGATGGCGAGGGCTCCGAGGCAAGCGCCGGTGCCCCATGTGGCGTAGAGCCACTTGTACGACGCCGAGCGCGGGTCGATGCCGAAGTTCCGATCGGCCACTGCCGGGAAGAGGCCCACGTACGGGAGCGAGATCAGCGAGAACGTGGTCAGCGCGAGCAGCAGGCGCGCCGCCGCGGGCTTCTGGCGCACCAGGCGCAGCCCCGAGGTGAGCTGGCGCAGTCCGCGCTCGCCGGTGTGCGCCCGCGGCGGTGGCAGGCGCGTGCGCGCCAGCGCGATCACGACGAACAGGTACGTCACCGCGTTGAGGAGGAAGATCTGCGACGTGGTGACGCCGAAGGGGTAGAGGCCGGCGACGATGACCGGCCCGATCACACGTGAGCCGTTGATCATGGTGGCGTTGAGGGAGATCGAGCCGGGCAGGTCGGCCTTGCTGACGAGCGTGGGCAGCATCGCCGACCACGCCGGCATGTTGAGCGCGTTGCCCACGCCCACCCCGAAGGCCACGACGAACAGCGCCCAGAACGGCGCGTCGAGGGCGGCGAGCGGGAACAGCAGCGCCGAGAACGCCATCTGCACGAGCTGCATGGCGATCAGCCAGCGGCGCCGGTCGAAGCGGTCGGCGATCACCCCCGCCGGGATCGACAGGAGCAGCAACGGCCCGAGCTGCGCGAACACGAGCAGCGCCGTGAGCGACGCCTTCCCCGTCCGGCTGTAGACGTACGCGGGGAGCACCACGTTCTGCATCCACGTGCCGACGTTGCTGGCGAACGAGCCGATCCACATCCGCCGGAAGTCGGGATAGGCGAGGGCCGCCCGGGCGCTGCCGGGTCGGAAGCCGTGGTCGATCTGGGCGGTGGACGCCGCGGGTGCGGGGGAGCTCGTCATGAGGAGGGGAGAGCGGTCTTGACCAGCGGGTCAAGGCTAGGGCGCCGCGGCCGCAGTGCGGAGATCCAGCGCCAGCATCCGGCTGCGGCCCCGTCCGGGCCCGGCGGGCGGCGGGCTCAGCCGAGCACGAGGTCGGCGAACGCGGGGAGCGCCTGCTTCGGGCCGCTGAGGAGGAACGTGGTGATGCACGACTCGCGCCAGGCGTCGAGCTCCGCGCGGATCTTGTCCGGCGGGCCCACGAGGGCCACGTCCTCCACCATCGCGAGCGGGATCGCCGCCGCGGCCTCCTGCTTCTTGCCGGCCAGGTACAGGTCCTGCACCTTCAGGGCCACGTCCTCGTAGCCCATCCGCGCGAACACCTCGAAGTGGAAGTTCGCGCCGCGGGCACCCATGCCGCCGGCGTAGAGCGCGAGGAAGGGCCGGACCAGGTCGGCGCAGCGCTCCACGTCGTCGCCGGGGATGAGCATCACGGTCGCAGCCACCTCGAAGCGGTCCCGCTTGACCGGATCGCCGGAGGCGGCGAAGCCCTCCTCCAGGCAGCGCCGGTAGAAGCCGTCCTCCTTCGGGCTGAAGAACAGCGGCAGCCACCCGTCGCAGATCTCTGCGGCGAGGGCCACGTTCTTCGGGCCCTCGGCACCGAGGTAGATGGGGATCTCCGTGCGGTACGGGTGGATGGTGCTCTTCAGCGGCTTGCCGAGGCCCGCGCCGCCCGGGAAGGGCATCTGGTAGAAGTCGCCCTGCACGTCGACGGGCGCCTCCCGGCGCACGATGCGGCGGACGATGTCGACGTACTCGCGAGTGCGCGCCAGCGGCTTCGGATAGGCCTGGCCGTACCAGCCCTCCACCACCTGCGGGCCCGATGCGCCGAGGCCGAGGATCACCCGTCCCCCGCTCAGGTGGTCGAGCGTCATCGCCGCCATCGCCGTGGCCGCCGGGGTGCGGGCGCTCATCTGGACGATGCCGGTGCCGAGCTGCACGGTCGAGGTGTGCGATCCCCACCACGCCAGCGGGGTGAGCGCGTCGCTGCCATAGGCCTCGGCCGTCCACACCGAGGTGAACCCCAGGCGCTCGGCCTCCTGGATCGCCTCCAGCGCCCCCGCCGGCGGGCCGGCCCCCCAGTAGCCGGTGTTGTAGCCGAGCTTCAGGTCCTTCGCCATGGCCCGCACGGTACGCCTTCCCGTCCGCCCCCACCCCACCCGAGTCCACGACCGCCCTCCGAGGCGGAGCCCGCCATCCGAGGCGGTGGTGGCGATCCGAGGCTGTCCGCGCACCCTGGCGAGCGCGTGCGACTCGGGGCGTACGATGGGCCATCCCGCGAGGGACCGGGCGACGAAGGGGGGACGATGGCCGACACGCCGACACGAGTGCAGGGGACCTGCGATCCGAGGTTCGAGGCGATGCGGGAGGTGCTCCAGGCCAACCTCGACAGCGGGGCCGATCTCGGGGCCTCGGTGGCCGTGGTCCTCCACGGCGAGCCGGTGGTCGACCTGTGGGGCGGCTGGGCCGACCACGAGCGCACGCAGCCGTGGGAGCGGGACACGATCGTCAACGTGTGGTCGACGACGAAGCCGATGATGGCCCTCAGCGCGCTGGTGCTCGTCGACCGGGGCGCGCTCGACCCGTACCAGAAGGTGGCCCACTACTGGCCCGAGTTCGCCGCCAACGGCAAGGACGCGATCGAGGTCCGTCACCTCCTGTCGCACACGTCGGGCGTGTCGGGTTGGGAGCAGCCCGTCACCGTGGACGACATCTTCGACTGGGAGCGCTCGACCTCCATGCTCGCCCGCCAGGCGCCGTGGTGGGAGCCCGGCACCGCCTCCGGCTACCACGCGCTCAACCAGGGCCACCTCGTGGGTGAGGTGATCCGCCGGATCACGGGGCTGAAGCTGGGCGAGTTCTTCGCGAAGGAGGTCGCCGGCCCGCTGGGCGCCGACTTCCACATCGGGCTCGACCCGAGCGAGTTCCACCGCGTCTCGCCGGTGGTCCCCCCGCCGCCGCTGCCGATCGACCTGGCGACGATCGACCCGGAGAGCATCATGGTCAAGACCTTCACCGGCCCGGCTCCGGACGCATCGGTGGCCTGGACCGAGAGCTGGCGGCGAGCCGACATCGGCGCCGCCAACGGCCACGGCAACGCCCGCTCGGTCGCCCGCATCCAGTCGGCCGTCACCAACGGCGGCGAGGTGGACGGCGTGCGCCTGCTCTCCCCGGCGACGATCGAGCGGATCTTCGACCAGCAGTCGAGCGGGGTGGACCTCGTCCTCGGGATCGAGACCCGGTTCGGGCTGGGCTACGGCCTGCCCAGCTCGATGCTGCCGTTGCCCCCCGACGCTCGGGTGTGCTTCTGGGGCGGGTGGGGCGGCTCGATGATCATCAACGACCTCGACCACGGGATGACCATCGCGTACATGATGAACCGCATGGAGGCCGGCCTCGTCGGCGACACCCGCGGGTTCTCGCTGGTGCTCGCCGCCGCTGCCGCCATGGCCTGACCGCCGCGCCGCGGGCGCGAGGGTCAGTGGCCGGCGGTGAACGTGATGGGCATGCGCGCGGGGCCGAAGATGCCCACGCCGTCGGGCTTCCACGTGATCGCGCCGTCGGGGCGCAGGTCGGGCATGCGCCGGGCGAGGATGGGCAGCGCCTCCTGCAGCTCGGCACGGGCGAGCGAGGCGCCGAGGCAGTAGTGGATGCCCGAGCCGAAGGTGAGCTGGGGCTGCTCGGGAGCCGGCTTGGTGATGTCGAACACGTCGGGCTGGGGGAACACCGACGCCTGCCGGTTGGCGTCGGCCAACCCGATCGACATGAACGTCCCCTTCGGGAACACCACGCCCCGGTACTCGATGTCCTCGCTCGCGAAGCGGGCGGTGCCGCGCACCGCGCCGAAGAAGCGCATCGCCTCCTCCACCGCGCGGGGTGCCAGGTCGGGCCGCTCGGCGAGGAGGGCCCACTGCTCGGGGTGCTGCGCGAAGAGCGACACGGCGCAGCCCAGCTGGTTGCGGGTGGTGTCGGTGCCTCCGACGATGACGGCGTTGACCATCATCACCAGCTCGTCGTTGCTCAGCTTGTCGCCCGCCTCCTCGGCGGCGATCAGGTCGGTGAGGAGGTCGTCACGCGGCTCGGCCCGCCGTGCGGCGATCAGCTCGCGGGTGTACGCGTCGATCTCGTCCTGGGCGGCCATGACGAGGTCGATCTTGTCGGGCAGGTCGGCGGAGAAGATCTCGAGGATGTCGCTCGCCAGGCGGCTGAACAGCTGCCAGTCCTCCTTCGGCGCCCCGAGCAGCTCGCAGATGATCGGGATCGGGTAGGGCTCGGTGATGTCGGCCACGAGCTCGGCCCGCCCCCGCGGTGCCACCGGATCGACGAGCCCCTCCATCACCTCGCGCATGAACGGCCGCAGCCGGTCGGCCGCCCGCGGCGAGAAGGCCGGGGCGACGAGCCGGCGCAGGCGGGTGTGGACGTCACCCTCGGCCGACAGGATGCTGCCGCGCTGGCGGGAGAGGAAGTCGCTGCGGGTGATGCCCATCAGCTCCGGGATCCGGCTCGACGCGCTGTGCCACCGCTTGTCGCGCAGGATGCCGATCGCGTCCTCGTAGCGCAGCACGCCGTAACCGATCAGGTTGCGGAACAGCCACGTGTCGGGCGGCAGGTGCTCGCGCAGCGCTCGGCGCTGCTCGTAGTCGCCGTCGGCCAGCGTGATCTCCGGCAGGTCGAGCTCGGCGGCGGGCACGGCGTTCGACACGGTCATGGGCGAACGGTACACACCAGGTGGGAGCGGTCAGGACGCGAGCGCCGTCTCCGGTTCGACGGCCTCCACGCCGAGGAACTCGGCCACCGGTGCGTTGGTGACCTTCCCGCTGGTGGTGTTGAGGCCGTGGGCGAGCGCGGGGTCGCGGCGGATGGCACCGGCGGGGCCGTGCTGCGCCAGCTCGAGCTGGAACGGCAACGTGGCGTTGGTGAGCGCGTAGGTGCTCGTGTGCGGCACGGCGCCAGGCATGTTGCCGACGGCGTAGTGCAGGACGCCGTGCTGGAAGTAGACGGGGTCGTTGTGGGTGGTCTCGTGGATGGTCTCGATGCAACCGCCCTGGTCGACCGCCACGTCGACGATCACCGCGCCCGGCTTCATCGACCGCACCATGTCCTCCGTCACCACCACCGGGGCCCGCCCGCCCGCCACGAGCACGGCGCCGATCACCAGGTCCGCGTCGGCCACGTTGCGCTCGATCGCGCCGCGGTTGGAGGCGAGGGTGACGATGCGCCCGCGGTGGATCTGGTCCACCCAGCGCAGGCGGTCGAGGTTCTTGTCGAACAGGACCACCTCCGCCTCCATGCCGGCTGCGATCCAGGCCGCGTTCCAGCCGACGTTGCCCGCGCCGAGGACGACCACCTTCGCCGGCTGCACGCCGGGTGCGCCGCCCATCAGTACGCCGCGGCCGCCGTTGTGCCGCTCGAGGTAGTGCGCGCCCATCTGCGGCGCCAGCCGCCCGGCCACCTCGCTCATCGGCGCGAGGAGGGGCAGCGCGCCACCGGGCAGCTGGACGGTCTCGTAGGCGAAGGCGGTGCAGCCCGAGGCGATCAGTGCCTTGGCCACCTCGGGGTAGGCGGCGAGGTGCAGGTAGGTGAACAGCACGAGGTCGTCGCGCAGGAACCCGAGCTCGTCCTCCAGCGGCTCCTTCACCTTCACCACCATCTGCTGGGCCCAGGCGTCGGCGGCGGTGGGGACGATGGTCGCGCCGGCCGCTCGGTAGTCGTCGTCGCGGAAGCTGGCGCCCTCGCCCGCGCCCGTCTCCACCACCACGTCGATGCCGAGCCGCTCGAACTCGCGCACGCCGTCCGGCGTCATCGCCACCCGGTGCTCGGCGGTCTTGATCTCGCGGGGCACGCCGACGGTGCGGATGGACGGGGACGTCGTCTGGTTCATGGCGCCATCATCTGCCCAGGCAGCACCCCGGATCAATCATCGCGGGCGGCCCACTAGATTCCGCACGCATGAGGGCCTTCAAGAACTTCATCAACGGCGAGCACCGCGACGCCGCCGACGGACGGACGAGCGCGGTGGTGAACCCCGCCACGGGCGAGCAGTACGCCACCGCGCCGGTGAGCGGCGAGGCCGACATCGACGCCGCCATGCAGGCCGCTGCGGCGGCGTTCGAAGGCTGGCGCGACGCCACGCCGAGCGAGCGGTCCCTGGCGCTCATCCGGATCGCCGACGCGGTGGAGGCGCGAGCCGACGACCTGATCGCGCTGGAGGTGGAGAACTGCGGCAAGCCCGCCCACCTGGTGCGCTCGGAGGAGATCCCGCCGATGGTCGACCAGATCCGGTTCTTCGCCGGCGCGGCGCGGCACCTCGAGGGCAAGAGCGCGGGCGAGTACATGCGCGGGATGACCTCGTTCATCCGCCGCGAGCCCGTGGGCGTGTGCGCGCAGGTGGCCCCGTGGAACTACCCGATGATGATGGCGGTGTGGAAGTTCGCGCCGGCCGTGGCGGCGGGCAACGCCGTGGTGCTGAAGCCCAGCGACACCACCCCGGCCAGCACGGCGCTGCTGGCCGAGATCGCCGCCGAGTTCCTGCCGCCCGGTGTGCTCAACGTGGTGTGCGGCGACCGCGACACCGGTCGGGCGATGGTGGTGCACGACACGCCGGCGATGGTCAGCGTCACCGGCTCGGTGCGGGCGGGCATGGAGGTGGCCGGTGCCGCCGCGCAGAGCCTGAAGCGGGTGCACCTCGAGCTGGGCGGCAAGGCCCCGGTGGTGGTGTTCGACGACGCCGACATCGCCGCGGCCGCTGAGGGCATCGCCGTGGCGGGCTACTTCAACGCCGGCCAGGACTGCACCGCCGCCACCCGCGTGCTCGCCGGGCCGCGGGTGTACCAGGACTTCGTCGACGCGCTGGCGGAGCAGGCGCGCACGGTGCGCACCGGCCAGCCCGACGACGAGGACGTGCTGTTCGGGCCGGTCAACAACCCCAACCAGCTGGCGCACGTGCGGGGCATGGTCGAGCGGGCGCCGGCGCACGCCACCGTCGCCGCCGGCGGTCACCCCGTGGACGGCGGGGGCTTCTTCTTCGAACCGACCGTGATCGCCGGCCTCCACCAGGACGACGAGATGAGCCAGAAGGAGATCTTCGGCCCGGTGATCACCGTCCAGCGCTTCGAGGACGAAGCCGAGGCGGTGCGGTGGGCGAACGGCGTCGACTACGGCCTCGCCTCGTCGGTGTGGACGAAGGACTTCGGCACCGCCATGCGCATGTCGCGCGCGCTCGACTTCGGCTGCGTGTGGATCAACACCCACATCCCCCTCGTGGCCGAGATGCCCCACGGCGGCTACAAGAAGTCGGGCTACGGCAAGGACCTCTCCGCCTACGCCCTCGACGACTACACGCGCATCAAGCACGTGATGGCCAACCTCGACTCCTGACCGCAACCGACCGTTTGAAGGATCCGCCGACACCTGCCGTCCGCAGATCCTTCAAACGGTCGGTGGGGGTGGGTCAGTGGGCGCCCCAGGTGAAGGTCTGCTTGCGCAGGTCGAGGTAGATGAACGTCTCGGTGCTCAGCACGCCCGGGACGCGCCGGATCCGATCGGTCAGCTGGAGCAGCTCGCGGTCGTCGCCCACCACCACCTCGGCCATCAGGTCGAACGAGCCGGCGGTGACCACCAGGTAGTCGATGTCGCTCATGGCCTGGAGCGCGGCGGCCACCTCGTGGATCGGGCCCTCGGCGCGCACCCCGATCATCGCCATCCTCCGCCGGCCGAGCGACATCGGGTTGGTGACGGCCACCACCTGCATCACGCCGGCGTCGAGCAGGCGCTGCACCCGCTGGCGGACCGCCGCCTCCGACAGCCCGATGGCCGCACCGAGGCGCGTGTACGGGCTGCGACCGTCGGCCTGGAGGCGCTCGATGATCGCCCGGTCGACGTCGTCGAGGGTGTGCGGAGTGCGCTGCACGGTTGCGAATACTGGCGGCAGGCGGCGCTCCTCGCAACCGAATCCGTGGCGCGGCAGCGTTCCGCCCACGGATCGCCCGTGCCGCGGGCGGCTCCGACCACGCTGTGTGCTAAGAATCGCGTCGCGGCCGAGCGTCGGTCGGGGGAGAGGAGCACGACGATCAGCGTGGCGAACGGAGCAACGGCGACCCCGCCGGGGCCGGTGGAGCGCGGCTCCGTCGAGATCGTCGGGGTGACCAAGCGCTACGGCTCGACGCTGGCCGTCGACCGCCTCGACCTGTCGGTGCGAGCCGGCGAGTTCCTCTCGCTGCTCGGCCCCAGCGGCTGCGGCAAGACCACCACGCTGCGGATGCTCGCCGGCTTCGAGCAGCCCGACGACGGCTTCGTCCGGATCAGCGGCGACTACGTGCAGGGCGTGCCCCCGTACAAGCGCGACGTCAACACCGTGTTCCAGGCCTACGCCCTCTTCCCGCACATGACGGTGGAGGAGAACGTGGCCTACGGGCTGCGCCAGCGCAAGGTGGCGAAGCACGAGATCGGCACGC
>VFQR01002943.1_pt1 | contig 10142 bp, 9 predicted proteins | sample 3512321 | NCBI WGS metagenome assembly VFQR01 (sample SAMN10412374, study PRJNA504923) | tailings metagenome | isolation source: Relicate 3 Philex TSF1 revegetated site | place: Philippines: Tuba, Benguet | collected 2017-08-29
GGCCGTGATCCAGACGCCCGGCATGGCGTTGGCCAACGCCATCAACATCCAGCAGGCGACAGGACTCGGCGCGGGCGACGACACGCTCAACTTCCTGCCGCTGTTCCACACCGCCGGCATCAACCTCCACGCCCTGCCTGTCTTCATCGCCGGCGGCACCTCGCGGATCATCCCCAAGTTCGATCCGGACGTGGTGCTCGACCTCATCGCCCAGGGCCGCCTGTCGCTCTTCTTCGGTGTTCCGGCGATCTACCAGGCGATCAGCCTGCACCCGGCCTTCGGCACCACCGACTTCTCGCGTGTCAGGCACTGGGGCTGCGGCGGCGCGCCGATCTCCGAGCCGCTCCTGCGGGCCTTCCTGGCGCGCGGCGTCACCATCTGCAACGGCATGGGCATGACAGAGACCGGACCGACGGTCTTTCTCATGGACCCCGCGAAGGCTGCGGAAAAGATCGGCTCCGTCGGCAAGCCCCAGCTGCTCGCCGAGGTCCGCCTCGTCGACTTCCGCGACCGGGATGTCCCGCCCGGCGAGGCAGGAGAACTCCTCTTCCGCGGTCCCGGCATCACGCCCGGCTACTTCAACAACCCCGAGGCGACCGCGAAGGCCTTCGCCCCGGGCGGCTGGCTGCGCTCGGGCGATGTCGGGCGGCAGGACGAGGACGGCTGCTACTACGTCGTCGACCGCATCAAGGACATGTTCATCTCGGGCGGCGAGAACGTCTATCCCGCCGAGGTGGAGATTGCGCTCCACGCCCATCCTGCGGTGCTGGAGGCGGCGGTTCTCGGCGTTCCCGACGCGCAATGGGGCGAGGTCGGCCACGCGGCGATCCTGCTGCGTCCCGGCATGAGCGCGACCGTCGACGACATCCGGCTGCACGCCCGATCCCGGCTCGCCGGCTACAAGGTCCCGAAGCACATCACCATCGTCGAGGACTTCCCGCGCACCGCCGCCGGCAAGATCCAGAAGCACGTGCTGCGCTCGCTGATCGGCGGAGGCCTGCGTTGATCGCCACCGGCCCCCTGTTCAGCGAGACACGCGTGCTGTCGCAGGCCGATTTCGACCTCTTCGCCCGCATCAGCGGCGACGACAATCCCATTCATGTCGATCCGGTCTTTTCGGCGCGCACCCGCTTCGGACGCACCGTGTCGCACGGCATGCTGCTCTACACCGTGCTCTGGGGGCTGATCCGCAGGCACATGCCCGGAGCGCGCCAGGTGTCGCAGACGCTGATGTTTCCGGCGCCGGCCTTCGCGGACGAGCCACTGGTCTTCTCCGGCGTCGTCGAGGAAGCGGAGGAGCGACAGGCATCCATCCTCCTGCGCGTCCAGCGCGCAGCCGATGCGACGACGGTCTGCGAGGCCCGAGCCGTGGTGATCGTCGAAGGTCTCGCCCATGCCGCGTGAAATCCGGCCGGGCGATTCAGCCAGTGTGACACGGCGATACGACGCCGCCGACCTCGCGGCCTTCGCGGCCCTCTCCACCGCGCCCGAAAGCGACCACAGCCACGTCCCCGAACCGCTCGTCGGCGCGCTCTTTTCCTATCTCCTCGGCGTAAAGGTTCCAGGGCCCGGCACCAACTACCTGAAGCAGGACATCACCTTCCTCCAGCCGGTGCCTTCGGACGAGGAGCTGACCGCAACCGTGACGGTCACCCGGCTGCGGCCGGACAAACACCTGTGCGACCTCTCCACCGTGCTGACCGGCAGCGACGGACGATGCCTGGCGGAGGGCCGGGCGCTGGTCCTTGTCAGGGATGTCGGGGCGGCTTCGAATGACTGAACCGACGAAGTTCCCCGCTCATGGCGATGTCGGGGCGGGCATGCCCCTCGTCCTTCTTCACGGCTGGTCGGTGGATCGATCCTTCTTTGCGCCGCAGCTGGTGCTTGCCGACAAGGGGTTTCGCATCGTCACGCCGGATCTCGCCGGTCATGGCGACAGGCCGCTGGGGACGACACCGCCCACCATCGCCGGCCTTGCCGATGACCTTGCGTCACGGCTTGCGGATCTCGCGCTTCCTCCCGCCGTCCTGGTCGGCTGGTCGATGGGGGCAACTGTTGCCCTCGACCTCATCGCCCGCCACGGTTGCCACGGCGTCGCCGGCCTCGTCATCGTCGACATGACGCCGAAGGTACCCAACGGACCGGATTGGCCCTACGGCCTGTCGAGCGGCCAGAACCTCGCGGACGCGACAAAGGCGGCCGAGCGCATGGAGCGCGACTGGCTGACCTATGCTCCGAAGATCGCCCGCGCCATGTTCGCGCCGGGCCGCCCGGACGACGACCCGCTGATACTGCGGGCAACGGAGTGCATTGCCGCGCGTGACCCGCAGGTCATGGCGTCGCTGTGGCGATCACTGGTCAACGCCGACCACCGGGAGACTGTGAAGGGGCTGCCCGTGCCGGTCCTCGCCCTGGCCGGAGCGGAAAGCCAGCTCTATCGCCCGGATGTCGCCGGCTGGATCGCCGCCCATGCACCCGTCGGCCGGAGTGCCATGATCGCCGGCGCCGGGCACGCTCCCCAGGTCGAGTGCTCGGCCGCCTTCAACGCAGATGTGGCGGCCTTCGCCTCCGACTGCGCGGGCCGGCCGATCAGTCGCCGTCCGAAGGTGTGATGTTGGCGCGGGCTAACAGCCGGTGGCTCTGCTCGGTCAGGCGGGAAAGCAGCAGGTCGAGCTGCTGCCGCTCGGCCGCGGTGAAGCCGGCGCTGAGTTCCGCCGCGAAGCCCTGGGCGATCGGAACGAGATCCGCATAGATCGCCTCCCCCTCGCGGGTGAGCGACACGAAGGCCTCGCGGAGATCCCGCCGGTTGATGCGACGGTGGACGAACCGGCGCTTGGTCAGGCTGGCGATCGCCCGCGAGACTTTGGTCTTGTGCATGTGGCTGTGCGCGCCGATGTCCTTCGCCGTCATCGAGCCGAACTGGCCGAGCGTGGCAAGCACCCGCCACTCGGGAATGCCGAGGCCGTATCGCTCCGCATAGATGCTCGACAGTCCCTGGCTGACCACGCTCGCGAGCACGTTCAGGCGATAGGGAAGGAAGGTGTCGAGCTCGAGCCGCTGGCTGGAAATCGAAGACTTGTCCGAAGTGTGGCCGTCCATGAGTGCTCCGTAGCGAAGAGCGTCAATCCAGTAAACGAATCAATTTTGGTTATGTCATATTTCGTACAGATATAGAGTATCGCTATACGGGACGATATTCAACGCGACAATTACAGGACAACCCGCTAGGGTGGTAGTCCCGCGAAGCCGCTGGTCAAGTCGTCGCCAACAGGCTTTGATATGCTTACGACCGTTCCAAATCGGATTCGTACAGTTGGTTCCGCGGGGCATTGTGCCATGAAGCTTGCGTCACTGAAGCACGGCCGGGATGGGCGGCTCGTCGTCGTCTCCCGGGACCTGACCCGCGCCACCGATGCCTTTCCCGTGGTCTCCACGCTGCAGGCCGCGCTGGACGACTGGGCACGCTTCCAGCCGAGGCTTCTCGACCTCGCCGAGCAGCTCGAGCACGGATCGGTCCCCTCGTTCCGGTTTCACGAGCACGACTGCGACAGCCCGCTACCGCGTGCCTACCAGTGGGCGGACGGTTCGGCCTATGTGAACCACGTCGCACTCGTCCGGCAGGCGCGCGGCGCCGAGATGATGCCGTCGTTCTGGACCGACCCGCTGATGTACCAGGGCGGCTCCGACACGTTCCTCGGTCCGCGAGACCCGATCGTGCTGCCTGACGAGGCCCACGGCATCGACTTCGAGGGCGAGATCGCGGTCATCACCGACGACGTTCCGATGGGCGTCTCGGCCGAGGAAGCGCGCGATCTCATTCGCCTGGTCATGATCGTCAACGATGTCAGCCTGCGAAACCTGATCGCGCCCGAACTCGCCAAGGGTTTCGGCTTCTTCCAGTCCAAGCCCTCGACAGCCTTCTCGCCGGTAGCCGTCACGCCTGAGGAACTCGGAACGGCGTGGGTCGACGGCAAGCTGCATCTGCCGCTCCGCGCCTACCTGAATGGCGAGCCTTTCGGACGTCCCGATGCGGGCGTCGACATGACCTTTGATTTCGGCACCCTCATCGCCCACGCCGCGAAGACGCGCGCCCTGTCGGCCGGGACCATCATCGGTTCGGGAACCGTGTCGAACCGCGACGCCGACGGCGGACCGGGCAAGCCGATCGCCGAGGGCGGCATGGGCTATGTCTGTATCGCCGAAATGCGCACCGTCGAGACCATTCTCCAGGGAGCCCCGGTGACCCCGTTCATGCGCTTCGGCGATACGGTGCGCATCGAGATGAAGGACGTGATGGGGCACTCGATCTTCGGCGCCATCGACCAGATCGTCCGCAAGCATCACGGCTGACTTCAGCAGCACCCGCCGCCCCTGCGGAGCATGACCATGTCCAGATCCTTCGCTTCCACCGCCGACCTCGGCCCGAAGACCGTGTCGTTCGACCGCCTCGGCGAGGGGCTCTATGCCTACACCGCCGAGGGCGACCCGAACTCCGGGATCATCGTCGGGGACGATGGCTGCATGGTGATCGACGCGCAGGCGACGCCGGCCATGGCCGGCGACGTCATCGCCCGCGTCCGGCAGGTCACCGAAAAGCCCATCCGCTACGTGCTGCTGTCGCACTATCACGCCGTCAGGGTGCTGGGAGCGTCAGCCTATGACGGCGCCACGATCATCGCCTCGGATGCCACCCGGGGCCTGATCGTCGAGCGCGGCGAACAGGACAAGGCGAGCGAGATCGGCCGCTTCCCGCGGCTTTTCCCCGGCGCGGAGTCGATCCCTCCCGGGCTGACCTGGCCGCACGTGACCTTCGAGAAGGAACTTACCGTCTGGCTCGGGCGGCGCGAGGTGAAGCTGATCCATCCCGGTCGCGGCCACACTGCCGGTGACACCATCGCCTGGGTGCCCGACTCCGGCGTCGCCTTCACCGGCGACCTGGTCGAGTACCACTCGGCCTGCTATTGCGGCGACGCGCATTTCCAGGACTGGCCGAAGACCCTCGACGTCATCCAGGCCATGGCACCGAAGGCGGTCGTGCCCGGCCGCGGCGCTGCGCTGACCACGCCCGATATGGTGGCGGACGGCATCCGGCTGACCCGTGACTTCCTGTCGACCCTCTACGGTTCGGTGGCCGACAGCGTCGGCAAGGGACTGACGCTCAAGCAGGCCTTCGACGCCTGCCGCACCGCCATGGATCCGAAGTTCGCCTCTTTCGCCATCTACGAGCACTGCCTGCCGTTCAATGTCTCGCGCGCCTATGACGAGGCGAGCGGCATCGACTGGCCGGTGATCTGGACCGACGTGCGCGACCGCGAAATGTGGGCGAAGCTGCAGGGGTGAGGCGGTCTACCGCCCCGCCCGCTCCCACATGTTCTTGGTGACCTGGACGAAGGCGGTCGAGCGCAGGCCTGCATCCTTCATGGCGGCGGCGACCTTGGTCATCAGTTCGGAATCGCCCGAGGAAATGGCGATGTCGAGCATGATCGCCCACTCGTCGTCGGCAGGCTCCTCGCCCTTGTTGCCAGCGGCGATCTCGCGCATCCTGAGGTCCAGTGCGGCGACGCGCGCGATGTAGGCCCTCGCGCCCTCCGAGGTGATCCGCGCCGCCATGGCATCCACAGCCTCCTTCGGCCCCCGGCCGACGACGGCCCGCCACAGCGTCTCGAAGACGACTCCGATCCGCTCCTGATCGAAGGTGACGCGGTTCAGTTCCTCGATCCGCCCCAGCCGCCCGAACAGGTCGCGCGCCTCGGCGACGGCCCCGCGGGCCACCAGCATCTCGATCGCCGTGTCGACGATGGCGCCGCGGTAGCGGCCTGCGGCCTCGCCGGCCTCGGCGACGGCGACCAGCTTGTCGGCCGGCAGGTTGCGCATCGGGCCAATGTCCTCGTCGACCGACACCGTCTCGCCCTCGGGCAGCTTCAGCGCCGGACCGAAGACGCGGATCCAGTCGGCCCGCCCCTCGCGCATGAGCACGCGCAGGATGCGGCTCGCCGACTCGGCATCCGCCGGGGTGTTGAAGGGCGGACGGGCCGCAAGCGCCTTGGTAAAGGCCTCGAGATTGTTGGCGGCGACAGCGCCGCGCAGCACCATGTCCCAGCTGTCACGGCGTGCCGTCTCGGGATCGTCGAAGGGGGCGGTCTGATTGGCGCGAGCGCCCCGCGCCCATTCGTCGATGGAGCGGGCGATGGCTGTATCGCCACGTGCACCGGCCTGCAGCGCCTGGGCCATGCGGCGCGTGAACCGGTCCTTGATCTGTGCCACCACCGCATCGGCGGCGGCGGGAGCGCGGGCGATGGCGATCTCCAGCACTTCGAGCCTCAGGTCGTCGCGGCTGTCGCTCTCCACGAGGCGCTCGATGCGCGGAAGCGTCTCGGCGATGCGGCCGGCGCGGGCCTCGTCGAGGATGAGCACCGAAGGCTCGGAGAGGGCCGCGGGCTGCGGCTGGTCGAGGCCGAGTTCGCGATAGGCGCCGGCGAAGTCGCCCTTGCGCGTCAGGTGCTCGGCACGCACCGGGATGATCCGCTCCTTGATCCCGTCGACGGTCGCGATCTTCGCCCAGGCCTCGTAGCGCTCCATCCAGCGGTCGCGGGCGGCCGGATCGGGATCGCTCTGCAGGAAGGCCTCGAAGGCGGCCGTCGCGGCCCAGCCCTCCGGCTCCTCGGAGGCGGCCTTCAGCGCCAGTTCCGCCGTGCAGGCAGGGGTCGGCCTGGCAAGGCAGGCCGCCTCGTCGACGGTCACCTCGATGGCATGCGGCGCCTGGGCGGAGACGGGCATCGCGAGCAGCAGGGCCGTCGCGGCGACGGCGGAGAACAGTGCTTGGCTGAGGGGGCGTTTCATGGCGAGCCTCGATGTCACGGCCGCATTGCGGGTACAGGAGGGAACGCATCAAAGCAACGCGCGATCCCGCCGCAGACGGACAAGAGCCATGCCGTTCGACCGACATGCTCGCACCATCGGGGCCTATCGTGTATAAGCGCCGGTCCCGACCGGCATTTCGTTGTCGTGGCGCGGCCGGGATCACTTTTTCGCGCGAAGCTGGTTTCGCGTCTGGACGTCGAGAGGAAGTAAGTCATGGGCGAGCGTTGGAGCCCGTCGAGCTGGCGGTCGAAGCCGATCCTGCAGGTGCCGGTCTACAAGGATGCGGCGGCCCTCGCGGAGGTTGAGAAGCGCTTGTCGGGCTTTCCGCCTCTCGTTTTTGCGGGTGAGGCGCGCAACCTCAAGAAGGCCCTCGCGAAAGTCGCAAGGGGCGAGGCCTTCCTGCTGCAGGGCGGCGACTGTGCCGAAAGCTTCGCCGAGCACGGCGCCGACAACATTCGCGATTTCTTCCGCGCCTTCCTGCAGATGGCGGTCGTCATGACCTATGCCGGCGGCATGCCGGTGGTGAAGGTCGGCCGCGTCGCCGGCCAGTTCGCCAAGCCGCGCTCCGCCGATACCGAGACCATCGACGGGGTGACGCTCCCCTCCTATCGCGGCGACATCATCAACGACATCGCCTTCACGGCGGAATCGCGCGAGCCGGATCCGGCGCGCCAGGCCATGGCCTACCGCCAGTCGGCGGCGACACTGAACCTGCTGCGCGCCTTCGCCTATGGCGGCTACGCCAATCTCGACAACGCGATGAAGTGGATGCTCGGCTTCGTCAAAGACACGCCGGCCAACGACAAGTACCGGCACCTGGCGGAGCGGATCGAGGAGGCCCTCGACTTCATGCGTGCCTGCGGCATCGACCCCGAGGCCCATCCGGAGATGCGCACCACCGAGCTCTACACGAGCCATGAGGCGCTGCTGCTCGGCTACGAGGAGGCACTGACCCGCGTCGATTCCACCTCCGGCGACTGGTACGCCACTTCCGGCCACATGCTGTGGATCGGCGACCGGACGCGCCAGCCGGACCACGGCCACGTCGAGTATTTCCGCGGCATCAAGAACCCGATCGCCTTCAAGTGCGGTCCGAGCCTCGATGCCGACGGCCTGATCCGCCTTCTCGACGTGCTGAATCCGGAGGACAAGGCCGGGCGCATCACGCTGATCTGCCGCTTCGGCGCCGACAAGGTCGAGAAGCACCTGCCTGAGCTCATCCGCGCCGTCCAGCGCGAGGGCCGGACGGTCGTCTGGTCCTGCGATCCGATGCACGGCAACACGATCAAGGCCGCCAACGGCTACAAGACCCGGCCCTTCGACCTGGTCATGGGCGAGATCGAGCGGTTCTTCGCGATCCATGAGGCCGAGCGCACCTATGCGGGCGGCATTCACCTCGAGATGACCGGCAAGAACGTCACCGAATGCACCGGCGGCCGCGCCGCCATCACCGACCTCGACCTCTCCGACCGCTACCACACCTACTGCGATCCGCGGCTCAATGCCGAGCAGGCGCTGGAGGTGTCGTTCAAGGTCGCGGAAATGCTGAAGCGCCAACGCCTCAACCGCGCCCCAGCCGTGCGCGAGGCTGCCGAATAACGGCGCCACGCCGAGCCAGACAAGAAGAAGGCCCGCCCCGGCGACCGGAGCGGGCCTTTTTCATGTGCCTATGTGCGGCTGTCGTCAGTACTTGATGCCGACGCCGGCTCGCACCGTGTGCAGCGAAAGCGGCACGCCGCCCATCGAGGGAATGCGCAGGTACTGATACTCGGCGCGGGCAAAGATGTTGTTGCCCAGAAGCGCCTCGACGCCCGTACCCAACGCCATGCCGAAGCCGATGACGCCGTTTGCCGTGCGGGATGTGTTGACGAGGTCGGAATAGCCGGCGGTGTAGTCGACGCCGTCGCCGGCGTCGGTGTCGATGCGGCTGATCCCCGCCCGATAGGCAACGGAGGTGTTGCCGCGGGCGATGGCGATGCCGCCCGTCATGTAGGGCATGATGCGACCATAGGCCCAGCCGGCGCGGACGCGGGCGGTGAAGTAATCGGTCAGCGAGGCGCTCACCGTGCCGCTCTGGGAGAAGGAGTCGGTGAAGCCCGTCTGCACATACATCACGTTGAACGGCTGCGCCCAGTTGCGCGTCCCCCCGCCGCCGCGCAGCACGCGGTTGTAGTCGAATTCGAAGCCGATGACCGCATCCTCGAACTGGGCCTGATAGCCGACAAAGACGCCGAACATGACCGGCGTCGAGCGGATCGGGTCGACGTTCACATAGCTCAGCGCCGAGGTGTGCGTGGTCGTGTCGAGGTAGATCAGGCCATTCAGCAGCCGCTCGGTCTCGCGGCGCGCCATGCCCTGGGCATCCATGTTGAGGCTGCCGATGCCGCCCTGGATACCGCCATAGACACCGGTCCAGTTCGGTCCCGTGTCCTCGTAGGCGGGCAGCGACCCCCTGAGCGCCATGTCGGCAGCGCCCGCACCGCCGGCAAGGGCCAGCGTCGCCACCAGCGCCGCAAAACCAGTCGTGATCGTCGAACGCGCCACCATGCCGGCCTCCTCGTGAGACTCGACCTCCCTGAGGCCGATCCCGGACAGGCCCTATTCATGAATCATCAAGGTTACCGGCGAGTTAAGCCGGGGTAGAAGCAACCCCTTGCTCCGCAATGATATTTTTACCTTTTGTTCAGCAGTCTTAACGAATGGTGCAAGTCGCGGGGCCCTGGTCTCCGCCGCATGGCCCGTCACAATGGGATGGCGACCCCGGCCAACGCCGCATTGAGAACGCCGGGACTGCGCGTTACATCTTCGCCATGACCCAGTCGCCCTCCTCGCTGCTCATCGCCGTCGCCCAGTTGAACCCCGTCATGGGTGACGTGGCAGGCAACCTTGCCAAAGCCCGCGCCGCCCGCGCCGACGCGGCGGTGGCCGGTGCGGACCTGGTCGTCTTCTCCGAGCTCTTCCTGTCGGGCTATCCCCCGGAGGACCTCGTCCTCAAACCCGCCTTCCAGGCCGCCTGTCGGCAGGCGACGGAGGCCTTTGCGCGCGACACCGCCGACGGCGGCCCCGCGGTTCTCGTCACGACGCCCTGGGCCGAGGACGGCCGCGTCTTCAACGCCGTGGTTCATGCCGACGGCGGGCTGATCCAGGCTATCCGCTTCAAGGTCGACCTGCCCAACTACTCCGTCTTCGACGAGAAGCGGGTTTTCGCACCCGGCCCCCTCCCCGGTCCCGTCAACGTCCGCGGGGTGCGCATCGGCGTGCCCATCTGCGAGGACATCTGG
>VFQR01002944.1_pt1 | contig 10141 bp, 14 predicted proteins | sample 3512321 | NCBI WGS metagenome assembly VFQR01 (sample SAMN10412374, study PRJNA504923) | tailings metagenome | isolation source: Relicate 3 Philex TSF1 revegetated site | place: Philippines: Tuba, Benguet | collected 2017-08-29
GTCCTACTGAAATTACAGCATTTAGCGATCGCTACGAAGAATTCAAGAAAATTAACACGGAAATTCTTGGGGTTTCCGTTGATAGTGAATTCTCGCACCTCGCTTGGATTCAAACCGACCGTAAGTCTGGTGGCGTTGGCGACTTGAATTATCCTCTAGTCTCCGACATTAAGAAAGAGATTAGCGCCGCTTACAACGTGCTTGACCCAGCAGCAGGCATAGCCTTGCGTGGTCTGTTCATCATCGACAAAGATGGTATCATACAGCACGCCACAATTAACAACTTAGCATTTGGTCGCAGCGTTGATGAAACCCTGCGGACATTACAAGCAATTCAGTACGTTCAATCTCACCCAGACGAAGTGTGCCCAGCAGGTTGGCAACCGGGCGACAAAACAATGAATCCCGACCCAGTGAAGTCCAAAGTTTACTTCTCTGCTGTCTAGATTAAGTGCGCTGGAGTTAATTCGGTAATCAACAGTAACCACAGATAAACAAAGAATCTATCTGTGGTTTTCTCATCGCAAGGGGATGAGGGGGATGAGGGGACAATAACTCCAAACTCCAAACTCCAAACTCCTAACTCCTAACTCCTAACTCCGCAGTGCCAATGTCCAATGCCCAATTTTTGAAAAAATCTAAAAATATGTTGACTTCAACTGATTTTAGCGGTTTATTAAACGAGCGATTCTTTCGCAACTTTTTACCAGTTCCAGCTACATATAAACTGAGATTAGGAGTAGGAACACCTGATTTCCAGTTGCCAGATATCACTAACGGTACTTTAGTAAAGTTGTCTGATTATAGAGGTAAACAACCAGTTTTACTGGCCTTTACTCGAATTTTTACTGAAAAGCAATATTGCCCTTTTTGTTTTCCTCACATCAAAGCTTTAAAAGAAAATTACGCACAATTTAAAAATCGTGGCATTGAAGTTTTGATGATTACTAGTACTGATGAACGGCAAAGTCAAATAGTTGTGAGGGATTTAGGCTTACAAATGCCGTTACTGAGCGATCCTAGTTGTAGAGTGTTTCGTACCTATAACGTAGGACAAGCTCTGGGAGCGCCTTTACCAGCACAATTTGTATTAGATAAAGAAGGAAAACTCCGATATTGGCATTTATTTTCTTTCTTGGATCACAATGCTAGTGTTGAGACATTGTTAGAACAATTTATTGATGATTAAGAAAAATATTTGATGTTTAAACCTTTAATTAAATAAAATGAGAGGTACACAATCGCAAATCTTGTAGGGTGTTGTTAGCAAAGCGTCACGCACCATTCTTTATTTGTAGCGATCGCCTGAAGTGCGTGACGGCAACCTAAAATTTTTTACTGTGTCCAATCTTCTATTTGAATATTCTCTATTTTTTCAAAATCAGCCACATTTGCCGTCACTAAAATGTATCCTTCCGAGCGAGCTACAGCAGCTATTCGACAATCCTGAGTTCCAATGCGTTTGATTTTTGTAGAGAAGGATTGATAAATTGTTTCTGCCTCGTTAGTGTAAGGCAGGATTTGAAAGTAATGTAATGCAGAAAATAATTCTGCAAAATATCTGTATGCATTCGTAACAGATGGTTTTTGTCTCATTCTCTGGATACTTGCCAAAGCCCCTTGTATGATTTCCTCAACAGTAATAATACTAATAAATATTAATTCAGGAGATGTGCTTAAAATACGCTCTGTTAATTGTGGAATATTACGTCTTTTATCGAGGTAATTACTAACAATGCTCGTATCGAGTAGATACACTTAATTAAAACCTAAAAATTATTTATTATCTAAAACTCTGTTTATTTCTTGTTTTTCTATCTCTCGGTATTTCTGAATTTCCAAGAGTGTATTTTCCCAAAACTCTCCTTCAAACTTAGCAGCCAGCGCTGCTAGAGGATGTTCGGGAATTAGAGTTTTTTTATTTTTCTTTTTTGGTAGCTTGTTAGTTGTCATTGCAATTGCTCTATATACGAATATTATTTTATCGCAATCACCACACATCTGACAAAGCGCGATCGCACCAATCCTCAAATATCGTAGAGTGTTGTTAGCGCCTTTGAGTACGGCAGCAAATATTCATCAAAATATTTGCTGCGTTCGCCTGAAGGTGCGTGACGGCAAATTTATTGCATAAACATCACTTGAAAGTTTTGGCTGTCCGCTAGCTTGTTCGCTGGGCATATATCCAACTGTCCCGATCGTCACTGATGGGATTGTTTGTTCTTGTGCATTTACCGTCAATGTACCGATTTCTTTAACTGCACCAAAGTCAATTACAACTATTTTGCCATCTTTGTAATGATCGCCCAATGGGTGAGTTTTTCGTTTCCGCACGATGGTTTTTTACAACCTACCTCAAGCCCTTGCTTCAGAACTTTTGAACTGTGCAATAGTTTTTAATTCAGCTCCTTCTTCCTTCAGAACATGGTATAGTTCCCAGTTCTGTTGGAGGTTTAACCAAAACTCTGAACTATTTCCCAAAAATTTTGCTAACCGTAATGCTGTACTAGGCGTAATACCCCGCTTTTGATTTACAACCTCATTAATTCGCTGATAAGGAACGTGAATTGCATCTGCAAGTTCTCGTTGTGAGATTCCCATTGGTTCTAAGAAATCTTTGAGTAATATTTCACCAGGATGTGATGGGGGTCTATTTTTTGGAACTTTCATCTCTTGGTAATCTCAATCATGATAATCTACTATTTCAACTTCTGATGCCCCTTCGGATGTCCATGTGAAGCAAATCCGATATTGGTCATTAATCCGAATGCTATGTTGACCCTTGCGATTTCCTTTTAAAGCTTCTAACCTATTACCTGGAGGAACTTTCATATCATCTAAAGAGAACGCTGCATTGAGTTGATCTAACTTTCTCTGTGCAACTTCCCAACAGTTTATCGGACAGTGTTTTCGGGCTTCCTTTGAGTCATTACCATCAAAAATGTCTTCAGTTGCTTTGTCCTTAAACGATACTATCATAACTAGCATGATGACACGGTTATCATGCTAGCAGATAATCAACTATAAATTTTAAGCGATCGCACTACACTCAGCAATTGCGATCGCCTGAATGAGTCAGCCTGACATACTAAAATAATTAAAATGGATATTTTTAGTCAGAAAAACCGATAACTTTTTTGCGTTTACCTTGGGGGTTGCGATCGCTTATGCTAAATGTCAGTTTAATTGGCATTATTTTCTGTGGACAACAACCGCGAACCGTTTATTAGTCTGGCACTTTACCACGCCTTTAAATGGTCAGTCGTCAGCCCCATGCTTCACGCCTACTTTCGGGGTAAGATTTATGGTGCAGAAAATGTCCCCCAATCAGGGTCATTGGTGGTAGTGAGCAATCATGCTAGTTATTTTGACCCGCCAATTGTCTCCAATTGTGTACGACGTCCAGTGGCGTACATGGCTAAGGAAGAATTATTTCATATCCCCCTTTTGGCGCAAGCGATTAAACTGTACGGCGCCTACCCAGTGAGTCGGGGAAATGCCGATCGCAATGCCATCCGTGCAGCCTTAGAATACTTGAATAATGGTTGGGCTGTAGGTGTTTTCTTGCAAGGTACTCGCACCCCAGATGGCCGAATTACAGACCCGAAAAGAGGTGCCCTGCTGTTAGCGGCGAAAGCTAAAGCCCCAATATTACCAGTAAGCGTTTGGGGTACTGAGGCAATTTTAGAAAAAGGCTCGAAAATACCTCGTGCAGTTCCTGTTACAGTGAGAATTGGTAACTTAATTGATGCTCCCAGTTCCAGTAATAAAGAAGAATTAGAGGCATTGGCACAAAAGTGTACCGCTGTAATTAATCAAATGCATGATTTAGGACGATGAATTATACAAGTCCAAATATATACTTTAGGAGGGTGGCGATCGCTATTACATTTCTCTAATCTTAAATTCAAGAGTATCAGTAGTCTTGTTTGAAATTTCAGTAACAGTTTTTTCTCAAGACTTTAATAATCCAAAATCTAAAATCCAAAATCCAAAATTAATATGAGTGGCTTTGAAGCCAAAAATTTGTGGCAACGATTAAATAATCTGGCCTTAGTCCGCTTTTTGCTCTTGGTTGCTTCTGGATGGGCAATTGTACAACTTTTAGCTTACTTTGAAGCAGTCATTGTTATTTTCACATTCGCTGCTATTTTGGCTTTTTTGCTCAGTTATCCTGTGGAATGGTTGCGGCGTTTTTTGCCCCACAGTGCAGCAGTCGGTGTAGTTTTTTTGCTCAGTATTGTAATTATTGGCGGTTTGATAATTACCGTAGGTTTAACGATTTTATCCCAAGGACAACAATTAATTGATAGTATAACTGGATTTTTAAATTCTTTATTACCCCTATTAGACAACTTAGAAGACTTTTTACGCAGCCGTAATCTGAACATAGATTTAAGCTTTGTTCAAGAACAATTACGGAACCAAGCTATATCAAGTATTGTGACTAGTTTAGCTATATTACAAGGTTTATTGACAAATTTTGTGACTTTTGTTTTGATTGCAGTTGTAGCTTTTTTCATGTTGTTAGATGGTGAAAAACTATGGAGCTTTATACTAAAAATAGTACCGAAACAACGCCGTGAAAGATTTACCAAAGTCATCAGACGTTCCTTTTTGGGATTTTTTAGAGGTCAGTTTTTATTAAGTTTATTTCTGACAAGTTCAACTTTCTTAGTTTTCTTAATATTACAAGTACCTTTTGCCTTGTTGTTATCAGTAATCGTGGGCATTGTTGATATAATTCCTGGTATAGGCGCAACATTAGGAATCAGCATCATCACTTTAGTTGTATTGTCTCAAGGTTTTTGGCTAGCATTGAAAGTATTGATAAGTTGTATTGTTCTTCAGCAGATACAAGATAACTTGATTGCACCGAGAATTATGCAAGGTGCGCTAAATCTAAATCCTGTAGTAGTATTTTTTGCTTTGTTAGTAGGCGCTAGAATGGCAGGGTTATTGGGTGTTTTTATCTCTATTCCCATTGCTGGAGTAATTGTGTCTTTATTTGAGATTGAGGAAATGAAATCTGAAGTTTAATTAAGAGTTAGGAGTTAGGAGTTAGGAGTTAGAGTTAGGAAATAATAACTAATGTATGTAGAATAGTCTATTAGGGAATCAAAATTGAACAATTATGTCGGATTTAAGAGCAGAATTAACAGAAAACTTGGATGAAGCAGAGTGGGAGTGGTTAATTCCTCATGTACAGCGAGATGCGATAATTTTGGTAGCACTTGAGTTAAACTTAGTAGATGTTGGGGTAGCGATCGCCAATGATAATACTCCATCTGTGCAACAATGGATTGACGAACAATTGATTACCAAACCCACCACAGCACAGCTGGGAGAATGGAATACTGATGTCACGAAGCGGTTTAATACTCTCATCATCCAACCTTACGTATTAGTCCAAGAAATCATCGCAGCCTAACAAAAATTTTTCAGACCTCAAAACCAGATTTAAAAGTATTTCGCCACCATCTCACTGATGTTTGCAACTCCTTTGACAACCATCCATCAAATTGCGGATAAACTGGTAAACGCTCAATCAATTCCCACCCTCCAGGATGTAAAATTTCTTTCAATACCTGCTGTTGAAGATGAGGATAATCAGGATTAACTTCATCTTTTGGGCTAATTCCGCCTAAGTCTCGCGCACCAGCTTCAATACAAGCAAGTAACCATCGGTCATCTTTAACTAAATTTGGCGGAATTTGAATTGTAATATCATCTGGTAAAATTTCACGTGCTTTAGCAATTACTTCTGGTAATTGATGGGGGTTAAAAGGTGGTGCATTAAAACTCTGCTGAAATCCTGGACTATGAGGTTGTAAAATTACTTCTTGGATGTGATGGTAACATTGATGAAATTGAGATATTGCTGCTAATGTTTCCCACCAATCATTAGCACTTTCTCCAATTCCTAAAAGTAATCCCGTTGTAAAAGGAATCTGTAACTCTCCTGCCCATTGTAATTGCTGCAACCTCACTTCTGGTAATTTACTCGGTGCGTGTCGATGTACACTATTTAACAATGTCGTCGTTAATTGTTCCAACATCAGCCCCATCGAAACATTTACATGCTTGAGCATTTGCATCTCTGCAAAACTCAATGGCCCCGCGTTAGTATGTGGTAAAAATCCCATTGAAAGTGCTAATTCACACAAATCAGAAATTAGTCTAAACCAATCCTGACGCTTTGGCGAATGGGGATGCACTTCACCACTGAGGATGAGAATTTCACAAACTTTTTTACTTTGCAGTGTTTTGAAAATACTTTCTGCATTGGAGATATTCATCCAAGGACTTTTCCCTGGTTCCATGCGAAAGTTGCAGTAAGTACAGCGATTAAAGCACTCGTAAGTAGGAACAATTGTATAAGCAGGGCTATAGGTAACAACGCGAGAATTATTAATTGCCATCAAAGAACTTATCAACTAAAAATCCAATTATTATCAGGTGCATTTCGGCTTTAGCGTAACGCACCACTAAATAACCATAACCGAACCTATAGCCTCTATTCACTATTCTGTGATTAATTAGTCTTTTTATAAGTTTCTGGTAATTGCCACCAAGGAACATGAGGATTTTCGTGATGTTCTTTGTGGTATCCGAAATGATAACAGGTAATAAATGACAACCAAACTGGACAGTCAATAGTTTGGGCACAATGCGGCTGGATGTAACCCTTTACTGGTTCGCTATGGGGTATAAAAGTACCAAAATAAAACAATTGTAGTGAACTTAAAAGGGAGGGAACTACCCAAAATAAAATTAAATTTTTATGTGGTATCTGAAGTATATGATTTGCAGATTGATATATCAAAGTTATGGCAATCATTTGTCCCCAACTCCAGTAATTTATCATAAAATGAAAATACCAAGCAAAGAAATTTTTGTGTTTTCCATTATGGAAATCTGGGTCTATGCGGCTGGCTGGATTTCGATGATGTAACCAATGTTTTGTCAATAATTTTTGATATGGTAAAAGACCATAAAGATATAGGCTCAATCTGCCAATTAAATGATTAATCTTAGGGTTTTGCCGAAACACTACGCCATGCATGGCATCATGAGACGTAATAAATAACCCTGTATATAAAAATGTCTGCCAAGGTATTAAAGTACATAACATCCAAAATTTTAATTTGGAGATATCAACTAAAAGTAAGAAAACTAAACTTATAGCCCATAGGCTAATAATCAAAATAGCAATGAAAAGTCCCCTAAAAGTAAATTCATTTTTGAGTACTGGGGTTAGTCTTGTTTGATGATTGAATGGTTCTTCTAACTGGATCATGCTTTTACTCCGCCTAGCATTCAGGTAAAGTTTCCTCAAATATAGTCATGACAAAAAGCACTAACCACCAGCCAGAAAATTCTATCAGTGGTCAGTGTTTTAGACTGGACAGTGCTAACACTCTAAAATTATTGCAAAATATTAAGATACATTAAACATTATTACATAAATAACCCCATACCAAAAACTGTTTTTCCTGGGAGGGCTAGGTAAACCAAGTAATAATACTACTAAATTAGTATTTTAAATCACTAATATTTTTACGTGATACTTTGTAAACAGTCTTATGTAGGAATCCGATTTGATATATAAAAAAATCTAAGTATCTGTAGTATCTGTAGGGTGTGTTATGGCGTAGCCTAACGCACCGAAATCGTTAACTGGTGTGGCAAGCTTAAAATAGTGCATTAACAAACTCTTGTGGGATGGGCGTCTCGCCCGTCCGGTGCGGACAAGATGTCCACACCACAAGAAAATTTATTGCAACATTTTAGTCTTGACACGCTACGACGTGTATTTCACCAAATCAAATATGAGTCTTATAGCATTTCATTTCACTTTAATAATGATACAAATAGGGCTTACGCATAGTCCTAACAAATACGTGCATAAGGGTAAAGCGCATTGTTGATTTCATGTATAAAACGATTGTGTCTGGTATCAAAATCGTTGTAGAGACGTTGCAAAGGAAGATCTAATTTTTACAGACATTTTGTTTTGCTACTGCGACTCACATTCTCGTTTGGTTATGTAGTGGCGATAGCGAAACATTGCTTCTAGTTGTGCTTGCACTAACCAACCACTGATCAATTCAACTGTTCCTCCACCAGGCATTGAAAAGGAAATAGCATCAGTTAGCCTGGTTTTACCAGCATCTTCTAGTTCAAATTCATGTCGATGTACCCAAGACTCGAAGGGGCCAGATATCTGTTCGTCAGTAAACAGGCGATATTTTTCGTGTTCAGTATGACGTGCTAGCCAAGTTAAGGGTACTGGGCCAAGAAACAGGCGAAATTCTGTGATAGCACCCACATCAAGTCCTCCATCACGGCGGACTACTTGGACTGGCTGCCAAGGAGGAGTTAGCAGTTGTAAAATGTCTGGCCTTTCGTGAAATTTCCAAACTACTTCTGGTGGTGCGTTGATGACTGAGGAATGTTTAAAGTGCAGCATGGAAAGAAAAACCTAAAATTCAACTTTCAGACTCGGTATCAATCTCGATATCTAGGGTGTCTTCATCAACCCGGACATACAAAATATTTGGGTTACAGCAAACTTGACAATCTTCTACATAGGATTGTTGTCCCCCAGCACTCAAATCAATAAAAGTTAAGTTTGGTTCACCGCAATAAGCGCAGTAATACTCAGCTGTGGTTTGCATGAAGGTTTAAGGTATGAATTTTTAGGCATGGGGCATGGGGCATTGGGTATGGAAAGAGGATGGGGGGATAAGGGCATGGGGAGATGGGGGGAAAGAAGAATTACTTTCTCCCTCATTTGGCCACCTCCCCATCTCCCCATCTCCCCATCTCCCTCATCTCCCTCATCTCCCCGACTCCCCACTCCCCTTTTCGGCTGATTTGAAATAACTTTTAGCATCAGCGAAATGCTTTAGTAGTGTAGACTGTGGCAGAGGCCCTTGCAAGTGACTCCAGGGTAATATTTGCTCTGTTGACCAATCGGCGTGGACGTAGAAATCTAAGTCGGGGATTTGTCCTTTGAGTTCTTTGAAAGCACGTTTGTAGCTACCCAAGGAATCGCCAAAATTACGAGTTAGTTGTAGGAGTTTGGAGAGCCTGCGATCGCCCCTGGATAACAAAGCCTGTATAATCGACCAATTATAGCTTTCTGGGCGAAATTCTATCCCTTTTGGTTTTAGTTGTTTTTGTAAAAACTGCAACCGCTTTTCTGCTTGACGGTTCACTCCTAACCACTGAAATGGTGTATGTGCTTTGGGTACAAATGTGCTACATCCAAATGTTAACCGCAATCCCGGTGCAGCTTTTTTGATATTATGCATCATGGCTACGGTTTGTTCTAAATCTTCTGCTTCTTCGCCAGGAATTCCCGCCATTCCGTAGAGTTTTAAACCTGTGAGTCCACCAGTTTTGGCATTGATGGCTGCTTGGATAATTTCATCGTTATGTAGCTTTTTGTTGACGATTTGGCGAATTTTTTCGGAACCACTTTCTACAGCAATGGTAAGCGATCGCGTGTCTCGTTGCGCCAAAGTTTTTGCTAATTGAACTGTTACAGTATTAGTTCGTACTGAGGCAATGCTCAAACGAACATCATCATACTTTGGCTGACTAATATAATCTAGTAACTCTGCAAATTCTGGATGTTGAGTTACAGAAGCCCCCAATAATCCCAGGCGATTTGTAACTTGTAAACCTTTTTCAATGGCTGGAATTAATGAACCTTCCAGACTTGCAGTTCTAAAAGGTAATGTCAGATAACTTGCCAAACAAAAGCGGCACATTTCTGGACAACTTCTTACTACTTCCACCATATAAATATTTTCCCAAGCTGCTTTTTCGGTGACTACAGTCGAGGCTGATAGAGTATTTCCTCGGTAAGTTTGTTTTTGCACCACTGCGGGAATTTCTGCGGAAATTGGTTGAATAGACTTTATTGCACCATCTTTTGTGTGATATTCCACCTCATATAAACTAGGAACATAAATACCTGGCACTTGTGCCAATCTTTGGAGTTGAATTTCTCTAGAAGCATTTCTCACTTCTTTGTAAGCTTCAATCAAATTCCCCAGTAAATTTTCGCCATCCCCCAATAGAATGACATCAAAAAAATCTGCAAACGGTTCTGGGTTAGCAGTGAGAA
>VFQR01002946.1_pt1 | contig 10135 bp, 10 predicted proteins | sample 3512321 | NCBI WGS metagenome assembly VFQR01 (sample SAMN10412374, study PRJNA504923) | tailings metagenome | isolation source: Relicate 3 Philex TSF1 revegetated site | place: Philippines: Tuba, Benguet | collected 2017-08-29
TTCGCCGCCGACAAGGCCTCCGCCGACGACATGCTGGAGGCCGCCATCGAGGCGGGTGCCGAAGATGTCGTGTCGTCGGAGACCGGCCACGAGATCACCACCGCCGCAGACGCCTTGGCCGAGGTCGCCAAGGCGCTCGAGGCGAAGTTCGGCGAACCGAAGAAGACGGCGCTGACCTGGAAGCCGCAGACCAGCGTCGCCGTCGACGACGAGACCGGCGAGAAGCTCCTGCGCCTGATGGACAATCTCGACGAGAACGACGACGTGCAGAATGTCTATTCCAACTTCGAGCTCTCCGCCGCCCTGATGGCGAAGATGGGCGGCTGAGGTCGCGTCGGGAGGCTGCGGGGCGAAGCCTCCGCCTGGTGCGCGGATCTCTCTGCGTAAACCCTTACGGTTCGTTTCAGTTGCCGTTCATATCGGGACGGTACTATTGCAACCGTTCCGAGTGCTGCAGGAGACCCTGCCGGGCCGGATCGAGGGGGTTTCTGCATGTTCAAGCATGTTGCATCGGCAACAATCGCATTGCTGTGCCTGACGGGCACCGCGCCCGCGCAATCACCGCCGCCGGGGAATGCCGTTGTCTTCGCGATTTTCGAGAATCCGGAGCCGCATCACGGCTGCATCGTCACCGAGCGCGATCGCGACGGGGGTTATGACAACCTGGTGCTGGGACGCTGCGACAGTCCGGCCGCTCTGTTCGTGTTCGACGAGCGTGCCAGGCGCATCCGGCCGGCCAACCGCCCCAATCTCTGCATGGGCGACACGACGGGGGCCGGCGACGCACCCTTCGCCACCATCGCGCGGGGTTGCGCTCCCGATGGCGTCGGCCAGTTCTACACCTACAACCGCGGCTCGAAGCGCATCGTCGCCCTGACCGAGGACAACCGCGAGGAGCGCGACGGCTTCTGCATGTACATGGGCCCGGAGCGCAACCGCCGCACGCCCATCTTCGCCGAACCATGCAACGCCCGCCGGCCGCGGGCCGCGCAGAACAACTTCTTCATCACGCCGGCCAGCGCCATCCAGCGCGGGGCGCCGGCCATGTCGGCTCCGTCCATGTCATCGCCGGGCATGCCGAGCCAGGGCGGTATCGCACCCGCCCAGGGCGCGGCCGGTCTTACGCGTTCGCCATGGGGCCGCTCGGGCTCATGGGCGATTGATTCCTCGCGCACCCCGGCCGGTTTCAGTGCCTGCCGCGCCGTCAGCATGAGCAACAGCGGCGAGATCCGCGTCGGCCTGAACGCCCAACTCGACCTCACCATGTCGGTGCCGGCCGACCGCGCCATGGCGCCTCCCGGCACGCGCACCAATGTCACCGTCCGGGCCGGGAGCGATCGCGAGAGCGTGCCTGGATCGGTCAACGCGGAGGGGCGGCTCGGCTTCACCGTGCCGCCTCCCGTCGCGCGGACCATGGTCGAGCGCCCGCTGCGCGAGATGTTCGTCGAGGGACCGGACGGCATGTCGTCCGTGCCGATGGCCGGCTTCCGGGCTCTGTGGGACGAGCTGAACGCCTGCGTCAGCGCCCAGGGTCGACGTTGAGCTCGGCATGATGATGTCGTGATGGCGGCCGTCGCCCGCGGCCGGGCGGCGGCTCACAGCTAGCGCAGCAGCCTGTCGAGCAGCGGCAGGCTGGTAAGCGCGGCCGCGGCGATCACCGCGAAGGCGACAGGGCGAAACATCCGCGGGTCGGCCTTGTCGAACAAGAGCGCGCCGAGGCCGATGCCGACCGCATAGGGCAGGATGGCCCAGGCGGCGATGCGGAGGACCTCGCTGGTGTAGATGCCGGCAAGCGCCAGCAGGCTCATCGAGATGAGCGAGGCCGGCACGAAGAAGGCGACCGAGGAGCCGCGCACGCCGGCATTGTGGCTCGGACCCGCGAGCCAGAACAGCGACAGGACCATGCCGCCGAGGCTGGCGAGCCCGGAGATGAGCCCGGAGGCGACGCCGGTCGCCAGCGTCGCCGGCATGCCGGGCGAGCGCTCGATGCGCCCGACCGCCAGCATCAGCGTCAGCACGAGAACGATCGACAGCGAGGTGACCCAGCGCACCGGGGTCGGGTCGATGGTCGTCAGCAGCCAGACGCCGATGGGCAGCCCCACCACATAGCCGACGAAGAGCGGGCCGATCTCGCCCCAGCGGGCGTGGCGCCAGGTCGAGCGCAGCATGGCGAACTGCATGACCGCGTCGATGATCGACATGATGCCGATGGCGGCCTTCGGGCCGAGATAGGCCCCCGCCACCGGCATGAAGATCATGGCCGAGCCGAAGCCCGTGTAGCCGCGTACGCACCCCGCCAGGAGGGCGGCGACGAGGACGGCGATCGGCGGGGGAGAGCCGAGGCTTGCAAGGATATCCACGGGGGAGGGGGCTTTCGGCAGGCGCTTCCGGGCTTTTTGTTCCGACTACGGGGAATTTCGCCGGACGAGAACCGGCTGTCGCGCGGGGCACGCCTGCAAATGGGCTAGATTGCCGTCATGAACGGCACGATTCGCATTCTCGGCATCGATCCCGGCCTCAGGCGTACCGGCTGGGGGGTCATCGACGTGACCGGCAACCGCCTCGCATTCGTCGCCTGCGGTACCGTCACCTCCAACGACAAGGCAGACCTCGCCTCGCGCCTCGCCGAACTGCACCGCGGCCTCACCGACGTGCTCGCGGCCTGGGCGCCCGAGGAGGCGGCGGTGGAGCAGACCTTCGTCAACAAGGACGCGACCGCCACCCTGAAGCTGGGACAGGCGCGCGGCATCGCCATGGTGGTGCCCGCCCTCGCCGGCATTCCGGTCGCCGAATACGAGCCGAACAAGGTCAAGAAGTCGGTGGTCGGCGCGGGGCATGCGGAGAAGAACCAGATCCACATGATGATCGGCATCCTGCTGCCCAAGGCCGACCCGAAAACCATGGACGCCGCCGACGCGCTGGCCATCGCCATCACCCACGCCCATCACCGCGGCGGGGTGGGACGGCGGTGAGGCCTCTTGCCGCGATCCGGCATTTCCGCATGGGATGAGACCCGACAAGGGGGACAGCCATGACCGATTTCAAAACGATCCGGGCCCGCGCGGCCAAGCGCAAGGGAGGCGAGGCGGCCCTGGCGTCGCTGTTGCCCCCGGTGCCGGACAGGGCCGTGCTCGCCGCTATCACCGACGATCGCGTGCTGGCCGAGATGGCCAAGCGGGTCTTTTCAGCCGGCTTCGTCTGGAGCGTCATCGAGAAGAAGTGGCCGGGCTTCGAGGAGGCCTTTCTCGGCTTCGTGCCGCAGGCGCTCACCTTCCAGCCCGACGAATTCTGGCACGACCTTTCCCGCGACAGCCGCATCGTGAAGAACCCGCAGAAGATCAAGTCCGTCAGGGAGAACGCCGCCTTCGTCGCGGCGATGGCCAGGGAGCACGGCTCCTTCGGCAAGTTCCTCAGCGAGTGGCCGGCCGAGGACCAGATCGGCCTGCTCGACCTTCTCGGCAAGCGCGGCTCGCGCCTCGGCGGCAAGACCGGCCAGTATTTCCTGCGCTTCATCGGCTATGACGGCTTCGTCACATCGAACGACATGGTGGCGGCCATGCGCGATGCCGGCGTCGACGTCGCGGCGGAGCCGACCTCCAAGGGTGACCTCAGGAAGATCCAGGCGCAGATCAACGACTGGGCGAAGGCGACGAAGCTGCCGCGCACCCACATCTCGCGCATTCTGGCGATGTCGGTGGGCGAGAATTATCCGGTTGAGAAACTGCAGAGCTACATGGGCGACGAGTAGGCGCAGCGGTGCCCACCGCGACAGGCCCGACGTCGCGCGAATCCGCTATAAGCACCGTCTCGAACTGGCGGAATCATCATGATCGGCAAGCTCAAGGGCACCATCGACAGCTACGGACCTGACTGGGTCATCGTCGACGTGCACGGCGTCGGCTACGTGGTGCACTGTTCCTCCCGCACGCTTCAGGCGCTGCCTGCGGCAGGGGAGGCGGCCGTGCTCTCCATCGAGACCATGGTCCGCGAGGACATGATCCGCCTCTATGGCTTCGCCAATGACCTGGAGCGCGAGTGGTTCCGCCTGCTGCTCGCCGTGCAGGGGGTCGGCGCCAAGGTGGCGCTCTCGGTGCTCTCGGCGCTGAAGGCCTCCGACCTCGCCAATGCGATCGCCCTGCGCGACAAGGCCGCCATCGGCCGCGCCAACGGCGTCGGGCCGAAGGTCGCCGAGCGCATCGTCACCGAGCTCAAGGACAAGGCGCCGGGCTTCACCGACATCGACCCGTCGCTGGCGAAGCTCGCCGGCGATGTCGACGAGAAGCGTGTGGCGGGCCCGGTCGCCGATGCCATCTCAGCGCTGACCAATCTCGGCTACGGCCAGCCGCAGGCGGCAGCCGCCATCGCAGCCGCCGCCAAGAAAGCCGGTGAGGGCGCCAATACGCAGACCCTGATCCGCATGGGTCTGAAGGAACTGTCGTCGTGACCGATCCCGGCCGCATCCTTTCCGCCGAGCGCCGCGACGACGATGCCGACACGCATCTGAGGCCGCAGCGGCTCGCCGAGTTCATCGGCCAGGCGCAGGCGCGCTCCAACCTCGAGGTCTTCATCTCCGCGGCACGCACCCGCGGCGAGGCGCTGGACCACGTGCTCTTCGTCGGGCCTCCCGGCCTCGGCAAAACGACGCTGGCGCAGATCCTCGCCAAGGAGCTCGGCGTCGGCTTCCGGGCCACCTCCGGCCCGGTCATCGCCAAGGCCGGCGACCTCGCCGCGCAGCTGACCAATCTCGAGGAGCGCGACGTGCTCTTCATCGACGAGATCCATCGTCTCAATCCGGCGGTGGAGGAGATCCTCTATCCCGCCATGGAGGATTTCCAGCTCGACCTCATCATCGGCGAGGGGCCGGCGGCGCGTTCGGTGAAGATCGACCTCGCGAAGTTCACGCTTGTGGGCGCGACGACCCGCGCTGGCCTGCTCACCACGCCGCTGCGCGACCGCTTCGGCATTCCCATCCGCCTCGCCTTCTACACGGTGCAGGAACTGGAGCTGATCGTCACGCGCGGCGCCCGGGTGCTCGGCGTCGGCATGACGGCGGACGGGGCGAACGAGATCGCGCGACGCGCGCGCGGGACGCCGCGCATCGCCGGCCGCCTCCTGCGGCGCGTGCGCGACTTCGCCATCTACAGGGATTCCGACACGATCACCCGGACCATCGCCGACGAGGCTCTGACACGCCTCGAGGTGGACGATGCGGGCCTCGACGCCATGGACCGGCGCTATCTCAAGGCCATCGCGCTGAATTACGGCGGCGGACCCGTCGGGATCGAGACCATGGCGGCGGCGCTGTCCGAGCCGCGCGACGCCATCGAGGAGATCATCGAGCCCTTCCTCATCCAGCAGGGATTCCTCCAGCGCACGCCGCGCGGGCGGCTGCTCACCTCCCACGCCTTCCGCCATCTCGGCCTTGCCGAGCCGCAACGGGAGGGCGCGCAGTTCATGCTCTTCAAGGGCGACGAGGACGAGGCATGAGGCGGGCCGCCCCGCTTTCGCCCGATGCCGCGGCTAGGCAGGCCGCCTCATCCATCACGAGGCTGACCGCATGACCGAGGGCCACAACCTGGCCGGCCGCATCGACGGCGAGACCCATCTCCTGCCCGTGCGCGTCTACTACGAAGACACGGATTTCTCCGGCGTCGTCTATCACGCCAGCTACCTGCGCTTCATGGAGCGTGGCCGCACCGACTTCCTGCGACTGCTGGGCGTCGCTCAAGGGCACCTGTTCGAGCAAGCGAAGGAGGAAGCGGGCGCTGGCTTCTTCTTCGTGGTGCGGTCCATGGGCATCGAGTTCCTCAGGCCCGCGCGCATCGACGACGTGCTCACCGTCGAGACCCGCACCGAAGTGGTGAAGGGAGCAACGCTGAACCTCGCCCAGCGCGTGCTCCGTGGCGAAGAGGTGCTCGTCGAGGCGAAGGTGCGCGTCGCCTTCCTCGCCGGCGGCAAACCGGTGCGTATTCCCGACGGCCTCAGGCGGGCGATGACGCCGGCAGGAGCTTCGGCCGGCTGATTGCGCAGCGACGCCGGGCCGCCACCCGCAGATCACATCCCCACCATCCCGCTTGTTGCGGCCGTTTTGTCGGGCTAAGGCGTTGCGCTGACGTTCATCGGGCGCGTCAGGGCTACACCCGCCGGCAGCCGGCCCTGCACTCCACGCGCAAGCGTCTTGCATGTTGCAGTGCCGAAGATAACTGACCCTTAACCTTATCAATGGCTTGGTAGGCCACCACGCGGAAGCACCTTCCGCGCCACGGTCAAGACACATTCGGGGGTCATTTCGCCTCCTACAGGGACGATTAAGCGCCAATTGTCGTCATTTGGCGCCATCGGCCCGGGTTCTCGACCTTGGCGGGAGCGTTCGCGCGACCTCGATGCCGGATCAGTCGCGATAAAGGATCTTTGCCCATGACCCCCGCCGACGTCGCCCAGACCGCTGCGGCAGCCGCAAGCCATGACGTGTCCCTGTGGAGCCTGTTCTGGGGCGCCCACTGGGTGGTCAAGGGCGTCATGCTCGGCCTCGTCTCCGCCTCCATCTGGGTGTGGGCGATCATCGTCGAGAAGATCATCATGTATCGCCGGACCAAGACGCAGATGGACCGCTTCGAGCAGGTCTTCTGGTCCGGCCAGAGCCTCGAGGAGCTCTACCGAACCCTTGCGCAGCGCCCGACGACCGCCATGGCCGCGCTCTTCGTCGCCGCCATGCGCGAGTGGAAGCGCAGCCACGAGACGGCGTCGCGCTCCTTCGCCGGCCTCCAGCAGCGCATCGACCGGGTCATGAACGTCACCATCCAGCGTGAGGTGGAGCGCCTCGAGGCCCGCCTGATGGTGCTCGCGACTGTCGCCTCCGCCGGCCCCTTCATCGGCCTGTTCGGCACCGTCTGGGGCATCATGACCTCGTTCCAGGCGATCGCCGTCTCGAAGAACACCTCGCTCGCCGTCGTGGCTCCCGGCATCGCCGAGGCGTTGTTCGCCACCGCCATCGGCCTCGTCGCCGCCATCCCGGCGACCATCGCCTACAACAAGCTCGCCGGTGAGGTGAACAAGATCGCCAGCCGTCTCGAGGGCTTCGCCGACGAGTTCTCCGCCATCCTGTCGCGTCAGATCGACCAGCAGGGCGGCGGCAATTACGACCAGCGCGCCGCGTAAGGAGCAAGCCGAATGGGTGCCCAGCTCGCAGGCGGTGGAGGCGGACGCGGCGGCGGACGCCGCAGGCGCCGGTCCCACGTCATGAACGAGATCAACATCACGCCCTTCGTGGACGTGATGCTCGTGCTCCTCATCATCTTCATGGTGGCCGCACCGCTGATGACGGTCTCCGTGCCGATCGATCTGCCGCAGGCCTCGGCCCGCGCCATCCAGCAGGACAAGCCGCCGATCACCGTGTCCGTCCGCCAGAACGGCGAGATCTATGTCGGCGACGACAAGGTCGAGTCCGCCGCGCTGGTCGAGCGCGTGCGGTCCACGGCGCAGAACGGCACCGAGGAGAGGATCTTCGTCCGCGGCGATGCCGCGGCGAACTACCAGGCGATCATGGACGTGCTGTCGCAGCTCAAGGGCGGCGGCTTCACCAAGGTGGCGCTGGTCGCCACCGAGCGCGCGTCGCGCTGAGGCAGGGCAGGGACAGGCATTGGCGCTCCACCCGCAGAAGGTCGGATACGGGATCTCGGTCACGGGGCATGTGCTGCTCGTGGTCGCGGGCCTCGTCGGCTTCCTGACGTCGCCTTCGAAGGTCGACGAGGGAGAGAGCGTGCCCGTCGAGATCGTCTCCGACGAGCCTGCGCAGTCGACGCGCGGCGACCGCCGCGGTGAGCAGACGCCGACGCCGCAGCGCGTCGTCGACCGCCAGGCCGCCGAGGAGCGCCAGACCCCCGACCCGGCAACGCTGCCGGTGGCGCGCGAGCGCGTCCAGAACACCGAAATCCCGCCGCCACCCCCACCGCGCCCCCCTATGCCCGAGCCGAAGCCGGAGGAGGCCACCGCCCCGCCGCCGCGCCCGGTCCAGCAGGCCGCCGTCCAGCCGTCCATGCCGATGCCGCCGCAGCCCGTGCCGCGGCCGACGCCGCCCGCCGCCGCGGCCCAGGAGCAGCGCGAGGACCCGGCCGCCCGCGAGGCGGAGATCCAGGCCCAGCAGAAGCGCGAGGAAGAGCAGCGCCGTCAGGAGCAGCAGCGCCAGGAACAGGCGCGACGGCAGCAGGAGCAGCGCGAACGCGAGCAGCGCGAGGCCAGGGAGCGCCAGGAGCGCCTCCAGCGCGAGGCCCGCGAGAAGCAGGAACGCGAGCAGCGTGAGCGGCAGGCCCGTGAGGCGCGGGAGCGCCAGCAGCGCGAAGCCCGGGAGCGCGCCGAGCGGCAGCGCCAGGAGCAGGCCAATGCCCGCCGCTTCGACCCGAGCTCCATCGCGGCCCGGCTCAACACCAGCAGCAGCCAGGAGAACGACCGGCGGCAGGCGTCGCGCACCGAGGCGACGGGCGCCACCGCGCCGGCCCGCACCGCCTCGCTCGGAACGGCGACCGGCGCCGCCTCGCGCATCACCGGCCGCGAGATCGACGCCATCCGCGCTTGGGCCGAGCGTTGCTGGGAGATTCCGATCGCCGCGCGCGAGGGCAACAGTCCGGCCGTGCGCCTGCGCGTGTCGTTCAATCCCGACGGTACCGTCACCACCCGCCCCGAGGTCCAGAACCCGCGTGGCGATTCCAATTTCCAGGTTCTCGCCAACTCCGCCGTCCGCGCCGTCATGCGTTGCTCGGCCGAAGGCGGCGTGCGCCTGCCGCGCGAGCGCTACGACACGTGGCGCGAAGTCGTCCTCAACTTCGATCCCAAGGAAATGATGCGCTGACGGACATGTTGCGCCGGGTTGTCGTCACCCTCTCGACGAAAGGCCCTGCTAGCGCCATGTGAAGGCCACGAGAGACCGGACCCATGACCCTTCTTCTGAACCGCCGCACCATCCTCTCCGCCGGCTCGGCCATCGCCGGTACGACGCTGTTCTCGCCCTGGTCGCTGGCGCAGGGCGCGCCGCCGGTCATCGACATCCGCCGCGGCCAGGTTCAGCCCTTCCCGATCGTCGTGCCGAATCTCGGTGGCGAGGGCGACATGGGCCGCAACATCTCCGGCGTCATCGAGAACAACCTGCGCCGCTCCGGCTTCTTCCGCATCATCGAGAAGCAGGCCTATGGCAACGCGACGCTCGATCCCGACAGCCCGCCGAATTTCGCCCAGTTCCGCCAGCTTGGAGCCGCCGCCGTCGTCACCGGCCGGGCAGGGCGCGGCGCGGATGGCCGCTCGCGCGTCGAGTTCCGCCTGTGGGACGTTGCCCAGGGCGGCCAGCTTCATGGCCAGCAGTTCGCCACCCAGGAGGCCAACTGGCGGCGCATCGCCCATCTCGTCTCCGACCAGATCTTCGAGCGCGTGACCGGCGAAAAGGGCCATTTCGACACCCGCGTCGTCTTCGTCGACGAGACCGGGCCCAAGGATCGCCGGCAGAAGCGCCTCGCCATCATGGACCAGGACGGCGCCAACGTGCGCTACCTGACCCGCGGCGGCGATCTCGTGCTGACGCCGCGCTTCTCGCCGTCGAGCCAGGACATCACCTACATGGCCTATGCGGGCGGCGAGCCCCGGGTCTATCTGCTCAACATCGAGTCCGGGCAGCGCGAGCAGGTCGGCAATTTCCCCGGCATGACCTTCTCGCCGCGCTTCTCGCCGGACGGCCAGCGCATCGTCCTGTCGCTGCAGCAGGGCTCGGGCTCCTCGCTCTATTCGCTCGACCTGCGCTCGCGCGCGGCGGTGCGGCTGACCGACGGTTCCGCCATCGACACCTCGCCGTCCTACTCCCCGGACGGCAGCCAGATCGTCTTCGAGAGCGACCGCGGTGGCGGACAGCAGCTCTACGTGATGAGCGCCGGCGGCGGTGGTGCCAACCGCATCTCCTTCGGCCAGGGGCGCTATTCGACGCCGGTCTGGTCGCCGCGCGGCGACTACATCGCCTTCACCCGCCAGGGCGGCGGCCAGTTCGCCATCGGCGTGATCAAGCCGGACGGCTCGGGGGAGCGCATCATCACCTCCGGCTTCCACAACGAGGGGCCGACCTTCTCGCCCAACGGCCTCTTCGTCATGTTCTTCCGCG
>VFQR01002948.1_pt1 | contig 10131 bp, 9 predicted proteins | sample 3512321 | NCBI WGS metagenome assembly VFQR01 (sample SAMN10412374, study PRJNA504923) | tailings metagenome | isolation source: Relicate 3 Philex TSF1 revegetated site | place: Philippines: Tuba, Benguet | collected 2017-08-29
TGCCGTGCTGGATCTTGTGCGGGGTCTTGCCGATCCCGAGAACGCCGACGCGCATGGTCGCCTCCGTTAGTGGGGTTCGGCCTGGCGGCCGCGGGTCCAACGGTAGTACGTCGAAAGATCGATCGCCTCGCCCGCCACCTGGTCCGCCGCGCCCGAGGGCGTCGTCGAGCCGGTGACCTCGATGTCCTGCGCGATCGCCTCGCCACCGCCGTACCCGAGCGCCAGCACGTGGTCGCCCGCGGACGCCGCGTCGAGGCCCATCGCCAGGGCGACGCCGACCGACGCCGCGCCGAGGTTGCCGATCTCCCCCACGAAGCTCGTGCCGCCGAGCTGCTCGCCGGAGACGCCCGCCCGGCCCAGGCCCTTCAGGGTCTGGGGGTGGGGCTGGGACGCCGCCACCGACGCGTACCCGGAGACGGGACGCTCGGTGAGCCCCTCGAGGCCCTTGAGGGCCTCACCGGTGGTCGCGGCGTAGGAGTCGAAGAGCACCTCCAGCCGGTACCGGGCCTCCGGCTCGGTGCCGAGCCGCCACACGTCGTAGACCTCGCGTCCCGCGCGGGCGGTGGCGCCGAGGCGGGCGATCCCGCCGGAGCCGCCGACCACGAAGGCCACCGCCGCGCCGGCCGAGAGGACGTCGCAGACGCGGTCCTCGTAGGCCACCAGGTGGTCCGTCGCCACGACGAGCGACGACGGGCCGCCGTCGGCCGCGAGGGCCGAGGCGATGGCGAACGCGTCGAGCAGGGACCCCGAGTGCCCGCCGACGTCGAGCGGCGTGACGCCGTCGAGGCCGAGGGTGCGGGCGAGGGTCGCCGACAGCTTGCGCAGCCCGAAGGGCGGCGTCTGGGTCACCGCGATGACGGCCCCCGGCGCCTCGGTCCCGGCGAGCGCCGCGACCGAGGCCTCGTAGGCCATCGTCAGGGTGTCCTCGTCCAGCGCGGGCGTGCAGAGCGCCTTGGAGCGCGGGCGGCCCGGCCGTCCGAAGAACTTCTGGATCTCCCCGAGGGGGGCCCGGTAACGGGGCAGGTACGCCCCGTACCGGATGATCTCCCCCACCGCTATCGCTTGATCGTGATGCCGGCGGCCTCACGGTCGAAGGTGTCGGCGGTGATGCCCTCGTCGCGCAGCTTGACCTTCTGGACGCGCTCGGTCGGCGTCTTGGGAAGGGTCTCGACGAACCGGATGTAGCGCGGGACCATGAAGTACGGCATCCGCTCGGCCATCCAGTGGGTGTACTCGACCGGGTCCGGGGCGTCGCCCTCCGCGATGCAGACGATCATGATCTCGTCCTCGGAGCTCGCGCCCTCGCCGGCCTTCACGCCGATCGCCGCCGCCTCCTTGATGTTGGGGTGGTCGGACGCCTGGCGCTCGACCTCCATCGAGGAGACGTTCTCGCCGCGGCGGCGGATGTAGTCCTTCACGCGGTCCATGAAGTAGAAGTAGCCGTCGGCGTCCATGCGGCCGAGGTCGCCGGTGTGGAGCTTCAGGTTGCGGAAGTCCTCGGCGGTCTTCTCCGGCATGCCGTAGTAGGCGCGCATGACGATGTTCGGGATCTTCATGTCGACGACGATCTCGCCCGGGGTGTCGGGGGGCAGCGGGCGGTCGGTGCCCGGCTCCACGATCGTCACCTCGTAGCCGGGGTTGGCCTTGCCCATCGAGCCCGGGACGCCCGGCTTGGTCGGGTCCATGTAGGTCGCCATGCCGGTCTCGGTGAGGCCGTAGCCCTCGATGAACTTGACGCCGAACCGCTCCTGGAACTCGTTGTAGATGTCCTTCGGGGCGGGGGCGGCGAAGCAGGTGTGGACCTTGTGCTGCTTGTCGAGGTCCGACTCCGGGATGTTCCAGATGAAGTACGAGACCGCGCCGATCGAGTTGAAGATCGTCGCCTCGGCGTCCACGACCTGCTGCCAGAAGCGGCTCGAGGAGAACCGCTCCACGTAGGCGACCCGGCCGCCGGCCACGAGGGCCGGGTACCCGGAGAGCACCTGCGCGTTGGAGTGGAAGAGCGGCAGGCAGCTGAAGAACGTGTCGTCGGCGAGCGACTCGACGGTCTTGCCGGCGGTGGCCGAGACCACCTCGAGCAGGCCGCGGGCCGAGAAGTAGTCGGCCGCGTTCTGCTTGATGACGCCCTTCGAGCGGCCCGTCGTGCCCGAGGTGAACATGATGCGGGCGTCGTCGGTCCACTTGTACTCGATGCCGTCCGGCTCGCCGTCCGAGCCCTCGAGCAGGGCCTCGAGGGGCTCCCACTTGAGCGACGGGTCCGGGCCCTCCTGGGCGCCGGTCTTCATCACGATGACGTGCTCGAGCAGCGGCAGCTCGCCCTTGATGAGGTCGAGCCGGTCCAGGTACAGGTCGGAGATGACCAGCTTCTTGGCCTCGACGAGGTTGATCGTCCAGGACAGGAAGTCGCCCTTGTAGGCCGTGTTGATCGAGCTCATCACGGCGCCGGCCTTGAGGATCCCGAACCACACCGGGAGGAACTCCTCACAGTTCGGCAGCATCACGCTGACCGACTCACCCGGCTGCACGCCACGCGCGATGAGCGAGTTGGCGATCCGGTTGGCGCGGGCGTTGACCTCGCCGTAGCTGACCCAGGGGTTGTCGGCGAACTTGAGGTAGTCCCGGTCCGGGGTCTCGGTCGCCCGCTTCTTCAGGACCTCGGCGAGCACCCACTTGGTCGGGTCCTCCCGCGCGTACCAGTCACTCCACTCGGCCATTCTTCTCGTTCCCCCCTTGGATGCGGTGTCCGTCGTGCCCCGTCGCCTGGGATCAGGCGGCGACGAACTTCGGCAGCGTGATCTCGTCGGTGACGTCGTGGAAGACCAGACGCACCTTCATGCCGATCTTCACGTCGTCCGGGTCGATGGAGGGGTAGCCCTCCTCGTCCTTGACCAGGTTCGACATGAGGCGCACACCCTCATCGAGGTCGATCAGCGCGACGGTGTGCGGCGGGTCGCCCTTGTAGGCCTTGCTCGGGCCGATGAAGTGGACCGAGTAGGTGTAGACGGTGCCCGTGCCCTTCGACTCGACCCACTGGGTGGGCTCGAGCGTGCCCGGCACCAGCGCCCGCGGGTACCAGAAGGGCTTGCCGGCGGAGTCGGTCGGAAGGAGGAACGTGTGCTCCTTCATGGCCTTCCACCAGTGGTCGCCCTCGGGGCGCATGTCGGGGAGGGGCTTCGTGTACGGAGTGCTCTCGCTCATCGTCTTCTCCCCTTGCCCTAGGCCGCCGACGGCGGTTCGCTCGACAGGACCAGCGCGCTCGTGGCGGCGAGGATGCCGCCGGAGCCGGTGGTGATCGCGAGCTTGGCGCCCGGCACCTGGTGGTTGCCGCCGCCGCGGTCCGTGTCGTCCGCCTCGCCACGCAGCTGCAGCGTCGCCTCGACGATGTGGTGCATCGCGCCGAGGTGCGCCTGGCGGATGAGGCCGCCGTGCGTGTTCATCGGGAGCTTCGCGCCGAGCTTGGCGTTGCCCTCCAGCACCCAGTCGCCGGCCTCGCCGGGACCGCAGACGCCGATGCCCTCGAGGGCGATGAGCGGCGTGAAGCTGAAGGAGTCGTAGATCTCCGCGACGTCGAGGTCGTCCACCGTGACGCCGGCGACCTCGAGGGCGCGGCGGCCGGCGCGGCCGAGGCCCTGGCGGACCCCGTCGACCGACGTGGCCGAGGAGATGTACTGGTGCGAGTAGCCCTCGCCGATGCCCGTGATGTAGACCGGCTTGGTCTTCATCGACTTGGCGCGGTCGGCGGTCGTGACGATGAAGGCCGCGGCGCCGTCGGAGACGAGCGAGCAGTCCATCGCGTGGAACGGGGTGGCGATCCACCGGTCGTTCATGACGTCGTCGACCGTGACCACGTCGCGCAGCATCGCGTTCCACTTGAGGGCGGCGTGCTCGGACTGCGTGGCGACGACCGCCGCCAGCGCCTCCTGGGGCACGTCGTGCTCGTACATGTACCGCTGCGCCAGCAGGCCGTAGCCGCCGATCGTGGTGAGGCCGTACGGGGCCTCGTAGGCGCCGTGGCTCATCTCGCGGGCCATGGCGATCATGCCGGAGGACGAGATGCCCGACCGGGTGTTGTCACCACGGACGCAGAGCACCGTCTCCGCGAGGCCCGCGTCGATCGCGAGCGCCGCCTGCACGGCCATCAGGGGGGCGGTCGCGCCACCCACGGCGACCGACGCGAAGTAGCCCGGCTCCATGCCGAGGTAGTCCGCGAACGTGGTCGCGTGCATGAGGGTCGACTCGACGAACGAGAATGCAGTGACCATGCCGTCGACCTCGTCCAGCGTGATGCCGGCGTCGTCCAGCGTGATCTTGGTCACCTCGGCGAGGAGCTGGAACGACCCACGCCCCTCCAGCTTGCCCTGCTCGGTCTCCCCCACCCCGGCGATGACGATGCCCTTTCCGAGCATCCGTCGCGCCTCGCGCAGGTTGGGCGTGGCCTCGCTCATCCATCCTCCTCGTGGTCGCCTCAGAAGGGCCGTTCGGGGCCGTCGGCCGCCGACGGCCGTCCAGGAGACCGGAGGCATCGCAGGCCGAGACCAGGCCGGGTGGCCCGCACCGCTGGAACGCTACCAGTGTCACGAGCCGGGCGTCAAGATGATCGACAGCCCCTTTTATGCCTGCAAAAGCGGCTTTTTCATGGGGTGCTGAGGGGCCTCACGGGGGGGCGGTGGGACGGCCCGGCCGGGGGGACCCTTGGTACCATCGCCCCGTCTCGGACATCACCCCGAAGGAGAGCCCGCCCGTGTCGTCGGACCCCAACTACGACGCCGCGACCGACACGTACCGCCAGATCTACCGCGGTCACGACAACGCCTCGGCCGTCACCAACAACGAGGGCCTGACGGTCTTCTTCGATCCCGACAGCCACGACGTGCTCGGGTTCCAGATCACGAACTTCGCCGCCTACTACGAGGCCCACAAGAACGAGGCCGGCGAGTTCGAGGTCGACCTGCCGGCCAAGGTCCCGGCCCCGCAGGAGGAGGAGATGGACTACGACGCCGAGGCGATCCGCTCCGGCGTCCGCATCGCCGAGTTCTACTAGCCGGCCGGTCCCACCATGATGTCCCCCGGGCCCTTGCCCGAGGGGACCATGGGGAACACCTTGGCCAGCGGGGAGACGTGCACGTCCACGAGCGCCGGCCCGTCGGCGGCGAAGGCCTCGGCGATCGCCGAGTCCAGGTCCGACGGGTCGTGCACCGTGGAGGCGTGGATCCCGTAGGCCGCGGCGATCCCGGCGAAGCTCGGCTGGAAGGGCTCGAAGCTCGAGCCGGCGTAGCGGCCGTCCCAGAACAGCTCCTGCCACTGGCGGACCATGCCGAGGTAGCCGTTGTTCAGGATCACGACCTTCACCGGCAGGCCGTACATCTGCGCGGTCGAGAGCTCCTGGAGGGTCATCTCGAACGACCCGTCGCCGGAGATGACGACGCAGAGCTCGTCCGGGTGGGCGACCTGGGCGCCGAGGGCGGCCGGCAGGCCGAAGCCCATCGTCCCGAGGCCGCCGGAGGTGATCCAGCGCCGGGGGCGGTCGAAGAGGTAGTGCTGGGCGGCCCACATCTGGTGCTGGCCGACGTCGGTGCAGACGATCGCGTCGCCGCGGGTGATCCGGTAGATCGCCTGGACCACGTGCTGCGGCTGGATGACCCCCTCGGGGCCCTCGTCGATCGAGTACGGGTACTGGCGCTTCCACGCGGCGATCTGGTCGACCCAGGCGGCGCGGGCGGTGGCGTCGTGCGGCTCGGGCAGCGCGGCGTAGGCCTCGGCGAGGGCGGCGAGGGCCGGGGCGGCCTGGCCGGCGATGCCGATGTGCGCGGACCGGTTCTTCGAGATCTCCGCCGGGTCCACGTCGATGTGGATGATCTTCGCGTTCGGCGCCCACTCGCTCATGACCGTCGACAGGACCCGCTCGTCGAAGCGGACCCCGACGGCGAGGATCACGTCGGCGGCCTGGAAGGCGTAGGTCGAGGCGGCGAGGCCGTGCATGCCGGGCATCCCCACGAACAGCGGGTGGGTGCCGGGGAAGCCGCCGAGTCCCATGAGGGTGGTGTTGACCGGGATGCCGGTGATCTCCGACAGGCGGGTCAGCTCGCGTGAGGCCTCGCCGGTGATGATCCCGCCACCGGCGTAGACGACCGGGCGCTCCGCCGCGGCGAGGGCGCGCGCGGCGGCCTCGAGCTGGCGGGGGTGGCCGGCGCCGTCGGGCGGCCGGTAGCCGGGCATCGGCGGGGCGGTCTCGGTGTAGTCGGTGACCTCGCGGCCCCACTGGTCGACGCAGACGTCGACGAGGACGGGGCCGGGGCGGCCGGTCTGGGCGACGTGGAGCGCCTCGGCCATCGCCTGGGGCAGGTCGTCGGCGTCCTTGACGAGGTAGGAGTGCTTCACGATCGGCAGGGTGATGCCGACGATGTCCGCCTCCTGGAAGGCGTCGGTGCCGACGCGGGTGGCGCCCACCTGGCCCGTGATGGCGACGAGCGGCACCGAGTCCATGTAGGCGTCGGCGATCGGCGTGACGAGGTTCGTCGCCCCGGGACCCGAGGTCGCCGTGCACACCCCGGCCCGGCCGGTCACCTTGGCGTAGCCTTCGGCCATGTGCCCGGCGCCCTGCTCGTGCCGCACGAGGAACGTGCGGATGTCCGGATCGTCGTGGAGTGCGTCGAAGAGGGGGATCACCGGCCCCCCCGGCAGGCCGAAGATGGCAGTGACGCCCGCCCGCTTGAGGCTGGCGAGGGTCGCGTCGACCGCGCGCATGCTGTTCGTCCTTCCGCCCTGTTCGTCCGTCGTCCTGGCGGACGAGTGTAGTGGACCCGGCCGGCGTGGACCCCGACCCCAAGGAGGCTGAGCCATGAGCACCACCCCACCCGGGGGAGGCCCCGACAAGCCGTCGTTCGCCGAGGAGAACGCGATGCGCATCGCGTCCGAGTCGCTGACCCACTACGACGCGGCGTCCGACACCTACCACTGCTCGTACGGCCCGCCGGTGCCGGCGGTGACCGTCCACGACCCCGAGAGGGGCCTCCTCGTGCGGGTCGAGCCCCAGAGCCGTCAGGTCGTGGGCTTCTCGATCCCGGACTTCAAGGCCTGGCACGCGGAGCACGCCGACGAGTCCGGGGAGTTCGACGTCTCGCTGCCGTCGATGTGGGCCCTCTCCCCCGACGACGAGATCCCGGAGGCGCCCCCGGAGGGGTGATCGCACGGCGTCCGGAGGGGGTCGTTCGGTACACTTCGCGGATCGTTTGAGCGAGTCGGCACAAGGAGCCCGCATGGCGGTCGAGAGCCAGCGCGTCGAGGATTTCCGTCTCACCGAGGAGCCCTACTACCTGCCCCTGGGCAACGAGGTGGAGCTCTTCGAGTCGGCCTACAACGCCCGTCTTCCGGTGATGCTCAAGGGCCCCACCGGCTGCGGGAAGACGCGCTTCGTGGAGCACATGAGCTGGCGCCTGAAGCGCACGCTCGTGACGGTCGCCTGCCACGAGGACCTCACCGCCTCGGACCTGGTCGGCAAGTACACGCTGCGCGGCGACGAGACGGTCTGGCAGGACGGGCCGCTCACGACCGCGGTGAAGTCCGGCGGCATCGCCTACCTCGACGAGGTGGTCGAGGCCCGCAAGGACACCACCGTCGTGATCCACCCGCTCACCGACGACCGGCGGATCCTCCCCCTCGAGAAGAAGGGCGAGATCGTCCAGGCCCCGGACGACTTCCAGCTCGTGATCTCGTACAACCCGGGCTACCAGTCGGTGCTGAAGGACCTCAAGCACTCGACGAAGCAGCGGTTCGTGGCGATCGAGTTCGACTACCCGCCGCCCGACCTCGAGGAGACGATCGTCAAGTCCGAGTCGGGCGTCGACGAGGACACCGCCGCCAAGCTCGTGAAGATCGCCGAGAAGGTGCGCAACCTGCGCACCCACGGCCTCGAGGAGGGCGTCTCGACCCGGCTGCTCGTCTACGCCGGCCAGCTCATCCAGGGTGGTGTCGAGCCGATCGCCGCCTGCGAGTCGACGATCTGCAAGCCGATCACCGACGACCTGGAGATGCAGCGCTCGATCGTCGAGATCATCGCCACCCAGTTCTGACGGCGGCCGGCGACCACAGGGGGGCAGGGGGATGACCTTCGGTCCGGCCGTCGGGAACGTGGGCATGTACGTCGCCCGCGAGATGCTGATCGCGGTCCCCGAGGACCAGCGCCAGACCTACCTGCGCATGGTCGAGGAGATCTCGGACCTGAAGTACCAGCTCGGCGTGGAGGTCGCGCGCCAGCTGCCCCGCCTGCTGGCCGAGGGCGACCCGGAGCGGGTGGAGCGGTACCTCGGGCAGGTCCGCGAGGTCGCCGCCACCGGCTGGAAGTCCGGGGTCGAGGTCGCCAAGCAGCTCCCCGACCTCTACGACGCCCCCGACCAGACCCTCGCCGGGTCGTACGTCGACATCGTCTCCCAGGCCACCGCCGGCCCGCCGGAGGACACCGAGACCGCCCAGCTCGCCCACGAGCTCGACGACCTCGAGCGCGAGCTGCGGGAGATGGAGCCGAAGGTCAAGCGGGCCCAGGAGCTGCGGACCCAGCTCGCCGCCCGCGACCGCCGCGACGAGAAGCGCCGCAAGCACGCCGTCGAGCTCGCCGCGGCCCTGCCGCCGATCCTCGCCCGCCTGCGGCCCCGCTACCGGACGGCCTACCTCGACCAGGTCCGCCAGGTCGCCGCCGCCGACCCCGAGGCGTCCCTGGAGGCGGCCGACACCCTCCTCGACCTGCTCAACAGCGAGCGGGTCTCCGCCGAGGGCGCCGCCGAGTGGGTGGAGCGCGGGCTGGAGGTGCTCGACCGCAACAAGGAGGTCGGCCGCGGCTACTTCCGGCTCGGCAGCAAGTACTCCCTCCAGGTGCTCGAGGAGCTCAAGGAGGGGCTGGCCCTCAAGTCGGTCGCCCGCGTCCTGAAGCTCTACGCGACCGCCCTCTCCGGCCACGAGGTCGCGATCCGCGGCACGAACGAGATGCAGGCCGTCGACGCCTACGGCGCCGACCACATCATCCTGCCGCCGGACATGCACTTCTTCGACGACGACCACGGCAACTTCACCGCCTACAAGGTCGCCACCGCCCACGGCGCCGGCCGCATCGAGTTCGGCACCTACGGCTTCACCCTCGCCGACATCCCCGACACGGTGGAGCGCCTGCGGGCCCGCTACGCCCCGGAGGCAGGATGACCACCACCCGCACCACCGAGACGGACCTCACCCGGTTCTACGCCCTCTTCCCGCAGCCGGCGCTGGCGCGGGACCTGTTCAACATCGTCGAGGGCCACCGGATCGACTCCGCGATGCGCCGCGCCTACCCGGGCATCCGCCGCGACATGGAGCTCATCCAGGGCGCGAGCGCCGACCGCCGGCCCGAGCTGGCGTCCCTCTCGGACGCCCAGGCCGTGGTGGAGTCGCTGCTGCAGCACTCCCTCGGGCTGACCCCGGACCGCTCCGAGCTGGCCCCCGCCACCCAGGAGGTCATCCTCCAGGCGGTCGGGATGCTCGAGGCGGTGGAGGGCGAGGGCGCCCGCGTCGCCGACGCCGCCGACCTCACCGGCCGGCTCTACCTGCTCATCGACGAGGGCCTCGCCGACCCGGGCCGCCAGAGCCAGCCGCAGCCCGACGGGGCCGACGACGGCCAGGCGATGCCGCCGCCGCCCGACGGCGCCGAGCAGCCCCCGCCCGAGGGCGGCGGGGTCGAGGACTACGAGCAGATGGAGCTGCCGCCGTTCATGACCCCGGTCATGGAGGAGCTGGTGCGGCCGCCCTCCGACGCCCCCGTCAAGCGTGAGGCGCAGGGCGCCGAGCCCCAGCCGGACGGCACCGGGGAGAAGAAGGAGCTCGAGGCGGAGGACGCCGAGAGCGCCGACAAGACGATGCAGACCACCGAGATGCAGTCCGGCCAGGGCGACCAGGACGACGTCGCCCAGCAGACGAGCTCCTCGGGCGAGGAGGACGCGCCCCCCGGGACCGCCGAGGGCCGCTCCGACGACGCCGAGGGCGGCGGCTCGGACTCCCCCGAGCAGTCGGGCCTCGCGGACGTCCCCCACGTCGAGCCGGAGAAGGACGAGGAGGACCTCGGCGAGCAGGTCTTCCACTACGACGAGTGGGACCACAAGATCGAGGACT
>VFQR01002951.1_pt1 | contig 10125 bp, 11 predicted proteins | sample 3512321 | NCBI WGS metagenome assembly VFQR01 (sample SAMN10412374, study PRJNA504923) | tailings metagenome | isolation source: Relicate 3 Philex TSF1 revegetated site | place: Philippines: Tuba, Benguet | collected 2017-08-29
CCCGAGATGGCCTATTTCGAGTGCCTCCACGAGGTGAAGCTGATCGTCGACCTCATCTACGAGGGCGGCATCGCCAACATGAACTACTCGATCTCCAACACCGCCGAGTACGGCGAGTATGTCACCGGACCGCGCATCATCACGGCCGAGACCAAGGCCGAGATGAAGCGCGTGCTGACCGACATCCAGTCGGGCAAGTTCACCCGCGACTGGATGCTGGAGAACAAGGTCAACCAGACCTCGTTCAAGGCGACCCGCGCCCGGGTCAACGATCACCCCATCGAGGCGGTCGGCGCCAAGCTGCGCGACATGATGCCGTGGATCAAGGCGAAGGCGCTGGTCGACAAGACCAAGAACTGATCGCCCTTCACTGGCGAAGAGCGGATGCGCCCCCTCAGGAGCGCATCCGTCATCGAAGGGCGGCCTCGTGCCGCCCTTTCTCTTGCCGTCGGCGGGGCTTCGGGAACGCCCCGTCCGTGGTATTCATCACGCAGTCAGCAACGCTGCCCCAGAGTTCGCCGGATTTCACTTGGCGAACGCGGTTACTGATCGTAGGACGGTAGCGCTTCGCCGGCGATCAATCAGGGACGTTCATGTCGCAACCCAGCCTGCGCGTCATTTCCGGCGTTCCCTACCTGAAGGAGAGGCTTTCGGAGCTCTACGCGGCCCGGCGCAACGGCAATGCGGAAGGCTTTGCCAACGGATTTGCCGAGGACGGCTTCTTGCGCATCATGGCCGATAACCGGCTCGTGCCGGAGGCCGGTCCCTTCCACGGCCGCGCCGCCATCGCCAAGGGCATCCGCAAGCTGTTCGAGAACTACCAGTATGTCGACGGCCTCATTGTCGACATCGTCGCCGATGTGAATCTGGCAGTGGTCCGGCGCCAGCTGACATTGCGGAGCAAGGCGACGGGGGCGATCGGAGATTTCGACGTGGCCGACTTCATCCGGTTTCGCAACGGTGAGATCGTCGAGCTGACGCAATACATGGACACCGCCTCGCTGGCGGTGCTCGCGGGTCGCATCTGACAATGAGCCTGCCTCAACCTCCATCCGATGCACGAGACGATCATCCCCGGGCGATCAACGAGGCACTGCGCGCGCTCTACGATGCCCGGACGGCAGGCGACGGGGATGCCTATGCCAGTTATTTTGCCCCCGATGCGCGGATGACCATCGTCGGCAACCCGGCGCTCAACCCGGGGGCCGGCATGCGGATCGGGCGCGAGAGCATCGCGCGGCACCTCGAGAGCCTCCACGAGATCAACGAGTATCTGGGCTTCGAGATCCAGTCGGTGGTGGAGGGCGGCGACAAGGTCGTCGTGCGCTGGACCGCCGAGGTGCGCTTCCTCGACAACGGCCGGATCGGCTTCTACGACGTGCTCGACCACATCACCATCCGCGACGGTCTCATCGTCGAGCTGATGCACTTCTACGACACGGGCAGCATGGGAATCGCCCGGGGGCGCATCAGGATCGCCTGAGGCACCGTGCCGGTGATGCACGACTTCACCGAACGGAATTGGTGCGACGCGGGAACGGCGCGCTAGGCTGGCGCCACGGAGCGCAGCCATGAACATCCTTTCCATCCAGTCCTGGGTTTCCTACGGCCATGTCGGCAATGCCTCGGCGGTCTTCCCGATGCAGCGCCTGGGGCACGAGGTCTGGGCCATCCACACCGTCCAGTTCTCCAACCACACCGGCTACGGCGCGTGGAAGGGTCGCGTCTATGACGGCCCTATGATCGAGGAACTGGTCGAGGGCATCGCCGAGCGCGGCGTGCTCGGCCGCTGCGACGGCGTGCTGTCGGGCTATATGGGCTCGGCCGACATCGGTACCGCCATTCTCGGCGCCGTCTCGCGGGTGCGCTCGCTGAACCCTGGTGCGCACTACTGCTGCGACCCGGTGATCGGCGATGTCGGGCGCGGCATCTTCGTGCGGCCGGGCATCCCGGAGTTCATGCGTGACCAGGCGGTGCCGGCGGCAGACATCATCACGCCCAACCAGTTCGAGCTCGAGTACCTTTCGGGCCGCACCATCGTCACCCTGGCCGATGCGGTGGCGGCAGTGGAGGCCATCCGCGCGCGGGGGCCGCGGATCGTCATGGTGACGAGCCTCGTGACCGAGGACACGCCGGCCGATTGCATCGACCTGATGGCCTGCGGCCCCAACGGGCGGTTCCGCGTACGCACGCCGCGCCTCTCCGTCTCCGTCAACGGCGCCGGCGACGCCATCGCCGCGCTGTTCTTCGTCCATGCGGCGACGACGGGCGACGAGGCCCTGGCGCTGTCGCGTGCGGCCTCCTCGGTCTTCGGCCTGCTGCGCCGCACGGAAGAGGCGGGATCCCGCGAGATCCTGACGGTCGCGGCCCAGGACGAGTTCGTGACTCCGAGCCGCCTCTTCACCCCCGAGCCGATCGCCTGAGGTCCGCCATGCCCTCCCCCACGGCAAGCCGCCGCATCAACACCCTCGACGTCTTCACCCACGATGTGCTGGCCGGCAATCCGCTCGCCGTGGTACACGACGCGGCGGGGCTCGACACCGCCGCCATGCAGAAGATCGCCGGCGAGTTCAACCTCTCGGAGACGGTCTTCATCCTTCCGGACACGGTGCCCGGTCACCGCGCCGACATCCGCATCTTCACGCCTGGAACGGAACTGCCCTTCGCCGGCCATCCGACGGTCGGCACGGCCGTGCTTCTCGCCTCCCTCGACGGACTGGCGCCGGGGGCCGAGACCCGTTTCGTCCTCGGCGAGAAGGCGGGCGCGGTTCCCTGCCACGTCCGGCGCCATGCCGATGGCCGCTACGAGGCGACCTTCGTTGCACCGCGCATTCCCGCCAGCCTCGGCCCGGCGCCCGATCCGGCGCAGCTTGCGGGGGTGCTCGGACTCGAGCCGCGTGACGTCGGTTTCGACCGCCATCGCCCGAGCCGCTACGGCGCCCCGGTGTCGTTCTGCTACGTGCCGGTGAAGACGCGCGAGGCCATGGCGCGGATCCGCGTCGATACCCGCTGGTTCGCCGAGACCTTCGCCGCCATCCGCGACGACCACCCGGCGATCTTCGCCTATTCGCGCGAGACCGTCGGAGCGGATGCCCAGTTCCATGCCCGCATGTTCGCGCCCGGGCTCGGGGTGGCGGAAGATCCGGCGACGGGATCGGCGGCCGCGGCCTTCGCCGGCGTTCTCGCCGCCCAGGAGAGGCTTGCCGACGGCAGCCACCGTATCCTGATCGAACAGGGCTTCGAGATGGGCCGGCCGAGCCGCATCACGCTGGGGCTGACGCTGGCCGGCGGAGCGCTGACCGAGGTCACCATCGGCGGCGGCGCGGTGATCGTCACCGAAGGGCGGCTGTTCCTCTGAGCGGCGGGCCTGCGGAGCGGGCCGCCCAACGAAAAACCCGCCGGCGCGAGGCCGGCGGGTTCCCGAATGGTGCTGTCGTATGGATCAGCGACGATAGCGGCAGACGCGCTCGCCGTAGCGATTGACCCAGCAGCGACGGCGCGGCGTGGTCTCGGCGCCGATGATCGCGCCGGCGACACCGCCGATGGCAGCGCCTGCGAGGGCGCCACCGCCCGTGCCGGTGGCCAGGCCGCCGATGAGCGCACCCGCGCCGGCGCCGATGGCACCGCCCGCAGCGGCGCGTTCCTCACGCGGAGTGCACGCGCCGATCATCAGGGCGGCCGTGCCCACCAGAGCCAGTTTCTTCAACATCGTATTCCCTCCTGCAGGCCCCCGACCCGGGACGACCATAGGTGACGCTCAAGCGATTTGCCAAGCTGGGTGGACGTTACCCCTAAGAAGCCGTCAACGGCCGTGGCGTTCGTGCCACGGCTTGCCGGCGCCGGGGACCTCAGGCAAGACATCGCGCGAGGACAACGCCTTGAGCCCGTACCGGTTCCGCCACATCCGTCATATTCTCGCCGGCGTCACGTCGACGCCGTGGCCCTATGCGAGAGAGCACGAGGAGGCCATCGCGGAGGCCTGGGCCAACGCCATCGCTGCCAATCCCGCCCTTTTCGACGGCGAGGTGCTGGTCATCGCCGAGAGCCGCGTCGATGGCGACCGCTTCGAGGCGCTCTATCGCCCGGTCCGCTTCTCCCAGTTCCTCCACTACATGCGTCACGGCGTGGCCGATGGCCGCTCGCGGAACGGCTTCGCGCTGGCTGGCCTGACCAGCGCCGACGACGCTCTGGTGATGGGCGTCATGGGTGGCCACACCGCCAATGCCGGCAAAATCTACTTCCCCGGAGGCACACCCGATCTCTCCGACATCGTGGAGGGCGCGGTGGACCTCGAGGGCAGCGTCCGCCGCGAGCTCGCGGAGGAGACGGGCCTCGCGGCCGAGGAGGTGACGTTCGAGCCCGGCTTCTGGATGGCCGAGGACGACAAGCGCTGCATCTTCGTGAAGATGGTCCGCTCGCCGCTGGCGGCCGACGACCTGAGGCAGACCATTCTCGACCGGCTGGCGCGCGAGGCAGAGCCGGAACTCGCCGACATCCATATCGTCCGCGACGCGCAGGACCTCGTGCCGGACAGGATGCCGCCCTTCCAGCTCGCCCATGCGCAATGGTGGCTCGCAGGCGGCGGACGCGCCTAGGCCGCCTCGGCCTCGCGCGGGGCGTGGGTCCTGACGATGGTCACGGTACAGGGGGCCTCGGCCGCGACCTGCGCCGAGACGCTGCCGAGATAGCGGCGCGTGGTCGAACTGGCACGCGCGCCCATGACGATCTGGTCGACGTGGTTCTCGCGCGCATGGGTGACGATGGCCTCGGCCGGATCGGTGCTCTCCAGCACGTGGTAGGTGATCCGGTCGAAGGGCAGGCCGAGCGGCTCGGCCCAGGCGCGCAGCAGCACGAGACGCGAGACGTGCAGCGGCCGGCCCTCGCTGTCGGTGGTCTCGTCGATGCCGAGCCGCTTCAGCTTGAGCACGTTGACACAGGCGAGCCGCGCTCCCGGCAGGAGGGTGAGCATGCGTCCGGCCATCGCACGCACCTCCGCGGCGACATCGCAGTAGTCGTCCGACAGGTCGACGGCCGCGACGACGATCGGCGACTCATGCGCCCCCTCCTCCATGCGGTAGGGCGCGGGACGCTCGGCGCCGGCCGCGCGGAACCAGCGCCGCAGCCGCTGACCGACGGGGTCGCGCTTCATCTTCTCCGCCAGGGCGGTCAGGCGGGCCTGGTCGGGATGGGCGAGATCGAAGCAGAGCTGGGCCGCGGTCGGATAGCGGCCGGCGGGGTCCACGGCGAGGCAGCGCAGGATGATCTCCTGCAGCCAGGCCGGGCAGTCCGGCCTGAGCGCGCGGGGGGGCCAGGGATCGGCCCACAACCGCTGGCGCATGCCGCGGCTGCCCTTGGGATCGCCGAAGGGCTGGCGCCCGGTCACCATCTCGTAGAGCACCGCGCCGAGGGCAAAGATGTCGGAGCGGGGATCGTCGCGTGCCTTCAGGACCTGTTCCGGCGCGATGTAGGGCGCGGTGCCCATCGGCACCCGGAACTCCTCGGCGAGCAGGTCGGGCAGGGTGAGGTGCCGGGCGAGCCCGAAATCGACGAGCACGGCGGTGCCGTCGTCGCGGATGATGACATTGGCCGGCTTGATGTCGAGGTGCAGGACCTTCTGGCGGTGGAGGTCGCGCAGGGCCGTCGCGACCGCGAGACCGATGCGCGCGACCTCGTCGGGCGGAAAGGGCGCCTCGCCCATCCGCTCGTAGAGCGAGCGGCCGACCACTCGCTCCATGACGATATAGGGCTGGGTGGCGAAGTCGCCGTTGGCGATGAACCGGGGCACATGCCGCCCGGTCAGCCGCGGCAGGATCATCTGCTCCATCTCGAAGCCGACGATCATCGTGGGGTCATCGCCGTCGAGGATCAGCGGGATCTTCATGACGAGGCCGCCATCCTCGCCAGGGCGGGTCACGTGCCAGATCTGCGCCATGCCGCCGAGCTTGATCGGCTCGACCAGCGTGAAGCCGTCGAGGACCAGCCCCTTCTCGATACGAGGTGCCCGCATGTTACCCCTCAGCGCCCCAGGGCGAGGCGGCTCGCCAACCGTTCCGGCAGGCCGGCCGCCCGGATGCGGGCGGCCGCCGCCTGATGGTCATAGGGAACACGATGCTGGGTCAGCGTGCCTTGGCCGAGATCAAGGATCGCGTAGGCGGCCGCGGGGGATCCGTCGCGCGGCTGCCCGACGGAGCCGATGACCGCCTGCCAGCGGCGATGGCGGAGCAGTGGCACCGGCTGGTTGGCGACCGGCACGAAGGGCAGGCAGGTGCCGTTCGGCTGCAGCGAAAAGACGACCGGCATGTGGGTATGACCACAGAAGACCAGCCGCGCGTCCGTGGCGGAGAGGCTGAGTTCGGCTTCCCGCGGTGAGTTCACATAGGGCCATTGCCCCGGATGGCGGGCGCCTGCATGGACCAGCAGCATCTCGCCGTCGCGATGGGTCAGAGGCAGCCCGGCGAGGTAGCGCTTGTGATCCTGACCGAGCACGCCGCGCGTCCAGCGGATGGCCGCCAGCGCATCGGCGTTCATGTCGGGCTCGTCGCGCAGCACGGCCTCGTCGTGATTGCCGAGGATGACGATGGCCCCCTCGTCGGCAAGCCCCGCCACGATTTCCGTGCAGGCGACGGGATCGCCGCCGTAGCCGACGATGTCGCCGAGGATGGCGATGCGATCGGCGCCCTGGCGAGTCACATGCGCGAGGCAGGCGTCGAGCGCCTCGCGATTGGCGTGGATGTCCGACAGCAAGGCGATCCGCACCGCGCCCTCCCCTCGCCGGCCTCTTGGGTTCGGGCCGGCTCTGTTGGGGACATCCTTCGGCGTCGCGGGGGCCGCGACAAGCGCGTCTTTAGGCGATGATCAGGAGGGGTAGCCGTAGCGCGACTTGACCGCCCTCAGACCGGCGCTCGCCTCGCCGGCACGACCGGCCGAGCAGGCGCCTTCCGGGCCCCTGAGGTCGGCGATGACGCGACCGTGCACCTCGCGGGTGACGTGGCCGGTGGCGAGGTCATTGTCCATCACGGCGCGGAACCGCGCGATCTCCCCCGAGCATCCCGTTCCCTCCGGCAGGCGGAAGTCGGGGCGGGTGACATAGGAGGGGGTGGAGGAGGCGACCGGCTGGGGCGCCGGCACCTCGGTGGTGGTCGACTGGCAGGCGGCAAGGCCGAAAGCGGCGACGGCGGCGAGAAGGGTGGCGCGGATCATGGGTGTCCCCGGTCAGGATCGAGAATCGGCGCCGCCAATCTATGTCCCGGCGCCGGTCCTGTGAACGGGTCTCGCCATGGCCGGAGCAACCCGGCCATGGCGCCTTGCAGCCGTCAGTCCAGCGGCTTCAGACCCCGCTCGATGGCAGCGCGCTTCGGCTCGAGGAAGGGCGGCAGGGCCAGCTTCTCGCCGATGGTCGCCAGCGGCTCGTCGACGTCGAAGCCGGGGCCGTCGGTGGCGATCTCGAAGAGGATGCCGTTCGGCTCGCGGAAATAGAGGCTGCGGAAATAGTAGCGGTCGACCGCCCCGGAACTCGGGATGCGCAGGCCGTTCAGCCGCTCGATCCAGCCGGCATATTCCTTCTCGTCGGGCGTGCGGAAGGCGACGTGGTGGACCGAGCCGGCGCCCTGTCGCGCCTGCGGCAGGTGCGGCTCCACCGCGACGTGATACTCGGCCGCCGGACCGCCCTCGCCCATGGCATAGACATGGACGGGCGAGGCGCTCGGCAGGGTGTATTCGCGCACCTTGCGCATGCCGAGGACGTGAGTGAGCACGATGTCGGTCATCTCCAGCACCGGCACGCTGGCGGTGATGGGTCCGAGGCCGCGGATCTGGTGCTCCGCCGGCACCGGGCTCGCGTCCCAGGGGTGGGCATCGCCCGCGCCGCCGTCGTCGATGAGGGCGAGCCGCTGGCCCTCCGGATCCTCGAAGTCGAGGGTCAGGCGACCGTCGCGGACGACCGGCTGGTCGTGCTTCACGCCCTTCTCGGCGAAGCGGGCCGCCCACCAGCGGATGGTGGCCTCGCCCGAGACGCGCAGGGCGGTGCGGATGATGGCATTGGTGCCGCGGCGCTCGGGGGCCACGGGCCATTCGAAGAAGGTGATGTCGGAACCGGGGCTGGCGACACCGTCGCCATAGAAGAGGTGATAGGCGGAGGTGTCGTCCTGATTCACAGTGCGCTTGACGAGGCGCATGCCGAGAACCTGCGTGTAGAAGGCGTGATTGCCGGGCGCATTGGCGGACACGGCCGTCAGGTGGTGGATGCCGGTGAGAGCGGGGATCATGGCGGGGGCCTCGCAATGCGCGGCGGGGGCCGCGCTTCGTTGCCCCGAGAGATCGGCCGGAATGGGGGTCAGGACAAGGGGGAGCGCGACACCAGGACCGCAATCCCGGCTTGCACCATTGCCAACAACTGCTTGCGACCCATCTGGCCCAGCGGTGGCTTCCGCCCTATCCTCCGTCCCAGAAGACCGCCGCCCCCCGGCGAGACGGTCCCCGGCCAGACGCCGACCGAGGGAGTAACGACCGATGAGCACCATGACGTCCCCCACCCCCGCCATCGCCGGCAAGACCGGCCCCTTTCGGGCCGATCAGGTCGGCTCGCTGCTCAGGTCCAAGGCGCTGAAGGAGGCGAGAGCCGCCCACGCGGCCGGCACGCTCGACGCCCTCGGCCTCAGGACCGTCGAGGATGCCGAGATCAAGAAGCTGATCGCGAAGCAGGAGGCGATCGGCCTCCAGGCGATCACCGATGGCGAGTACCGGCGCTCCTGGTGGCACTACGACTTCCTCTGGCAGCTCGACGGCGTGACCCGCGTCGAACTCGACCAGGGCATCCAGTTCGCCGGCGTGCAGACCAAGGCCGAGGCGCCGCGGGTGACGGGCCGGATCGACTTCTCGACCCATCCCTTCATCGAGCACTTCAAGTTCCTGAAGGCGAACACGACGCGCACGGCGAAGATGACCATCCCCTCCCCGTCCATGCTGCACTATCGGGGCGGGCGGAAGCTCATCAACATGGGCCTCTATCCCGACATGGCCGACTACTACGAGGACCTCGGCCAGGCCTATCGCAAGGCCGTGCACGCCTTCTATGACGCCGGCTGCCGCTACCTGCAGCTCGACGACGTGTCCTTCGCCTATCTCTGCGATCCCGAGCAGAAGAAGATGCTGGCCGAGCGCGGCGACGACCCCGACAAGCAGGGCGGCATCTATGCCGGCATGGTCTCGGCCGCCATCGGCGGGCGGCCGAAGGACCTGCTCATCACCATGCACCTGTGCCGCGGCAATTTCCGCTCCACCTTCGTCGCCTCCGGCGGCTACGAGCCGATCGCCGAGCTCCTGTTCAACGCCATGCCGGTGGATGCCTATTTCATGGAATGGGACACCGAGCGCGCCGGCGGCTTCGAGCCGCTGCGCTTCCTGCCGAAGGGCAAGGCGGTGGTGCTCGGCCTCGTCACGTCGAAGACCGGCGTGCTGGAATCCAAGGACGACATCAGGCGCCGGATCGACGAGGCGGCGAAATATGCGCCGCTGGAGCAGCTCTGCCTGTCGCCGCAGTGCGGCTTCGCCTCGACGGAGGAGGGCAACACCCTCGCCGAGGACGAGCAGTGGCGGAAGCTGGAGATGATCGTCGAGGTGTCGCGCGAAGTGTGGGGATAGGGCGCGGGGCGCCCTATCCTGCCTCGCCTCAGCCCTTGGCGGGCGGGAACATCAGCGGCGAGATCTTCATGTGGTCGCGCTTCGCCCAGTCGAGGCCCTTGACGCCGGCCTCGGCGCGGCGCTGGGCCGCCTCGAGCTTCTCGGAGGCGGCGTCGAGGTCCATGGTCAGGACCTTGCCGCCGTCGACCACCTTCTTGCCGTCGACGAAGACGGTGCGGATGGCGCGCTCCGCCGCCGAGTAGATCATCGAGCGGACGGGATCGCGCAGCGGCCGCATGGAGGCGTGGGTGACGTCGACCAGCACGATGTCGGCCTTGGCGCCGACCGAAATGCGGCCGATGTCCTTGCGTCCCAGCGCCTTGGCGCCGCCGAGGGTCGCCGCATTGAAGACGTCGCTGGAGCGCACGTCATAAACGTCCTCGCCGACGACGCGCGACATGATGGCGACGTGGCGCATCTCCTCGATCATGTTGTGCGGATAGGTGT
>VFQR01002953.1_pt1 | contig 10121 bp, 10 predicted proteins | sample 3512321 | NCBI WGS metagenome assembly VFQR01 (sample SAMN10412374, study PRJNA504923) | tailings metagenome | isolation source: Relicate 3 Philex TSF1 revegetated site | place: Philippines: Tuba, Benguet | collected 2017-08-29
CGCCGCATCGACAACCAGCTGCGCGGCCGCTCCGGCCGCCAGGGCGATCCCGGCCACTCGAAGTTCTTCCTCTCGCTCCAGGACGACCTGATGCGCATCTTCCCGGTGGAATCGATGGATTCCATGCTGGGCAAGCTGGGCCTGGAACAGGGCGAGAGCATCACCCATCCTTGGGTCACCAAGGCCATCGAGCGGGCGCAGGGCAAGGTCGAGGCGCGCAACTTCGACATCCGCAAGAACATCCTCAAATACGACGACGTGATGAACGATCAGCGCAAGGTGATCTTCGAGCAGCGTCTCGAATTCATGGATGCGGACGATGTCAGCGAGACCATTGACGAGATGCGCCATGACGTGATCGGCAACATTGTCGCCAAGGCCTGCCCGCCGCGCGCCTTCCCCGAGCAGTGGAACACCGAACAGCTCGCCGCCGCGGCCAAGACCTATCTCAATATCGACATCCCTGCCGCGGAGTGGGCGGCCGAGGAAGGCATCGATGTTGATACGCTCGAGCAGCGCATTCGGGAAAAGGCCGACGCGCATGTCGCCGCCAAGTCCGAAAAATACTCGCCGCAGGTCATGCGGCAGGTCGAAAAGTCCATCCTGCTGCAATCGGTGGACGGGCTGTGGCGCGAGCATCTGGTGATGCTGGACCACCTCTCCAAGGTCGTGGGCTGGCGCGGCATCGCCCAGCGCGATCCGCTCAACGAATACAAGCAGGAAGCCTATGAGCTGTTCCAAGCCATGCTGGGGAACCTGCGCGAACTGGTGACCACCCAGATCAGCCATGTGGAACTGCAGATCCGCCAGCCCGAGGCGCCGCCACCGCCGGCACTGGACCTCAGCAAGCTGACCGAAACGCATATCGATCCGCTGACCGGCGAGAATGACGCCGCCGGCGACACTGCTGCCAGCCCGCAGGGCCTGACGCCAATCGATCCCAAGCTGCTGGTGGGTGTGTCGCGCAATGCGCCCTGTCCCTGCGGCTCGGGCAAGAAGTTCAAGCACTGCCACGGCGCTTTCGCCTGAGGCCGAAAGCCATGTGAATGAACGCGGGGCGGTCCTTCGGGCCGCCCCTCTTCTCTTCAGCAACTCACCCGGATTTCCGCGTAGCCGGTCAGGCCCTCGTCGCCGCCCGAGGTGACGGCAAGGGTGCAGGCGCTGCCGGGCAGGGGTGTCGTGCCGCCCGAGGCCACCGAGGTGCCGTCGCTGAGCGTGATATAGCCATTGTCGACGAAGCTTACGGCGACTTCGGCTGACTGGCCGCAGATCGGGTAGCTGTCTCCGGCTGCCACCAGCAGGCGCGTACCTTCGGGCAGGCAGTCCTCGTCGGTGGCAGGTGCAGGGGCGGTTGCAGTTTCGGCTGTTGCGGCCGCAGCGGCCGGCATGGGAACGGTATTGCTGCGGGCGGCTTGTTCGAGCTCGGTCAAGCGCTCTGTGAGGTCGGTGAGACCGGCGCTGCTGCCTCCATTGCGCGCATAGAGGTCGAGGCTCACTTTCAATTGCGCCAGTTCGGTGGAGAGGCGGACGATCTCGCGCTGCCCCTCCACATAGACCCAGCCGGAGAAGGCGAATGCAGAAAGGCCAAAGAGGATGGCGCCCAGGGCGACCAGGCCGGGCCAGCGCTCAGGATGGCCGGCCCTCATCCTGGCCCGTGGTGCGCGCACCTCGTCGATCACCACATGCATGGCGTTGCTCGGCTCTTTGTCGCTTTGCGGCTGATCCATCGGGCTGTCCTCGCTTGCCGGCACGCCGTTCCGCCCCAACTGGGGCAGAACTGTGACCCCTGCCCGTCTCAAGAGCAATGGCCGCAACGGTCGGGAGGACACGAAAGCGGATCAGGGTCGCTGGCTGACCGGGGTGGGGAGCGTCGCAGGCTTGCCCGACATGACCGGGGCAATGTTGGGATCCTGGCCCGACCCGCCACCGAACAGGCCGCCAATGCCCGTACCGATGCCGGAGAAGAAACCACCGATGGCTTCGCCGCGCTGCTTGGCAGCCAGTTCCTCGGCCGCCTTGCGCTCGGCTGCCAGCTGGGCGGACGCGGCTTTGTTGACGAGATCGGCCTCGTCCTTCTGAAGCTTCTCGGTGAGGGCGGCGCTGCGTAGCGAGGGTGGGCAGGTGCCGGCGGCGTCGAGCGGACCGGTGCCCGAGGGATTGAAGATATACTGCTTCTCGCAGACGTCCCAGACCGGCGGGGTCTTGGTCATCTCGAAATAATCATGGCCTTCCTTGATGTCCTTCCAGAAGTCCATATGCGGGCTGGAGGCATGCTTGGCCATGTTGGCCGTGGTCATGCGGAAGGGGAAAATCTGCAGCTGGAAGCTGGGATTACCACCCTTGAAGGTCTCGCGCGCAAGGGCATAGATTTCGGCAATGCCCTCGTCGGTCATCGCGTAGCAACCGCGCGACGAGCAGTCGCCATGCACCATCAGGTCTGAGCCGGTGCGGCCATGCACGCGGTCAAACTTGTTGGGGAAGCCGGTATTGAAGGCGAGGTAGTAGTTCGAGCGTGGATTCATCAGGCCTGGCGTGATCGTGTAGAAGCCTTCGGGACTCTGGCGGTCGCCTTCCTTGAATTTTGGCCCGAGATCGCCCGAATAGGCGCAGATCTCATAAGTCTTGAAGTGCTTGTAGGTGCCCGAAGCGGTCTTCTTCCAGACTTCGAGGACGGATTCTTCCTTGAAGATGCGCACCAGCATGCCCTCGGCCGGCGAGGAGCCCATGCTGCGCAGGCCCTGCACCACGCTGCCGGCCAGGGGGATGTTGTGGCGGTTGTCGCCGCCCTTGACGAAATTGGAACAGGCGGCGAGGCCGAAAGCCAGCCAGACGAGAATGATGAGGGCGCCGAGGCGGTGAAAAATGGTGGCAGTCAAGAATATCCAGCCCGTCACGAAAAGCGCCCGCAACCGGGCCATTGGTTAGCGCAGTATGACCCGACGCAGTGAACGAAGCCTTTACCACGCCGCCGAATGCGCCGGAAGCGGGGTGTCCTCACGCGGATGTGTGAGCTGGATCGCGAGGCCGTATTGGGCCGGCCTCTCCTAGAGGTTGGTCCCGATGGCGAGGAATTTTTCGCGGCGGTGTTCGCGGGTTTCGAGGCGCGAGCGGCCGGCAAAATCCTTGAGGAACTTGTCGATGGCCGAGCGGGTCGAGTCCATCACCGCACCATGGTGGCGATGGGCGCCACCGGCCGGTTCGGGAATGATGGCGTCGATGACGCCGAAACCCAGGAGGTCCTGCGCGGTGATCTTCTGGGCCGTGGCCATGTCCTGGGCGCGGGCGGCGTCGCGGAAGAGGATAGAGGCGCCGGCTTCAGGCGAGATCACCGAATAGATGGAGTTTTCCAGCATCAGCACGCGGTTGGCGGTGGCGATGGCGATGGCGCCGCCCGAGCCGCCCTCGCCGATGATGATGGCAAGGTTGGGTACGCCAAGCTCGAGGCCTTTTTCGGTCGAACGGGCAATGGCCTCGGCCTGGCCGCGTTCCTCGGCGCCGATGCCGGGATAGGCGCCGGCGGTATCGACGAAGGACAGCACCGGAATGGAAAAGCGGTCGGCCATGTCCATGATGCGGACGGCCTTGCGATAGCCTTCCGGATTGGCCATGCCGAAATTGTGCTTCAAACGCGTCTCGGTGGAGTTGCCCTTTTCCTGGCCGAGCACGGCAACCGGCACGCCATTGAAGCGGCCGAACCCGGCCTGTAGCGCAGCGTCCTCGCCATATTTGCGATCGCCTGCCAGCGGCGTCCATTCGGTGATCAGCGAGCGCACATAGTCGGAAAAATGCGGGCGCTGCGGATGACGCGCCACCTGCGTCTTCTGCCAGGGGGTGAGCTTGCGATAAATTTCGACCAGCGCCTCGTCGGCGCGGGCGGAGAGCCGGTTCACTTCCTCGTCGATGGACACAGCCTGGTCGGTCTGCGCCAGCGATTTCAGTTCGGCGATCTTGGCTTCGAGATCGGCGACCGGCTTTTCAAAATCGAGATAAGACAGCATCCCACCGCCCGTAAGGGTCATTGTTATGGCACGAGCCTTTGGGCCCATGCTCCGATGGGCCGCTGCTCTTGCGCCTTAAAGTGGCCGGAAAGTGGCGATGGAGCAATGGCAAGTCAAGCTTTGGGCGCGAAATGGTTGGGATTTCGTCTATCCGGCTCAGCCATTGGCCAGCGGATGATGGCTTTCCACCAGATTGCGCAGCTTTTCGTCCAGCACATGGGTGTAGATCTGAGTTGTGGAAATATCGGCATGGCCGAGCAGCATCTGCACCACCCGGAGGTCCGCGCCACCGGCCAGGAGGTGGCTGGCAAAGGCATGGCGCAGCACATGCGGGGCGACGCGGGCGGAGGAAATGCCGGCCCGGGCCGCGAGCGCCTTGAGGTCGCGGGCAAAGACCTGGCGGGAGAGATGGCCCTCCTCGCCCTTGGCCGGAAACAGGAAGGGGCCGGGATCGAGTGTCGTGAGCCACTGCCGCACCGCATCGCGGGCCCGATCGTTCATGGGCACGACCCGTTCTTTGCTGCCCTTGCCAATCACGGTGAGGAAAGCCGCGTCGCGCATCACGGCGGACCGCCGGAGGCTGACCAGCTCGGAGACGCGCAGGCCCGTCGCATAGAGCATTTCAAGCAGCACATAGAGCCGCTGCGCCGCCTGCTGCTTTGGCGGAGTGGCCGGGGCATTGGCCTCGGCCTCGGCCAGCGCTAGCAGGCGGTCGACTTCGGCCACGGACAAGACCTTGGGCAGGGCACGGCGCGACTTGGGACTGGCGACGATCCGGGTCGGATCGTCGCTCCTGATGCCATCGGCGCAGAGAAACTTGTGGAACTGGCGCACCGCCGACAGCCGTCTTGCGCTTGATGACGCAGACAGGCCTTCGGTCTTGAGGTCATCAAGCCAGGCGGCGACGCTGTCGCGCTGCGCGTTCAGCAGCGTCTGTCCCTTTGCAGACAAGAAGGCGGCGTAATGGATGAGGTCGCGCCGATAGGCCTCGATCGTATTGGCCGCAGCGCCGCGTTCGGCGCTCATCATTTCGAGAAAGCTCGAAATCAGGTGGCCGCCGCTCATTGACCGGTCGCAGGCTCGGAGGAGACATTGGGCTGGGGCAGGCTGGTGCCGGGCCGTTGGGCCGATGTCTCACCCAGAAGCTCGCGCGTGGGGATGCGCTGGCTCACTTCCTTGGGGGTCGGCTCGACGAAGGTGACAAGCGCGAACATGCCCGCATAGACCAGGCCCGCCAGGAAGAGCAGCGTGATGACGAGGCGGATCAAGGAGGGCATGGCGGGTTCCGGGACGATTTCTGGCGGCGAGCCTAAAGGCAAAAGGTTGCGGTTCTGTTGTGCCACACAGTGTTGCAGGAACCCGGCACAGGGATCAACCGCGCCGGCTGCACGCTTGACAGGCCGGGCCGGGACCGGTTGATAGCGACCACTGATCGGAGGGCGCGGCAGGTGAGCAAGAGCGATGGCGGTGGGCGGCAGGGCAAGGCCAAGGCGCTGGCCACCCGGCTGGACGGCCGACCGCTGGTGCTGGTGGGCATGATGGGCGCCGGCAAGACCACCGTAGGCCGTCGCCTCGCCGCCCGCCTCGGGCGCCAGTTCATCGACAGCGACGAGGAAATCGAGCGCGCCGCCCAGATGTCCATTCCCGAAATCTTCGAGCAGCGTGGCGAGGCCGAGTTTCGGGCCGGCGAAATGCGGGTGATCGCGCGTCTGCTCAAGGAAAAGGACATCGTCCTGGCCACCGGCGGTGGCGCCTTCGTCAATCCCCTGACGCGGGCGCTGGTCAAGTCCGATGCGATCTCGATCTGGCTCAAGGCCGATCTCGATGTGCTGTTCGAGCGTGTCTCGCGGCGCTCCAACCGGCCCCTGCTCAAGACCGCCGATCCCAAGGGCACGCTCGAAAAGCTGATCGCCGACCGCTACCCGATTTACGAGCAGGCCGATGTCACGGTGATCAGCCGGGATGTGCCGCAGGACAATGTTGCCGGCGATGTGATCGGTGCGCTGCTCGACCATTTGAAGACCCGATAGGCAGGACCATGGCCCAGATCGATCACACAGTTCACGTTGCCCTGGGGGACCGTGCCTATGACATTCTCATCGGCCCCAGGCTGATCGACGAGGCGGGAAGCATCCTCGGCGAGAAGTTCCCGGGCCGCCGTTATGGCATCGTCACCGACGAAACCGTGGCCAAGGCGCAATTGCCGCGGCTCGTGGCCAGCCTCGAGGCGGCCGGCCTCTCCTATGACAGCATAATACTGCCCGCCGGCGAGACCACCAAGTCCTATGCCATGCTCGAAAGGGTGGTCGAGGGTCTGCTTGCCGCCCGGCTTGAGCGCGGAGACCTGGTCATCGCACTGGGTGGCGGGGTCATCGGCGATCTCGCCGGCTTTGCGGCGGCCATCACCCGCCGCGGCATGGATTTCGTGCAGGTGCCCACTTCGCTGCTGGCGCAGGTGGATTCCTCGGTCGGCGGCAAGACCGGCATCAATTCGCCCCATGGCAAGAATCTGGTCGGGGCTTTTCACCAGCCCAGGCTGGTGCTGGCGGACCTCTCCGCGCTCGATACGCTGGCGCCCCGGCAATTTGCTGCCGGCTATGCCGAAGTGGTCAAGTATGGCCTCATCGACGATCCTGAATTTTTCGAATGGCTCGAGGCCAATCGGGTCGAAATCTTCGCCGGGGGTCCGGCCCGGGGCGAGGCCATTGCCCGCTGTTGTGCCCACAAGGCGCGGGTGGTGATCGAGGACGAGAAGGAAATCGGGGTGCGGGCCCTGCTCAATCTTGGCCACACGTTCGGGCACGCGCTGGAAAAGGATACCGGCTATTCCGACCGGCTGCTGCATGGCGAGGGCGTTGCCATCGGCATGGTGCTGGCCCACGGCTTTTCCAATCGTCTGGGCCTTGCCCCGGGGCAGGATAGTGGTCGGGTGGCGGCCCATCTCAGAGCCGCCGGCCTCCCGACGACGTTGGGTGACATTCCAGGTCAACTCGGGTCGACCGATGTGCTCATGGCTGCCATTGCCCAGGACAAGAAAGTGTCGCGCGGCGCGCTGACCTTCATCCTCACCCGCGGCATCGGCCAGGCCTTCATCGAGAGACACGTCGATCCGACGGCTGTCAGGACCTATCTTGAGGAGATGCGGAACTCATGAGCCTCACCCTGTGGTTGATCTCGGCCGGCATTCTCATCCTGCTTGCCATGAGCTTCTTCTTTTCGGGGTCGGAAACGGCCCTGACTGCGGCATCACGGTCGCGCATGCACCAGATGGCCCGGAGCGGGGACAAGCGGGCCATGCTTGTCGAGACGCTCACCACCGAGAAAGAGCGGCTGATCGGCGCCATTCTTCTGGGCAACAATATCGTCAACATCCTCGCTTCGACCCTGGCGGCCAGCGTGCTCATTGCGCTGTTCGGCGAGGCCGGCATTGCCTATGCCACCATCGCCATGACAGCGGCGGTCGTAATCTTTTCCGAAGTCCTGCCCAAGACCCTGGCGCTGATGCGGCCCGATGGCTTTGCGCTCGGCGTAGCGCCGGTCATCCGCGTCATCGTCTTCGTCTTTGCGCCGGTCACCCTGGCCGTGCAGGCCATCGTCAATGCGATCCTGAAGCTCTTCGGCCTGGATGCCAGCAATGTCAGCGCCATTTCAGGCCATGACGAAATCCGCGGCACGCTCGATCTCCTCCACTCCGAGGGCGAAGTGGTCAAGGGCGACCGGGACATGCTCGGGGGCCTCTTGGACCTCAGGGACCTCGTGGTCAGCGATGTGATGGTGCATCGCACCCAGATGCTGGCCCTGGACGCCACCCTGCCGGCCGACGAACTGGTCAAGGCCGTGCTCGACAGTGCCTATACCCGCATTCCGCTCTATCAGGGCGAAAGCGACGATATTGTCGGCATCGTCCATGCCAAGGACGTGCTGCGCGCGCTGATGGCGGTCAATGGCGACGCCAGCCAGGTCGATCTCAAGCAGATCATGACCAAGCCCTGGTTCATTCCCCAATCGACGCCTGTGCAGGTGCAGCTCACGGCCTTCCTGAAGCGCCATTCGCACATGGCGCTGGTGCTCGACGAATATGGCGTGCTTGAGGGCCTGGTGACGCTGGAAGACATTATCGAGGAAATCGTCGGGGATATCTCCGACGAGCACGACGAGCCCGATGATGAAGCTGTGTTCGGCATCGACAAGCAGGCCGATGGCAGCTTCATCGTTGATGCCAGCATTGCCATTCGGGACATCAACCGCCTGCTCGACTGGGATCTGCCCGACGAACAGGCCAACACCGTCGCCGGCATCGTCATCAACGCGGCCAAGCTTATTCCCGAGCCCGGCCATGTGGTTGTTGCCCATGGTTTCACCTTCCATGTGCTGGAGCGGGACCGCCAGCGCGTATCGAAGGTAAAAATCACGCCCTCCAATGAGGGTGGCGAAACTTCGGGAGTTTGACTATATCGAGCCTGTCGGCAGCACCTCGATGGCGAGGGCATGCACGCTCGACTTGAGTTCGGCTTCCAGCGCTTCCATCACCGCACGGTGTTGCGCAACGCGGCTCATCCCGTCAAAATTGCGGGTCGCGATTCTGACACGAAAATGGGTTTCACCCCCTTCGCGCCAGCCGGCATGGCCGTGATGGGATGCTGATTCATCGATCACCTCCAGATGGAGGGGCGAGAATTTTTCGGTGAGCCGGGCGTGGATCGTGTCCGTCATGGACATGGGCGTGTCGTCTCCAATGTCGAAAGAGATCTAACTAGGTACTATGAAACTTCAATCCAAGCTCTTCGATACCATTCGCATCCGTCCGCGCCGGGAGGAGAAGCCCGAGCCGGTCGATGTCGTCTGCGACTGGGAAGGCTGCGAGGAGCCGGGTGAGTTCAGGGCCCCCAAAGGTGTGCGCTCGGAGGGCCAGTACCACAATTTCTGCCTCGAGCATGTGCGGCACTATAACAAGGCCTTCAACTACTTCGCCGGCATGAGCCCGGAAGAGCTGGAGGAAGCCCTGCATGCGCCGCCCAAGGCGGAGACGCGCTCGACCTTTGCCACTGGCAATCCGGGAACGGCCCGCGCCGCCGGCCGGCAGGGGGCGCAACTGGGCGATAAATATGGCGATCCGTTCGGGGTCTTTGCGCGCTATCGCTATCAGCAATCCAAGCGCCCGGCAGCCGAGCGGGTCAAGCCGCTCAACGAACCCGACCGGCGGGCGCTGGAAACCCTTGGTTTCACCAAGCATGCCAAGTCCGACGAGATCAAGGCGGCCTACAAGGCGCTGGTCAAGAAGCACCATCCGGACGTCAATGGCGGCGATGCGTCCTCCGAGGAGCGCCTGCGCTCGGTGATCGCGGCCTATACGCATCTGAAAAAGATGGGCTTCGTGGTCCGCTGAGCCATGCCCGAAGGGCATTGGCGCGCCGCCAAGCCAAGGCTACCCGCACCGTCACAATGCTGCTATAGAGCCACCGCCTTCGAATATTTTTCCCTTGATTGCCACGAGCCCGACCATGACTGAATTCGCCAACCTGCCCGACACCGAATACAAGGCGCGCGACCTTTTCGGCATCGATACCGACATGGTGGTCAAGGGCTACAAGGAACCGTCCGGCCACGTGCCGCCGATCGATCCGGATTACCTGTTCGACCGCAACACCACTTTGGCGATCCTGGCCGGCTTTGCCTACAATCGCCGCGTCATGGTGCAGGGCTATCACGGCACCGGCAAGTCGACCCATATCGAGCAGGTCGCGGCGCGCCTCAACTGGCCGCTGGTCCGCGTCAATCTCGACAGCCATGTGTCGCGCATCGATCTCGTCGGCAAGGACGCGATCGTGCTCAAGGATGGCAAGCAGATCACCGAATTCCGCGACGGCATTCTGCCCTGGGCGGTGCAGAACAATGTCGCGCTGGTCTTCGACGAATACGATGCCGGGCGTCCCGACGTGATGTTCGTGATCCAGCGCGTGCTCGAACAGTCAGGCCGGCTGACGCTGCTCGACCAGAACCGCGTCATCATTCCACACCCGGCTTTCCGCCTGTTCTCGACCACCAACACGATTGGTCTGGGCGATACGTCGGGCCTCTATCACGGCACCCAGCAGATCAACCAGGGCCAGATGGACCGCTGGA
>VFQR01002955.1_pt1 | contig 10116 bp, 17 predicted proteins | sample 3512321 | NCBI WGS metagenome assembly VFQR01 (sample SAMN10412374, study PRJNA504923) | tailings metagenome | isolation source: Relicate 3 Philex TSF1 revegetated site | place: Philippines: Tuba, Benguet | collected 2017-08-29
CAGCACGCCAGCTGGCGCAGCTGCAGCTGCTGCCAGGGTGCCGGCCAGTGCACCGGCTGCTACAAGTGCACCTCCGGCTGCTGCCAGCACATCTGATGCAGCTGACAGCACAGCCACCACCTCCAGTGCATCCGCACTGTCCCCACGGCTGGTCCTCAATCCAGACACGGGCCTCTATCAGCCTGCACAAGGGCCTGCCATGGTGCTTGTCAAGCTTCCAAATGGCTTCTACGGGACCCCTGAGCAAGCAGCTTCACTTGCTGCAAACGGCAGCACGCCTGATGCAGCAGCTGCTGCTGATGCTGGAGCCAATGCAGCCGGAGCAGCACCAGTGGCAGCAGCCGCAGCAGCCAGGCCCATTGCCAGATCTGGAGGGCGCCGTGCTCGCGGCGACATACCCAAGCGTGTAGTATGGCTAGCATATAGGGTGCTGGTGCCATTGCTGCCATTGATACTGCACTGGCAACAGCAGCAGAAGAAGCAGGCTGGACAGTGACGAGTGTAGCACAGTTGGCAAACAATCACAACATCAGCATAACCCAGAGTGCTCCAGCAGAGTCTTGTTTCCGTTTTTGGAGGAGGGTATCATCGTATGCGTGGTGTTGAGAGGCGTTGTATTGGCATTTGATACACAAAGCAGCCTCACTGTCAGATGATGCGCAAGCACAGACAACCTATGTACCCGTGCTTGCAGATGTGGCACTTGCAGAAAACCATTTGGTTGCACCTCTTGTACAGTTCCCACGAACCATCATCAACAGCAACATTTGCAACATCTGACAGACCTGCAACAATGTCACATTATACAGTTGTCTCCGTCATTTCATACTGATTGAACGTGGGCATAAGAATGACTAATTTGAGTGATAAAGCTCCCTGCCCATGCAAACAGTTTGATGTAGTTTGCTGCATCACTTTGATGAAATTGATGCATTGTGCAAGGTGCTATTCCCATGTTGCTCAAACATGCAGTCCCTGTTTGTGATGCCAAGTATATTTGATATATGTGGCCAGTGAAGGGAGCTCTCTCACAGGCTATGTCTCAAGCTCTCTTGAACTCCACTACGCCCTTCGGCCATGGCCAGCACTATGAGCCATGCTGGCCAGTCTTTTAATGTGGGAACTGCCTGGCGCATCTGTGACAACATGCACAGCGTGAAACGCTTGTAAAATCACACAGACGCTTTGGTTACAAGCTTAGCTGCAATCAGGACGGCTGTCTCCCCAAAGTAACTACATGCTAACCAGTGGTAGCATTTGAAGCATCTACATGACATTTGAGCCCTGGCTGGAAGCAAGTCCAGTGCAGGCTGCAGGGCATGCCATCGCTGTAACTCTGAAGGGCTCAAAAGTCGTTGCTGCTGAAATAGCGTCCAGTAAACACAAGACCACTGATAAGACTCCATGCCTGATGACCAGCTCTGACCCCCAACTCCCGGCCACACTAAGAAGCTGCTTATGTCTTGGACTCCATAGCAGCATCCAGGGCCGCAAACAGCTCCGCCGCCGCCCTGTTGATGGCATTCTCAAACTCGTCGCTGCCGCTTGCTGCCTGCGCATTCTGCAGCGCCTGCTTCACTGCCGTGCTGTCAAACTGGTCGAGCGTTGCCGCCTCCAGCACGCACACGTCCGTGGTGGCGTTTGGGTGCACAAAGGCGAAGCCGCCGCTGACAAAGTACTTGGACACCTCAGAGGCGTCGCTGTGGAGCTCGACCACGCCGGGCTTGAGCTGTGCGATGATGGGCACGTGGTTGGCCTTCACGCCGAAGTAGCCCTCCACGCCTGGCAGCACCACTTGCTCCAACTGTGTTGGTGCACACACCACAAGGCCCTGTCAATACTTGTCTGACATGGGTTATGGACGATGCCGTTGTGGATGTGGGACATGCATTGAGGCGAAGAAGGTGAGGTGATCAGGCGGATGATGTGTGCATGTTTACTGAGGGCAACAAGCAAGCTGTATTTGAGGTGCCAGGCTGTGTTGTGGGTGCTGGGACCACGCATGGCTGTGGTGACCCAGTTGTGCATTTGCAGCAGTTGTATGCCGTGATAAAAATGTCATCATTATGGTTGATGCCTACAAGGGTCAGCAACAAGCCAACATACACACGGCGCTGCGTGCAACACTTGCACATTGCATGGCCTACTGAGCAAGTACTCCTCATGTCCCAACCACAGTCATAAGCTCTCATACAGTGTCAAATCGCAGGATCGCAGCGTCCTGGCAACAACAAGCAAGCAGATCGACTTGATCAAGGGCCGTTGCTCCCTCACCTTCTTCTCTGCTACGATGCCATTGGGCGTGTAGAAGTTGACCAGGAACCGGTCACCCTCAGCCCCTGTGTCTGCTGGCGCCTCCTCCTCCAGGAAGTTTGTGGGCAGCTCTGGCAACGACAGAGTGGAAGGGGCAGACTTCTGCCACTGTGCCACGAACTCCTTGGCCCCTGCTGGCGCTGCAGCCTCCTCTAGCCGTGCAGCGCTAGTAGACACTCCACGCAGGCCTTGCCTCAGCAGCCTGCTGGCTGCTTGGCGCAGCATGGCGCAGGATGAGTCCCCAAAACCGGTGCTGCTCAAGTGAAGCGTTCGACTGATCAACGGGGGGCAGCTGGTGTGATGCAATCTCGCTTGAGCGATGTTCCCGAAAGCAGTTTACCGCACGAGGCCGGCCCTGGGTGTCTATTGGCAGTTTTGTCACCTGCGAGCAGCCACTTCGTCACTGGGCAAGCCACTGATGCTAAGCCAAGCACTGCCAATTCAGTGTTGTCTGAACGTGCATTCACTCCTTGTCCGTAGGCTAGCCGTATACAGCAGTCGTAGCCGCCGCACCTGGCTGCACACACACGCAGACGATGTCTGCTGTGACCCAAAGCCGGGCCCTGGTTGGCTGCCGGTCCACAGCATTCGGGCAGGCACGCCCCTGCCGCAGGGTGTCACATGCAGCCAATGGCTCCAAGTGGTTCATGAGGCGGAAAGACAGCTTCATGGTCGAGGTGAATCGCGGAGCCTTGGGCAACAGCAGTCAGCGGCGGTGCATGCATCACCCTCAAAGCCATTGGAGCATGCATTGATGTGCTATGCGCGTGGAGCCTCGACTGGGCTCGGCAGCAGTGCAACAGCAGCACAAGCAGCAGGCTGTGGCTCACACAGACCGCCGCTGGTGCATGCTGGGCAGGTGCAAGTGGGCGAGGACGAGCCAGAGGACATTGCAGTCCGCCGGTTCATGAAGTGTGTGGTGCAATCAGGCGTCATCAACAACGTGAGTCAATGCTTGCAGCCGCGCAGCACACTGTCCCTCGCAACAGCTAGCCGGTCAACACTTCATGAGGCTTTGCATGTATGAATGCAGCTGTTGCTGAGATCTCCAGCATGCTCAGCACCTGCAGTCGAGGGGCAGGGTGCTCGTTGTTGGAGTAGCCTGATGTGGAACCGCTGCTGTTTGGTTGCACAGCTGCGGGCGCGGCGCACCAAGGAGACCAAGGTGGACACATACAAGCGCAAGCTGCAGGAGCGCGCACAAGCCAGGAAGTGAGCAACAATGCGGCAGTGCACAGCTATGCTTGGGCAACTCGGCAGTGCAGTGGCGCAGGCTGCCACAGCTGGCAATTGCGCCATCAGTGCAGCTTGCAGGGCAGGCAGTAATTGCAGCATAGTAGCAGCAGCGCTGGGGCGAGTGCGCTTCAAGTTGGTAACAGCTAATGCTGGTCATGCGAGGTCAGGAGGTACTGAGGCGCCAAAAGGCTGCCTGAGCAGTGGCAAATGCCTTCTGTGTGAGCAGTGTCAGCTCATGCACAGGCAGAAAGCTCAACGCATGCAAGCCACACCTCTCCTAAGCAGTCCTGCTGCTGTCATTGGCTGTGTGCTCCCCAGGCTGGGCATCCTGGAGCCCACATGGGAAGAGTTCTATGGCGATGATGAGGGCAGTGAGGCCAAGCCCTTTGAGGAGTTCTTTGTACAGGACAACGAGGACATGGACATCTTCTCTGACATGGTGAGGAGAACAACCGGGAGTGGCTACATGTTGAGCCTGATGTGCTGCATGTGCAGATTGTGCGGTGTGGGCACCTGTGCTGCTGCTGCACAGACACACTTCTCAACTGCAGCAGCACATGCACCTTATGGCAGTGCTATGCTGCCGCACCTATTGTGGTGCTCCTGTCCGATTCCTGTCTGACACCTGCTGATTCTTTGTTCAAGGATGACGTCACTTTGCAACCCTGCCTGTTGCCACCAACAATGCACCTGCGATGATGGGGTGCAGCGGCAAGGAGCTGCACTCAACCTGACGTGCCTGATGTGATCCCTTGCTTGCCTCCCCATCTGCCACCCACAGCAGCCCGCCGAGCTGGAGCTGTTCCGCGACCAGACCTTCTACCAGCCCCTGCCACCCCTGGGCGGCGCAGGCGAGGAGATCTTTGACCTGAAGGACTATGACTCGCGCTCCACCGGCTACGGCTACAGCACGGACCTGCTGGCAAACGCATCAGCTGGACAGGGCGGCTTCAACAATGTGCAGTGAGGGCGCAGTGGCTGCAGCACATGGAGCTGCTGGCAAGTGCATTAGCAGGCAGGGCGGTCGCATCAACGTGCAGTGGTTGCAACCATCCTGGAATTTCAGCTGCTAGCGAGTGCATCAATAGGCAGGGCGGCTGCAGCAACTCACCCAAGGGCAGCCAGTCCAAGGATGTGGCTGCCTGATGCCTTATTTTCTACCCCGGGCGTTTGCAGCAGCAGAATTGGGGTGTTCGGCAAACGCAGCTTAAGCGCTGTTCTTACTGCTCTGCTGGGCTTGCGTGCACGCCTGAGAGCCTGGCAGTGCCGCAGGCAGCAGCGGTACCTGCAGTGTGGGCCGAGTTGCTGCTCAGGCCTGTACATTTTTGGCAAGCTAGTGCTGGTGCACCTTAATACAGGCATTGCATGTGTTTGCTGACTGGGCTGCAACAGCAATGGACCACGTGCCGTGGCAAAGACAGCAAACCAGGGTGTGCTCTTTCTTCTTTTCATTACATACAAGAGTAGTCGCCGTGCCAGCCACATGCATTGCATCCAACTGCTTTTCTTGGAGCTCCACAGACAGGTTATGTAACCATTGAACACATCACGTGTGATATAGACTATCTGTGTCGACAGATGTGCGACCCATAAGCAAGCTTGCCACACATAGTAGCTCGGTCTGCAATAAGTATCATCCATATCGCCAGTATAACTCGACTCCTGTACTGTGGCCAGATCAACGTACCACAATCCATGGAGGCAGAGCATCATCATAAGGCAGATGCTGGCAGCGGCCAATGCCCCCTAGTAGCAGGTGCCGCAGGCTCTGGCAGCGGCTCAAAGCAGACAATGTTGCTGCAGACAGCTGCTGCTCATCTGCACTCAATGTGGCCAGGGCATCAAGTGAGCTCAGGCTGCAGAGGGCCTCTGAGGTGATGCGGCAGCCCTGCAGCAGTGCAGACAAAGCAGATCGACATATCCAATGTAAGGAGCCTGTTCAATGTAAAGACCAGCAACATCACAGTTGCCATTCTGACAAGCAGTACATGCAGTCCCACCCTTGCTTGATCCGTGCTTTGTCAAGAGTCCCTGACCAGCTTGTGACAGGGCGCTGAATGACTCACCTTCACATTCAGGGACTGCAGGCGCCGTAGCCGCAACACCGCCGACATGTTGCCATCCTGGAACCCACTGCAGCCTCTGACTGACAGCTTGCGCAGTTGAGACATAGGAGCCAGCAGCTCATTGAAGGCATCACTAGGCACGGAACAGAAGTCAAGTACAAGAGACTCCAAACCTGCAAACAAACAGTCAGACCAGTCGTTCACACCAAAGCACGAGGCTGAACTTTGTGGCAAGGTCTGCCAACACGATCTCGGGGCATCAGGGCATGCTTTACGCTGCTGGACTTGCAGCGTGGACTACTAGACTGGCAAAAAAGTGGACAACATGCAGCACATCAACAGACTTGACCACCAAAGCACCTGTGAACGGCAAGCTGTTGTTCCCTATAACACACAGCAAGCCAGCACCACCTCACCTGTGCATTGTTGCAGGCCTGCTACATGCTGCTGGTTCCCAAAGTCCATGGACGCTGCAATGTCCAACTGGCGCAGCTTTGACAAGCCGGCAATCTGCGGCACATGAACCCAGCAACTGAGCGGTTGATGCATGATACAAGCAGCGAAACGCACTAGCTGCAGTGTGCAGCGGGTTGTGACAATGCAGCCATTTGTTTGTAAGCAATTGACACGCAGCTACGTCGAAGGCATGCACATTGCTGTGGCATCTCATCCAGCTACCATGCATCAGCACACAGAGCACCAACGGGTGCATTTTGCTGGTCCTGCTCACCTCATGAGCTGTCACGTGCTGCCAGTCATACTGCCTCATACGCAATGACTGCAGGTGCGGCAGGTGTTGTGCCAGAGCCACGACATGTCCAGCATTCACAGGCACAGATCCTCTCATAAGCAACGTGGCATCACATTCCAGGTTTGTGAGCCGCTGCAGGGGGTGCAGATGCGCCAGGTCTTCTGCCACAGAGGCATTGATAGCTGCTGCCACATCATAAGCTGGTGTTGAGCGATCAAAGTCTGCTGCATGTTGCCAGGCTGCAGCAACAGCGGCCTGCATCACGCTGGCATGAAGTGCAGGATGGTGGACATGGAGTACAGCTTGGTGAACATGCTGCTGTGGCTCAGACAGCCTGCGAGCCAAAACATGTGAAGTGAGGGCGCTGCGTAACTCATACAAGCTGCTTTCCAAGCCGCAGCAGTCGCAAGTCTCGCAAGGTGTCGCAAGCTCTGCACACCTGGGAGCATGTCTGCTTGCACTACACCCATAGAGGGGCAACTGAGGCATGCGCACGCAAAGCAGCTCATGCGTGCACTCACTTGCTACTGCGTGCTTGTGTGGCAGCCGCAGAGGCGGTCAGGACCAGCTCTTCAAGCTGTGGTTGTGCATGCAGTAGCCTGCGCCACCTGCAGTTACATATGCCGGAGCAGCAAATGTCCAAGCTGGGCAGCTGAGCCCAATGCTAAGAATGGCATGCACACTGTTGCCATACACCATGTGCACTTCTCCTAGGGAATGTGCAACATGTTCGCTGCGCAGCAGATGCATGTCACATAACGACAGAGATGGGCCTGCTCAGTCAATGGCACTGTTCCATTGCAAACTGAAGGAATTCTGCACTCACTGATGCATATCAAGCAACTGACCCTCCTCCCACTTGAAAGCCCTGAGTGCCATCCTGTTGCCCAGCAACTGCTGCAGCAGCACCGTTGCTCTGGGCATGAAGCATTCGACCACATCCCCTGCCAGTGCCACCAGCGACGCTACTGCAGACTGTGGCATTGTGACTGCTATATGTTGCATGTGCGCACCTACGTCGGCAGCTTCAACTTCGACCAGCACTCTGATGCGGGACAGATCAATGGTATGCAGCGCTGCAGCTGCCTGCACTTTTGCCAGCCAAGCCCTGGCGCTGTCAAGCTGGGCTGGATGGCTGTCTGCAGTCTGTGCTCCTTGCTGCTGCTGCTGCTGCTGCTGCTGCTGCTGCTGCTGATGCTGCTGTTGTTGTCGCTGCCTGCACTCCAGCTCACTGGCACAGAGGGCTTTTGCAGCAAGGCTGGCATCGTCCAGAGTGAGCGTGGCAGCTGCGAGGTTGAGGGAGGAGAGTCTAGTGCATGTGCGCAGCAAGCGCCACATGGACCCATATGATAGCCTCTGACAGCCTGAAAAGCGCAAGTGGATGTTTCAAGTTCGCACTTCCGTCTGTTTGTGCAACATTCTGCGACAGCTCATCCAGTGAGTGTGTGCTTTACAGTGCCACTTTACTAGTCACCAACATATTTCCAAGTGGGCACTAGGACATGAGTGCTAGCAGACCTAAGCTCTTGACATGGAGGAAAAGGGCTCACACACAAGCAAGACAAGTGCAAAGCACCCGTACCTTGCAGCTCCAGCACTCGCAGCTGTGTAGCACCCTCCAACCCTGCCCCACTGACATTGTGCTGGCAGTAGCTGCAGCTGAGCCTTGTCAGATGTGGCATACGCGCCACATGACACAGCCCTCCCTCATCTGTAAAGTTGCTGCATCCAGGCATATCCAGAGCCTCAAGGCTCCTGCAGCGGGGCAGCTGCTCCAGCAGAGAATCTGTGGCTATCACGCTGCTGGTGGCGAGGCGCAGGATGCGCAGGGAGGGGAGCTGGAGCAGTGCTGCTGTGTCTGCGCGCAACAGGCAGACCAGGCAGGGATGGCTGTTGAGTTTTGAGCTGATGAGATGTACTGCGTGTTTCATGCTGTTGTGGTGGAAGCAGCACAGCAAGGTAGAACTAGCATGTGCTGCCATACCATACCCCAATCCCACCCCATCCCCCACCAACAACCCACCACCCGCAGTGCGTTCCGTGCACAATAGCTACACTAGCTGCTACATTGCAAGACCGCATGCACTGCTCTAGAGGCAGCAACTTCTACGATGAATTCCCTCGTACTTTCTCCGCCGCTACCTTCTGGTGCCAGCGCCACACTGCACTGCGAGCAGTCCAGCTCCTGCAGTCCCACCAACCCACTCAGCCGCCTCAGCTCAACGGCATGAGACGCCTTGCCCCTCAGGTCCAGGGCCCGCAGCTGCCCTCCAAGGTTGTTGATGGCGGCGTAAGCGCTTGGTGACACGGCAAAGTCACCGGCCAGCGCCAGGCGAGTGAGCCGGGTGAGGGGTCCCAGGAAGGCCAGCTGCGGCTCCCGGCCAACAGCTGGCTGCAACCCAAGTGTGAAGCAACGCACATGTGGATCATGATGCATGTTGCTGAAGAGTGGGTATCTGCCTGCCATGTGCTTGTCTGATAGAACATGGCATCGAACGAGACATGTGTGGCTGCCAATGCTTGTGCTGAAATGTCAAAGTGCTGCAGCAATCACGACACAGTGGCTCTTCCCTGTGCTACATGGCAGTGCTGCTGGTGTGCCCGACAACAACCTACACCTGCTAACTACATACCTGACTTGACAGGTTCAAAGCTCGCAGGGCAGTCAGCTGTGAGAGCGCAGCCAGCTCATGCCCATCCAGGCAGATCGCCTTGTTGTAGAAGATGAGGCTCTCACTGGTCTGGCAGCGCAGCTCCTCCAGGGCTGTCAGCTGCTGCATGCACTCCACAAAGCTGCCGCACCCAATGCCGCCTGCAGGTGGCCAGGGCATGATGGCGCAGAGTCGATCAGCAGTGTGCTGTTGCCTCTTCAAGCTCTCACTCAGCGACCCGATCATGGGACAGCTGCGCCATCTGGGAGTCTGGGATGCGCAGGCTGGCAATGCAGCATGGCGCCATGCAGCAACTAGGGACCATGAGCATGCACAGGTGCCTGACCTGCGGCATGTGGAAGGGGCGAAGCAGCATGCAAGTCCAATAGCCTCAAGTTCCTGCACTTGCTGACAAAGGCTAGCGCCTGCATGGACTTGACGCCTGGCAGCTCTTGCAGGCCCGCAGTGAAGGCATCTCGCCATGCTTTGCAGCAGCGCACGACATTGGCACGATCAGCTGCGTCCAGCAGCGGCACGAGAGTCGCGTGCAGCACGCTGCTATCCCACCCATTCATGCTGGGCGATGCAGGAGCGAGGGACTTGACTATGCTGCGTGCGACACGCTTGACCAATGGCAGTACCAGTGTGTCCACTGACTACTCTGCCTCAGCAGCTCGCACCCTCCGAGACTAATGGTCTCCAACTGTGGATGCTTGGACAAAGTACGCGACCTCGAGTTGAGGCCCATTCTACGAGTTAGAGCTTACTCTGCACAGGATTACAGATAACTTCTGATCTAGAAGTGCTGCACAAACATGAAGGAGCAACAGATGGCCATCATTTGATGGCCGGCCACCTCATGCACAAGTTGATCATTGCATTGCGATTGTGTGGATGAGCACACTAAGACTCAAAGCCGTTCAAGCTGACAGCAAGCAGCTCCTGCAGCAGAATAAGTTATTTTCGTCGCAGGGCCACCAGGACTCCTTGGAATGAGGTCGCTTGAGGTGCCACCAAATCAGCAGCAGCAGCAGGAGCAAAGAACTCATCCAGAAGGCGCCGTGCTTCATCAGGGGGCCGTGTGAGCTGCAGCCCATTG
>VFQR01002956.1_pt1 | contig 10108 bp, 4 predicted proteins | sample 3512321 | NCBI WGS metagenome assembly VFQR01 (sample SAMN10412374, study PRJNA504923) | tailings metagenome | isolation source: Relicate 3 Philex TSF1 revegetated site | place: Philippines: Tuba, Benguet | collected 2017-08-29
CAGACCGGATCCCTGGGCGGAAACATAGCCTGGCTGAGAAATTGACCCGTTATCGGGAGCAATGCTGAAAAAGACATTCAATGTCTGAAATCGCAGGCGTCCATTTTCCAGATAGGGCCGCACATCGACAGTCAGCCACTCGGGCCGGTTAAAGCCCATGTAAATCCCAATGGCACTGGTCTGGGCGGCATGTCGGGCACCGTTGATATACGTGCCGCCAATTGTGAGGGTGGCGTTCCGCAGTCCCAGTTGAATCCGCAGTCGTTCGGGAGCGACCCCCTGAACCACGACGCGTTCCAATCGAGCGCTATAACTGATATTCGAGAACTGGACGCTGAACTGTCGGCCTGAGGCTGTTGTCGAATCAAAGATATCGGCAATGCGGCCATAAATGACGCCGTTGTTTCCGACCATTTGTGGTGCCGAAGCTGCGACGCTGTCGAGCACGCGGTTACCTAATCGGACTGCCATCGCTCGGGGAATTTCGATCGCCGGTGTAAAGGGACGAGCGGCTTGTGATGCGGCCAGCTTCGCCTTGGCAGCTGCGGTCGTGGGTTGATAGGCGGGTTGAGCAGTGGGGCTCTTCAGCCATTCAATGACCGAATCATTATTGAAGACTTCGTTCGTCAGATCGTGGCCAGACTCCGGGAACTCGGTGAATGTTACCGATCCGCCATCGGCAGCCAGAGCATCAGCCATTGCTTTACCGCTGGCCAGAGGTACCAGCTTATCTTTGGCACCGTGCAGTGCCCAGACAGGTCTGTTTTTCAGCGGGCCGACGTCTGCCGGGTTTCCACCACCGGAAGCGATCAACACACTCTGGAAACGATCCGCATATTTTTCACCCAGTGACCAGGCTCCAAAGCCACCCATCGACCAGCCGGCCAGTGTGATCTTTTTCGGATCGATGGCAAAGTCTTTGGAAGCTGCATCGAGTATGGCAATCGCCCGTTCACCGCTGGGCGTTCCTGCCAGCCAGCCACCGGTTAATCGACCGGTTTCATCTTCACTTTGCGGGAAGACCACAATCATCGGGAAGGTCTCTCGCCGGGCTGTTACGGCTGGCCCCAGACCGACAGAAAGCGGCTTCAGACCATCTTTCCCAATCTCACCGGCCCCATGGAGAAAGAGGACTGTCGGGTATCGTTTGGTGGAGTCGTACCCTTTGGGAAGAAAAACCGTGTACTTATGAGTTCCCAAATCGTCTTTGAGTTCACGTGTGTAGAACTGACCACTGGCCGCCAGCCCGGCTGGAACCTGTGCGACGGCCAATTGCTCAATGGTCAGCGGCAGACCCGGATCAGCCGGGAATGGTTGTGCACAGGCCTCGCGGTTACCGGAAAAGCCCAGCAGGCTGATTGTCAGACTCAAGGAGATCCAGAGTTGTCTCATGATATCTTTCCTGATGTGCAGGTGTTCCGCTGGGTGCATGTTTTCGCTGTGTGTCAGGGTTTCGCTATGTATTCAGAGGTGCCAGATTTCGGAGTTCTCAGGCCATTCCACTGCATCTTTTCCCCCGGCTCGAATACGTCGGGTGAGCGATTCAATTGCCGGCCTGTTCAGAAATCATCTCCTGAACTGGCAAAGAGGCTTCTCTGGCAAAATGCATTCTAGGGGGAAATACCGATCTCATCCCACAACCTTTACACCACTGAAACTGTGACATTGCTCTCACAGTGCCACAGATTGATTTAAAACTCTATTTTTGATCGTTTGACGATGTGCTGAGCCGCCTGAAAAACCTCTGGCATGTTGAACCCGAGGCTCAGATGCACAGGCCTTCTTTTGTACGCTCCCTGGGAAATCACAGCACGGTGTTGGTTGCGAAGGCATGCATGCCCAAAGCTGCAAGCATGGCACAACGTCCGCTGAAACTTCACGGAAAGCGTCTCATGGGATATGTTGCCAAAACACCTCACGGCGTCAAAGTCAGCGAATCTTTACAAAATTGCGCAATTGTCACAGTCTTGTGTCTGCACGACTGAACAGATTTGTGCAGTTCTCTTGACACTTTACCGAAGAAACGGCCTGTAACGGCTGTTCGCTCCCCGAAAATCGCCTCCATAACAACTTTTTCAGGGGCGAGTGATCAGGCCATCTCTTGGGATCTAGCCATTTCAGGGGATCAGGCCATTTCAGGGGATCAGGCCATTTCACGGGATCTGCCAATCCAGTGAGCCGGGGATGATCTCCTGGATCTCGACAGATGCTCCATCGCGATGCGGAAACTCCGTAAAGCCTATCGTCCATCACATTCCCGCGAAATTTCATCGAAACGGCCTCTTCTCCGGAGCAGAATTGCCACAAAGGCTGTCAATTCTTGCAGCTCCAGCAACTTCGTGAACTCAGGCGCTTGTATCGGAGTGCGCAGTTTTGGAGACTGATTTGCAGGGACGTCACTTTTCAGTTTGATGAATGATTGGCAGAGGAAGCTTCCTCTGCCCAGGCTTCTGTCGTCCATGCTTTGATTGTTCCTGTCGATCTGGCCTTCTGTTTCAAAGTGAAAATCTGGTTTCGGGGTTCATTGACTCCCCATCATCAATGAAGTCCCCTGTTCCGACTCGTCAGGACGAGAAATGCCCGCCGAGAATAGACCGGCATCACCGAAGTCTCCCGAGAGCGTGCCCAAAGATGCCACGCCGGTCTCGATTCCTGTCATTTCAGCCCGTGAACGTTTGGACGCTCTCAAAGAACTGGGACGTTACAAGATTGAGCGGAAGCTTGGTCAGGGAGGCATGGGAACGGTTTTCCTGGCCAGGGATACGGAACTGAAACGTCTGGCTGCGATCAAGATCCTTCCCGAAGACAAAGCCCAGAATCCGATTCTTGTTAAACGCTTCCGTGCCGAAGCACAGGCAGCGGCTCAGCTACGCCACGACAACATTGTGACGGTCTACGACAGCGGTGAGCAGGATGGGTTGCTTTATATCGCCATGGAATATGTCGATGGCCCGGATGTCTTTGACCTGATTCAAAAGCGCGGACGAATTGCACCCCGCCGGTCGCTGGACATCATCCGCCAGACCACACTGGCTCTGCAGCATGCTTACGAGAAGAATATTGTTCATCGAGATATCAAACCCTCGAACCTGATGATCCGGCGGGATGGTGTTGTCAAAATCACCGATCTGGGTCTGGCCCGTTCGATTGATGAGACACTTGAAACAAATATCACGCGTGCCGGTACCACAGTCGGCACAGTCGATTACATGTCTCCCGAGCAAGCCCGCAACAGCAAGCTGGCCGATATCCGCAGTGATATCTATTCACTGGGGTGCACCTGGTATCACATGCTCACAGGGACAGCTCCTTATGCCGAAGGTGCTGTCACCAACAAACTGCATGCGCATGCGGTCAAACCCATTCCCGATCCACGCGATATCAATCCCGAAGTCCCTGAAGGATTTGTCGCCGTTCTGCAGCGGATGATGGCAAAGAAGCCAGCCGATCGATATCAGACGCCTGCTGAACTTCTCAAAGATCTCGATGCCCCTTCGCTGAAACGAGTCAGTGCGGCCGATGAGATTGCCCGAGAAGTGGCGCGAGAACTGGAATCCGATGAGGCTCTCACGCCAGCCAAAGAAAACGTTTCCAGTTCCGGTCGACAAAAACTCGCCACTTCTGGAGGACAATCATCGCTCTCCGGGGGGAACTCGCGACCTGCCGAAAGTCGCGAAGAAGGTCATAAGCCCTCGACCTTGCCACCCCGGCGTGCACCGGCCGGAGGCGATCCTTCCACCCCGATTTCTTTTGACTTCCGCAAGCTCGTCATCCCACTGGTGGCGATTGCAGGTGTGGGAGCACTCATCTGGTTCGGAAAGACATTGGCCGATTTTGGCAATGTCTTTGGACTTGGCAGCACACCCGTACCGGCACCTGTGCAGGGTTCATTCTTTGAAAACAATGGATCAGAGACAGAAGTCACCACTCCCACTCAGGCGACACCTGCCGAAGCGGCAGCCGGAACAGACCAGTCCGCGACAGGGACGAACCCATCTCCTGGACAGAATTCCGCTCAAGCTCAACAGGCCCCAGCGAGCAACAACATGTCTCCGGCAACGACCGCTCCGCCGATTGTGGCTGAGCAGGCAAAGCTCCCGGAAGTCCCCAAACCCTCGCTGACAGAACTTCCCCGCTGGACACTCGAACCTTTCTCACAAACCGGTTTGCCAGTAATTACTGTCTCTACCTCGGCATCCGGCCCGGGGACAGCCAAAACCATCACGGAAGCAATCAAACGAATCACCCCAGCAGGCGCGATCCTGAAGCTCTCCTCAAAAGAGCGTCACGACCTCCCCACAGGCTTAACCATTCGTGCCGAACGGCTGTTGATTACTGGCGATCAAGGCTTTGCCACAATTCAATTGCTACCCGAAGCCGATGGATCATCCGAGACGGCAGGAAAGAAAAGCACCGCTGGCGAAGCTGCTGCAGGAAATGGCCCAAAGGCACTCGTCCCGGGACTGACCATGATTTCTAAACAGGTGCAGTTGGAAAAATTGCACTGGCTGGCAGAAGCTGATGTCTCGGCAAGCCTGAATGCACTGGTTCGTGTTGAATCCCCCCGGCTGACAATCCGTGAATCCTCAATGACGGCACTCCTCGGATCCAGTGCCGATCAAGAGCGTGCGCCGGAGAGTCTGCTCACTGCGGTTGACTGGCAGAACACAGCCAACGGTGCCACGTTCGACCGTGGCGGGCAGTTGCTGATCGATACGTTGTTCACTCGTGGTGCACAACTGGGGGCAGTCTCCATTTCTGGCGGTGCCAGCCAGAGCGTGCTCAGGCAATCTTTGTTTCTGGGTGGTGCTGTTCCCCTGGTGCGTCTGAGTTCGACCGGTTCGAACGGCAGCCCGAATGTCAGCACCAATGCGTCAGAAGTTCGCCGGGCATTGCTTCTCCAGCATGTCACCGCCTTGACGAGTGATTCGATCGTTGAGATTACGCCACCCGCCGAAGGTCAACCGGTCGATGGTTTGTGGCTGGGTCTGTCGGAAAGCGTGTTTGCTGCGATGTCGACAGTTAAGAAGAATTCATCCCTGATTCGAGCGGCTGGTTGGCCGCAGAATCCGAATCGTCAGGCCGATGAATCGCGCCTTGTCGATTTTTCGATTGCCAGCGAACGCAACCTGTGTTGTGGATTATCGAGATTATACGACTCGGGTGAAAGCACAGGGCTGCAGGTGACAGACCCTCTGACCTGGAGAAGGTTCTTTGCCACCGATTTTGACGGGCAGGCTCGACCAGCATTATGGCCTGGGAATTCACTCCCGGTGAATCCTGCGGAAATCGAAAAATGGTCGCCCGCACTCGTCGATACATCGGCGATCCCTGAAGCTCCGCTCTCGAAAACCTCAGCCATACTGGGCTGTGATGTCACTCTTTTATCGACCCCGGCTTTGACTGATCAGAGTTGGTCGAAAGTTTCGACACCACTGCTCAAACTCAGGCAGCAACTGGATCCGGCAAACCCCAAAGAGACGACAGCACTCGATCTTGCCACTTACGGGAACGATCTGGGCCAGCTCCTTTCGCGATCTGATATTCCTCAGAACGGGCATCTGGAAATCACCGGATTCGGCATACGGACGATGACCCCTGTCATTCTCAAGAATCGACGGCTGATCCTCACGTTTAACTCTCCACCGGATAAAGCCCCGCTGGTCATCCAGCCCAAACCTGCTGGTGATAAAAAAGGCCTCTTTGAAGTCGAGGGAGGCTCGCTGGAAATTCGTCATGCCGTTCTAAGAGGAGTTGGCGGTGGAAAGCCGGCACCCGAGAACTTCTTCGTCAGTCGAGGTGGCACCATCATCTGCCGCCATGTGAAAATCGAAGGCGGGATGACCGAAGACTGGCAACCGAAAGATATCTTCCATTTGACCGGCAGTGGCAAAGGCGAACTCAATCTGGGCTTTGTCGAATCTGTGGCTCAATCGCCCGGTCGATTCGCAACTTTGCAAGGTGTGCAATCTTCGGCCCTGCTGCTGCAAGCCGGAGTTGTCAATGGTGTCGCCAATTTTCATGTGGAGCCGGGTCTCTCCAGTGGTACAGACTGGCATCAGATCGATCTCCGGCATGCAACGTTATTGGCAGGAGAAGGTGTCTTCCGCCTGTTTGGCACCGCAGAGGATTTTCGCTATCCACCGGTGATGGCACCGGATGATCAGCGGAAATCAAAGCCCCAGGGCAGTGTTCGCATCGTGACGGATACCAGTATCCTGGGGAAACTCAGTGGCTTTGGACGCTCGGGCCAGCCGGCGGCACTGATCGAAGTTCCCGAACTGGCCGATCTCACCCGCTGGGCCGAATGGCATAGTCGTGAAACGGCGATCGGGCCACTCCCGGATCTGCTGATTCGCTCAGCCCGACGGCAGATTCCTCTGGAATCGACTGCGTGGCAAAAAGCGTGGACAAACCCCTCGAACACCAATTTGATCATGTCACCCGGGTTCGTAGCGTTTGCGAAAAACTGGCCCTCGCAGCCGCGAGAATGGAAGGAGTTGCTCGCCAGCCAATTCCAGCTTTCTGCTGCAGCCAAAGCCGCCAAAGCGGGCGAGGGAGAACTCCCCCTGGGTGTCACAATCGAGGCGTTGGACGAACTTGGCCCGCTCAAGAAAGGGAAACCCGCCGCTACCAACCCAGAGAAGTCGAATACCAAAACCAATCCTGGTTTTTAGAGTCAATCGCCTGACTCATCCTCGAACAAAAACTTCCCTGAAGAGTCAGAGGATGATGAGAATGAAATTCAGATTAGGTTTGTTTTTGATTTACCGCTAAACTTTGACCAGAATTCATAATTGCACATGATTGATCAACCCACATCGATTGTTCGATGCTCTTCAAAAATTCAACAGTCACCAGCTCATCTTCACTGCGGAGAATCTTCTATGAATGGCTCACCCGTTGCGGATCATCTCCATTTCCCTTCGGCTCTGGCACAACGTGGCCTGTCCCGCAGTCGCAGTGGCTTCACTCTCATTGAACTGCTGGTGGTGATTGCCATTATCGCCCTGCTGATTGCCCTGCTATTGCCCGCTGTTCAACAGGCACGCGAAGCCGCTCGACGTACTCAATGCCTGAGTGCTCTGCATAACCTGATTCTGGCCTTCGAGAACTACGAGAGTGCGCATCGCTCCTATCCTTCCGGATGGCTCGATTCTGGTAATGTCTGTACCGAAGCACTTTCCTTTCCTGAACCTGCTCAAATTCCCCTGGCTGGCAATCAGGTGCTTACTTTGACCAACTGGACCATGCCCGATTTCTGGGCCTGGAATGCTCTGGTACTGGCACAGCTCGACCAATCGACCGTCAACATCAACTTTGGCATCCCCCGGCTCGATTCCAACAACAGTTGCGCGCCAGTCCCCCAGAATCTGCAGGCCGCACAGACCAAGATCGATATCTTTATCTGCCCCAGTGCGACATTGCCCAATGCCCGCCCGAACAACTACGGTTACTCCACCTACCGTGGTGCTGCCGGCACCTCGGATTCCAATGGCCCCCGCTACAACGGCATGCTCTATCGCAACAGTGCTGTCGGCAAGCGCGACGTGACGGATGGCCTGGGCCAGACGATTGTCGTGGGGGATTCGCTCTTCGGCTTCTGGTCGGATGGTTATAGCTGCTGTGTTTCTTACCCGGATGGTCAGCAGCAATTGTTTGATTTCCATGCCGCCAATGGAACAATCAATCTCTTCTCCTTCGGCAGCAACCATGGCCAGATTGCGAACTTTGCGATGGCCGATGGCTCTGGTAAGTCGATCTCGAAAGCGATCGACAGCACAGTGTTCCGCGCTTTGCAGACACGCAATGGCCGCGAGAATGTTGGCGACAACTTCTAATGGCTTGCCATCGACACGTTTTCATCGCTGGCTGAGAAAATCCTGGCGGCTACCACATGAGGGAGCCGCCAGATTTTTTTGACCAGGTCACTCCAGTTCAAAGAAAGCTCTTTCAAAATGCCAGCACCTCTTTCACGACGGGAATGGATCGCCACCACGGCAGCAACGGCTATGACTGCAGGAGCGGCATTCACTTCACAGCCAGCTCATGCCGCCGGAGCTGATTGGCAAGTTCAAGATGCCCCTCCAAAAATTGCGCGCCGTCAGCCGATTGGCGTTTCGACCTATTCCTTCTGGCAGTTCAAGCCAGATCAGAAACTTTCAATTGAAGAGTGCATTCAGAAATCTTCCGCCTACGGCTTTGATGGCGTCGAGATTCTGCACCGGCAGATGACTGACGAAACATCCGCAGGCTTGCGCTCCATCAAGCAGGTGGCCCTGCGAGAAGGCATGCCGCTGATTGGACTTTCGACTCATCAGACGTTTGTCTCTCCCAAGCCTGAGGTGCGCACCAAGAATATCGAGCACACGATTCATTGCCTCGAACTGGCACACGATCTGGGCATTCCCACCATTCGCGTCAATACCGGCACATGGGGAACACGCAAAAACTTCGACGATCTGATGGCTCACAAAGGGATCGAGGAGGTTCTGGAAGGCTACACCGTCGATCAGGGGTTTGCGTGGGTGATCGACGCGTTTGGTGAATGTGCCCGAGCTGCGGAAAAGCTGGGTGTGGTGATGGGGCTGGAAAATCACTGGGGGCTGGGCCGCACTGCCGATGGAGTGCTGCGGGTGATTGATGCCGTCAAATCGCCGTGGCTGGAGGCGACGGTCGATACGGGCAATTTTCTGGAAGAGCAGTACACGCAATTCGAAAAGCTGTTGCCTCACGCCGTGCTCATTCAGGCCAAGACTTATTACGGCGGCGGGAACTGGTACACACTCGACCTTGATTACGCCCGTTATGCACAGTTAATCAAGGCCTCAGGATATCGCGGCTTTGTCTCGCTGGAATTCGAGGGCAAAGCCAACGCTTCGGTCGCCATACCACAAAGCCTTGAGATGCTCCGCTCTGCCTTTGCAGGGTAAGGCGGCATGATATCTGGTACTTATTATCCTTATTAATGGGTATCAAACCAGATACACTACGAGAAGAGTTTCATAACTTGATCTACCAGGGGTCAAAATGCATCAAGACCATCATAAGATCTTTGCTTACACCTCCAAAGCCCGAGTAGACAAGGCGATAAACAACCTACTTGGACTGCTGCAAGGAATTTTGATCGATCAACAAATCAATTCATTAGAAATGGATTACCTGAGAAACTGGGTATCCGATCATGAGATGTATCGAAACAAACACCCGTTCTCTGAGTTGATTTCAACAATTGAAACTTCAACCTCCGATGGTGTGCTCACCACTGAAGAGATCAAAGACTTAGAGTGGCTTTGTCAGAAGTTTCATTCTAACGAGTATTACAATGTGATCACGACGGATTTACAGCAACTACACCATATTCTTGGCGGCATCGTTTCTGATGGGACTGTATCGAAGGAAGAAATCATTGGACTAACGGATTGGCTTGAGAGCCATGATCATCTGAAAGCATGCTGGCCATATGACGAAATCGAAAGTGTCATTACAAAAGTCATGGCTGACGGTGTCATTGATGAAGAAGAGCAGTCACTTTTAAAGGATTTGTTTTGTGAGTTCGTTGTTACACATGGTGAAAACACCATTAAGAGCGCCCCGTTACTGGTTAACAGCAAGTTAAAAGGCATTTGCTCCGTTTGCCCGCAAATTGAGTTTGATGACTCTGTCTTTTGCTTCACTGGTGCTTCTAAAAAGTTGACTCGCAAGCAGTTCCAACAAATTGTTCTCGATAAGGGTGGTTCTGTTTCAGAATCCGTAAACAAATCGCTCACCTACCTGATTGTTGGTGCGGATGGAAATCCGTGCTGGGCTTTTGCATGTTATGGGCGAAAAGTCGAGCAAGCTGTGGGCTATCGAAAACAAGGTCACAAGATACAGATTGTTCATGAACTAGATTTTCATGATTCATTGTAATTGAGATGTTTTAAGCCATGAACTGCAATCCTGCCTAGTCATCAGTCAAATGGGAGACGCATGGCGCGGCTTCTTGTTGTCGTGGCTTTGCACGACAACCCAGCCACGAGTTGGCCGTGCCACCCGGATCGAGATCCATGGCGAGTTGTCGTTCTGAGTGCCATGCTTGCTCAGAGCCACTGTCTATGACACGCAA
>VFQR01002957.1_pt1 | contig 10093 bp, 8 predicted proteins | sample 3512321 | NCBI WGS metagenome assembly VFQR01 (sample SAMN10412374, study PRJNA504923) | tailings metagenome | isolation source: Relicate 3 Philex TSF1 revegetated site | place: Philippines: Tuba, Benguet | collected 2017-08-29
CAGGGCGCCGCGACCGCATCCGTACCCTGCGCCGGGGCGGCGGCCTCTCGGGTTTCACGAAGCGCGCGGAGAGCCCGTACGATCCGTTCGGCGCGGCCCACGCGGCGACCTCGATCTCCGCCGGGCTCGGCATGGCGGTCGCCCGCGACCTCGCCGGCGGCGACCACCACGTCGTCTGCGTCATCGGCGATGGGGCGCTCTCTGCCGGCATGGCCTACGAGGGCCTCAACAACGCCGGCGCGCTCGGATCGCGCCTCGTCGTCGTCCTCAACGACAACGGCATGTCGATCGGCCCGCCCGCGGGGGCGATGGAGAAGTGCCTCGACCGCGGCCGCACCGGCTCCGACGCGCCGGGCGGCCCGCGGGGATTCTTCGAGGCGCTCGGCTTCGCCTATGGCGGCCCCGTGGACGGCCACGACTTCGCCGGCCTCGTACCGGCTTTGGAGGCCGCTCGGAACGCGCAGGGACCCGTCGTCGTCCACGTCCTCACCCGCAAGGGCAAGGGCTACCCGCCCGCGGAGCGCGCCGCCGACTGCTACCACGGCGTCGGCCCGTTCGACCCGGCCACGGGCGAGCAGGCGAAGGCTGGGGGCCAAGCCCCGAGCTACACCCGCGTCTTCGCCGAGAGCCTGATCGAAGCCGCGCGGGCGGACGAGCGGATCGTCGCCGTGCATGCCGCCATGCCCTCGGGCACCGGCCTCGACCTGTTCGAGCGCGCCTTCCCGGCCCGCACCTTCGACGTCGGCATCGCCGAGCAGCACGCGGTGACCTTCGCGGCGGGCCTCGCCGCGGACGGCCTGCGGCCGTTCTGCGCCATCTACTCGACCTTCCTGCAGCGGGCCTACGACCAGGTCGTGCACGACGTCGCCATCCAGAAGCTGCCGGTGCGCTTCGCGATCGATCGGGCCGGGTTCGTCGGCGCCGACGGGCCGACCCATGCGGGCTCGTTCGACCTCGCCTTCCTCGCCTGCCTGCCGGATGTCGTGGTCATGGCCGCCGCCGACGAGGCCGAGCTCGTCCACATGGTGGCGACCGCCGCCGCCCACGATTCGGGCCCGATCGCCATGCGCTACCCCCGCGGGGAAGGGACCGGGGCGCCCCTGCCCCCGGCCGGAACGCCGCTTCCGATCGGACGGGGGCGGATCCTGCGCGAGGGCGGCCGGGTGGCCCTGGTGTCGCTCGGCACGCGCCTTGCCGCGGCCCTCGCCGCGGCCGACCGGCTCGACGCCCGCGGCCTGCCGACCACCGTCGCCGACGCCCGCTTCGCCAAGCCCCTCGACGCGGAGCTGATCCTGCGCCTCGCCCGCCATCACGAGGTGCTGGTCACGATCGAGGAGGGGTCGGCGGGCGGGTTCGGCGCCCACGTGCTCCACCTTCTGGCCGAGCGGGGCGCCCTCGATCGCGGCTTGCGGGTCCGCACGATGGTGCTGCCGGACCGGTTCGTCGACCAGGACGCGCAGGAGCGCATGTACGCCGCCGCCGGCCTCGACGCGGCGGGGATCGTCGCCCGCGTGCTCGAGGCGCTGGGCGGGAGCGAGCGCCCGGCCCTGGCGGTGGCCCGGGGCTGACATGGTCCGCTCGCGGGCCGCGGCGCCGGCCAAGCTGAACCTGTACCTTCGGGTCGTCGGCCGCCGGCCCGACGGCTACCACCTCCTCGACTCCCTCGTCGCCTTCTGCGACCTCGCCGACACTGTGGAGGTCGCACCCTGCGAGCGGCTCGAACTCGCATGCGACGGGCCCTTCGCCGGCGAGGCCGGCCCGACGGAGGAGAACCTCGTCCACCGGGCGGCGACCCTCCTCGCCCGCGAGGCGGGGATCGCGGCATGGGCACGCATCCGGCTCACGAAGCGCATTCCCGTCGCCGCGGGGCTCGGGGGCGGCTCGGCCGATGCCGCCGCGACCCTGCGGCTCCTCAACGATTTTTGGAGGCTCGGCCTGTCCCGCCCGGCGCTCGAATCCCTCGGCGCGGCGCTGGGCGCCGATGTCCCGGCCTGCCTGCGGGGGCGGACCGCCTTCGTGTCCGGGGTCGGGGAGGTCCTCGCCGACGCCCCCTCCCTCGCCGGCCGGGCGGTCCTCCTGGTCAATCCGGGCGTGCCCCTGGCGACGGCGGCGGTGTTTCGGGCCCATGCCGAGCGGCCGCCGCAGCGCCGGGATCCGCCGGGGCGTTTCGATCCGGACCGGCTCGTCCCAAGCCTCGCCGCCCGCGGCAACGATCTGATCGCGGCGGCGGTCGAGCTGGGCCCGTCCGTCGGCACGGTCCTCGCGGCGCTCGGCTCCGAGCCCGGCGCCCGCTACGCGTCGATGAGCGGCAGCGGGGCGACCTGCTTCGCCCTGTTCGACGACGAGGAGGAGGCGCGGGAGGCGGCGGGCCGGATCGGGAGGGCCCGCCCGGGCTGGTGGACCCACGCGGGCCGGCTCCTATGAGCCGTTGCCCTCGGTCGGGTGCGGCATCGAGATGATGTTGTAGCCGCAATCCACGTAGTGGATCTCCCCCGTGACGCCGCCGGCGAGATCGGACAGGAGGTAGAGCGCCGACCCGCCGATCTGGTCGAGGCTCACCGACCGGCGCAGGGGCGCGTTCTCCTTCTGGAAGGTGAACATGGCCCGCGCATCGGCGATGCCGGCGCCGGCGAGGGTGCGCACGGGCCCCGGGGAGAGCGCGTTGACCCGGACTCCCGCCGGCCCGAAATCCGCCGCGAGGTAGCGCACCGAGGCTTCGAGCGCGGCCTTGGCGACTCCCATGACGTTGTAGTTCGGCATGACCCGGGTCGAGCCGCCGAAGGTGAGCGTGATCATCGACCCGCCCTCGCCCATCCGCGCCCCGGCGCGCTTCGCCGCCTCGGTGAAGGCGAAGCAGGACACCAGCATGGTGCGGGCGAAATTCTCGCGGGTGGTGTCGGCGTAGCGGCCCTTGAGCTCGCTCTTGTCCGAGAAGGCGATGGCGTGGACGAGGAAGTCGAGCCCGCCCCAGGCCTCGTCGAGCCTGTCGAAGACCCGGTCGAGGGAGGCGAGGTCCTCCACGTCGCAGGGCAGGATCAGGTCCGACCCGACCGAGCGGGCGAGAGGCTCGACCCGCTTGCCGAGCGCCTCGCCCTGGTGGGTGAAGGCCAAAGTCGCGCCGTGGGCGGCGAGCGTCCTGGCGATGCCCCAGGCGATCGAATGGTCGTTCGCGACGCCCATGACGAGGCCGCGCTTGCCCTGCATCAGTCCCACGAGGGCCCCCTCCCGGCCGAAAGTGACGGCTTTGCGCCGCACTTAACCGGTCCGCCCCGCCGCTGTCCACGCGCCCCGCGCGGGGAGGAGGTAAAACTGGGTCAGTTCCCGAACGGAATCGGACCTCAGGCGTCGGGATGCTTGATCACGATGGTCGCGTTGGTGCCGCCGAAGCCGAACGAGTTCGACAGGACGCAGCCGATCTTGGCGTCGTCGATGCGCTTGCGCACGATCGGCATGTCGGCAAAGGCGGGATCGAGCTCCTCGATGTTGGCGCTCTCGCAGATGAAGCCGTTGTTCATCATCAGGAGCGAGTAGATCGCCTCCTGCACGCCGGTGGCGCCGAGGGAATGGCCGGTGAGGGACTTGGTCGCCGAGATCGGCGGGCACTTGTCCGCGCCGAACACCTCCCGCAGGGCCTCGATCTCCTTCACGTCGCCGACGGGCGTCGCGGTGGCGTGCGGGTTGATGTAGTCGACCGGCGCCTTCACGGTGGCGAGGGCCTGGCGCATGCAGCGTACGGCGCCCTCGCCCGAGGGCGCGACCATGTCGTAGCCGTCGGAGGTGGCGCCGTAGCCGGCGATCTCGCCGTAGATGCGGGCGCCGCGGGCCTTGGCGTGCTCCAGTTCCTCGAGCACGAGCACCCCGGCGCCGCCGGCGATGACGAAGCCGTCCCGGTTGACGTCGTAGGCCCGCGAGGCGGTCGCCGGGCGGTCGTTGTACCGCGTGGACATCGCCCCCATGGCGTCGAACAGGACCGACAGGGTCCAGTCGAGCTCCTCGCAGCCGCCGGCGAAGATCACGTCCTGCTTGCCCCACTGGATGAGCTCGTAGGCGTTGCCGACGCAGTGGTTCGAGGTCGCGCAGGCGGACGAGATCGAATAGTTGACGCCCTTGATCTTGAACCAGGTGGCGAGCGTCGCCGAGGCGGTCGAGGACATGGCCTTCGGCACGGCGAACGGCCCGACCCGCTTCGGCCCCTTGCTGCGGGTGACGTCCGCCGCCTCGACCACCGTGCGGGTCGAGGGGCCGCCCGAGCCCATGATGATGCCGGTGCGCTCGTTGGAGACGTCGCGCTCCTCGAGCCCGCTGTCCCGGACCGCCTGGTCCATGGCGACGTGGTTCCAGCCGCTGCCGCCGCCGTGGAAGCGCATGGCGCGCCGGTCGACGGCGCCCTCCGGGTCGAGGGTCGGCGCCCCGTGCACCTGGCAGCGGAAGCCGAGCTTGGCGTAGTCCTCGGCGAAGGTGATGCCGGACTTGGCCTCCCGCAGGGAGGCGAGCACCTCCTGCGTGTTGTTGCCGATCGACGAGACGATGCCCATCCCGGTGACGACGACGCGCCGCATGCGAAACTCCCGTGGCCGGTTCGAACTGAGGTAAGGCGCCTCGGGCCGGGACTCAACCGCCCCGGCGGCTCAGCCGCCCGCCGGCGTCTGGTCGGCCACGAACAGGCCGACGCGCAGGTCCTTGGCCTCGTAGATGCGCCGCCCGTCCGCCTCGAGCCAGCCGTCGGCGATGCCGAGCACGAGCTTGGAGCGGAACACGCGCTTGAGGTCGACCCCGTAGACGACCTTCCGCACGCTCGGCAGGACCTGGTCGGCGAACTTGACCTCGCCGACGCCGAGCGCCCGGCCCCGGCCCGGGCTGCCGAGCCAGCCGAGGAAGAAGCCGACCATCTGCCACAGGGCGTCGACCCCGAGGCAGCCCGGCATGACCGGGTCGCCCTTGAAGTGGCAGGGGAAGAACCAGAGGTCCGGCCGCACGTCGAGCTCGGCGACCACGTGGCCCTTCCCGTACGCGCCCCCGTCCTCGCCGATGGAGGCGATCCGGTCGAACATGAGCATCGGCGGCAGGGGGAGCTGGGCGTTGCCCGGGCCGAACAGCTCGCCGCGCCCGCAGGCCAGGAGTTCCTCGTAGGAGTAACGCGACTGTCGGGCCATTGCGGCGGGGCGATCCTTGGGCTGCGGTCGAGCTGGGCTTTTCGTAGACGCGACCCGGGGGTGCATCAAGGGGGGCGTCGATCGGTCCGTAATCGTCCGGGTTGCGGCTGCGGTCCCCCGCTCCTATCATTCACAAACGACCCCCGACAGCAAGCGTTCCGACCCCCGATGACGGCGAGAGTTGCCCCCGGCCCCACGACGGGCGTTCCGATCGACCCGGCGGCGAGCCCGGTCCGGCGCGGCTGCCCGCTCTCCGACCTGCGCGAGAAGCTGCGCCGGGTCGGCCTGCGTCCGACCCGGCAGCGGGTGTCCCTCGGCTGGCTCCTGTTCGGCAAGGGCGACCGCCACGTCACGGCGGAACTCCTCTACGACGAAGCGGTGCGCGCGAAGGTGCCGGTCTCGCTCGCCACGGTCTACAACACCCTGCACCAGTTCACGGAAGCGGGCCTGTTGCGCCAGCTCGCCGTCGACGGCTCGAAGAGCTACTTCGACACCAACCCGACCGAGCACCACCACTTCTTCGTCGAGGGCGAGGACGCGCTCATCGACATGCCCGCCGACGTCGCCGTCGGCGAATTGCCGCCGCCACCCGCCGGCATGGAGATCGCCGGGGTCGAAGTCACCGTCCGCCTCCGCCGCCGCCGCTGATTGCGGCAGGGCTGGCGCGGCTCCCGCTCCCCGCCCGAGAAAGAGGGTGAGGGCGGCTCGGCGTCCCGGACCGGGCTATTCCGCGGGTTCGCGGCTGCGCTCTCGAAAGGGATGGGCGGGGAAGACGCCGAGGATGTGGAGCTCGCGGGAGAAGTATTCGAGCTCGTGCAGGGCCCGGCGCAGGTCCGGGTCGTCCGGATGGCCGTCGACCTCCGCGTAGAATTGGGTCGCGAAGAACTGGCCTTCGACCATGTAGCTCTCGAGCTTGGTCATGTTGATGCCGTTGGTCGCGAACCCGCCGAGGGCCTTGTAGAGCGCCGCCGGCAGGTTGCGCACCCGGAACACGAAGCTCGTGACGACGGCCCCGTTGCCCGGGGGCGCCCAGGCGGGCTCCCGGGACAGGAGGATGAAGCGGGTCGTGTTGTGGGCCTCGTCCTCCACGTCCTCGGCCAGGATCTTGAGGCCGTAGATGTCGGCGGCGAGGCGCGGCGCCAGCGCCGCCCGGGTCGGATCGGCGGCGGCGGCGATGTCCTTGGCGGCGCCGGCCGTGTCGCCGGCGACCATGGGCTTGAGCCCGAGCTTGCGGATGATCTTGCGGCACTGCCCGAGCGCGTGGATGTGGCTGTGCACGGTCTTGACCGTGCCGAGATCGGCCTCCTTGGTCGCCATCAGCTGGAAATGGATCGGCAAAAAGTGCTCGCCGACGATGTGGAGCTTCGAGGTCGGCAGGAGGTGGTGGATGTCGGCCACCCGGCCGGCGATCGAGTTCTCGATCGGGATCATGCCGAGCGAGGCCTCGCCCTCCGTGACCGCCGCGAAGGCGTCCTCGAACGTGGCGCAGGGCAGCACCTCCCAGTCCGGGTGCACCTCCTGGCAGGCGATGTGGGAGTTCGCCCCGAGCGCTCCCTGGAACGCGATCACTTTGTTCATGGCTTCCTCAGGATGGTTCTCGCCCGCTCGAGATCGTCGGGGGTGTCGACCCCGAGGGGTACGTCGTCGACCAGCACGGCGTCGATGCGCATCCCGGCTTCGAGGGCGCGCAGCTGCTCGAGACGCTCGCGGCGTTCGAGGGGGGACGGGGGCAGGCCGACGAAGCGGGCGAGCGCGGAACGGCGGTAGGCATAGAGGCCGATATGGTGCAGGAGCGGCCCCTCGCCCGAGGGCGCCGTCGCGCGGGTGAAGTAGAGGGCCCGCAGCCGCCCCGGGGCGATTTCGCTGCCGACGAGCTTCACCACGTTCGGGTTCGTGCGCTCCTCCTCCCGCACGATCACCGCGCACAGGGTGGCGATGTCGACGGCCGGGTCTTCGAGGGGCCCGACGGCGGCGGCGATCGCCCGCGGCGCGATGGTCGGCAGGTCGCCCTGCACGTTGACGACGACGTCGTGGCGGCGCTCGGGATCGAGGGCCTCGACCGCCTCGAAGATGCGGTCCGCTCCGGAGACGTGGTCGGCGCGGGTCATGACGGCGCGTCCGCCCGCCCGGGTCACCGCCTCGGCGATGGACGGGGCGTCGGTGGCGACGGCGACCGGGCCGATCCCGGCCTCGCAGGCCCGCCGCCAGACGTGCACGATCATCGGCTCGCCGTGGATGTCGGCGAGCGGCTTGTCGGGAAGGCGCAGGGCTTTCAGCCGCGCGGGGATGAGGACGATCGGGTTCACGGCGGGCCTGGCGGGCGGCGGCGGGTGCTTAGCAGGGCCCGTCGGCCTTGTCATCGCGGGCGACTTGCGCGCGCACCGGTCTGCGGCGACAAGATCGCCGCGGCCCCATTGTCAAAGGCCGCGGAAAGCGGCTAAGCAGCGCGCGCATTCGCCCCTCCCCGGACCAGCGCCGGGCCCTCGCTGTTCGTCCGAGCAGGTGGAGCTTTCCCGATGGATTCGTTCGAGCTCAACAAGATCGCGGGCGCCGTGCTCGGCAGCCTGCTCTTCGTCATGCTCGTGAGCACCCTGTCCGGCCTCATCTTCACGCCCCGCCCGGCCGGCGACGCCGGCTATCCGCTTCCCGTCCCGCAGGAGGAGGCCGCGGCGGCCGGGCCGGCCGCTCCTCCGGCCGAGCCGCTCCCGGTGCTCCTCGCCAAGGCCGACGTGGCCCGCGGCCAGGGCGAGGGCAACCGGGTCGGCCCCAACCTGTTCGGCACGATCGGGGCGACCAAGGCGCACGCGCAGGGCTTCAGCTACTCGCAGGCGATGCGCGACCGGGCCGCGAAGGGCGAGATCTGGGGCTACGAGGAGCTGTTCGGATTCCTGGAGAACCCCCGCGGCTACCTGCCCGGCACGTCGATGGCCTTCGCCGGCATCCGCCCCGCCCAGGAGCGCGCCGACCTGATCGCCTACATGCGGACGGTTTCGCCCGACGCGCCGCCGCTGCCGACACCGGCCGCCGCGCCGGCCGAGGCCGCTCCGGCGGCGCCCGCCGGCGGCGACGCCGCGGCGCCGGCTCCAGGTGGCGCGGCGGCACCGGCCGCCCCGGCTGCGCCCGCCCCGGCTACGACGGCTCCCGCTCCTGCCGCACCTGCGCCCGTACAGGCGGCTCCTGCGGCGCCGCAGCCCGCTCCCGCCGCTCCGGCCGCGCCGCAGACAGCTCCCGCCGCTCCGGCCCCTGCTCCGGCCGCCCCCGCGCCGGACGCGCCGGCCGATGCCGCTCCCGCGCAGACCGCCCCTATGCCGGCGGCGCCCGCGGCGCCCGCGCAGCCGCAGCAATAGGGCGCTTGCGACGCTAGAACGCGGAAGGCCGGGCCGAGCGCCCGGCCTTTTGCCTTTCCGGCCCGCTGGCGTGCGGGCGGCTCGGCTCCTAAATTCGGTCACCAACGAGCGCCGGCCATGGACCGGCCTTGCCGGAGGAGCCCTGTTGATCCGATCCCTCGCCCTCGCGGGCCTCCTCGCCTTGTGCGCGCTCCCGGCCGCGGCCAATCCCGCCCCCGCCGCGGGCGAATGGAAGCACGGGCTCTCCCTGATGGACGAGCCCCGCTACCCGCCGGACTTCCGGCATTTCGAGTACGTCGACCCGAACGCGCCGAAGGGCGGCGTGGTCCGGCTCGGCTCGCAAGGGACCTTCGACAACTTCAACCTGGTGGTCGCGGGCCTGCGCGGCGAGCTCGAGGGCCGCATCGGCCTCATCTACGACACCCTGATGACCAACGCCCTCGACGAGGTCGGGACCGAGTACGGCCTGATCGCCGAGGCCGTGCGCCACCCGCCCGATTTCGGCTCGGTCACGTACCGCCTGAACCCGGCGGGGCGCTGGCACGACGGCAAGCCGATCACGCCGGAGGACGTGATCTTCTCCTTCACCGCGCTCAAGGAGAACAGCCCGAGCTACGGCTTCTACTACCGCAACGTCGTCAAGGCGGAGAAGACCGGCGAGCGCGAGGTCACCTTCACCTTCGACGAGAAGAACAACCGCGAGCTGCCGCAGATCGTCGGCCAGATCCCGGTCCTGCCGAAGCACTGGTGGGAGGGCACCGCTCCGGACGGCCGGCCGCGGGACATCCGCCAGACCACCCTCGAGCCGCCCCTCGGCTCGGGCGCCTACCGGCTCGCCCGCTTCGAGGCCGGCCGCACCGCCGTGTACGAGCGCGTGCCGGACTACTGGGCCAAGGACCTGCCGGTGAACGTCGGCAAGAACAACTTCGCCGAGATCCGCAGCGAGTATTTTCGCGACGCGACCGTCATGCTGGAGGCGTTCAAGGGCGACCAACTCGACTTCCGCACCGAGAACGTCGCCCGCAACTGGGCCCTCGCCTACGACTTCCCCGCCTCGCGGGACGGACGGGTCATCCTGGAGGAGTTCCCGGTCCGCTCGCAGGGCGGCATGCAGGCCTTCGTCTTCAACCTGCGCAAGCCCAAGTTCCAGGACGAGCGCGTGCGCCGGGCCTTCAACCTGGCCTTCGCCTTCGAGGACATCAACCGGACCATCTTCTTCGGCCAGTACGAGCGCAACCGGTCCTTCTTCCAGAACACCGAGCTCGCCTCGTCGGGCCTGCCGGAGGGGCTCGAGCGCGAGATCCTGGAGAGCGTGCGCGACAAGGTCCCGCCGCAGGTCTTCAGCGCTCCCTACGAGAACCCGGTCAACGACACCGCGGAGGCGCAGCGGACGAACCTGCGCCGCGCCTTCGAGCTCCTCAAGGAGGCGGGCTTCGAGCTGCGCGGGCGCCAGCTCGTCAACGCGAAGACGAACGAGCCCTTCACGGTCGAGTTCCTGGGCTTCGACCCGACCTTCGAGCGCTACGTCCTGCCCTACCGCACCGTGCTCGAGCGCCTCGGCATGGCCGTGACCCTGCGGGTCGTCGACCCGGC
>VFQR01002958.1_pt1 | contig 10092 bp, 11 predicted proteins | sample 3512321 | NCBI WGS metagenome assembly VFQR01 (sample SAMN10412374, study PRJNA504923) | tailings metagenome | isolation source: Relicate 3 Philex TSF1 revegetated site | place: Philippines: Tuba, Benguet | collected 2017-08-29
TGCTGGTGCTGCGCGACAGCGTGCTCATCGCGCTGCTCGCCGCCTGCTGGCCGCGGCCGAGCATCGCCGGGCGGCCGCTCGGCCGTCACCTGGGACGGGGGATCGGCGACCCCCTCCGCGCGGAGAAGGCCGTCTCCGCCCGCTACCTCACCGACTAGGAGGGTCAGCCCTCGACGCTGAAGGTGGCGACGGAGGTCGCGCGCCCGTCGGCGCCCGCCTCGACCACCGCCCCCTGCACCAGCACGCCCCCGTCGGCGGGCTCGAAGCGACCGGGGGAGTTCGTGAGGAAGCGGCGCAGGATGACCTCCTTGCGCACCCCGATCACGGAGTCGTGGGGGCCGGTCATCCCGAGGTCCGTCACGTAGGCCGTGCCCCCCGCGAGGATGCGGGCGTCGGCGGTCTGGACGTGGGTGTGCGTGCCGACGACGGCGGTCACGCGCCCGGCCAGGTGGTGGCCGAGGGCGATCTTCTCGCTCGTCGCCTCGGCGTGGACGTCCACGAGCACGACGTCGGCGCCCCGCCGGGCCTCGGCCACGAGGTCGTCGATGACCATGAACGGGCTCTGGGCGGCCTGCAGGAAGACGGAGCCCATCACGTTGACCACGCTGACCGGGCCCGCGGCGGTCTCGACGGTCACGATCCCGCGGCCCGGCGCGCGCACCGCGATGTTGGCCGGGCGCAGGACGCGCGGCTCGGCCTCCAGCACCGGGAGGATCTCCGGCTTCTGGAGGGTGTGGTTGCCGCCGGTGAGGACGTCGACGCCCGCGTCGAGCAGGTCCTTCACCTGGCGGGGGGAGGTCCCCGCGCCGGCCGCCGCGTTCTCGGCGTTGACCACCACGACGTCCGGGCGGTGCTCCTCCCTCAGCTCGGGCAGCCGCGTGAGCAGGGCCCGGAGCCCCACCCCGCCGACGACGTCCCCCACCAGCATCGCGCGCATGGCGCGGGAGCCTACGGCCCCGCGAGGCCCGCCGCCCGGGCTCAGAGGAGGAGCGCGGCCTCCGTGCGGAGCAGCTCCAGGTCCACGTGGTTGCCGTCGTCGGCCGTGAACTGGGAGAGCTCCTGCTCGGCGACGCCCGAGAAGTCGTGCACCCGCCCCAGCACCGTCACGCCGGCCCGGACCATCTTCCCCACGCTCGGGCGGGCGCCGCCGTCCGGCTCGGAGATGTGGGTCATGCGCAGCACGAGGCCGCTGGCGGCGACGGCCGGGGTGATCGTCACCTCGTAGCCCTCGATCTTCCCGAAGACGGTGTAGTTCGTGACGGAGGCGATGGTGCCGTCGACCGGCGCGTAGACCGTGGTGCCGGCGGGGGCGCCCACGGAGAGGCCGGCCGTCTCGGCGCCCACCCGGTCGCGGCGGGGCGACTGGTGGATGCGGACCGCCCCGGTGGACTCCATCGCGATGCCCGACGTGTCGTCGATCGGGTGGAAGGCCGCGGCGGTGACCCGGTCCGGGTCGACCGGGATGTGCACCTGCACGCCCTCGGCCCGCGCGATGACCAGCTCGGGCGGCTGGGCGCCCATCCCGAGGTCCGGCGAGGCGACGGGGGAGGCGAGCGGGCCCTGCTCGTCGGTGCCGCCGCCGCCCATCACGCCCAGGACGAGCGCGAGCACGGCGACGACGACCACGGGGATGGCGGCGGAGACGATTGCGCGGCGGTCGCGGCGCACGGATCGCCGCCGTGAGGCGGTGGCACGCCGCGCGGCGAGCTGCTCCCGGGTGTGACGGGGCATGGGGGCGCAGAGTAAACCACCGGGACGCCGGGGCGCGAGGGTCCAGGCGCACCGCCCCACGAGGCGCCGCGGGCCCGCCGTGCGGCTCCCCGGCCCGAAGCGCCCTAAGATGGACGGGATGAGCGGGCGCATCGCGCATCAGCCCGCCTGGGTGAAGCTGGTCGCCACGGCGGCGATCCTGGCCATCCTCTGGATCCTCGGCCAGACGATGGGCCATGTGCTGCTGGTCTTCATCGTCTCGACCGTCGTCGCGCTGCTGCTGAACCCGCTCGTGCGGATGCTGTGCCGGCTGCACATCCCGCGCGGTCTGGCCGTGCTCACGGTGTTCATCGGCTTCATCGCGGTCGCCGCGCTGGCCGTCTTCCTCGTGTTCTCCCCCGTCCGCTCACAGGTGGAGGAGATCGAGCAGAACCTCCCCGCCTACACGGACCAGGCCGAGCGCCAGGCCGACGAGCTGCAGCGCTTCTTCGACCGCCACGGCATCGACGTGGACGTGAAGGCCCGCGCCGACTCCTTCCTGGCCGAGGTGCAGGAGCGCACCTCCGAGGCCACCAACAACATCCTCGACTACACGTTCGACGCCCTCGCCATCCTGGTGACGCTCATCATCATCCTGGTGGCGACGATCTACATGCTCCTCGACGCACCCCGCATCCTGCGCTTCGCGGAGAAGACCGGGGGCCGCCAGACCGCGGTGTTCCTGCGGCGCGTGGAGGCGACCCTCACCGAGTACGTGAAGGCGCAGCTGCTCGTGTCGCTCATCATCGGGACGAGCGCCGGCATCGTGCTGTGGATCTACGGCGTCACGGGGCTCTTCCCGCTCGGGGCGACGTTCGCCGTGGCCTTCGCGGCGTGGGTCTTCGTGATGGAGTTCGTCCCCTACGTGGGGCCGATCCTCGGCGCGATCCCGCCGGTGCTGCTCGCGCTGTTCACGTCGCCGCTCGCGGCCCTCTGGGTGATCATCGCGTTCCTCGCGATCCACCAGCTCGAGGGCCACATCGTGGTCCCGAAGGTGATGGGCACCGCCGTCGGCGTCCACCCGCTCGTGGTGATCTTCGGCCTGCTCATCGGCGAGCAGCTCGCCGGGTTCATCGGCGTCCTCCTCGCGATCCCCGTGGTGGTCGTGGTGAAGGAGGCGGCGATCTTCCTGAGCGACGCCCTCGACAGGGGTGAGATGCCCGTCGCGCCCACCGCGCCGGACGCGGTCGCCCTGACGCCGGAGCCGCCGCCCACCCCGCCCCCGCCCCCCGCCCCCGCGGCGGCGCCCGAGCAGGCCCCGGTCACCCGGGAGATGCCGGCCGTCGTCGACCCCACCCTGCGGCACCCCACGTGAGCGGCCCCGCCCCGGCCGCCGCGCCCGTCCTGCGGGCGCGCGGACTCGCGCGCGGGTTCCGCGGCGTCACGGCCCTCGACGGCGTCGACCTCGACCTGTCCGCCGGGGAGTCGGTCGCGCTGCTCGGCCCGAACGGCGCGGGGAAGACGACCCTCCTGACGATCCTGGCGGGCGTCACCCGCCGCGGTGCCGGGACGATCGAGTGGACGGAGGGGACCGACCCGCGCGTCGGCTGGGTGCCGCAGCGCCCGTCGCTCTACCAGCGGCTCACCGTGCGGGAGAACCTGCGCCTGTTCGCGGGCCTCGAGCGGGCGCCGGACCCGGACGCCCTCGCGGAGGAGCTCATCGGGCGCGCGGACCTCGGCGACTTCGCGGACCGTCCCGCCCACGCGCTCTCCACCGGCACGATGCAGCGCCTCAACCTGGCGATCGCCCTTGCCGGGCGGCCCGCCGTGCTGCTGCTGGACGAGCCCACCGCGACCCTCTCCCCGGACCAGCGCCTGCGCCTGTGGGCCTGGCTGGACGAGCTGCGCGACGGCGGCTTGGCCCTGCTCTTCTCCACCCAGTCGCTGGAGGAGGCCATGCGCCACGGCGACCGCCTCGTGGTGCTCGCGGGCGGGCGGCTGCTGTTCCAGGGCTCCGGCGCCGACCTCGCCGCGGCCCACGGCCTCGACCCGCTCGGCGGCGCCGAGGCGGCCGAGGTCGCCTTCATGCGGATCGTGGACGGCTCCCGGGGGGACGCCGCCGGGTGAGCCGCGCACTGCTCCTGCTGCGGAAGGACCTGCGGCTGCTGGTGCGCTCCCCCGCGCTCCTGCTGGTGCTGGTCGCCTACCCGGTGCTCGTCGCGCTGCTCGTGGCCCTCGCCCTGCAGACCGAGGACCGCAAGCCCGACGTCGCGCTCGTGAACCTGGACACCTCGGGCCGCTCGGTGCAGGTGGGCGAGCGGCGCCTGTCGATCGACGACTACGTCACGCGGCTCGCCGAGGACGTCAATGTGCGCGAGCTGGACGCCGACGAGGCGCAGGAGGCCCTCGACGCGGGGCGCGTGGCCGCCGTCCTCACGATCCCGGAGGGCTTCATCTCGGACCTGCAGTCCGGGGTGCGCCAGCCGGTGCTGCAGGTGGAGGCCAGCCGCCGGTCGCCGATCGAGGCCGACGCGATCGTGAGCAGCCTGGAGGCGGCGGTCTTCCGCCTGAACCAGAGCCTCGCGGTGCAGTACGTCGACCAGGTGCTGGAGCTCGTCGCGCTCGTCACCGACGGCGGCGAGATCGGCGTGTTCGGCCGCACCGGCGACGCCCTGGGCCTGCGCGAGAGCCGCCGCCTGGTGGTGCAGGTGCAGCAGGAGCTGCGCGAGGGCGGGGAGACGCGGGCGGCGGACGAGCTGGACCCGCTCCTCGTGTTCATCGACGAGACCCAGCGCAACCTGGACCTCGCCAAGCCCGCGGCCAACGCCATCCGCGCCCCGATCGAGCTCGAGGTGGGCGAGGCGGCGGCCGGCCGGGAACCGCTCTCGGCCTTCGGGTTCGCCGGCGCGCTGCTCGTGTCCATCGGGCTGGCCGGGGTGCTCCTGGCCGCGGCGGCGATGTCGGCGGAACGGGAGGACCACGTCCTGGTGCGCCTCGGGCGGGGGCTCGTGGCCGCGCCCGCGCTCGTCGCCGAGAAGATGGTCTACACCGCCCTCGCCTGCCTCGTGGTGGGGCTCGCCCTCCTCGGGGGGGTGGCGGTGTTCACCGACCTCGCGGTGGGGAGATGGGCGTACTGGGTGGCCACCCTGCTCGTGGCCGGCCTGGCGTTCGGGGCCTTCGGGGTCCTGGCCGGGGCGCTCGCGCGCGAGACGCGCACGGCGCTGCTCGCCGCCCTCATGCTGGCGCTGCCCCTGCTCGCGCTGGGCCTGCTGCCCGACGCCGCCGCGGCGACCGCCGTGTCCCAGGTCGTGCCGTTCGGGCCGGCGTTCGACGCGTTCCAGGCCCTGCTCGTGGAGCCGGCCCTCGACGGGGGCGACATCGCGCGGTACCTGGGCCACCTGGCGCTGCTCGCCGCAGTCTTCGGGGCCGCCGCGACCCTCGTCGTGCGCCGCCGGGCGGTGTCGTAGGCACAGGGCGTAGCGTCGGGCGCGATCCCGACCCGGAGGGCTCCCGTGTCCCGCCTGCTCTACAGCCTGCTGCCCTTGGTGGGCGGCGCGATGATCGCCGCGCAGGCCCCCGTCAACGCCCGGCTGCGCGTCGTGCTGGGCTCCCAGTTCGGCAGCGCCGTCGTCTCCTTCGGGGTGGGGCTGGTGCTGCTCGTCGGCGCGCTGGCCGTGGTGGGGCAGACCGGCGCGCTCGGGTCCGTGGGCACCGGGCCGTGGTGGGCCTACCTGGGCGGCCTGTTCGGCGCGGTGTTCGTGGTGGCGACCCTGGTGGCGTCGCCGAGGATCGGGGTGACGGCGACGTTCGTGGCCGCCGTCGCGGGCCAATTGGTCCTCGCGGCCCTCATCGACCGGTACGGCTGGTTCGGCGCCCGGGAGATCGCGATGTCCTGGGAGCGGATCGTCGCCCTCGGGCTGCTGGTGATCAGCCTGGTGCTGCTGCTGCGCTCCAGTTGAGCGGCGGGCGCGCGAGCGCGTCCGCGAGCAGGGCCCGGTACTCCCCGGCACCCACCTCGCGGGCGCCGAAGCGGCGGGTGTGGGGCGAGGTCATCTGGATGTCCCACAGCACGACCCCCAGGCCCGCGAGCAGGCGGGCCGCGCCCACGAGGGCGGCGTTCCCGCCGTCGGGGGCGCGGTGGAACATGCTCTCGGAGGTGTAGAGGCCCCCGAGCGCGACGCCGAACAGGCCGCCGACGAGCACGTCGCCGCGCCAGGCCTCCACGCTGTGGGCGTGCCCCACGCGATGCAGCCGGCCGTAGGCGCGGGCGAGGCGCGGGGTGAGCCAGACGCCGTCGCGGTCCTCGGCGCAGGCGGCCACCACGTCGTCGAACGCGGCGTCCACCCGGATGGCGTACCCCTCCCGGCGGATCCCCCGGGCCACGGAGCGCGGCACGCGCAGGTCCCTCACCGGCAGCACGGCCCGCGGGTCGGCCTCGTAGAACCCGACCGGCCCGGTGGCGCCGTCCTCGTCCATCGGGAACCAGCCCCGCAGGTAGCCGGACAGCAGCGCCTCGGGCTCCAGGGTGGGGTGGTCGGCGGTGCCGTGCATCGACGGGCAACGCTACCCGTGGGAACCTCGCGGGGACATCACCATCCGCCCCGTTGTCGATTTCGGGCGACCGCCGCGTCTCATGGGTGAGGGGCCGCACGGGCGGCCCGCCGAGAGGAGGACGAGATGCGCTACCTGCTGCTGATCTACGGGGACGAGTCGGTCTGGGCCGAGGCGACGCCGGAGCAGATGGAGGCGACGATGGTCGCCCACACCGCGTTCAGCGAGGCGACCGGCGCGGAGGGGATCCTGCGCGGCGGCGAGGCCCTGCAGCCCACGGCCACCGCCACCACCGTGCGCGTGCGCGACGGCGAGGCGATGCTCACCGACGGCCCCTTCGCGGAGGCCCGGGAGCAGCTCGGCGGCTACTACATCGTCGAGTGCGACACCCTCGACGAGGCGATCGGCGCGGCCCGGCGGGTGCCGGAGGCGCTGTACGGCGCCGTCGAGGTGCGGCCGATCATGGAGTTCGACGGCTGACCGGGGACGCCCGGGCGGCGCTCGCCCGCGTGGCCCGCGAGGGCCGCGGGCGGGCCGTCGCGATCCTGGCGCGCCGCCTGGGCGACATCGACCGGGCGGAGGACGCGCTCCAGGACGCCCTGGCGGCCGCGGCCGAGCGCTGGCCCGCGGACGGGGTCCCGCCGAACCCGGAGGCGTGGATCCTCACGACCGCGCGCAACCGGGCGATCGACCGGATCCGGCGGGAGAGGACCCGGGACGCGTCGGAGCGCGCCCGGGCGCGCATCGCACCGGAGGTGGAGGAGGCGTTGGACGACGTGGGCGGCGACGCGCCGATCCCGGACGAGCGGCTCGGGCTCATCTTCGCCTGCTGCCACCCGGCCCTGGCGCCGGAGGCCCGGGTGCCCCTCACCCTGCGCCTCGTGGCCGGGATGGAGCAGGCGGAGGTCGCCCGCGCGCTGCTGCTGCCGGAGCCCGCCGTGGCCCAGCGGCTCGTGCGGGCCAAGCGGAAGATCCGGGACGCCGGCATCCCCATCGCGGAGCCCCCCGCCGCCGAGCTGCCGGAGCGCCTCGACGTCGTCCTCGCCGTGATCTACCTCGTCTTCACCGAGGGGCACGTCGCGACGGCCGGCGACGGGCTCACCCGCGACGACCTCGCGGGGGAGGCGATCCGCCTGGGGGAGGCGCTCCACGGCCTCATGCCGGACGAGGCCGAGCCGGCCGGGCTCCTCGCCCTCATGCTGCTGACCCACGCGCGCCGGGCCGCCCGGACGTCCCCCGGCGGGGCGCTCGTGCTCCTGGCCGACCAGGACCGGGGGCTCTGGGACGCCGCGGCCATCGCCCGGGGGCGATCGTTGACCGAGCGGGCGCTGCGCATGCGACGGCCCGCCGGGCCGCTCGCGCTGCAGGCCGCGATCGCCGCGGTCCACGCCGACGCGGCGCGGGCGGAGGACACCGACTGGGCCCAGATCGTGCTGCTCTACGACGCGCTGATGGCCGTCCGCCCGACGGCGGTGGTGGCCCTCAACCGGGCGGTCGCGGTGGGCGAGAGCGAGGGCCCGGGGGCCGCCCTGCCCCTCATGGACTCCCTCGCCGGGCCCCTCGCCCGCTACGCCCCGCTCCACGCCGCGCGGGCCGAGACGCTGGGGCGCCTGGGGCGCGGGGAGGAGGCCCGCGCGGCCTTCACGCTGGCCGCGTCACTCACCGCCAACGCGGCCGAGCGAGCCCACCTGGAGGGGCGCGCCGCGGCGACGGCCTAGGGGACCCAGGTGTCCCCGGGCGGCGTGATCACGAGCTCGTGGGTCCATCCGCGGGGTGACTGGCCGGCCAGGTAGGCCACCGCCCCGGCGACGTCGTCCGGCGTGAGGGAGTCCTGCGGCGGGCGCCCCTCCATCGCGTTCCGGTCCGTCTGGATGATCCCGTCCGCCACGAGCAGCGCGACGTGGACGCCCTGCGGGCGCAGCTCCTGGGCGAGCGCGTGGGTGAGGGCCCGGGCGCCGAACTGGGCGGCGGCCCACGGCCCGCGGCCGGGCATCGCCCGCCGGGCCGAGCCGCCGGACACCTGGATCAGGGTGCCGGACCCCTGGTCCGCCATCGCCGCGCCGGCGCCCCGCAGGATCGCCCACGCCGCGGGCAGGAACCCGGCCATCCAGGAGTCGAGGCGCTCCGGCGGCGCGTCCACCACGGGGCCGCCGCCGAAGGAGTGGTCGCGGGGTACGGAGGTGGTCGCGTTGACCACCAGGTCGAGGCCGCCGAGTCCCCGCGCGCGGTCGAGCGCCTCGGCCACGACCCCGTGGTCGCCGGCGTCGCCCTGCACGGTCGCGACGTCCGGGAACTCGTCGCGCACGCGGCCGAGCGTCTCCTCGCCGCGGGACACCGCGACGGCCCGCCAGCCGGCCGCGAGGCGGTCGGCGAGGACGGCCCTCCCGACGTTGCGGGCGCCGAAGACCACGAGGACAGGTGGGCCGCTCACGCGGGCAGTCTGGCACCGGGGAGGCCGCGGGGCGGGGAGTAGACTCCCGCGGGTGATCGAGGGGACCCAGACCCGGGTGGGCGCCACCTTCCCGCAGGTGCGCATGCGGCGGCTGCGGAGCGGCGCGACGATGCGGCGGATGGTGCGCGAGACGCGCCTGTCGCCGGACCAGCTCGTGCTGCCCCTGTTCGCCATCGCGGGCCGCGACGCACGGGTGCCGATCGACGCCCTGCCGGGCCAGGCCCGCCTGTCGCCCGACCTGCTCGCCGCCACGGCGCGCCGGGCCTTCGAGGCCGGTGTCCCGGCGGTCCTGCTGTTCGGCGTGACGGACGACAAGGACGCCGCCGCGTCCTCGGCGTACGCGCCGGGGGGCGTGGTGCAGACCGCCGTCGCCGCGGTGAAGGACGCCGTGCCGGACATGGTCGTCATCACCGACGTCTGCCTCTGTGCCTACACCGACCACGGCCACTGCGGGGTGCTGGTGGACGGGGCGGTGCACAACGACCTCTCGCTCGAGGTCCTCGCCCGCACCGCGGTCTCGCACGCGGACGCCGGGGCGGACGTGGTGGCGCCGAGCGACATGATGGACGGGCGCGTGGGGGCCATCCGCGCCGCGCTCGACGCCGAGGGCCACGAGGACGCCTCGATCCTGGCCTACTCCGCGAAGTACGCCTCGGCCTTCTACGGGCCGTTCCGCGAGGCCGCCGGCTCGGCCCCCGGGCACGGCGACCGGCGCGGGTACCAGATGGACCCCGCCAACGGCCGCGAGGCGATCCGCGAGACGCTGCTCGACGCGGCGGAGGGCGCGGACATGGTGATGGTGAAGCCGGCGGCCGGCTACCTGGACGTCATCGCCGGCGTCCGCGCCGCCACGGACCTGCCGCTCGCCGCGTACCACGTGAGCGGGGAGTACTCGATGATCAAGGCCGCCGCCGAGCGCGGCTGGCTGGACGAGCGGACCGCCGCCATGGAGGTGCTCACCGGGATCGCGCGCGCCGGCGCCGACCTCGTGATCACCTACTACGCCGAGGACGCCGCACGCTGGATCGGGGGAGGGGCATGACGACCACCGCGTCGCCGCGGGTGCACCACAAGCCGGACGAGGCCGACCGCGCGCTGCTCAACCAGCTCCAGGCGGGCCTGGCCTTCGTGCGCGAGCCGTTCAAGGAGATCGGCGAGCGCATCGGCATGGACGAGGAGGAGGTGCTCCGGCGCCTGCAGCGGCTGAAGGACGCCGAGATCGTCCGCCAGCTCTCCGCGATCTTCGACACCCGCGCGCTCGGCTACGAGAGCACCCTCGTCGCCGCCCGCTACCCCGACGACCGGCTCTTCGAGGCCGCGGACATCGTGGGCGGCCACCCCGGCGTGAGCCACAACTACCGGCGCACCCACGCGTTCAACCTCTGGTACACGCTGGCCGT
>VFQR01002960.1_pt1 | contig 10081 bp, 9 predicted proteins | sample 3512321 | NCBI WGS metagenome assembly VFQR01 (sample SAMN10412374, study PRJNA504923) | tailings metagenome | isolation source: Relicate 3 Philex TSF1 revegetated site | place: Philippines: Tuba, Benguet | collected 2017-08-29
GCGAACAGCACGACGCTCGCCGCCAGCGCCGCCAGGCGGACAACGCCCGAGCCCGCGGCGTAGCGCACGCCGCCCGGGCGGATGACCGCGAGGTGGAACACGGCCGCGCCGGCGAGGTTGATGGCCACCAGCTGCAGCCCCAGCTGGAACAGCGCCGCCTTGGCCAGCTCCCCGGAGGTGATCACCGCGGCCACGCCGACCAGCGCCGCCGGGGGCGCGAGCGCTGCGGCCACCAGCATCCCCGTCGCCGCGCCCGACACCAGGCTGGACCGCTCCGACTGCACGAGGTTCACGGCGCCCGCCGCGCCGGCCAGGAGGGGGAGCACGAGTGCGGCGAAGCTCAGCGAGGCGACGTCGCACGGTGCTCCGGCCGAGCAGTCGAGCGTCGCCCCGGGCCGTCGCGAGGGCTGCGTTCATGGCCGGCCCGCCGAACGGCGCGATGAGCATCGCCGCGACGAGCAGGTACGAGGCGTTGACGTACAGCCCGAGCCACGCGATCCCTCCGGCCACCGCGGCGTACGAGAGGAAGCCGCGCCAGGACCCGACGCTCTGCAGGCCGCCGAGGAAGACCTCGACGGGGCTGCGCAGGGTGACGTCGGTCAGCTCCTCCGCCGGCCGGTCGACCGGCGGGTCCATCGGGAGCACGCCCGCCGGGAGCAACGACAGGTGCCCACCCGCGTCCACGCCGCTCAAGGCCGCCACCACGTCGTCCACCCGGCGGTTCGGCGCCTCCACCACCAGCAACGAGCCCCGGCGCCCGCCGGCGTCGGCGGCGTCCACCGTCAGCGTGGTGGTGGCGCCACCTCGAGCCGCGGCGGTGGCAGCGGCGTCGGCGGCATCGGCGGGGAACCAGGCGAGGAGGCGGCGCATCCGGCTCTGTTCCCCGCCCGCCACTGCGTCACCCGTCCGGGCGCCACCGGTGCCACCCGACGGGATGAAAGCCACTCACCGGTGGCGGGATCATCTTGTTCCGCGGTTAGGGGATCATCTTCCGCGGGTACCTCGCGGTCTCTGCCGTCCAGCCCCCGGCGGCATCGCAGCTCGAAAGGCACCCCCTTGGCTCGAACCGTCCTGATCACCGGCGGAGCCGGCTTCATCGGCGCCCACCTGGCCCGCCACCTGCTCGAGCAGGGCCACCAGGTGCGCGCACTCGACTCGCTGCATCCGCAGGTCCACGGCGCCGACTGCATCCGCCCCGACTACCTCGACGACGAGGTGGAGCTGGTCACCGGCGACGTGCGCGACCGCGACATGGTGGACAAGGCACTGGTCGGCGTCGATCAGGTGGTGCACCTCGCCGCCCGTGTCGGCGTGGGGCAGAGCATGTACGAGATCGCGGAGTACACGAGCGTGAACGGCCTCGGCACCGGGGTGCTGCTCGAGGCGCTCGCGGCCAACCCGATCGAGCGGCTGGTGGTGGCGTCCAGCATGAGCGTGTACGGCGAAGGCCTCTACGTCGGGCCCGACGGCCATCCGGTGCCGCCGGTCGACCGGTCCCGCCAGCAGCTGGAGGCGGCGAGCTGGGAGCCGCACGGCCCGCGCGGCGAGGAGCTCACACCGGTGCCCACACCGGAGACCAAGCCGCCGTCGCTCGCCTCCATCTACGCGCTCAACAAGTTCGACCAGGAGCGGATGTGCCTGCTCTTCGGCGAGGCGTACAAGGTGCCCACCACGGCTCTGCGGTTCTTCAACGTCTACGGCCCGTGGCAGGCGCTGTCCAACCCGTACACCGGGGTGCTCGCCATCTTCGCATCACGGCTGCTCAACGGGCGGCCGCCGCTCGTGTTCGAGGACGGCGAGCAGCGCCGCGACTTCGTCAGCGTGCACGACGTGGCCCGCGCCTGCTCGCTCGCCCTCGGCGCGGCCGAGGCGGCCGGCGAGGTGGTGAACGTGGGCAGCGGCCGCTCGCTCTCGGTGAACGAGGTGGCTGCGCACCTCTCGCGGATGCTCGGCAGGGACGAGATCGGACCCGAGGTCACCGGCAGGTACCGCGTGGGCGACATCCGCCACTGCTTCGCCGACGTGGCGAAGGCGGAGCGGGTGCTCGGCTACCGGCCGCAGGTGGACCTTGAGGCCGGCATGACGGAGCTGGCCGCCTGGCTGGAGGGCCAGGTGGCCGTCGACCAGGTGGACAGCGCGGCGGCCGAGCTGGCAGCGAGGGGGCTGACGGTATGAGGGGCACCAGCGTGATCACCGGCGGCGCCGGCTTCGTGGGCACCAACCTGGCAGACCGCCTCGTGCGTGCCGGCCACCGCGTGGTCGTCCTCGACGACCTGTCCCGGCCCGGCGTCCGAGCGAACCTCGACTGGCTCCGCCACACCCACGGCGACGACATCGAGGTGGTGGTGGGCGACGTCCGCTATCCGGCCGTCGTCCGCCACGCCGTGCGCGACGCGGAGCGGGTGTTCCACCTCGCCGCCCAGGTGGCGGTGACGACGAGCCTCGACGAGCCACGCCACGACTTCGACGTGAACCTCGGCGGCACGATCACGCTGCTCGAGGAGCTGCGCCGCCTGCCACGCCCGCCGGCGCTGCTGTTCACCTCGACGAACAAGGTGTACGGCGGCCTCCACGACGTGGAGGTGCGCCGCCGCGGCCATCGCTACGAGCCCGCCGATCCCGCCGTGCGCCGCCACGGCATCGGCGAGGACCGCCCGCTGCAGTTCTGCAGCCCCTACGGCTGCTCCAAGGGCGGTGCCGACCAGTACGTGCTCGACTACGCCCACAGCTTCGGCATGCGCACCGTGGTGTTCCGGATGAGCTGCATCTACGGGCCCCACCAGTGCGGCAACGAGGACCAGGGCTGGGTGGCCCACTTCCTCAAGCAGGCGATGGCCGGCCAACCCATCACCATCTACGGCGACGGCATGCAGGTGCGCGACGTGCTCCACGTGGACGACCTGCTGGCGGCGATGGAGGCGGCGATGCGCGATGTCGACCGCCTCGCCGGCACCGCGTTCAACATCGGCGGCGGGCAGGCCAGCACGATCAGCCTGCTCGAGCTGCTCGACCTGATCGGGGAGCTGGACGGCCGGCGCCCCGACGTGACCTTCGGGCCGTGGCGGGTGGGCGACCAGCGGTGGTACGTGTCCGACACGCGGCGCTTCCGGGAGGCCACCGGCTGGCGGCCGCAGGTGCGCGCCGCCGATGGCGTCGCCACCGTGTTCGACTGGCTCCGGAACAACGTGCAGCTGGAGGCAGCCTGACGCGCGCGGCCGTGGTGACGGCGCCCGGGCGGGCGGAGGTGGTGCGCACGGCGCGCGCCGACCCGGCCGCGGGCCAGGTGCGCATCGCCGTGGAGGGCTGCGGCGTGTGCGGCTCCAACCTGCCCGTCTGGCAGGGACGGCCGTGGTTCGAGTACCCGCTGCCCCCCGGCGCCCCCGGCCACGAGGGGTGGGGGCACGTCGACGAGCTCGGCGACGGGGTCGACGGCCTGCGCACCGGCGACCGCGTCGCCTTCCTCGACGAGCGGGCCTTCGCCGACGAGGTCGTGGTCGACGCGTCGAAGGTGGTCGTGCTCCCACCCACGCTCGACGGCTCGCCGTTCCCCGGCGAGGCGCTGGCCTGCGGCATCAACGCCGCGCGGCGCACCGACATCCGCCCCGGCGACACCGTCGCCGTGGTCGGCATCGGCTTCCTCGGGGCCGTGATCACCGCCGCAGCCGTCGCCGCGGGAGCCAGGGTCATCGCCCTCTCCCGCCGGACGTTCGCCCTCGAGGTGGCGACGGCGATGGGAGCCGACGAGGTGGTCCGCATCGGCGAGCGGTGGGAGGCCGTGCAGGCCGTGAGCGAGCTCACGGACGGGCAGCTGTGCGAGCGGGTGGTGGAGGCCGTCGGCCTGCAGGAACCCCTCGACCTCGCCGGCGAGCTCACCGCGTTCGGGGGCCGCCTCGCGATCGCCGGGTTCCACCAGGACGGCCGCCGCAGCGTGGACGTGCAGCTCTGGAACTGGCGCGGCATCGACGTCGTCAACGCGCACGAGCGCGACGAGCGGGTGGTGCTCGACGGCATCCGCGCCGCCGCGGCGGCGGTCGCCGACGGCACCCTCGACACCGCGCCGCTCTACACGCACCTGCTGCCCCTCGACCGCCTCGGCGCCGGCCTCGACGCGCTCGACGCGCGGCCCGACGGGTTCCTGAAGGCGCTGGTGACCACGTGAGGCCGCGCCTCGGGTTCCTCGGCGTGGGCTGGATCGGCAGGCACCGGATGCACGCCGTCGCCGCGGCCGGCGCTGCCGAGGTGGCCGCCGTGGCCGACGTGGACGGGGAGGCAGCGGCGGTGGCCGCCGCGGAGGTCGGTGCGCGCGCGGTGTCGCCCGAGGAGCTGCTCACGGGAGCGGCCGGGGTCGACGGCGTGGTCATCGCCACCCCCAGTGCGCTCCACGCCGACCAGGCGCTGGCGGCCCTCGCCGCGGGTGCCGCCGTGTTCTGCCAGAAGCCGCTCGGGCGCACCGCCGCCGAGGCGGCGGCCATCGTCCGTGCCGCGCGGGAGGCCGACCGCCTGCTCGGCGTCGACCTCTCGTACCGGCACCTGGAGGGCGTGCAGCGGATGCAGGAGGTGGTGGCAGCGGGCGGCATCGGCCGGCCCTTCGCCGCGCACCTCGTGTTCCACAACGCCTACGGCCCGGACAAGTCGTGGTTCACCGACCCAGCCCTCGCCGGTGGTGGCTGCCTCATCGACCTCGGCACCCACCTGGTCGACCTCGCCCTCGGGTTCTTCGGCCGCGTGCCCGTCACCGGCGTGGAGGCCCGCCTCTATGCGAAGGGCCTCCCACTCGTCGCCGACGACCTCGCCTCGACCGTCGAGGACTACGCCGTCGCCCGGTTCGACACCGCGTCGCTCGACCGCGACGCGCACGGCCCCGTCACGTCCGACGGCGCCGGCGGCACGATCACGCTCGCGTGCTCGTGGTTCCTCTCCGCCGGCCGCGACGCCGAGATCGCCGTGGAGGTGTACGGCACCGAGGGCGCCGTCGCGCTGCACAACGTGGGCGGCTCGTACCTCGACTTCCGCGCCGAGCGCCGCCACGGCACGACCAGCGAGGTGCTCGCGGAGCCGCCCGACGACTGGGGCGGGCGGGCGATCGTCGCCTGGGCCGCGCAGCTCGCGGCGGGCTCGGGCTTCGACGAGGAGGTGACCGACGTGGTCGACGTGGCCACGGTGCTCGACCGGATGTACGGCCGATGACCCGCGTGCTGATGACGGCCGACACCGTCGGCGGCGTGTGGACGTACGCGCTGGAGGTGACCAGGGCGCTGCGGCCCCACGGCGTGGAGGTGGTGCTCGCCACGATGGGCCCGCGGGCGCGGCCGGCCCAGCGCAGCGAGCTGGAGCGAGCCGGGGTGGCCGAGCTCTACGAGCACGACGGCGCGCTCGAGTGGATGGACGACCCGTGGGCCGACGTCGAGCGGGCTGGCGACTGGCTGCTCGCCGTGGAGCGACGCGTGCGGCCCGACGTGGTGCACCTCAACGGCTACGTCCACGCTGCGCTGACCTGGTCGGCACCCACCGTCGTCGTCGCCCACTCCTGCGTGCTGTCGTGGTGGCGGGCGGTCCGTGACGAGCCGGCGCCGCCGGCGTGGGACGAGTACCGGGCGCGGGTGGCCGCCGGCCTCCGAGCGGCCGACGTGGTGGTGGCCCCCACGGCGGCGATGCTCCGCGAGCTCGACCGCCTCTACGGCTCCACCGCCCGTCTCGAGGGGCGCAGCGTCGTCATCCCCAACTGCAGGACGTCCGCCACTCGCCCGCAGTCGAAGGAGCCGTTCGTGCTGGGCTCCGGCCGGCTGTGGGACGAGGCCAAGGACCTCGCCGCCCTCGCCCGCGCGGCGGCGAGGATCTCCTGGCCGGTGCTGCTCGCCGGCGACCGCGGGGCGGGCTTCGACACCGGGAGCGCACGGTGGCTCGGCCTGCTCGGCAGCGACGAGCTGATGGAGGTGATGGGTCGCGCCGCGCTCTACGCCGCGCCGGCGCGCTACGAGCCGTTCGGCCTCGGGATCCTCGAGGCGGCGCTGTCCGGTGCGGCGCTCGTCGTCGGCGACATCCCCAGCCTGCGCGAGGTGTGGGGCGACGCCGCGGCCTACGTCACGCCCGGCGACGACGACCACCTCGTCGCCACCCTCTCGGCCCTCATCGCCGACGCCGACCGCCGCGCCGCCCTCTCCGCGGCGGCCATGGCGCGGGCGCTCCGCTACGGGCCCGAGCGCACCGCCGGCGGCTACCTCGCCGCCTACGGCGCCGCCGCCCGAGCGGCCACGGCGAACCGGCGGTGGCAGCCGCGCGTGGAGCTCGCAGGATGAGGAGGCATCGGTGAGGATCGTCCTGTTCGTCCACTCGCTCGTGTCCGACTGGAACCACGGCAACGCCCACTTCCTGCGCGGGGTGGTGAGCGAGCTCCTCCACCGGGGCCACGACGTGCGCGTGTTCGAGCCGGCCGACGGGTGGAGCCGCGCCAACCTGGTCGTCGACCACGGCCGCGGCGCCGTCGACGACGTCCGGGGCGCCTTCCCGCATCTGCGCAGCACCGTCTACGACCCGGCCGAGCCCGATGTGCCGTCGCTCACGGACGGCGCCGACCTGGTGGTGGTGCACGAGTGGAACGACCCGGCCCTCGTGGCCGAGGTGGGACGGCACCGGGCGGTCGGCGGCTACCGCCTGCTGTTCCACGACACCCACCACCGAGCGGCCACCGCGCCCGCCGAGATGGCCCGCTACGACCTCGACGAGTACGACGGCGTGCTCGCCTTCGGGGGCGTGATCCGCGACCTCTACCTCGAGCGGGGGTGGGCGAAGCGGGCCTGGACCTGGCACGAGGCGGCCGACACACGTGTGTTCCGGCCGATCGAGGGCATCGCCCGCCGCGGCGACCTGGTGTGGATCGGCAACTGGGGCGACGGCGAGCGCACGGCCGAGCTGCACGAGCACCTGATCGGCCCGGTCCGCCGGCTCGGGCTGCAGGCGCTGGTCCACGGCGTCCGCTACCCCGCCGCCGCCCTCGCGGCTCTCCGCGACGCAGGCATCCGCTACGGCGGCTGGCGGCCGAACCACCGGGCCCCCCACACCTTCGCCGCGCACGCGGTCACCGTGCACGTCCCCCGCCGGCCGTACGTGGAGGCGCTGCCGGGGATCCCGACCATCCGCCCCTTCGAGGCGATGGCCTGCGGCATCCCGCTCGTGTCGGCGCACTGGGACGACGCGGAGGGCTTGTTCCGCCGCGGCGACGACCACCTGGTGTCGCGCAGCGGCGAGGAGACCACGCGCCTGCTGGACGAGGTGCTGCACGACCCCGAGCTGGCCGCGTCGCTGCGCCGCGAGGGGCTGGCCACGATCCGGGAGCGGCACACGTGCGCGCACCGGGTGGACGAGCTGCTGACGATCTGCGCCGAGCTGGGCCTCGGCACGGCCGCCGCGGACCTGCGGCGACGAGGTGGGGAGGTGCCACGGTGAGCGACGGGCTGGACATCGCCTTCTTCGGCTCGAGCCTGGTGTCGTCGTGGTGGAACGGTGCCGCCACGTACTACCGCGGGGTGATCCGCGGCCTGGCGGGGCGCGGGCACCGCATCACGTTCTACGAGCCGATCGCCTACGACCGCCAGGCCCACCGCGACATCGACGACCCCGAGTGGGCCCGCGTGGTCGTCTACCCCGCCGACGACGCCGCGCAGGTGCGGGCCACCGTGGAGCGTGCCGCCGGGGCCGACGTGGTGGTGAAGACCAGCGGCGTCGGCGTGTTCGACGAGCTGCTGGAGGAGGCGGTGCCCGATCTCGGCGCACCGACGACGATCTTCTGGGACGTCGACGCCCCCGCCACCCTCGCTCGGCTCGAGGACGACCCGCGCGACCCGTTCCACGCCGTGCTGCCGCGCTACGACCTGGTGTGCACCTACGGCGGCGGGGCCCCCGTGCAGCGTCGCTACGTGGCGCTCGGGGCGCGCCACGTGGAGACCGTCTACAACGCGGTCGACCCCACCACCCACCACCCGGCGCCGCCGGACCGGCGGTTCCGCGCCGACCTCTCGCTGCTCGCCAACCGCCTCCCCGACCGCGAGGAGCGGATCGAGGAGTTCTTCCTGCGGGCCGCCGCCCTCGCCCCCGACCGGTCGTTCCTCCTCGGCGGCAACGGCTGGCACGACAAGCCGCTGCCCGCCAACGTCCGCCTGGTGGGCCATGTCGGCTCGGCCGACCACAACGCCTTCAACTGCACGCCGCTCGCCGTGCTCAACGTGAGCAGGGACAGCATGGCCGCCAACGGCTGGTCACCGGCCACCCGCGTGTTCGAGGCCGCCGGCGCCGGCGCCTGCCTCGTCACCGACCGCTGGGACGGCATCGATGAGTTCCTGTGCCCCGGTACGGAGGTGCTGGTGGCCGACGACGGCGCCGACGTCGCCGCCGCGCTGGAGGCGCTGGACGAGGTGCGCGCCGGCGAGATCGGCGAGGCGGCGATGGAGCGTGTGCTCGGCGAGCACACCTACGACCACCGCGCCGCGCAGGTCGACCAGCTGCTCCGGGCGCGCGCCGGGGCACCCGCGGGCGGGGGTGGCGCGTGAAGGTCGTCGTCCTCGGCCTGTCGATCACCTCGTCGTGGGGCAACGGCCACGCCACCAACTTCCGCGCGCTCGTCGCCGCCCTCAGCCGGCGCGGCCACGAGGTGCTGTTCCTCGAGCGCGACGTGCCCTGGTATGCGGCGCACCGCGACCTGGCCGAGCCACCGTTCGGGCGCACGCTCCTGTACGGCTCGGTCGACGAGCTGCGCGATCGCGCTGCGACCGACGTGCGCGACGCGGACCTCGTCGTGGTGGGCTCCTACGTCCCCGACGGCGTGGAGGTGGGCCGCTGGGTGACCGGCCTCGCCACGGGCGTGACGGCGTTCTACGACATCGACACGCCGGTCACGCTCGCCGCGCTCGAGCGGGCGGAGTGCGCCTACCTCACGGCCGACCTCGTGCCGGCGTTCGACCTCTACCTGTCGTTCACGGGTGGGCCCACCCTGTGGCGGATCGAGCAGTGGTGGGGGGCGCGGCGGGCCGTGGCCTTCCACTGCCTCGTCGACCCCGACGCGTACCGGCCCGTCGACGTGGAGGAGCGGTGGCTGCTCGGCTACCTCGGCACGTACAGCGCCGACCGCCAGCCCCCGCTCGAGCGCCTGCTCGTGGAGCCGGCCCGCCGGCTCACCGACGCCCCGTTCGTGGTGGCCGGCCCTCAGTACCCCGACGACCTCGCGTGGCCGCCCAACGTGGCCAGGATCGAGCACCTCGCGCCGGGCGACCACCCGGGCTTCTACGGCGCGCAGCGCTTCACGCTGAACGTCACCCGCGCCGACATGGTGCGCGCCGGCTGGTCGCCGAGCGTGCGCCTGTTCGAGGCCGCCGCGTGCGGGGTGCCCGTGATCAGCGACCGCTGGGAGGGGCTCGACTCCTTCTTCCGGCCCGGTGTGGAGATCTTCGTGGCCGACAGCACCACCGACGCGATCGAGGTGCTGTCGGACGTGCATCCCGAAACAGCTGCCGAGGTGGGCGCCGCCGCACGGCGACGCGTGCTCGCCGAGCACACCGCCGACCACCGCGCCGAGCAGCTCGAGCACCTGGTCGACGGCGTGCACGCCACGGGCGGCCGAATAGCGCCCCAGCGGGGGCAGCGCACGGGAGGGAGGACCCGGTGACCCTGCAGTCCGAGCGCCACGACCTCGGGCCGTGGTTCCACAACCTGCACCTGCCCGACGGCACCGAGACCGCGCCCGACCACCCGCTCGGCGACTTCCCCAGCTTCAAGTGGGCGCAGCTCGCGCCCGTCCTCCCGGAGGACCTGCGCGGCGTGCGCGCGCTCGACATCGGCTGCAACGCCGGCTTCTACAGCTTCGAGCTGGCGCGGCGCGGCGCCCGGGTGGTGGGCGTCGACCACGACCCGCACTACCTCGCCCAGGCCGCGTGGGCGCGGACGCAGTTCGACCTCGACGACCGGGTGGAGCTCCGCCAGGTGGGCGTCTACGAGCTGGGCCAGCTCGAGGAGCGCTTCGACCTCGTGCTCTTCATGGGGGTGCTCTACCACCTGCGCCACCCGCTGCTCGCCCTCGACCTCGTCGCCGAGC
>VFQR01002961.1_pt1 | contig 10079 bp, 12 predicted proteins | sample 3512321 | NCBI WGS metagenome assembly VFQR01 (sample SAMN10412374, study PRJNA504923) | tailings metagenome | isolation source: Relicate 3 Philex TSF1 revegetated site | place: Philippines: Tuba, Benguet | collected 2017-08-29
GGGTTTGATGATATCGAACCTTGGAATGAGATTATGGAAGAACTAGCAGCGCGATCGCGTCAACATTATCGTGGTCTAATTTACGAGCAACCTGATTTTATCGACTTTTTCCACCAAGTAACCCCAATTGAAGAAATCAGCCAACTGCAAATTAGTTCTCGTCCAGCGCGGCGTCCCTCTGGCAAAAAAGACTTAACCAGTTTGCGAGCCATTCCTTGGGTATTTAGCTGGACACAAACCCGCTTTTTACTGCCTTCTTGGTATGGTGTCGGTACCGCTTTGCAAGAATTCTTGAACGAAGAACCAGAAGAACACTTAAAATTGCTGCGCTATTTTTACATTAAGTGGCCTTTCTTCAAAATGGTCATTTCCAAAGCAGAAATGACCTTGGCAAAAGTAGACATGCAAATGGCACAGCACTACGTTCAAGAATTGTCAAAGCCAGAAGACAAAGAGCGCTTTGTTAAAGTTTTTGAGCAAATTGCTAGTGAATTTAATCTCACAAGAGATTTGGTGTTAAAAATCACCAATCACAATAAACTCTTAGATGGCGACCCCATATTGCAAAGGTCTGTACAATTACGCAATGGCACAATTGTACCCTTGGGATTTATCCAAGTTTCGCTGCTCAAGCGTTTACGCCAGTCGATGAATACCACTGCTACTTCTGGAGTCATTCACTCTCGTTATAGTAAAGGCGAATTACTGCGAGGGGCATTATTAACCATTAATGGTATTGCTGCGGGTATGAGAAATACAGGTTGATGGGGAATGGGGCATGGGGAGATGAGGGGGATGAGGGAGATGAGGAAGTAAAACAGTGGAGTTAAAATACTTGTCGGCGAATATCAAAGACTCATTCACGAATATCAAAGACTCGTCGGCGAATATCAAAGACTTATCCCAAATGCCCAATGCCCCATTCCCAATAACAAATGACTAAAAACAAAATTCTAATTTGTACATTTTTAGCGCTAGCATCAGGTTTTTTTGGTGCTTATACTGGTGGACAAATCACCCCCATGCTGCATACCCAGAAGTGTCAAAATCAATATTGGGGTTTGAAGGTAATATGCAACACTGGGGCGACGGTAGGGGGAATCTGGCAAGGTAGCACAACAGGACTATGGACGGGTACAGTTTTAGGTGCGTTTGTTGGTGGTTTAGTAACGCGGCAAACTCACAATTAAGTAACAATACCTTCGCAAAAAAGAGAATAGACCTCTTGCATAAATATTTTTTTGTTTCACGCTCCAGGCGCTCCAGAAGAGAATGCGAAGAAAGACTTTTGCAAGAGGTCTATTCTCATGCTTTGAAGCGCTTCATCAGTCGTGTTCGTCAGCGCGTCGAAGGTGTGTTTCACGAAATTCAAAACACTGGCCGTAATCCCGAACGCTTACTCAACAAAACTGTTGACGGCTTTTGCGTCCATATTGCGGCTAAAATTGCTTCTCACACTCTACGTCTATTGCTTCGTCATCATTTTGGTATCAATGTTCTCACCTTCGAGTCTCAACCGATTTAATTCACATTAGGCGTAATTGATATTATTTCTGGCTAGCTATTTCTAAATCGATCTGAACTTGTTATTTAAAGCACAGAACAAACCTTTCACTTCCAATCCCGCTAATGAGCAACCGTTCTTTTTTGTTATTCAATAATTGTTGAGTCCAATTGGTAAACCCACCATCTACAAGAAAATATTCTGTTCCTGATGAGTCACGACCATAGATATGGAATCCAGCACTATCATAATAGCCGCGACCAGTTTCACGCTCTTGATCGAATGCGAAGCTGATTTGTGGATATTGGGCGGCAAGTTTTTCGAGTAAGGAAGTTTGAAGGGCATTGTAGCGAATTTTATCAAAAGCGGTTAATGAGACACGTACATCTGCGATCGCAAACCCACTATGGTTAGCTGCTTCAAACAGCCGGAAATAGAATTCCAAATGTTCTATGAGGGCATCAATCTCAAAACTATAAGAACCTGTATCACGTCCAGCCGTACAAAGACCGAGTAAACGAAAATGCTGGAATAAATTTGGCCTGTTTACTTGCTGGGTGCGTAACACCCGATGACTGGCACACAATTTTATGATTTCATGGGTGCGTGTATGTTTAGCAGAAGCTCGTCTGCGCTTTGCACACTCTAACGCCAGAACATTTGTTACATCCGCAATCACTTCAGTATTGCGAATGGTGGACAGTATCTTGTTTTGGTTAACTGTCGCTACGGCAGAGTTTGTCCCCAGTGGAGAAACGGGCGAAAGTTCTAGCGCCTCAAACCCTGGTGGAAGAACGGAATAAGCAAGGCGATCAAATTCAAGTTGTTGTTGAGGATCTAATTGCGATGGCACTACAAAGCGATTGTTTTCATACTGCTTTAAGATGTTGCTAGGTGTGAGGGAGGCTGCACGTCGGCGATAAACTTCAAGTAAAAGAGATTGTAAGTCTGACAAATTCAGCCGATTCGTTAAGATATCAACAAGGTCTGGAATTTCACTAGCAGCGATAATGCGCTCAATGATTTTGTCTTGCATATAGCAGTCTTGGGATTGGAAGATTTTATCAACTTGAGTCAAACCTCTGTAACTAATGCTGTTAATTTAGGGTTTTTTATGCTCAATTTATTTTATTATCTTCTTTGAAATTTTCGTCTATAATCCTGGCTCATTGAAGTAATGGATAAATTTCTCGTAAGCAGCGCTGGTGTCAGCAAGACTGGTAAAATTTACCCGTAGCGAAGAAGAGTAAATCACCATGACTACTGAAACTAACCCAGGTAATCAAACTACTACAGGTGCCGATGCTGTTGACGAAGCGATCGCACGAGGAATTGATTTTGATGGTTCTCCGATTCCGGCTGCCAAATTAGAACTTTATAGCAAAGTCATGGGGCTAGAGGGCAATAGACAGCGCAGTGGTGTATCAAATACTATGCGATCGCGCATTGTCCGCATCGGTGCCAAACACATTCCCCAAGCTGAACTCGATCAATTGCTTGTAGATGCCAATTTTGCACCCTTGAAAGAAAAAGAAATTGCCTTTTATTACGGCGGCAAATAATTTTGAGCGTAGGCAATGCCTACGCATCATTTAAAATATATTCCCATGCCAATCCTTCATGCGTCGAGATTCAATTTTTTACAAACTATTCCAACAATCTCCTACTTTATTATTTGAATTATTGACAAATCCTCCGGCAAATGCATGTGAATATAAATTTGACTCGGTAGCTGTCAAAGAACCTAAGTTTGAAATTGATGGAGTGTTTTTACCACCAGAAAATGAAAGTCCGGGTATTGTGTATTTCTGTGAGGTACAGTTCCAAAAAGATGAGAAGCTTTATGAAAGGGTATTTGCGGAATCTTCACTGTATTTCTACCGCAACCGTGACAGATTTAGTGATTGGCAAGCAGTGATAATTTATCCATCACGTAGTATTGAACAAATTGATATTTATCCTCATAGAACATTTCTCAACGGCAATCAAGTGCATCGCGTATATTTGGATGAGTTGGGAGATATCCGTTCCTTGCCTTTATGGGTGGCGGTGATGGTGTTAACTACTGTAGAAGAAGAACAAGCCCCTTGTGAAGCGCGGTATTTGTTGAGTAGAACTCGTCAAGAAGCTTCTGCGCCAGTCAGTAGTGCCATAATTGAAATAATTACCACAATCATAGCTTATCGGTTTGAGCAACTGAGTCGAAGGGAGGTGGAGTCGATGTTAGACATCACACTGAAGGAAACAAGAGTTTATCGAGAAATAAAGGAAGAAGGACGCGAGGAAGGACGCGAGGAAACACGAGAAGCAACGGCTAATATTATTGTCCGATTATTAACCAAGCGTTTTGGAGAAATTCCCCAAGATGTACGTTCTTTAGTTACCGATTTACCATTAACAATGCTAGAAGAATTGGGCGGGCTATTGCTAGATTTTACCAGTGTGGCTGATTTACAGGCTTGGTTGCAGGCGCGAATTAATTAAATGTAGAAAGTAGAGAGCTACGCTTTTTGTCGCAAGACATCGCACTTTTAGTGTCTAACTATCGCCTGCGATCGCGAAAGTAGATGTTCACACATATTTGTAATTCATCTATCCTTTCTTGTAGTAATGTGAGGATTTGAGATTATTCCTACAGCTGAGCAAAAAACACAGTGCTTTATCTTGTGCTGTTGGTTGACAAAATTATATTTGCCTATAAGCCTTGTACGAATAGATGAACGCACAGGCAATGTATTTCTCTTAGCAGGTGAAGAAAATATTATAGAGATATATGCTAATGGCAAATGGAGGTATGTAGTGTGAGTCAGCCTAAGTTTGAAGGAATGAGTATAAAAGAGCTACATACTTATGTTTTGTCACATCGGGATGATATGGAAGCTTTCTATGCCTATGTGGACAAGCTACACGCACAAGCAACTTGGATTGAAATGCCACCTTTGCAATCTTTAGATGACTTGCAAAATTATCCGGAGTTTCTGGAGAAGTTGAGCAACGGTTCTGAGTCTCAGGATAGCGATCGCTTGTAATATTTTATTGAAATCAAGCATTCGCTTCTATCTCACAAATTTACGGTTTTACAGCAGGCTGTGTTCTCATCAACCAAACCAGCGCACCTCCTATAATTGCTCCAAAAACAGCGAAATACACGGCAAGAGCCAGAAAAAACTCTAAACTATTGGGCGAAGAGTAACCTAAAGCTTGATAAAGAGGAACGACCAATATCATTGGAATAGTTACTCCCACAGTATTTGCCAGTACCCACCAACCAGTGCAAGAGAGCGATCGCCGCAATACTAACCATTGAATCATGCCGAGTAAAGTACCTGCCACTGCACCCATCACTGCATACCCCACTGGACGCCCCGCTGATTGCACTGCCCTCCCCACTGGAATCCCCAGTAAAAAACCTATAGTAATACCCACAACTGTTGCCAAAACCCACCACTTATAAGAAACCAGCCGCCTTAGCATTAACCATTGCATAACGCCCAATAAACCACCCCACAAAGTACCTAATAAAACAAAAGCCATCACATCATTATTTGCTCTACCCACTGCATCCGCCACAGGAAACCCGACACCAAACCCCACAACACCCCCCACAGTATTTACTAACACCCATTTTCTCCAAAAGCTCCAGTCAATTGGTTTGGGGTGAGTTGTTGCTGGAGTCGCTACCTTTGGTTCCGGTGTATTTACTGGCTGAGTTGGCGCAACTCCCGGTGGATTTGTTTTTCTAACAACCTTTGGCGGATTCAAAGCCCTCTCAATCTGCGCCAACCTTTGCAAAATTATCTGAGTATTGGCTGGACGTTGCTTGGGTTTATGCGCCATCATCTCATCTAACAAATCTGCCAAAACTGGCGATATATGGGTTGCATGACTACGCCAAACTAGCTCATCATTTTGAACATCATAAATAGCTGAATCCAGAGGATATTTTCCTGTCAGTAAATATACAAATGTGCGCCCCAGAGCAAAAAAATCTGATTGGGGTACAGCTTGATGATTTATTTGTTCGATTGGTGTGTAACCTGCTGAAGATATCATTGTTACACCACCTTGCTGATTGACAATGGTTGCTGTAACTTGTCGCGCTGTCCCAAAGTCAATCAGTGTTAGTTCGCCAGTCGCCCTCAGCATAATATTAGGTGGCTTGATATCCCGATGGAAGAAGTTCTGGCTATGTACGTCATCTAAAATACTGACTAATTCCCTCAACCATTGGATAGCCAAATCTTGACCGATGGGACGCAAACCACAATTTTCCATATACTTTTCTAAGTCCATCCCGACAATCTTTTCCATCACCAGACAATGAACTGGATTTTGGCTGTTTCTTGGAAAATAAACAAAGTACCCATCGCGCTCAACTTTGGGAATACCAGGATTATCTAGCTGACTTAAAACCTCTGCTTCTTGCTGAAATAACTCAACTGCTTTTTGCTGATTGTTAATCAGGACTTTGAGAACTTTAGGGGTGTTAATACGCACGTCATTGACTTCAAAAGTCAAGCCAAAGCCACCGCTACCTAACTGACGCATCACCCGATAACGACCTCTTAGTAGTAGTTCTGAGCCACAAGCCACACAAAATAGCTCATCATCATGATTTGCGGGTTTTGAGCATTGAAGGTTTATACAGAGGCTCATGGCATCAGCAGGTAAAACTTTTATCTGCTAGTTTACCAGTATTGCTGTATTTTCCAACAGTCAATAAATTAGTTATTAAAATTACTCGAAGAAGTCTTATCTTTTATTTACTCTACTAGTTCTTCTGCTTGCTGTAATACTTTTTCATAAAGAGAACGGCTTACCCAATATTGGGCAGTATTAATCATGGCATCCAACAGGGATTTTACTTGTGTAATTATGTTTCTATTTTTTGACAATAAAAGAATACCTCAAGTACCAATTACTTGTAATCCTAAACTTTGAGCTACTTGACGCGCTTCACGTTCATCTAACAAAATGCGCGTTTCTCCAGTTTCTATTGCTAGAGCAATTGCTTCACGTTCGCCCTTATCTAATTCTGGTGGTATGTTCAGCCCTATGCTTGAAACTGAGCGAACTTGCAACCATCCAGAAGCTATTGCTTGCAACACAAATTCCGAGCCAAGAAACCCAGTAAAAGTTGTTTCATCATAGACAGCTTGAGGAATAACTATCTGACCAAATACAGCCTCCAAGATATCAAGACGATTAATAGCTGCAAAATTGATTAGAGGTGTAGCATTACAAATAACTCTCACAATCCCTCAAAACCTGCTTTAATTATCTCAATATCTTGGGCTAATTCAGCTTCATTGTAATGACGTTCAATTTTATTTTGCCCCAAAAGTTGCTGGAACTCCCATACAGATAAGTTGGCTAAGTGACGCGCTTGAGCAAAGGTAAAAACATTCTCTATATATAGCTGTAGTACGAGTTCCTGACGGATAGCATCTTCACCTTGATTTAAGGAATCAGCTGATACTTTTAAGTTGATTGGCTGAATAAATTGACTCATTAGCAACTCGTTTAAACAAAGGTTTGCTATAAAAATAGCAAATTGTACTTTGTATCGACAATTAATTTGAATTTACAAAGTTCTCACACTCAACACGTGCGGTGGTGTCGAATCTGGTGGATAAATCACATCTACGTTTACTATCCGCTTAGTCGAGGGTAGAAGTGTAAGTTTTACTAATGGTTCTAATACCTGCCCAGTTCTGTGCCATAAATGCACATAGCGGATTTTTTGTTGACCTTGGTCATCGAAATAACGTACCCGCACCGTACCACGGAAGAAAGGAAAGTCTAGGGATGGTTTGCGGAAACGTAGACCACCTTGGGATAATTTATCTTCCTTTAAAGGTGTTTCTAAAGTAACAGCGATGGTCTGATTTTGGGCAGTGTTATTGCTTAAGGGTAAAGTAAGTTTATATTCCACGCCGTAATTACCGTGTGCTTCGTATGCTGTATCGGGATAGCGTACCAACATCTTGGCGGTTTGGATTTGTTCGGTACCCAATCGACCACCCCGCAGTGTAACTATCGGATAAGAGATAGCTTTGCCACGCTGGGAAATAGTTAGATTGGTGGCTTGGGGATTATCCACTAGTTTTGCTTGCCATTGGGAACCTTGGGAAACACCAGCTACACGCCCATAAATCAGTGCGCCACTGGTAGCATCTGGAGGAGTCGGTTTTTTATCTCGCGGCCCCGCAAAGTTACCAGTATCTAGTAAAGCTTGCCATTCTTTGAGAGTGGGGGCGCGTTCGCGAAGCGTGCCGGACGGCATCTCGCTACCATCGGAATTTTTCTTGGCAAACATGGCTAAACTTGCTGCATAAAGGCGATCGCTACTACGCAGCCGCATAAAGCTAGAACGACCGTTCACTGGCTTTTCTAGATTTCTGACAGGAATGGGATGATTTAGCAACATCCGGCTTTGTCCTGGGGGAATTACCAGTTGGGCGGGAAAATCAGCTTGGCGAACGCCCCGGAGTACATCAGCAACAGCGCGGGCACCAGGGCCTGAATAAGTTTTACCATCGTTATTTTCAATGTAAGGAGGTAAGGTGACAAAGGGCGCATCCTGCATTAAATAACTCGCGGCTTGCAATACATCCACTGTTACAGGTTTTTTACCAGGGTTATGCACCATAACACCCAAATATAGCGTTTGTAAATCCTTGGGCGTGTGGGTGTAGTGGTGGGCGAATAAATCAAAGCGTCCTTGGAAAGGGAAATTGAGGTGGGCGGCTGGAACTTTTTTGCCGCTTGTAGGAAACGTAGAAAGTAAAATCCCCTCAGTTTTAATCCATTCTGGGCTATTGCTGTTAAAGACGGGTATTGTATCTAATTTCCCTGGTAAAACCCGAACTTCCCCAGGTTGGACGATTTCTTGGGGTGTTGGCTTTGGTGAACTTTGAGCGATCGCGGAATTATGATTACGATTTGTGCATCCAAAGGTTTGAGTTATAGCTAATCCTAATAGAATTATGAATACAGGTGACGGTAATTTAGCTAGCATAAATTTGATTTTCAAATCATCTGTGGTATTAAAGATAATCAGTTATTACTACAAGTTCATTCAAGGGAATTTCTGAATGGCGATCGGTTTTATTAACTCCTTTTTTGCCACTTTTCTAAATATCTGCTTACAGATACTCGATATGGATTTAGAGGATGTTTGAAAAGTCCTCTTGTCGGTAGCAAAACGTTTTATATCCCCCTAAATTTCCCGATAGATTGGGGGACTTTGATTCTGGTTACCCCTTTTTTCAATGGGGTTAGGAGGGATCTAACAAGTGCCTAAAATCACAGGGAAACACTTTTCAAACAACCTCTTATGTGATGGCAATTACCGAAATAAAATTTCCATATCATAAATTCGTTAAGAGTATACTGCAATCTATATACTCATCAATATTCACTAAGCATAGTTGATAGCTAAATAATTTTTAATGCTGAAAATTCCTACTTTGTAAAAGTAGCTTAGGCAAATCTTTATCATTATTTTAATATGTTACATTTAAAAATTAAATTTATTTAATCATTAATAAGTTAATGTAATATTTGTAACTTTCAGGAAACTAAACTATGTATACAAATGATGAAGTAGTTGTAACAGGTATGGGTGCTGTTGCTGGTACAGTTGTAGGCAGTGCTACAGCAATTGGAACAGTTTCCGCTGCTGGTAGTGTAGCAGGTTTAAGTGCAGCAGGAATGACTTCAGGACTAGCTGCTATTGGCGCGTCAGTTGGGGGTGGTATGGCAGCAGGTATAGTTATCACAGCAGCAGCACCAGTAGCAGTCGCAGCACTAGGCGGGTTTGCTGCATATTGTGCCTACCGCAATTTTATTAGGGGTTAATAATAACTAATTTCAACATATATCTAACCTCTCTAGATTATAGCGATTTTCATTTTAATCAGATACATGGTATTGGCGCACAGCTGTGCGCCCATACGAATTGTCTGCACTCCACGCAATTGCAAACTGCTATATTTTTATTTAAGAGGGGTTTTAGATTTATAACACTATTATACAAAGTTTATAAATATTCAAAAAACACTTCTGGCACTAATTTTAACTCTCCAGATTGAAAGCGCAAAATATCTATCCATAGTGCCCTATGTTTATGTTTTTTTGATTCAAAAAACACTAAGCTTTCTAATTTATAAAACTTCGGATCAGCAAAATCACATTGATAAAGTTGAATAATTTCGTGGCCTTGCCTACCGTTGAAGATAAACAAATTTTCTATACAACCCAGATAGCGAATATTCGTTAATTCTGCCTGAATTTCTTCTTTAAATTCACGTTGTAGCGCATCCCGGCTAGTTTCACCAAAGTTAACGCCACCACCTAAAGCACGATAAAATGTTTCTTGTTTTGCGGGGTCATAACCTTCAGAAACAAAAATGCGATTCCCATCTCGAATTAATCCTAAAGCTAATACCCGAATTTCGCCAGGTTTACTCATTATTGTGATTAATTATCGTAAATAGAAAAAGGACGGCTTTCGCTATCTTCAATAGGCCAATCTTCATTTTCGCCGCCGATGTACAAGTCTTCAATAGTG
>VFQR01002962.1_pt1 | contig 10077 bp, 7 predicted proteins | sample 3512321 | NCBI WGS metagenome assembly VFQR01 (sample SAMN10412374, study PRJNA504923) | tailings metagenome | isolation source: Relicate 3 Philex TSF1 revegetated site | place: Philippines: Tuba, Benguet | collected 2017-08-29
TCCGTTTGGCGCTTGATTATATAAATCGTCGGTTGTCGGGTGGATAATTTTTAACGCTTGGTTGATGTTAGCAATTCCCGATGCTTCGTTACCATCGGCATTAGTGACAAGAAAATTCCGATCTTTATTTCCAACTATTCCTACCAATCGTCCCATTGCAGTTGTAGAAACTTTTGGTTCACCGCCTACTGCATATTCTTCTAAAGGTAATTCACCTAATTCTGCCAATGGTAATTCAAATTCTGTGACCACTGTTTTGGCTGCGGGGCCGCCGCCTGCGCGTTCAGCATTTGTTCTGACTAATTGCCAAGCTTGGACAGATAAAGTGCGAGTTTGCAATGCACTCACAATATGCGGTGCATCCAGTGTATCTTTAGGATAAAGGTTGTGAGATTTTGCACCCCGCGCGTGGACTCCTGCACCTTTAAGTTGTTTAATAATAAAAACAGTAAGCTTGCCACTCAGTGCCGATCGCGCTGCTTGATCTACACCAGAAAGTACTGCTTGGGTAAACGCTAAACGCTTTTCAAAGGAAAACACAGTACTATCAACGTAATCCCCCGGTTGATTTTGATCGTCAAAATCCTTAGCATCCACTAACACAACTTCCTCAAAACCGTTACCTTGCCAATATGCTTGCATTTCTGGGTTGGTTTTGAGGGAAACCATGCTGTGGTGTTCTTGGCTATAACCATTCCACACCAGTATCGGTAAAAAGTTGGTGACAGCAGGATAAGCTGTATGGAAATGAGCGATCGCACTTACAATATAAGGCTCACCCAATCCACCATCACCAACTGTAAAAGGGAATAACTTATCTTTATGTAACAATGCAGCCGCCATTGCAAAATGTTGTCCTTGTCCCAAAGGCCCCGCAGGTGCGAGAATACCAGGGATGTAACCGGAAAGGTGTCCTAAAAGTCCGTGCTTTTCTCGGAAGCGATCGCGCAATTGTTGGACTGTAAAAATCCCCATGTCCTCTAGCGATCGATCCAAGAACATGGCACTATAAAATCCGGGGGCGTGGTGTCCGACTTCCGTGATAATGTTCTTGTATCCCAGCATGACAAGAGATGCATAAGCTTCTGCTTGGCTGGCGAATCCGCCGGGATGCCCAGAGGCTTTACTACCAGTAATTTGTAAAGTTAAATAGCGTAAGGCATCGGCAGCTAATAAAGTTTGATATACTGCTGCTTTGTCTGTGGGAGATGCGATCGCTACACTGCCCGATTCTATAGCAGGGGTGGCACCATAAGTTTCAAAATCTGGTAAAGCTTCGCCAAAATATTGAATACCTTCAGAAAAATTGGGAAGCGCCGAAGAAGCCTTTGGGGTGATTGCGGTCATGCTGAGTACCTTATGACGATGAAATAAAACTGTAGATGCTCTTTGAATTCAACAAAAATTTTACATCTTTGATGTTGTAACAGTTTATTGCTTTTTTGCAACGTCAATATAAGTACTTTAAATGGTTCACCAACCAAAAATTTCGTTAGTTGACGTAGGGGACTGACAAATAAAAAAATATCCAATTATTTCTTGTGGAGTGGGCGTCTCGCCCGCCTGTAGCCAGAATGACCAGATTCATCACTCATTGCTGCTAGGGATGAAACTGGTCAGCCCCTTCTCTGCGAGGAAGTCAAAAGTCAAAAGTCACTGGGAGATTGAACTAATACTAAGTAATAACCCTAGCATGAAGTTGGGGTGCATACATCAACCCAAAAAATGATGTGAAGAGTATGCAAAGATGCTTCTTTAGTTATAGACATTTACTTAGATATCTACATATAGTTATTATGATGCTACTTAAGTGTTATTTATTTTCAAACTACACACACACGGGCAATAGCCTACAACGAGAGCGTAAAAACCTCTTTTCCTCTCAGGAGTCAACTATTCCCTATTTTTTAGACATTAGGACTTAGGCATTGGCAAAAAACTAAATAAGTGTGAATTGGAGTCATTTAAGCTTCAATTTTCGACACTTTTTCAGCGATCGCTATTGAATTAAGGATGTTTAAATTTTGAATTTTGGCTCCTGACTCCTGAATGATTTCTGTTAAAAAAAGCCTGAAACTTCCTATTTTACTTAATAGATACGCTGATAAACTTGTACAGTGCCTAAGACCTAAAAGAGCATCTCAAATGTGTAAAACATAATTTGTCATTGCAAGCAAAACGTAGCGATGACAAATTATGTTACTGAAAAAATCGGCGTTGCTCAATCAAGGGATGATTCTTGTAGGGTGAGCTGGAAAGCCCACCCGGAAATACAAGGAACGGGCTTTTTGACCCATCCCACAAAACTAGTAAAATCATCCCACAATTATGCAACGCCAAAAAATCAATCGATTTAGGTAGGTAGAAAGTCATGGCAAATATCAATGGCAGCAAGGGTAATGATACCCTGGTGGGCACCTTCGAGACCGACACGATTAATGGTAAAGCCGGCGACGATATCATCACAGGTAATGGAGGCAATGACAGCCTAACTGGTGGCGCTGGTGACGATAACTTGAATGTTGACTATTCAACAGGCGATAACCTACTCTCTGGGGACGATGGCAATGATACTATTAGTGCCTCTGGCGAGTATGGCGATGCCGCCTCAGGCAATAACACCCTCAAAGGTGGTGCTGGTGACGATTACTTAAATGTTAACTACGCCTCAGGCGATAACCTGTTATTTGGAGGCGATGGCAATGATACTCTTAGTGCCACTGGCGCCAGCAATCAATACAGCTTCGATATATTGTTAGGTAATAACACCCTCAACGGTGGTGCTGGTGACGATTACTTAAATGTTGACAATTCAACGGGCAATAACTTGCTATCAGGAGGTGATGGCAATGATACTCTTAGTGCTACTGGCGAGTTCGCCTACGGTAATAGCACCCTCAACGGTGGCAATGGGGATGACACACTATACACTAGTTTGGGTAATTTTAATGATGTTTTGACGACTGGTGGCGGCGGCAATGATAAATTTGTTTACGACTTCATTGCTGGCACTAGTACCATTACCATCACAGATTTCGATGGCATTGGTAAAGGCTCAAACCCATCAGCGGCCGTGATTGCCTCCTTGGATACCTTGCAATTTACAGGATATTACCAAACTGCGAGCAATCTGCGATTAACTCAAAATGGTAACAACTCAGAAATCAGCTTTGAAGGGGGATTTGGTTCCAAAGTAGTCCTGCAAAACTTTGCCTTGGAAAAACTAGACAATTTAGCCCTGGTCGGCAATATCCTGTTTTATGGGCAAACTAACATCACAGATAGCTTTGATGTCTTCAATGCCAACTCCACCCAAAGCACCGTCTTCAATAAGAACACAGTCACCTTTCTTAATGACCTGAACAACAATGTCAACGGCTTTGACAACTCAGATGATGTAATTAATGGTCAGGGGGGTAATGACCGCATCGACGGCAAGAGTGGCAACGACTTGCTACGCGGTGATGCCGGGAATGATACTCTCATTGGCGGTGCTGGTGACGATGTTCTATCAGATAATTCTGATTCAACAGGCGATAATCTGCTTTTTGGGGGCGAAGGTAATGATTTTCTCTCCACCTCTGGCTCATTAGACTACAGCTATTTCGTAGGATACTACTTTTATGGCTATGCGTCTGGGAATAACACTCTCAACGGTGGCGCTGGTGACGATACCTTGAGTGCTAGCTATTCAAAAGGCGATAACCTGCTAACTGGTGGCGATGGCAATGATTCTCTCTCTGCCTCTGGCTTCTATAACTTTGAAGCCCCGTTTTCCTATCGCACCTCTGGCAATAATACCCTCAACGGTGGTGCTGGTAACGATACCTTGAGTGCTAGCTTTTCATTAGGTGATAACCTGCTTTCTGGAGGCGATGGCAATGATTCTCTTAGTGCCTCTGGCTTCTTAGATTACGTCTACGGAGGCTATGGTGCCTCTGGCAATAACACCCTCAACGGTGGTAGTGGTGATGATACGTTGAATATTGACTACTCAACAGGCGATAACCTACTCTCTGGAGGCGATGGCAATGATTCTCTTAGTGCCTCTGGCTACTACTACGAAGGCTACTACAGCGCGTCTGGCAATAACACCCTCAATGGTGGTGCTGGTAACGATTCCTTGAATATTGACTACTCAACAGGCGATAACCTACTCTCTGGAGGCAATGGCAATGATTTGCTCTCAGCCATAGGCGCCTTAGGAAATAACACCCTTGATGGTGGTAATGGCAATGACACCCTCACAGGTGGGAACGGTAATGATACCCTTTATGGAGGGAATGGCACTGATACCTTTGCTTTCAACAGTTTCAATGATGGGATTGATATTCTTTATGACTTCAACGCCACTAATGAAATTATTAAGGTATCAGGTGCTGGTTTTGGTGGCGGTTTATCAACACCTTCACTTTCAGCTAGTCAATTTACCCAAGGAGCATCTGCAACAACAATCGCTCAACGATTTATCTATAACAATATTACAGGTGCGCTGTACTTTGACCAAGATGGTAGTGCGGGTGAATTTACTCAAGTACAATTTGCACAACTATCTGGTGGTGCGATACTAACTGAAAACAACTTTGTGGTTGTTTAAGCTCGACTTTATCCATTTTTTTCGCAACGCGATCTCTATCGCTAAAACCTTTGCGGGGCGTAGTTTTACTTTTTTAACTTCATCGATAATCTGTGACGTGGAAAAAGTATTTGCCAAAAAGCTAGGGTTTTGCCGGATAAAGAAAACCAAGTTCTTAAGTGTGGATAAGGGACTTCCAAGGAATAAAATCACCATTTATTAGAATGATAATCTGATATTCAGTTCTCTGACTTACCATCACAAGGGCGCGTCAACCCACCCCAGTTTTGTCTAAAGCCAAAACCGCCCCTCCCCTTGGTAAGGGGAGGGGTTGGGGGTGGGGTAAAATGTATGTGGGACAAGCATTTGGCTTAAGTTGACACCAATGGACAATGCCGTGCCCCTACACTTTGCCATGTAATATTGCACCACATCTGAATGGGAACCGCTATATTAACCTTTATTTTATGTTCAAGAATAAAAATTTCCCCTTAACACCGTTTGGCTCCATCTTCAATTGTGCAACATAAAATTCTTTTTGAATCACATCACCCGTTGGTGTAAAAGCAATTTCACCAAGAGGGGTTTGATATGTTCCTTTTAATAACTCCTGATTCAATTGTGTACGCAACTTTGCCAGCGTTAATTTCTTAATTTCGCTTTTTTTATCCAAAGATTGTAGAGCTTCTACATATACTTGCATCGCTGCAAAAGCTTGAGCGCTAACTTGGGGCGGTTCTCTTTGATATTGTTCAACGTAAGCTTTGCGAAATGCCTTATTAATTTCACTAGGATAAACAGGACTATAAGCTTGAGCAACAATCACCCCTTCACAAAGCGCTCTACACACAGAAAATATATGCGATGTGTTAAAACCATTGCCACCAATAATTAATCCTTTATAACCAAGTTCTCGTAGTTGTTTAACTAAATTACCTCCATCTACAGCTAACCCGGATATAATCACTAAATCTGGTTTTAAATTAATAGCATGGCTGGCTTGAGCTTGAAAGTCTGTATCTATAGTTTGAAATTTTTGGACTGTGACTAAATCCAATCCTAAATCTTTAACTGTGTTCTGAAAAATCTCTGTTTCTGATTTATTGAAAGCATCATTTTGAGCATAAAATACAGCTACCCTTTTGATTTGAGAATTTTGCTGGAGTGCAGCTTTCACAGAATAAGGAGCAACCACAGCCACAGATGAAGAAACACGAGCAACATAATCACCAATTTCGGGAATACCTTTAGCAGTATTTGATGCTCCAATTACGGGAACTCGATTGCGTTCTGCTATGGGGTTGGCGCTAAAAGCTTGTTGTGACAAGGTAGGGCCAATAATACCAACAACTTTATCTTGATTAATTAAAGTTTGAAAAGCATTAACTGCTCCAGCTTCATCGCCGCCAGTATCTTGAAATACTAATTGAATTTGCCTGCCATTAATGCCTCCTTTGCCATTAAAATATTTTTCAGCAATTTTTACTCCATCAGTTCCCTCTTGACCGAGTAATGCTACATTGCTTGTTTGGGCAAAAGCGATTCCTATGGGAATAATATTAGATATATTTGTTGCTGAATTATTTGGAAAATTGGGATTAAAATTGTCAGTTTTGCCACAGGCTATGAGTAGGGTAGAAGATATAAATAAGAATGCAGTTTGACGAGCGATCGCATTTTTCATAGAAACCTAAATATTATATTTTCTCAGCGGTATGGTGCATTAGGTTAAAGCCATAACGCACCATATTATTTGTTTACTTTTTATTCCAGAGAGTGATAAATTCTTTATAGATAGCTGGAGTTATCTGACTTTGTAGGTGATTTAGTGCATCACGATGGTTGAGATTGTTGTCATCATAATAAGTGAATACATTTGTCAACTTCACAAGTTCAGGATTTTGATCGTTTGTCCCCCTCCATTTATTCGTAACTTTGTGTAAAACATCCTTCGGTAGATTTTGTTGCAAGTTATTTAGTGCTGCAATATAAGAAGGATTTTGCGGATTCTTTTTGAATTGCAACAACAAATCTATCAGCTTCACTTGAGTCGGAGGCTGGGGTTTATTTGGTGTTAAAGTCGGTTGCTGGAGAATTTGACGCTGTTCAACATTGGCAATACCATTTTCAGTTAGACCTTGAGCTTTTTGAAATTTCCTGACTGCTTTATAAGTCGCTGGCCCATAAAAAGGCTGATCTGGAGGAATTTCAGTATTGGTTGCAAAACCGTGGAACTTCAATCTATTCTGAAGACCTTTGATTATATCCTCCATTATTTCTCTGGTTTGAGCATCAGCGTTACCATTAACTACAAGTTTTTGTGGGTACTGTTTTTGAAACTTTTTAATGGCTTCTTCGGTAGGATCGTCTGTCAAGGAGTTGTTATTCCGTTTCCAAGGAGCAAATTGAGGATCGGGGTTGGGATCAATTTCAGGAGCTAGATATCCCAGCCCGATCAATATATGACGGATGGCTTGAGGACTATAAACTGCCATACTTTTTGGTTCCTTTACTACTAAATTCAAGTTTATGTATTGTATTTTACAAAAAATAAGTAGGGGTGCATAGCTATGCACCCCTACAAATTGTTTTACTCACAGTAATATTACTAACACTAAGCAGTTTCAGCGCTTTGTGCTAATTTTTTCTGTGCAGCACGTTTCAAACGAGTTTTCCTAGAACGGAGTACCGTTTCAGTGGGAAGCTTACGGCGAAATAGCTAAAGTTGAGGAGATGAGGAGGTAGGGAGCAGAGGCAATCCCTATTGAATTGGGAAGCCTACACTGTACCGAAACGTCAGTGTAGGTAATTCACGACAATCCCTTATCTTTGATTTGTCTAGATGTAGCTTCCATAAAGTTGATAAAAACCTGTATTATTTGATGAATTCCCTCGCTACCTCCTGCAATTAAACCTCCTGTTAATAAGGCATCTAAAGAACGAAAAATAACTACCTGTATTTGATTATTTAAATCTATAATTACCAATGGTTCGATTGAGCGAACACCGATGGCGCTGATTAAAAGACCTAATAATAGCGATGTCCATAGTGCTATTGTTCGCGTATCAGCTTTATAGGCTGCTCTTTGGCGTTCCTTTGCATTTAAATCATCAAGATCTGGTTTGATTGCTAATAATACTTCTTCTTGGCTCTGGATAAAAGTTTGGATAATTTGTTGTTCTAAGCTCATTCCTTCTGGAGGGAGAATACTGACTTGATTAGATTTAAAGTCAGCAATTTTACTTTGTTGATTTTGCTCTTTGACTAGTTTTAATTTTTCATCAATCATAATTTTTTGTCGCTGAATTTCAATATCTAATTCTTCGATAAATGCACTTCGCCAGGTAGTAATAAAAACTTCTAAAGAACGCTCTAGCAACAAAGAAATAAACAATGGCAATGTCAGTAGTTGTATAATATCATTCAGTCCAAATGGTCTGAAAGTAAATGGTTGAGATGATAACCAAGTTGAGAGAGTTACTACTAAAAAACTAATAATGATTAATACAATAAATAGAGGAGATTCTGAAGAAAGCCTGAGCAAAGTTTCTATACTCCTGTGAGGTGTCACAATATCAGGTGAGAATTGCACCTGCTAAGTAACTTAACAAGATTAATTTGATAAAACAGTAAATACGGCAGAATTCAGAATTAGAATAAGCTTTTTGCTTAGCTACCAAACGTAGATAGTGTACTTCACGCTTCTGAAAATCTGCTTTAATTTATACGCGATGAAGTGTGCTGCACTCAAAGAGCGATCGCTACACCGAATCAGTTATCAGTTAACAGTAATAGTTATTCCGGTTTACCGAACCCAACAAGTAGAGCAAACCGTAATATTTTGTATGCCTAATTTGGTGCGGTAATCCTCATTTCTTGGGTGAGAAAAACCGAATTTACAATAATTGAAACTCGGCATAATATCAAAAGTAAGCACAAAGCCAAGTGCAAAAACAAATACACAAAAGCTAACAAATACGAGGAAGAGTTATGACAGTAGTTCGTTGGAATCCTTGGAGAGAAATAGACACTCTACAACGTCAAATTAACAATTTGTTTGAAGACACCATAACACCATCTAGCTCATTTGAAAGAAACTTAGTTAGAGTTCCCGCTGCCGAACTACAAGAAACTGAAGATGCTATTCATTTAAAGCTAGAACTACCGGGAATGTCAGCTAAAGACCTGGATATTCAAGTCACAGAAGATGCTGTTCACATTAGCGGCGAACGTAAATCTGAAACTAAAACTGAACAAAAAGGTACTATTAAGAGCGAATTTTACTATGGTCAATTTCAGCGTGTAATTCCTTTATCTGCTAGAGTTCAAAATACGAAAGTGACTGCTGAATACAAAGATGGGATTTTGAGCCTGACACTGCCTAAAGCCGATAAAGAAAGGAACAAAGTCGTCAAAATCAATCTGGAACAACACACCGCTTAATGAGTTGTGATGAAATTACTCTACCTCCTTTGATTGATTGAAATAGCTAAAAACCCGGTTATGAGAATGACCGGGTTTTTTTGTAACAATCATCAATTATTCGATGACATCGCCAACCTTAAAAGTTTGTCCTGCTACTGTTACTTCGTCACTTGATACTAATTGCCGTCCTCGCCGGGTTTCAATTGTGCCATTGACTTTAACGTTACCATCAATAATCATCAGTTTGGCTTGGCCTCCAGTTGGGGCTATACCCAGCAACTTTAAAAACTGGTCGAGTTTAATCATATTGCCATTTGTCAAAAGGATTTGGTGCGTTACGACGTTCCGTCTAACTACAATACCTAATTTTTTTGATAAATCAAACCAGATTCCTATAGTTCCCAGTCCTTATTACCTATTCTCTTATTTATTTTGTTTCTCCCCTAATTCTCCCCTTTCTGTTTTTAGACTACTAAAACTTACTAAAACTAATAACTCTTTATTTCAATTCAGGATTACCGTATGAAATTCTCTATCTTGATAGATTCTTTACTAGTTGTTGCATCAATTACTCTTATGCCTGGAATTAGCACCGCACAAACAGTTGCTAGTAACAGTAATGAAGTAATAGTCAGTAACTTTAACAAATTCTCCAATGATTCTAGTAGTATTAATCACCTTGAACCATTCGATCTTGTTGCATATGCTTATCAAGGAGGTCTTTTGCAACATGGTATTCCCAGTGGTGGAACACTAGTATTTAAAACTCTAAGTAGCAATATTCTTGCAAAAGATTTGGTCGTAGCTGCTGTGAATGCAAAGAAATTACAACCACAACTTTTGGATGACCAAAACTATCTCAATGCTGTGAGTTCTGAACTGATAGCATTGCCTGATTATGCTGCTGCTGATTGATTTTAAAATAATGCATTAATTTTAAGTTGGAATGCATTAATTTTAAGTTGGGTTGACCAACGCCAAACCCAACATTACAGCAATTTTCGGGTAAATAGACCACGCGATAGGGGCGCAAGGCCTTGCGCCCCTACGACAGATGTGGTTCAAATAAATGAAA
>VFQR01002963.1_pt1 | contig 10075 bp, 8 predicted proteins | sample 3512321 | NCBI WGS metagenome assembly VFQR01 (sample SAMN10412374, study PRJNA504923) | tailings metagenome | isolation source: Relicate 3 Philex TSF1 revegetated site | place: Philippines: Tuba, Benguet | collected 2017-08-29
GATTTGACTCCAAATTGTTGGAGTAATTCTATGTGATTTTTTTGAATTTCACTTAGATCCAAATCTGCAAGCTCTAAATTTCGTTTTTGACGATACTGCTGTAGATAATACTGTTGTAGATACTCGGCCCGAAAATAAGCATCGGTAAACTTTTTCTCTTTGATTGTCAGCCAACCAGAAACTACTGCTTCGATGATGGTGGTTGCAGATCTATCCGGGAAAGGTTGATAGATTAAAACTCGATCGCTATGCAGGATTTTTTGTACCTCTGTAACCGCAATTTGCAGAATTTCTTTAATTTGCAAAGACTGACGGATCTTCAAGGTGATTTCCGTAAATAATTGCGATCGCAAGTTTTGGCGTTGCAGTTCTTCTTCTGCCTGTTTGCGCTCAATAAACTGTCCGACTTGCTCACCAATGGAATTCATCACTTTTGCCAAATCTGCATCAAATTGCTGGATTTCATGGCTAAAGCAAGTAATCACACCAAGGATGTTTTTACCCCCATGAATCGGAAAACCGAAAGCTCCATGCAGTCCGGCTTTGGCTGCGATTTTCAAGCGCACAAAATTCCGATCTTGAGCAACATCAGCAATCCAAACAGGTTCAGCGCTAGCCCAAACATGACCAGGCAGCCCAATTCCTGGCGCAAAGGTGGTCTGCCGACTGAGTATTTCAAATTCTTGCATTTCTAGTGAGGTTTTATACCAATTGTCAAAAAAACTCAGTATATTGACTTGCCGATCCACCATCCAAATTTCACACAAAGACCATCCCAAACTTTCGCAGATTCCTTGGAGAATTTGGCGCATGGCTTCGTTGATGGTAGTAGATTCTGCTAAGACGCGGGTTGTAGCATACTGGGCTTTGAGATGCTGTTCTGTTCGTTTGCGATCGCTAATATCAATGCCTGTGGCAACAATGTATTCAATGCGACCTTCATAATCCTGCAAAATAGTGTTAGTCCAGGTAATTAGCCGCCGACTACCATCTTTGACAATCCAATAGTTTTCGTACTCTTTTGAGCCTTTACCAGTCCGCAGTTGTTCAAAAACTGCTTTCATTGGTTCTATCTGTTCCGGAAGCAGAAACAAGTTCCAGAAATACCTTCCTTTAACTTCATCAAATGAATAACCAGTTGTTTGCTCACAAGCTTGATTGAAGCGAACAATTTGCCCTTGTGCGTCCAAAACTATTACCAAAGCGCTGGCTGTATCAAGAACTGCTGCAATAAAGTTGCGTTCTTTGTTGAGTGTCTCCTCTGTCAATTTACGCTCTCTTACTTCACGATAAATGAAGTAGTAAACCATAGCCAGAATCAAGAAACTTAAGCAAATAGCGATCGCCTGCATCAAAACCGTATTGGTAACACTGGTTTTAGTGATTTTTAAATGCTGCTGAAGCTCTTGCTGTTCTTGGTTTTCCATCTCACGAATCATATTGCGAATATCACTCATGAAGTTATTTCCCTGGCCTGTTTTAATTACCTCCAATGCAGCATTTAATCCTTGATACTGGCGCAAGTCAATAGTCTTTTTCAGTTCATTCAGCTTTAGTAATATCAGGGATTCAATAGTGTCGATTTGACTCAATTTTTGAGGTTCGTTTGCTGTTAATTGTCTTAATTGTTGAATTTGTGGAGCAAGTTTAACAAGTGCTGTTTGATAAGGTTCTAAATACGTATTTTTCCCAGTGATTATATATCCGCGTTGTCCCGTTTCCGCATCCTTAATACTAGATAATAATTCTTCCAAACTGTTAATTGTCATTTGAGTGTTGAGCAAATTTTTACTCGTATTAATCAACACTTCTGTACTTTGATATGAGAGCGTAGCAATCAGGACTAAAATAGCCAACGCCAACCCAAATCCTCCGGCAATCCTTCTTAAAAATTGTTTACGTACCTTGTGTGCTTGTTTGCGCGTATCACTTGCCAAAACCAAACTCGCTAAAGTGCGCCGTATTTCTAGTTGCTTGATTACCTGACGCCCTAGAACTCGTAATGCTTCAACTTGTTCTGGAGAAAGGTTTCTGGGTACATGGTCAACAACACAAAGTGTTCCTAGCGCATATCCTTCTGGATTTGTCAACGGTACACCAGCATAAAACCGCACATGAGGGTCGGACGTAACTGCCGGGTTAGTAGCAAACCTTTCGTCTTTTGTAGCATCAGGCACAACAAAAACTTCAGGTTGGAGAATCGCATGGGCGCAGAATGCTATATCTCGTGGTGTTTGTAGGGCATCCAAACCAACTTTTGACTTGAACCACTGGCGATCGCGATCGACTAAACTGATTAAAGCAATGGGAGTTCCACAAATATATGACGCTAGACGAGTCAGGTCGTCAAAAGCAGCTTCGGTGGGAGTATCGAGGATTTTATACTGTAAAAGAGACTCAATTCGCTGTGTTTCGTTCTCTGGTAATGGTGCTTTCATCATTTAGGAGTCAGAATTCAGGAGTTGGAAGTTGGGAGTTAGGAGTTAGGAGTTATGAGTTGGGAGTTGGGAGTTGGGAGTTGGGAGTTAGGAGTTAGAAGACTTTGATACTCAAGCTTTATAATTTGAAGAAAATCAAAAAATCAAAAATATATATTACGCTTGATTTTATATTTATTCTGAATTCTGAATTCTGAATTCTGACTCCTGAATTCTGAATTCTGTTTTCTTAAAATTTGACACGCAATTGTCCTCTTAAAGAGTTACCGCTGTAAGCATTTTCTCCTGTGTCTTGATTGCGGACATTACTAAAGCTATAGCCCAAGTCTGCTTCAATATTCGGTGATAGCTTGACCGTACAGCGTGTTTGATATGTATTGGCATTATCAAATTCTCCTTTAAGTCGTTGTCGTCCTAAGTTGGCAGCTAGGCGACAGCGTAAGAATTTAGTAATATCTCCTTCCCAAGCCACCTCAGCGTTGTAAACTAGGAAATCTGGTGGTGAAAAATAGCCACTTGTGCCTTCTAAATCGCGATCGTAACTCCAGGTAAATAAGTTAGCTGCTAAAGAAAATTGTCCGAATTTGCGCTCTAGCCTACTAAATGTTTGTACTTCAGAATTACCATCGTTGTAGTTACCCAAACGCAAGGAAGAAAACAAGCTGGTGTTGCGGTCAATTTGCCAGAATAAGTCAGGGCCAAATCGCCAATTAGTAATTTGATTTTCTAAAGTCCGGGCATTAGATTTATAAGGCCCATGTTCTAAATTACCTGATAATACTAATAGCGATCGCAATTGGCCTGATGGCGAAACTCGCGCTGGCAAAATCGGAACTTCCACTTTAGTATTAAGATTAATGGCTGTGGGTAAACGGTCGAACACATCCACTCCAGCAGCCGTTTGCAGTGTCACTTCTCCAATTTTTCCTTGCCAACCAATTTGCAAGGGAAAATTGCTAACTGATTCAACACCCCGTTGATCGAAGAAATCATAACCTGTCTTGAAAAATATTTTATTGCCATTTCTTAATCGAAATTGAAGCGTTGGTTCGATGAATAAATTGGTTTGCCCAAAGTTGTCTGTGTCGTAGCGATAGTTCGTATCAATACTTTCCAAAACTGCATTTGGTGTTGTTGGTTCGGTAGAAGTTGTTGGTGGAGTAGAATTCTCTGGTTCTGGTGGTTTGGGTTGCGGTGGCGGGACTCGCAAATCGGGATTGAAGTTTTCAGGTGCTGCAATCAAAAATCGATGGGGCAAAGGTTTTGAGAGTTCTAAGTCATACTCAGTTGCATTTAATGGGGTGGATAAGGGAGATTCAGTGTTTTCATGTACTTGGGCAGCTTGTAAGTTAGTTTGTAAAAATGTCCAAAGACCTACGCTTAAGATGGCTCCCAATTGAATCTGTAAGTATCTCAAAACATACTTAAATAAAAAACTATATCGAGAAAGAAAAAGATAACGTCTAAAACTATCTGTCATCAGCCGATACTGTAGTTGATATCAATGAAAAACTAGCTGCCAAAAAATTTTCTGGCTGCTAGTTTGTGTATTCTGCTTAGATTATGATGCCCACAATATATGCTGATTGCAGCGATTTTCACATGAGAGGTTTACGGATTTTTTTCAAAAATCAAACTAATTTATGGGTAAGAATTATGGTGTGGGTGCAGGGGAAGGATGTTTTCCTGCATAGTAAACAACGACTTTCAACTGTTGCTCATCAGGAACGTAAAACACTCTGTCCCTTTTGTCACCTCATATTCCCATGCCCCCTTGTAGAGTTTGCCCTTCAACGGGAAAACACGCCCAGGCTGTCTAGTAGTCTGTCCCATTAATTCTAATGGGCTGCAAGATCCCCGACTTCTTGAAGAAGTCGGGGATCTGACCACTTTTCAATCCAAAATCTAAAATTCGGCGAGAATCATCGCATTCCAAAGCCTGTAGCGGGGGCTAATCTACTCAACCAATCAATAACTGATGCAGATGCGTCCTTAGAATGCCATAATCTTTGAATAATAAACTGTATTCGCTCTGCTTGTCGATGGCTCATTAACTTTAGGGCAACTTGATGATGTTGTCTAAGTTTTTCTTCATCACTAGTTTCAATTTCCCTTAATAGCCAAAATTCCATCATAGATGAAGTGAATTGGTAATCAGTTTTTTCTAGTTGTGCAGCACGTTTAATTAAGCCCATCTCTTCTAAGTTAGTGAGTTCAGCCTCATTTTGATTGAGAATTAGTTCTATATCAATCAATTCGTATTGCCGTTGTTTTAGACGACTTTGTAAATGAGATAGGGCGATAAAAATTAGCAGGCTTTGTTCTGTTTCATCACAAAATAACCACCAATCTTGAAAGATATGTTTAGTAGCTTCAAGAAACTGGATTGTAAAGTTTTCAATAGTTAAATTCTGACCATTACGCCAAAAGTTGTAAATTAAATAGCAAGCATTTTGGAGTAGCACTGGATATCCTCCAGATACTTCTTCAATCACTTGCCTTAATTCTTTTGTTAGCTTCAATTCAGCAGGCATGTGACCAATTAATTCACTTATTTCTTGCTCATTAAAAAGTTGTAGTTGCAGATTAAGATAATGATTATACCAAGGTGAAACAGACGTATTCAGTCTTGACCCAATAGCATTTAAACGTTTGTTAGAAGTGAGAATAATTGAAATATTATTTTCTTGTTTACTATGAAGACCAAGATTCCGAAAATCGGATAGTAATATCTGCATTTCATCTTCAGTATAGTTGTCGTTAAGATAAAGAGCAGCATTATAGTCATCTAACAACAACAAAAGAAACTTTTCTTGTTGTCCAATTTTTTCTAGAATCAAGCGAAAATTATCCCTGACGATAGATGTTGAATGCAGCATTTGCTCAATATCTTTGTGCAAAGGTTCATCCTCACGAATCTCATTTTCCAGAAGGCTGAAGATTTCTCTCCAAAAAGCATCACGGGTAAAAGGAACAATATCAGCACAATTAAGAGTAACAATAATCGCTTGTTCTATATTCAGCCCATGTTGTTGCCAAGCTTGAGAAGAAGCTAATAATTGCAACAACGAAGATTTACCTATACCTGTATTACCCCAAATAGCTAGATGAGAGCGATTGTAAATTTGATCGAATGCTGCTGCAATTATAGATTGTCGCCCGACAAAAGATTTTGGTGGAACGGGAGCGCCAACAAAAAAAGGATTGCGTAAGGTTTGCAAACTTAGCCTAATTTGTTGTTGTTCTTGTTCTAACTTAGCTTCTACTTCTGAGAGTCGCTGCTGTGTGCGCCTATTTTCTGGTTCTAGTTCTAGAGCTGTTAAAAATTGGGTTTTTGCTTGGGCTAAATTGCCTTTTTGCATGAAATCGCGCCCATTACCTAAGAGGGATTTCACAAATGCTTCTCTGTAACGCAAACTGAGATTATCTACTTTACAAATTCTTGTATAAAGTTCAACTGCTTGGCTAAATTGCTCGTCTTCTAAACAAGCAGATGCCATTCCTAATAAAGCTTGAAAGTGATTAGGGTTTATTTGTAAAACTTCCTGATATTTGACGATCGCCTTATTTACATCCCCTTGTTCCTGTAGCTCCTTTGCTTGTTCATACAAAGGGCTAATTTCTTCTGAATGCAGCCCATCTAATTCCAAAATTTCTGTACGTAGGGAGTGTCTTCTAATAAACCAGCGACGCACTAATTCCACGATAATTTCATGAGAATAGGGGCGATCGCGGGATAATTGGGCAAGCTCTCTCTCTCTAATAAACCCGCCTGTTTTCAGGGTTTCCAATGCCTCATATAGCTCATCAGTTAAAACCACACCGTTATCTGTGAGCAGTTTCCAAGGATCGGGACGGGAGCGTTCTTGCATTTCGGCGATGGCTGCAAATACTACCCTCTCAGCAATTGGTAATCCTTGACGAAACCATGCTAAACCGTTGTCGGCTCTTTCAATGGCTTCATTAATATTCTTTTTGACATCTTCTTCAGTAATTTTTTGCCAGTCTTTGACTTCATCTACTTTTTTATCTCTGGCTTTCTCAAACAGAACACTACATAGGATCTGGATAAAATAAGGGTGTCCAGCACAGAGTTGCCAAATTGCGGCGATCGCTGACGGTTCATATTCTAAAATGCCTTCAGATGGTTTGGTAATCAGCTGTCTGGTATGAGTTTCATCTAGCAAACCAACTTCCTTGCGGGGTGCTTGGCGAAACAAGCTAACTAACATTTTCACATCTTCCAACCGACGCCCGACAACTGGGATCAGACAAAATCTTGCTGGCTGGTTGGTAATCATTGACTGGAGATGGCGAAAAAACTCCTCAGTAGTTGTTTGATCGCTGCGATCGCCAACTGTATCAAATTCATCTAATAATAGGACTGGTTTGCGATCGCCTAAAACTTCATAAAGCTCGATAAAAAAATCCACACTGAAGACTGTGGGATCTGACTTTAGTATATCTCTGGAAGGGATTGTCACTTGGTCTTCAGACAAATTCAGGCGTCTGACAATTCCTGTTGCTAGGTGATGTAAAATATCCTCTAGCGAACCCTGACTTTGACCTTCCAAGGAAAGCGGAATAAAAATATGTTGGCTCAGATGACTCAAAAAGTTAGGAATTTGAGCTAACAAAGAGGATTTACCTATCCGTCGCTGACCATGTAGGAGAATTACAGATGTGCCTTGAACTAAATTATCTTCAATAAACCTAAACAAGTCGTCCCGCCCAAAAAACTTGTTTCTGTCATTGATTGCGGTGCCAGTAATATAGGGATTAATTAGACCTGTTGGCATAGAGACTACCTCCTAGCTTTTAGAGTTTACCTCACTCATACCAATTCTTAGCTTAAGTTGACACCTATGAGAGGTGGGAGCTTTTTTATAATTCAAGTCTGTAGCGACTACTCCCAAGTCTGTAGTGGTTACTCCCAAATCTGTAGCGACTACTCTCAAGTCTGTAGCGACTACTCTCAAGTCTGTAGCGGTTACTCCCAAATCTGTAGCGGTTACTCCCAAATCTGTAGCGACTACTCTCAAGTCTGTAGCGACTGTAAGTAGGTGAGCGCTAAAAAACACAACTAGATTAAGAAATGTAAATCGTTTAAAAGCTTATATTCAAAGCGTTTCTGGTGCTTTATATAAGTTTACGTAGTTCTGTTTAATTGTGCCTACCTACTTACTGCATCTGAATGGGAACGCTATAAAAATACTTTAAAAAAAGTGCCTCCCAATTTGCCAACCCATCCAGCCACCGATTGAGCCGTATCTTTATACTGCCACACTTGTTTCATAATGCTTGTCATCTGCTTAACTTGCTTACTACTAAGGTTGAGAAAAATTAGCTCACGTTCTGCTAATTCTGGTTCATTTGGGCTATTTTCTAATTCTTTGACAACCCACCATTCCATAACAGATGATGCAAACTCATAGACTTGTTTATCATCGTCACCGCAGCGACGGATAATACCTCGTTCTTCCAGTTCGCGCAATTCTCTATCTTTTTGACTGAGGATAATATCCACCCCATCCAAAGTGTACTGTCGCTTATGATTTACACGACCTTCTAAACGCGAGAGAGCAATAAATTTCAGCAGACTTTTTTCGTTATCATTTGACTGATTCCAAGCCGCAGAAAAGTATTGCCTATTTGCTCTTTCAAATTCTATAGCGAAATCTAACACTGTTTCCAAATCTCGATCGCGCCAAGCTCTATAAAGGAGAGAACCAGCATTTTGAATCAGCGCTGGATTTCTTCCGGAAACTTCTTGTATCCCTGCTTGAAAATTTAGTATCCACTCAATAGAATGTTTTTCAGACAATTTTTTAAACCACTGCAATACTTCTTGATCCTCCAAAGGCCCGAGATACTTATGGGTGTAGTGATTAAGCCAAGGGGAAGTTCCTGGTGCCAGATTAGGCCCCATGTCCGAGAGTCGTTTTAGGCAAGTAACAATTACTGAAAGGTACTTTGCTTCTTGAGCGTCATTTGCTAAAGCCCGAAATTGGCTCAAAAATGAGCGCATTTCATCTTCAGTGTAGGAAACATTAGGATACAGAGCAGCATCAAAATCATCCAACAAGAGCAGCACAAATTTCTTGTCTTTGCCAATCTCAGCTAACAAAGAACGTAGCTCGTTGACGCTATAGGTTCCTTGCAGTAAAATTTGGGCGATCGCAGATTGCAATACTTGGTTATCTTTTGCCTCGTTTTTTAAGGAATTCAGTACCGTCTCCCAAAAGGCGACGGGAGTAAAAGGCTGAATCTGGAAACAATTGAAAAAGATAATCAATGCTTCAGATGGATCAAATCCTTTGTTTTGCCAAATTTCTGGTGAGGAGATATATTGCAGCAGTGAAGATTTACCCATACCACTACTACCTTGAATTGCCAGACATGTCCGATTGTGAATGATATCAAATGCAGTGTTAATATAGGATCTACGCCCCACAAACTTATCTGGGGAAACGGCACCACCAAAATAGAATGGATTGATCTGAGGTCTCTGGGGGGTTGGATCGTTTTCTGTATTCATGGGAAGTAGTTTGAAGAATGAGCAACAAAGTTAAGCGGTATCAATCGTTCATCTGCTGCTAAAGATTTTACAGCTAAACCTTGTACATCTTGAAACCTGGAGTAGTACGGGACGGACAGCCCACTACTACCAGCAGGGAGCAAGATGCTCACACTACCAGAATCGTAGGTGGGATAAAGTGAAACCCCACCAATATCTCCTTACCGTCAAATGCAAGAGGGTTGTTAGACTGCGCTGTTTGCCTGATTTAGGGCTACGATTCCATAGCATGAGAATTAATAGACTGTATTAAGTACAGAACCTGGAGGTCAAAGACTTATGCTTAAAGGCTCACCAATTATTAGTGTATCCCCTGAAATTATGGGCGGTACTCCAGTCTTTGCTGGTACTAGAGTTCCGGTACAGACGCTTTTAGACTATCTCAAAGCCGGAGAATCGATCAACGATTTTTTGGATGGATTTCCGACTGTGACAAGAGATCAGGTCATCGCTTTCCTAGAAGAGGCTGGAAAACAGCTTTTTGATATGGTGGCATAGTATGAAACTCCTTTTAGATGAGTGTATTGATCGTAAGTTTGCAAGGGAGTTTGCTGGCTACGAGGTGAAAACAGTTCCCCAGATGGGATGGGCGGGCGTAAAAAATGGTCAACTTCTTGCCCTTGCAGAAACAGAGTTTGATGTTTTCATCACCGTCGATCGCAACTTGTCGTTTCAGCAAAATCTGCCACAGTTTAACGTAACGCGAAAGTCCCTACATAGGCGCGGATCTTGGTAGGGATGAATAGCGGGATGCGACGATTACATCTATGACCAATATCAACCGTAGGTTGGTAAGGGAATAGATGTATGAGGAGTAGCCAAATTAATCGAAGCAGCATCCAATCCTTTGGCCGATCTAAAGCCTTTAGCACCAGAGATTTTAGCTATAGCCACTAAAGGACAAGCTACAGTAGTCAGTGCATAAGAACAAAGATGGGTAGTACCCACTTTACTAGCTAGCGCTGCTAGAATCCTTTTCTCTAATACGAATTACGAATTATCAAGTCTGCTCCCCACGACGGTGATTAGCGGCTTGCAGTAACAAAGATTCGGCAAAAGC